>Ga0164308_10001016_pt1 | contig 15062 bp, 17 predicted proteins | sample Whisoiple_246_MG_FD_109983 | JGI IMG/M metagenome (GOLD analysis project Ga0164308, IMG submission 109983) | Soil microbial communities amended with fresh organic matter from upstate New York, USA - Whitman soil sample_246_MG | ecosystem: Environmental > Terrestrial > Soil > Unclassified >...
ACCTCGGCAGCTGGCGTCGTGAACGTATGCCGGTGCTCCCGGAGGTGACCGCCTTCGAGCTCGCGCCAGACTGGGTGTGTGAAGTTCTTTCGCCGTCGACGGCGCCGCTCGATCGCACTCGGAAGCTTCCCGTCTATGCGCGCGAGAGAGTCGGGCACGTATGGCTCGTCGACCCTGCGCTGAAAACGCTGGAAGCGCTGCGTCTCGACGGCGCCGGCTATCGGATTCTACACGCATGGCACGGTGATGCCATCGTGCAGGCCGAGCCATTCGAAGAGTACGCGCTGCATCTCGCCGACTTGTGGTCGGCTTAGGGCTCAACGCGCGCTGGTCTACCGACAACTGGCGCACAAAAGAGGACAACTGGGTTTACGGTGCCGATTGAGGTGAGGGGCGTAGGCAGCTGCCCCAACGCGCGAGCGGGAAAGGAAGCGTCGCCGTCTTCCCCGGGGCCAAGGGTTAGCCGGTAGCGTGCTAGGTTGTTGCGGATACGCTTCGGGGCATACTCGGCTTTCGCCATAGCGCTGTTCGCTGTCTCGCTGGCATCGCGCGCGGCCAGCGCGCAGGGGTACGACAGGGACGGCGCGCGTGCGTGGCGCTACGGAGAGCCGGCGCCGTTCGGCTACCGGGTCGCGCGCAAACACACGTGGGAAATCGTCGGCGGATCGGTACTCGGCGGCGGCTATCTGGTGAGCGTCGTAATGGCTGTCGGGCCCGCGATGAACTGCGCGCTCACAGGCAGCGACAACAGTGGCGGCGCCTGCGATCCACTGTTCGGGAGTGGGACGCCCTGGCTCTACCTGCCCGTCGCCGGCCCCTTCATCGCGTTGAGCTATCCGTCGGCGCGTGCCGACGGTGGCGCTGTGCTTCTCGGTATTCTCGGCACCGTTCAACTCGCGGGCGCAACCGCCTGGATCTACGGCGCGACCGTCCCGCATTACGGGCTCAAGCGCAGCCATTGGTCGACGCTCACGGTGACGCCGCTCCTGGCGCGCGGGACGACGGGCGCCGCCGTCCTGGGACGTTTCTAGGTCACCAGCGTCATGCGAGGCGATGTCGAGCCGAGGTTACGCTCGCGAACAAAGACGTCGAGGCAAAGCGCGCGGCCGTCCTCCGCGACGTCGGGCAGCTGAAACCCTAAGGCGCAATACGCGCTGAATACCGCAACATCTCAGTACAAAAAACGTGGAACCGAGAGGTTCTCAATTCCGCGGGCTTTGGTCGCGCGGGGGCGCAACCACTGGTGGACAACTGGGTTCACGGTGCCGATCGAGGTCCGGGTCGCCTGATGCCGTTAGAGCCTGAGCCCCGGCGCTGGCCCGCCCCGGTTGAGTAAATGCTAAGCTCAAGGCGTGACCGCGGACGAGCTAGCACGACGAAAACGGGCGACCGAACGAGCCAAAGTGATGGTCATACACAAGGCTCGGCTCGGCCAACCGGAGCATGATTTTTCGCCTGTGAGGGGTGAAGAAGCCATCTCGCTAACGACGCGACTCACCGTCGAGAGCTTTAGTCTCGCCGGAGTGCCTAGCGCCCGGCACGCGCGCAATAACGTTCTCGTGCGCTTCGTTCCGCGAACGCGCCCATGATCGAACTCTTCGATGACTTTCGGGACATCCTCGTCGAGCTCCACCATGCGGGGGCCCGCTTCGTCGTTCTGGGTGGCCACGCGGTCGCGTTCCACGGGCATCCACGTGCGACCAAGGATCTCGACGTCTTGGTCGAAGCGAATTCGGACAATGCCAAGCGCGTGTATGCAGCACTCGCAGCGTTTGGGGCACCGCTGTCGGCCTTCGAGGTAGGCGTCGAGGATTTCGCTTCCTACGACGGCGTAGCGGACGGTGAAAGCTTCACTCTCGAAGGCTGCGAGATACCGGTGATCGGGCGCAGCGCCCTAATCAACAACAAGCGCGCCGCCGGGCGACCGCAAGGCATCGCTGATGTAAACGCACTCGGCGACGAGTAGCGGCGGCGACCACCGTTACAACGAAAAAACACGGAGTCAGCTTTCGCTAACTCCGCGTTTTCATTCTTTGTTGCGCGGGGGCCCAACGCGGGCTGTATACCTGGGCTTGCGTCCCGTTTGAGCGACGGCTTGTGGCGTAGCGAGCCGACGAGCCCCGCCCTGTCACTTTTGTAAGGAAGATGGTGGACCAGACTCGCTGTGGAGCTCCCTTGGCAGCGGGACGAGGCATCGAGCCCGTCCCCACGACCGTCAATCGGCAATCGGCAATACTGCGCATCAGGCCATCAGGCATCAGGCCCGGCCGCCTGACCCAAGGGCCGAGGATGCGAAGATGCGACGGGAAAGCGCAGGAACCAGGCGCGTCGGGGGCCGAGTTCGCTGCGTATTCTTTGTTCGGATAGCGAGGGCTTGCGCCCAACGACAATCACCGGTGAAGTTTGGCTTCCGCCGCCGACAGCTCGAATACGAATTCGTCGCTGCGCTCACCTTTGAAGAAGTCGGCATTCTCGATGCGCCGAACAAGCGAAAATCCCAGAGTCGTGAGCACCCGTTGAGAGGCGATGTTTCGCGTGTCGACGTGTGCGCTAAATCGCGTAGCGCCGCTGCTCGCGAGGGCGCAGAGCATTTCTGATAGACACTCGGCCGCCGCACGCCGACGCCAAAAACGCGGAAAGATCTGATATGCGATCAGTGTGTCGCCGTTGGTCGTTAGCGTAGCCTGCAGCGTGCCCACATAGAGATCATCCTCGACCGACCGCAACGCATAGTTGTACCAGACCTCGGTGCCGTCCGCCGAACCTCTGCGGGACCAGCGCTCGTACGTTTGCCGCAGCTCCTCCTTTGACGCTGGTGGATCGTCCGGAATGTATTCATACAGTCGACTGTCGGCAAGGTCGTCAAATAGCACGTCGGCATGACGGCTGGCGATTGGCTCCAATGCGAAGCGCTCGGTGTGAAGAGATTTATCAGGGCCGTTCATGCGAGCGGAAACTCATTAGCAAACAGTGGACGATCTCGTTCTTCAGTACCGGCGAGCGCGAATGGATTGCACAAGTTCCATAGAACAGCGCGATATCCCCGGGGCGGAGCCGGTATGCCGAAGTAATCCCGTCGGTACCTATAACCTTGCTCTCCGAATGAATCGGTCCATCATGTCGCAAGCACAGCATCGCCGTAACAAGTGTAAAGGTGTTGTCAACGTGGGCTCGCAGTAGTGACCCTCCGAGTCATAGTAGAGGTAGTTCGTGACGAAACTCGGCTCGCAGCGGCCGGCGTGGCGCGAGACCCATTCAATCATCGCGGGCGAGGCCGCGAGCTGTTCCGCGACGCTGCGACTATGCGGAGTGTCGACGCCTGAGATCATCTGATACCCATTGAGACGAGCTTCCGGACGCCAATGGACGCACTCGACGCGAAGAGCCGCGACGAGTTCGTTCGTAATAAAGTCGGGACGCCCGAGGTAGCACAGCCGCACAGCCCTGACGATGGGACGTTCACACGATGGGGGTGGATCTCACGCAGTGCCATGAGCAGCCCGAGGGGCGCAGGCATTGTGGACGAACGTTCCAGGGTGGAGATGACGGTCTGAGCTAGCCGATACTTAAGAACGTCGCGTTCCCGCGCGTTTAGTTGCGCCGCCAGTCGCTGGATGAGGTCCAAGCTCATGTAAACCTTGCGGAGACCGGCTTGAAACCAACGGTAAGGAGGTGAACTGTCTCGCCCGCATCGAGTATGGACCTCGCATGGATCTGGCTGCCCGATCACGACGTCGGGGCCGTCATCCTCACCAACGGCGATCCCGGGTGGCTCATCCGCAGCATCTTCCGCCGCAAGCTGCTCGAGGTGCTGTTCGACGGCCGTCTGGAGGCCGACGACGACGTGGCGTCTGCGGGCAAACGCTTCTTCGGGCAGATGGCGGCCGAACGCAAGCTGCTCACGCTGCCCGCGGCAGCCAACGATAGCGCGCGGCTCGTACGGCTGCGCGGCGGCGAGACGACGCGTGAGTTCGTCGGTAGCGTCGTCGTCCGGAGGCCTGCGCTAGTCACCGCCTGCCCCGTCGGAAGATGTGACGATGAAGATATGACCATAGTTGCTAGTGACCCTGGTGTTAGATTTCGCACTCGCCAGGAGAATTTCCATGCGACTTTCGAGTGTACGAAGCCTCAAACAAGAGCTCGTCGAGCGGGTTGTCTCCGAGCAGGCACCTGCGACGATGTTATCGGTCCGCAGCGCGCGCGGCGCGCGGGTTGAAGTCCCAAAACCGAAAGCGGTGCTGGCTCTCGGCGTGGCACCAATCGGTGCGTCGAACAAGGACTTTGCGCTTGCGGTACGCGCGTTTCCTGGTCAGCAGCAGTTCGCCCGGCGCATGATAGAAGCAGCCAAGGTCAAGGGCGAGGAGCTCGACGTGGCGATGAATGTGCGGTACGCGCCGCGGTCCAGCCTGCGCGCCGGAGGCTCGTGCGGGCATTTTCAAATCACGGCCGGCACCCTTGGCGGGTTCGTGGAAGACGACGAAGCGTACTACGTGCTCAGCAACAACCACGTCCTCGCGAACAGCGACTCTGCGAATGTCGGCGATCCGATCCTCGCGCCTGGACCGCTCGACATAAAGAACGGAAAATTCGAAACGATTGCGCGCCTCTCGCGGTGGATTCAACTATCGCCTCGGCGCTCGAACGGGGTGGACGCCGCCGTTGCGGCGTTCGACGATTCGGTGACCCAATTCTACCCTTGGCGGTATGCGGGGATTGGCAAGATGCGTCCGCACGCCATCGCCGATCGATACGAGGTCTCGAATGTGGTCAAGCTCGGTCGAACGACGGGCGTGACTCGCGGCCGAGTCTCGGCGTTCGAGCTCGATGGTGTCGTCATCGATTACGGTACTCCCGGCAACCCAAAGCCCATCTCCTACGACAACCAGCTCGAGTTCGTGCACGAGCATCCCGAGGTCTCCCCATTCAGTCAGGGCGGTGACAGCGGTTCCTTCATCCTCGATCGCGAAAACCTTCGTCCTTACGCGCTGCTGTATGGGGGAGGCCCGGACGCCGACGGCATCGACCGGACCCTCGGGCACTTCATGGTCGACGTGCTAAGCTCGCTGAAAGTAAGTCTAGTAACGTGATCCATGAGTCGATCGAACCTCGATGCCGCGCGTAAGGCCAAGCTTGAGGCGGAGCGGCGCTTCGGGCAGGCTAGCTGGTTTCGGGGCGTGGGCTTGGCTCCTCAAGGGGACGGCTTGGCGGTGCGCCTAAACGTCGCGTCGGAAGCGCGACAGCATGCGCATTCGCTGCCCAAAGAGCTCGGTGGCTTTCCGCTCGAAGTGGTCTTCATCGACGGTTACGCGCCACGCCGCTGAGCAGCCGTAGCTTCTCAGACGAGGTCATCAGGAAGGCCTTCGACGAAAGCATCGAGCTTGCCCTCGACCCGCTGAGTGTGGCGTCTCACAGTCTGCGTGTACGTCGCCCATCCCTGACGACTTGCGCCGCCCCACCAACGATGCTTCGCCAACCCGGACTGAGACGCAACGAGACTCGCTTCCCACCACGCCTGATACCGAACGTTCTCGGTGGCTTTCCGGCCGAGACCGAAGCGCCGCTGAGCCAAGGCCGCGAGATTGGAAGTGAGGTAGATCGCGCGATGTATCGGGGGCGGATGGTCGGTAAGCTGGTCCTTCGCGATCGGCGCCGCTTCCTCGTCGAAGACTTGGTGCAACAGGAGGATGGTGAATAGCTTTTGGAACAAGAGATCGAGCTGGAGCACCTTGCGCGCCGGAACATCCGGCTCCGTGATGTCGAACCACATGTCGAGCGCGTGCAGGTCGGCGTCGATCTCCACGTGTCGCGCGCGTGCGTCTCGCGACATCTTCAACGGGTACCGTTCGCTCAAGAACGTAGGTGAGCCCTCACGCTGAAGATAGAGAAGGTGTCCTCGCAGGGCATGGGCGGCTTCGTGTAGATAGCAGTGCTCGATGATCATTCCGAGGTATCGAAACAGCCACTCTCGACGCTCAGCATTCAAACGGGTACGGCGAAAGGCAAGTTCGCGCGCGGGGTCCGCTCGAGGTACGCGATGGGTCGGAGGCGGCTTCACCATGTCCTTCACTCCTGCATTGGACAGGTACTTGGTGAGTACCCGGGGATCTGCGAGCGCATCGGAAACGAACGCATACACACGGAACGCGAGCCCCACCTTGATGAAGATGCCATGGCGCTCGCCGTCCCGTGTGAGCAGTGCGTCTACCTCCTCGCTGTCGAGAAACATGCAGTCGAGTCGGCGCAGATCCCAACCGTAGCGCTTCTCGAGGTCGCGCCTCGTGCTCCGGACTACGCGCTCGCAGTAACTGAGCAATTCTCGACGCAAGCCGCGGAAGCTCGCGGATGTCACGATCCGCCCGTGGCCCTCGAGTGGCTTGAATCGTGCCCAGTGCGCGCGGGCGCCAGTCATCTTCTTCATTCTTCAACTCTTCGCCGCAAGCGGCAACCACTCCCCAACCAGGCGCGAAAGTATACGTGCTGGACATCAACGCAGCTGAAACGGTCAATGCAGTGATCGACGAGAGACAACGCCGCCGAACACGGTCACCTGGACTGCACCTGCGAAGGTTCCGTCGGTCAACGCACCTTGCCAGCTTGGTAGAGTGGTAGTCGTTGCTTCGCCACGCCTTGGTTGGATCTCATCCCTAGGCGACTTTCGCATGTCTCCAAAGAGCCGTGAGCTGCGCACGAATGTTACTCACCTCGCCGGCCAATGCCGCGTGATCGGTCTCGGCGCGGGTGAGCTGATTGAGGGCGGCCCGTTGCGCCGGCGTCAGAACGTCATCGATGGCCAGCAGCAGCAGCGTTACTGCCTCGGCGCGGTCCGTACCAATTGCTTCGACGACCTGTCGATGCAGGGAAAGGTCGCGCAACGCGGTCTGTGCGCTGGTCACCGCTTCACGATGCGCGGGCGCGCTCGGCATCCTCAGCTCGAGGTGTGAGACGAGTGGGATGATGGCCTGCGCCAGCGAACGAACGTCAGTCGCGGAGCCCAGCTCGGCCACGGCGGCGCTGAGTCGCTCAGCCAATCCGTGCCAGCTTTCCCCGTCGCAGCGGACACTGAAGCCGAGCGCCAGCCCCTCCGCCCGGGGCCTCAAGACCAGCCAGCCCCGTGCCCGCCCCGTTGCGGGATCGACGGAGTGTGTCGCTTGCCAGAGCCGCTCGACTGATACCCAATGTGGCGGGTACTTGAAGCGAGCGACATCCAGGATGAGGGCGAGGTCGCGCGCTGCGTGATAGCCGCCGACCGGTGAGAAGTGGCCGCTGCCGCTTTGCCCGAGCGCAGCGCGATCATAGGAAACGACGAGGACTCCCTCCCCCGTCGCCGCTGCTGCGAGCGCGGCGCGAAAAGCCACGAGATTGGTGGCGTCGCCGCGCACGAGCTCTACTTCCGCACCATTGCAGCGCGCGAGGCAAGCCAGCTCTTCGACGTCGAGCCCGCGCTTCTGCACCTCGGCAAGCGGTACGCAACAGTCGAGCAACTCTTCGCTGAACCACCGCCACGGGCCTTTCCACAGGCGTCCAGGATCGATGCCGAGAGCGTTGAGAGCCACGACCAGGGACCCGAGGCCGCAGAACGCAGGATCGGACTGGGTATGGAACTGCTCGGCGAGCCGGAAGTATCCTTCCAGCCCACCCACCGAGAGTGCTTCGGCGAAAACCTTTCGACCGTCGAGCGATGAGAACGCGATGGCTTCGGAAGGCAAGGGACGACGGTACAGCGTCTGGCTCATGCCTAACTTTAGTGCACCGCAAGACCTCCTGGCCCGAGGGATCGAGAGCATCGGGCCGAAATGAGCGGGCAGTCGAACGCCTAGCGGACATTTGGCTGCGGACAACCGTCCGCAGCGGTCAGTGCGTCCGGTCCGGTCGAAAGACGAGTGATTGTGGAAAGACGAGCGATTTTATGGACAACGACTCAGAGCGCTTGGCAAGCGCGGGACGATGATCACGTCGTTCATGGACAGGCCTGCGAATTGCACGAGGGAGACGTGACTGTAGGGCGGAGCGAGGCTGCGCGTCAGCCTGGACGGGCACTGAGAGCGTTCGAGATAGAAAGAGAGTCCCAATCATGAAAGACACCACTCATATGGCGACTGGTTCGACCGAGACGCTCATGACCGCGATCGTTCAAGACCGGTACGGCTCGGCCGACGTGCTGCAGCTGCGCGAGATCGAACGGCCTCGCCCGCGCACGGACGAGGTTATCGTTCGGGTCCACGCGGCGGGTGTCGACTTCGGGGTGTGGCACCTCATGGAGGGAATGCCGTACGCAGTCCGCCTCGTCACTGGGCTGCGCCGTCCGCGCAATCCGGTGCGCGGCCTCGAGCTCGCCGGGGTGGTCGAGGAGGTGGGCGCGAAAGTGACCGCGTTCGCGCCCGGCGACGAAGTCTTCGGCATTGGCGAGGGCTCGTTTGCCGAGTACGCGCGGGCATCCGAGTCCAAGCTCGTGCACAAGCCGTCGAACCTCGACTTCGAGGCGTCCGCGGTCGTGCCCGTGTCCGCGACCACCGCACTGGTGGGGCTGCGCGCGGCGAAGCTCGAGGCCGGGCAGACCGTGTTGATCACCGGTGCGGGTGGAGGGGTCGGCTCCTACGCGGTTCAGCTCGCGCGCGCGCTGGGCGCCGAGGTGACCGGCGTGTGCAGTACCTCGAAGCTGGACTTCGTACGCGCCCTCGGCGCGGCGCACGCCATCGACTACACGCGTGAGGACATCACCACCGGGAACCGCACGTACGACGCTATCATCGATCTCGCGGGCAGTCGCAGCGTGTCCACCCTGAGGGGTGCGCTTGCCCCAACGGGGACGCTGGTGCTGCTCGGCGGTGAGGGTGGCGGCAATTGGCTCGGCATGGGTCGGCAGGCCTGGTCGCAGATCATCGGGATCGGGGCCAAACAGAAGTTCCGGTCGCCGCTCGCTCTCGTGAACCAGTCGGACCTGCGCATCCTCAAGGAGATGCTGGAGACAGGGAAGCTCACGCCGGTCGTCGATCGCCGCTATCCACTGAGCGAGGTGCCGCGCGCGGTCCGTGCGCTGGCAGCCGGTCACTCGCGGGGAAAATCCGTGATCACGGTCTGTTGAGCGGGCTTGTTTGCGCGAGCTCGCTTGTCCCGACACCAGCAGCAACAGCTCGAGCCCGTGCTCTTCGCCTTCGAAGCCGCCCTCGACGCCGAAGACGGCGCCCGCGTCAGCGCTTTCTGGGCGCGCTAGATTGCCACGCACGGGCAAGGGTGCCTCTAACCGACCGAGGACGCCTACGTAAAAGGACGCGATAGAACGGGGCAGTCCACGGCACGCCCCGTGCACAGCGCTAGAAGGAATGCCCCATATCGTCGGCGTGAGCAGCGCGTTTCCGCCCAACTACTACACCCAAGACCAGCTCACGCAGGCGCTACTTTCGCTGTCGAACGAACAGCAGGGGCTCGATGCGGCGCGCATCAAGAAGCTGTTCGCAGCAGTCAAAGTCGAAGGACGCTATCTGGCGCTGCCTTTGGAGCGCTACCCAAAACTCAACGGTTTCGGAGAACGCAATCGCGAATGGTTGCGCGCGGCGCTCGAACTCGGCGAGCGGGCCGTGCGCGAATGTCTCGAGCAGGCCGCGCTCTCAGCGAGCGATGTCCAACTCTTCGCGTCCAGCAGCGTGACCGGACTTGCGGTTCCCTCGATCGAGGCGCGGCTGATGAATCGGCTGGGGTTTGCTGCGGATTGCCGCAGAGTTCCGCTATTCGGCCTGGGCTGCGTGGCGGGCGCCGCCGGGATCGCCCGAGTGAGCGACTACCTCGAGGGGCATTCCACGCACGCTGCGCTGCTGCTGTGTGTCGAACTCTGTTCGCTGACCTTTCAACCTGACGACATGTCGGTAGCGAACCTGATTGCGTGCGGACTGTTCGCCGATGGCGCGGCTTGCGTCCTCCTCGTCGGCGACGACCATCCACTCGCCAGCAAAGCAAAACTGAAGATCGAAGCGACGCGCTCGGTGCTGTTCCCGAATACGGAGGCCGTCATGGGCTGGGACATCGTCGACACCGGCTTCCGCATCGTCCTCAGCGGTAGGGTTCCAGAACTGGCTCAGACTGCGCTGGCGCACAGTATCCACGCGTTCTTGTCGGCCAATCGCCTGCACCCCTCCCAAATCACCCGCTGGGTCGCGCACCCGGGAGGACCCGCCGTGATCGACGCCATGGAGCGTGGTCTCGAGTTGCCACCTGGCTCGTTGGACCACAGTCGCGATTGCCTCGCGCGTATCGGCAATCTGTCCTCGGCCTCCGTACTCGTCATCCTTCAAGAGTCGATGGCCGCCAATCAGAGTCGAGGTCCAGCCCTGCTATTGGCGATGGGCCCCGGGTTTTGCGCGGAGCTAGTGCTGTTGCGATGACGACTAGCCAGGTTCTTTTCGTTTCTTTCGTCGCCCTCGTGGCGCTCCAGCGCTTGGCAGAGCTGAGGCTGAGTCGTCGAAATGAACGGCAGCTTCGCAAGCTGGGCGCCCGTGAACATGCGCCCGGCCACTTCATCGCCATGCAACTGCTCCACACTCTGTGGCTCGTGAGCGTGGTCCTAGAAGTCATATTGCTGCGGCCTCCGCTTCAGCCTTGGGTTAGCGTGCCCGCGGCGCTGTGCTTTGGACTCGGGCAGTGGCTGCGCTACGCGGCGCTCAACGCCCTCGGCGGGCGCTGGTCCGTGCGCGTCTTGACTCTGCCCGGCGCCGCACCCGTGGCCCGAGGCGTGTACCGCTACTTGCGGCACCCGAACTACCTTGGGGTCGTTTTTGAAATAGCGGCGCTGCCATTGATGCACTCGGCGTGGCGCTCCGCGGTGGTCTTCAGTCTCGCCAATGCCGTGCTGCTCGTTGTACGCATTCGAGAGGAAGAGCGTGCGTTGACCGGAAATGGTGGGTACCACGAGGCGCTCGGTCCGCTGCCGCGCTTCTGGCCGAGCTTTCGACCCCGAGACAGCACTTGAGCTTCGACGTGGTGGTGATCGGTGGCGGCCCGGCGGGCCTCGCCGCCGCGGTGAGTTTGGCTCGAATCGGCTCATCGGTGTTGGTCTGCGAAAGCGCGTCAGAGCCTGGCCTAAAGCCCTGCGGTGAAGGCCTCCTGCCGCGCGCCTACCAGGAGCTTTGCGCACTGGGGCTGAGCTCCAGCGAACTCTTGGCCGAGGGCAAATTGCTGCAGGGGATCCGCTACATCTCCGCGTCGGGAGTGTGTGCCTCGGCCCGCTTTCGCGAGGGCCCCGGGCTGGGGCTACGGCGTATTGCGCTCGAGCGCCTGCTACGCGGGCTGGCCGAGCGCACGCCCGGCGTCTCGGTCCGTCACGGTGACGCGCGGTTGCAGTTGGAGTCGGAGGTTTGCCGCGTCCTGTTCGACGGGCAACTCATCACCCCGCGTTTGGTGATTGGTGCCGACGGCATCGCTTCGCGAGCCAGAAGAACCGCGCGTCTACAGACTCGCCGGCCGTCGCCGCTTCGCTACGGGATAAGGCAACACTTCAAGGCCGAACCGTGGACGGACCAAGTCGAGGTGTACTGGAGTCGCCATGGCGAAGCGTACGTAACTCCAACCGGCGACGATGAGTTGAACGTCGCGTTTCTCTGGGAAGGAGCGGAACACCCTCCAGCAGGCCGCGCACGTTTGGTCCGTCACCTACTGCTCGGCTTTCCGGAGCTCGCGCACCGGCTTGCACACGCTGAACCGACTGACGACGCCCGCGCGCGCGGGCCCCTGCACGTTCGAGTGCCCATTCCCGCTCGCGACGGCTTACTGCTCGTCGGCGATGCCGCCGGCTATGTCGACGCCATTACCGGTGAAGGCGTCGGTCTCGCGATCAGCAAAGCGTCAACCATGGCCAGCCTACTCCGACCAGCCTTGAACCGGTCCGGTCCGCAAGTCACGCTCGCCGAACTTGGCCCATTCTTGAAGGCGGCGCGCCAGGCGGATCGCTCGCACGTCGAGTTAACGCGCCTCTTGCTGTGGCTGCGCCGCTCGCCTGGGTTGATGGAGCGGATCATCGCAGCGCTTGCGGACGACACCGAGCTGTTTCGGCACTTCCTATCGGCTAACCAAGGTCGTGTTTCCCCTTGGACGGTGCCCCTCGCGTCGTCGTTCGGTCTACTGCGCCACCTCGCACCATGGTCCGCGCCACTGCACCGGACGTAGAGCAGCACGCGCATTGCGGTCGACTGTCACGGGCGGTGGCGACGATGTCGCCGAGTCGTCGCTCAACGCGCGGGCGTCAGCACCGCGCCCGCCAGCTCCGTGATCATGGTCGTTGCGAGTAGCGCCACGCTGCACAATGCTAGCGTTTCCCAGTTTTTTGGCTCTCGAGAGGCGCCCGCTAAAACCCGGGCGGCTTGCCACAGGCCGAAGGGCGCTGGCAGAAACGCGAGCAAGGCAATTCGAACCGGCAACCCCAGCACGAAAAGGATCGGCAATGAACCGAACGCCAAGATGAGCGCTGCTGCAGAGCAGCGCGCCGCCCACTCTGCGCCGCGACGCACTACCAGCGTCCGCTTGCCTTGCGCGCCGTCGCCAGCGGCATCGGGCAGCTCGATCGTCAGCAGCATCGAGAATTGTAAACAACACAGCGAAAAACAAGCCAAGAACGGCAGTGGGCGCAGAGCACCGCTTTGCACGTAAAAGCCAAGAAGCGGCGTCAGGAGCGTGACCACGAATGTGGTCGTCACTTCACCGAGCCCGCGGCTCAGCAGCCGTAACGGCGGGGAACTGTAACACCACGACAGCACGATGATGAGCAGTGCCAACGGCAACGCCAGCCGCGGACAATTGGGTCGAGTGGCCAGGACCCCGGCAGCGATCACTGCGACAATCCCGAGCACGGCCGCGGCCCAGAGAGCGGCGCGCGGAGCGATCAGATTGCGCACCAGTACGCGGCTGCCACCCGACCAACGAGTGGGCGTCGAGTTCGCGCGGTCGGCGTCCAAGTCGAAGTAGTCGTTCGAGTAGTGCGTCATCCACTGCGCGGCCGTGATCGTGACCTGACCCCAGACGTAGCGTTGCCAGTCAATCGCTACCCCTTCTACCCGGGCCAAGGCCGAGCCAAGCGCAAACAGGAGCAGTCCGCCGATCAGGAAGTGCGGTCGGCCCAGCTTCAAGAAAGCGCCAAGTCGCGCGGCTTCAATCATCGAGATCCCCAATACCAACGTCGTGGCGAACGAGCGCGAGTTTCAATTCGAGACCGTTCGCGGGCGTCGCGACGGCTGTGATTCGAGCACGGTGTTCGCGCACGCTTCAGCACTCCCACCTTGCAAAGCGCGCCTCGCTACTCCATCGCTGTATTCGATTCGACGCGCAATTCTTCGCTGCGCGTCGCTCCGTCCGCCCGCGCGGCGCATTCGCGAAAGCGCGATTCGATCAGGAAGCGCCCTTGCTCTGCTCCGTGCGCCCGCAGCTACATTCACCGGGCGGCTTCAGGTGGACGGCACAATTCGGCTCATGCAAGCCGTCTCGGCAGCATGCTGGGCACTCACATGAAAATTGGGGATTGTCGTCCTGGGCCATAAACCGCTTAAAGCAGGTACCGCGCCAGGCCAGCTCCCGTACGACACAATCTCGGCGGCGGCGTTGAAGCGTGCAGCTCCAGGCTCTGATCGTCAGCGCATACTCAGCGCGCAACGGTAACGCGCGACTGAAGCGAACCCGTGCCGCGTAGCGGTTCGCCTCATCAGTCGCGAATCGCCGCCTCAGCGGAGGCGGAGCGCGCGTCAGCAGGAAGCTGCATCCCAACACCACGGAGCGGGGTTCACGTCTTCCAAGGACACCGCAGCACCAGCGGCAAGCGATACGAGCATGTCAGCCATTGAATGAAGCTCGGCCGTGGCGGCTCGATTGACGCGGCACAAATCCGAGCACCTTGCCGAGAACGTTGATTTCCTTGAAGCGGCCGCAACTGACGTCGGCCTTTTCAGTGAGCGCTGGAGCGGTGGATTCCACGACCGGTCGCATTGAGGGCGCAAATCTGGAGGAAGTGGCCAAGTTTCTCCGCCTCGCCGAGGCTCCGCTGTTCGAGCTCGACTATGACGGCCGTCTCTTTTGCAGGTGCCGCCTACACACTGAAGCAGCGGACAAAGCCATCCTCTTCACCTTCGAAGAAGTTGTGGAGGTCGAGCCTTTCAGGAGCGACCCGAACGCGAGCTCGGCTTAGCCATCCGACCGCTGGCGGAAACCATCAGCCAAAACGATCTCGATCGGCGTATTGGGAGCCCACGGAATCTCGTTGTACTTCAACTTCATTCCGAAGGCGTGCTCGCCGCGATCGGCGCCGTCCGGCAACTGATCGCGCTCGACGATCGCCAACACGAGCAACCCATTGCCTTCGCTACCGACGGCCCGCACACGCTGTCCAACGGCAGGCATCGTGCTTCCCTCACAGATCAAGAGCACCGGGTCGGTCGTGTGGACGACGAAACGGAGCGGCATCGCCGAGGACATCAGCCCAGAGTCTTAGATTTTTAACGCGCTCGTCAACCCCGTGAAGTGTGACCGATCGTGTCCATTGCGCGTTGCCGCCGGAGCGTTCGACCGAGGCGCTTCATTCACGCGAGCCGCGCCGAGAGGTCACCCGCGCATCGGTCAAGTACGCCCAGCAGGAGGTCCACCGAAACAGGCTTCGTTAGGTGCGCCTCGAAACCCGCGTCGACGCTGAGCTTCGCCAGATCAGATCCGGTGTAGCCCGTCATCGCAATGAACCGACAAGCACCGAGGGCCCCGCTACTCTTCAAGCTCTCGAGCAGATCGTAGCCGCTTTCCCCCGGCAGCCCGATGTCGACCAACGCCACGTCCGGAGTAAAGTCCTCGATGACCGCCCGCGCTTCGGACGCACTCAAAGCGACTCGGCAGGCGTGCCCGGCCTGCTCAATCCAAATGCACAGCATTTCCGCGGAGTCGAAATCATCTTCGACCACCAGGACCTGACACGTCGATCCCGGTTCCAAGTCGACCGCGACGGTGGACGCTGATTGAGCCCGCGGAGGCACAACGCGCGATCACGCAGCACATGCTCCAAGAGCGAAGGCGCGTGCACCACGAGTTCGCTCGCGCTAGGGCCT
>Ga0164308_10001017_pt1 | contig 15045 bp, 14 predicted proteins | sample Whisoiple_246_MG_FD_109983 | JGI IMG/M metagenome (GOLD analysis project Ga0164308, IMG submission 109983) | Soil microbial communities amended with fresh organic matter from upstate New York, USA - Whitman soil sample_246_MG | ecosystem: Environmental > Terrestrial > Soil > Unclassified >...
AGCCAGCTCGGGACCGCCGCCGGGCGGTGGCTCGGCAGCCGGTTCGAGCTCGAGGCCATGTCGCAGGAGGACCGTGAGTTCGAGGTCGCCCGCGCGTTCGTGCGCACCGCGCAGGACGCCGCCTGCATTGCCGCGCGCAACCGGACGCTGCCCCCGTCGCAGGCCGCCACCCAGGCCGTCGTCACGGCGGCCGGTCGCCACCTCCCCGGCCTTGTCCCGGTCGTCGCTCGCGGCGACCTGGCGGGCCGCCGTACGTCCGGGCGCTGGGTGCGCCAGGGCCGACGCATCGTCATCTACGGCGCATGAACGCCACGAGCACCGCACCGCACCGTCCCGTCACCGAAGGAGTCAACCGATGAGTGTCCATGAATCGTTCGAGTGGGAGCAGCCCGAGCTGCACGAGTCCTACGAGTGGGAGCAGCCCGAGCTGCACGAGTCCTACGAGTGGGAGCAGCCCGAGACCTTCGAGTCCCACGAGCTCTCCGGCGAGCTGCACGAGGGTCTGGAGCTCGAGCTCGCCCAGGAGCTGCTCGAGATCACCAACGAGGCCGAGCTCGAGGAGTTCCTCGGCAAGCTCGTGCGCGGTGTCGCGCGCGGGGCCAGCTCGTTCATGAAGTCCAGCGTCGGCAGGGCCGTCGGAGGTGTCCTGCGCAGCGTCGCCAAGACCGCGCTCCCGATGGTCGGCTCGGCCCTCGGCTCCTTCGTCGCTCCCGGCATCGGCACGGCCCTCGGCGGGAAGCTCGGCAGCATGGCCGCCAAGCTCCTCGAGGCCGAGGAGCGCGAGACGATGGGCGAGGCCGAGGCCGAGCTGGAGGCTGCGCGCCGCTACGTGCGCTGGGCCAACGGCACCGTCCGCAGGGCGATGCGCGCCCCGTACGGCGTGCCGCCGCGCACCGTCGCCCGCAGCGCCGCCGTCTCCTCGGCCCGGCGCTACGCGCCGACGCTGCTGCGCCCCACCTCCGGCCGTCGGAGCCAGTGGCGCTCACGTCGTGCTCCGGGGTGGAACGCCCCGGCCTGGGAGCCCGGGGGCTACCGCCAGGCGCACACCTGCTCGTGCGGTGCCCAGCACGGCCAGGGCGACCCGTCCGGCGGGTCGGGAGGCTTCGAACCCTTCGACGACGACGGCTCCGCGTCCATGGAGAGCCACGAGGCGTTCGAGTCGCACGAGTCGCACGAGGCCCAGCTGGTCGGGGGGGCGGGGGGCCGCTGGTACCGGCGCGGCAACCGGATCGTGCTGGTCGGGGCCTGAGGTCGACATGACCGAGCCCAGGCTGCCCGGCGGTGCGGTCCTCCTGGAGATGGAGGCCCGCGGGCTGCTGGCGCGCCTCAACCAGATCCGGCCGTTGGCGCTGCACGAGACGATGGTGCCCGCGGCTGCGTTGCCGCCGCGGGCGGCCCTCGACATCGAGCGGTTCCTGCACACCGGCCGGACCGTGCTGCGGCGGCGGGTGGAGGACTACCTGGCGTGGCTGCGCGGGCCGGGTCGGCAGGCGCCCCCCGCCGAGCAGCAGCACCGCTTCGTGCTGATCCGGATGCGCTTCAACTCCATCCTGAGCCAGCTGGACATGTTCACCGAGGTGGTCACGCAGCGCAGCGAGGCGCGCACGGGCACGTGGCTGTCCGGGCTCGACGTGCTGGCCGACGACGCCCTCCGGATCACCCCGCTCGTCCCCGACCCGCCCCCGGCGGTCTGCTACCTGGCCCGCGGTCCGGGCGCCGCGATCCGGCGCGCGCGGACCAAGATGCCCGGCGGCGACCTCAGCCCGGCCGCGATCATCCGCATCCCCCGGGAGCGGATGGTCGGCCACGGCATCGCCTCCTCCCTCGTCCACGAGGTCGGGCACCAGGGCGCTGCCCTCCTCGGTCTCGTCGAGAGCCTCCGCAAGGACCTCGCCGCGCGTCGACCGGCCGGCGCGAGGGAGCAGGCCGTGTGGCGCAGCTGGGAGCGATGGATCTCCGAGATCGTCGCCGACCTGTGGTCCGTCGCGACCCTCGGGATCTCCTCGACGCTCGGGCTGCTCGCCGTCGTCAGCCTCCCCCGGTTCTTCGTCTTCCGACCCTCGGGTGACGACCCCCACCCGATTCCGTACGTCCGCGTCCTGCTGAGCTGCGCCATGGGCGAGGCGCTGTACCCCCACCCGCAGTGGGCGAGCATGCGCGCCACGTGGAAGTCGCTGAACCCCGTCGCCACCCTGCCGCCGGCACGCCAAGCGGAGTTCGCGGCCCTGGAAGCCGGCATCCCTGCCTTCGTCGGCGCGCTCCTCACCCACCGCTCCCCCAGCCTCGGCGGCCGCTCGCTCCGCGAGGCGTTCCCCACCGGCGAGCGGATCCCCACCCGGTTGCTGCAGCTGCACACGTCGTGGCGCGGCGACATCGGCGTCATGGCTCGGCAACGACCGAGCCTGGTCTTCGCCGTCGCCGGTCAGGCCCGTGCCGCAGGCCGCATCACGCCCGAGGCCGAGAGCCAGCTCATCGGCACCCTCCTCCGGGCCTGGGCGCTCCGCAGCACCCTCGCCTCCGCCGAACAGATCACCACCACCCGACGCGTGCTCGCACGCGCCTCATGAGAAGGAGTCAGCATGTCCAAGGACAGGCACAACGCGATCCGGCCCACCAGCCAGGTCTTCACCCCGGAGGAAGGGATCTTCTTCGAGGTCGCCCTAGAGCCCGGCACGAGCGCCTTCACCTGGGCGGTCCTTCGCGAGGTGGAAACCGGCACGGAGACCGTCGCCGTCGGCTGGAAGCCCCGCTCGGGTGGACGGAAGCCCGCCGCGGAGCACAGCATCTCGCTCATCTCGGCGAGCGAGTGGGACGACCACCACCTGGATCGGTGGAAGGAGGGTGACGACACCGACGCCAGTCTGGACGAGGGCGACTACCGCCTCGCGCTGTACGACGGCAAGCCGGCAGCGGGCGAGACCGGGTTCGCCTACATCGAGCACGCGACGGAGCTGGACCAGGACGCCTTCTCGGTCAGCGACGAGCGCGTCTCGGAGCAGACGACCGGCGACGGAGAGGACATCGGCAAGCCGCTCCGCGTCGCGCTGGTGCGTGAGGGTGCGACCGGCGCGGCCGAGCGCCGTTCGCCGGTCACGTACGCCGCGTTCCGCGCGTTCCTCGAGGACGAGTGGGGGCCCGGTGAGGACTACGACGACGCGAACGCCTGGCCGGCGTTCGGTGGGCGGCCCTACCAGGCCCTCCGCAACGCCGCCCGCGACTTCGTCGCCCAGGCGAGGGTCACGTCCTTCGACGACCTGCTGCCCGCCGGCTACGTCGAGGGCAAGCTCGCGGAGACCAGGGCGCAGTTCCCCGGCATCCAGCTGCCGCGCGACGCGCGCACCGCCTACCTCCCGGCCGTGGAGCTGATCTGGAACTACTGGCTGGAGGAGGGGATGCTCGTGCAGACCCTCAACGTCATCCTGGCCCGCTTCCAGAACCGGCGCCTGCCCGGCCGCGACCCGCTGTCCCGCTTCGACGTCACGCCCCTCCTGCCGCTGCGCAACCGGCTCTGGGGATACGCCGAGGACGAGCTGCACCGGCTCACCGTGCGACGTCGCGCCGTCGAGTACGAGTACGAGTACGGCTTCTCGCTCATCGGGCGAGCCGTGCCGCGGCCGCACACGGTGGTCGAGCGCCGCAACGGCTTCGTGGCGACCTTCCACCAGGTGCTGTTCCTCGCCCACCGCTACTTCAAGGAGCTCGACGACCTGACGGTCCAGGCTGATGCGTTCCCGCTCTACCGGGCGCTGCGGGACTGCCACATCGTGCTCTCGCAGGGCACGCAGAACCAGTACGGCGAGATGGCGGTCGCCGCGCGCGCCGAGTTCATCGTGATGCAGAGCATCCTCGCCGAGCCGCAGATGCGGGAGTTCCTCGGCGGACGCCCGATGACGCCGTACCCCGAGGCGTGGATGGACCGGGTCGACAGCATGAAGTCGATCCAGGGCTGGACCGACACGAGCATCATGCACTTCAACGACCTGGCAGAGATCGGCGAACAGCTGGTCCTCACCATCCGGCTCGGCAACTGGGCGGACCCGGTCGTGGGCGGGACGGAGGCGGCCACCTGGGCGCAGGCGTTCCGCAACGGCATCCAGAAGTACGCCGCCGCCTACCGCACCGCGACCGGGGTCGACCTGGCCGAGGAGCCCAACGCCGAGAAGCCGTCCACGCTCCTGGCCCGCCGGCTCTCCGGCGCCCGGATCCGTGCCTGAGAGCGACTTCACCTCGGCCCACTTCCTCGGCCTCCGGCCGTCCGGCACGTCGGCGGCGCTGACGACCGGGCGGCCGGCGGCGGTGGAGGACCGGGAGGCGGGCGCACCGCTGGCCCACAAGCTGGCCCACCGGCTCGGGGCGGCCGACGGGGTGCTCGCCCGCACCAGCCTGCACGGCCTGATCGACGTCCTCGCCACCCGGCCGCGCGACACGACCGTCCTGCTCGACGAGGCCGTCTACCCGATCGCGCGCTGGGCCGCGGGTGCCGTGACCTCTGCGGCAGGCGGGGAGGTCGCGACGTACCGGCACCACGACGCGCGTGATGCGCAGCGTCATGCAGCACGGCGCCGCGTCGTCCTGGTCACGGACGGGGTCTGTGGCTCCTGCCTGCGGCCCGCCCCGCTCCGCGCCCTCGCGGAGCTGGCCCGCCGGCGCGGCGGCGAGCTCGTCGTCGACGACACCCTCGCCGCCGGCGTCCTCGGGGCCAGGGACGACGCCGCGTGGGTCCTCGGGCACGGAGGTGGGGGCACCGCCGCATGGCTCGGAGTCGAGCCGGGCCACGTCACCGTGGCCTCGCTCGCCAAGGGCCTGTCCGCGCCGCTGGCGATCGTCTGCGGACCGGCCGAGCGCGTCGCACAGGTCCGGAGGGAGGGCCCGACCCGCGTGCACGCCGGCCCGCCGACGACGGCCGACGTCGCCGCCCTGCGCAGCGCGCTCGACGACGGCTCCCTCGACGTACGACGCTCCCGCCTGGCCCGGCACGTGGTCCGGGTGCGTCGGACCTTGGAGGACCTGGAGCTCTGCCCGCTCGGCATCCCGTTCCCGCTCCTGGCCACCGAAGGCGGGCGGGGCGACCCCCTCGAGGTCCGGCGCGCCCTCACGGGAGCGGGGGTCCGGTCCCTCGCGACCACCGGGCGCTGCACCGATCGCCCCACCCTCAGCATCTGCCTGCGCGCCGACCATGCGGATCGGGAGATCGCCCGGCTCGAGCAGGCCCTGCGGGTGGCCGTGTCGGGGAGGGCAGCATGAGCGCACCGTTGGTCATCGACGCCCACGTCCACATCGGGACGGGCGACGGGATGCGTGGTCCGTGGGACACGGAGGGCTCGCTGCCGGTGTACCTGAGCCGGGCCCGGCCGGCCGGCATCCGCGGTGCGGTGATCATGGCGCCGCTCACCTCGGACTACCCCCGCGCCAACGCCGAGATCGCCCGCATCATCTCGGCCCGCCCGGGCTTCCTCGGCTACCTCTTCGTCAACACCCGCACGGAGTCGGGACGCATTGCCGAACGAGTCGCCCTGGGGGTGCAGCAGGGCTTCTGCGGCATCAAGGTGCACGCCCACGACGCCCGCGTCACCCGCGAGCTCGCCGAGGCCGCGCGCCACTGGGGCCTGCCGGTGCTCTACGACCCCGCCGGTGACACCGCCACGGTGGAGATGGTCGCCCGCTCCTATCCCGACGTCGCCTGGGTGGTGCCCCACCTGTCCTCCTTCGCTGACGACTGGAAGGCGCAGTGCGCCTTCGTCGACCAGCTGGTCCGGCTGCCCAACGTGTTCACCGACACCTCGGGGGTGCGCTACTACGACCTGCTCGAGGACGCCGTGCGTCGCGCCGGTCCGCGCAAGGTGCTCTTCGGCAGCGACGGCCCGTTCCTCCACCCCGGCGTCGAGCTGGCGAAGGCCAGGGCGCTCCCGGTCGACGCCACCGGCCTCGGCGACGTGCTCGCCGGCAACGTGCTGCGTCTCACCGCACCCGCGCGACGGCGGTTCCGGGCCCGTCGACGGAGTCGCGTGGCAGCCCGGCGGGCCGTGCCATGAGCGTGGTGGCGCCTGCGGCGGCCCACGTCCGCGACGCCGTCGCTCGTCTCGCGCCGGCCCTCGTGGCGCTCTCCCACGACCTCCACGCCCACCCCGAGCCTGCCTGGGCCGAGCACCGCTCGAGCAGGCGCCTCGCCGAGTTCCTCGCGCGGGCCGGGCTCGACGTCGACCTGCCGGCCCACGGCCTGCCGACGGCGTTCCGCGCGAGAGGCGGAACCAGCGGTCCGCTGGTGGTGCTGTGCTGCGAGTACGACGCCCTCCCGGGGCTGGGCCACGGGTGCGGGCACAACGTGGTGGCAGCCGCCGCGGCCGGAGCAGCAGCGGTGCTGGCGCCACTCTCCGGCGGCGCCGGGGGTCGGGTGGTGGCGCTCGGCACTCCCGCGGAAGAGGGTGGCGGCGGCAAGATCGAGCTGCTCCGGCGGCACGCGTTCGACGGCGCGTCAGCGGCGCTCCTCGCGCACCCCGGGCCCCACGACCAGGTCCGCGCGTCGTTCCGCGCCGCCGCCTCGTCCAGGGTCCGCTTCCACGGTCGCGCGGCCCATGCCGCGATGGCGCCCGCCCGCGGCCGCAACGCCCTCGACGCCGCGGTGCTCGCCTACCAGGCCATCGCCGCCGCGCGATCCGGCATGGACCTCACCGACCAGGTCACGGCCGTGCTGGTCCGCGGCGGCACGGCGCCCAACGTGGTGCCGGAGGTTGCCGAGCTGCGGGTGATGGCACGCGCGACCACGACGCCTGGGCTCGACCGGCTCGCGAGCGTGGTCGAGCGAAGCGCTCGTGCGGGTGCCCTGGCGACCGGCTGCATGGCACGCGTCGTGCCGGACGGGCCGGTCTACCGCGAGCTCCGCACCGACCGCCGGCTGGCGGCGTCGCTGGAGCGACACCTGCGCGTCCTGGGGCGGCCGCCCCGTCCGGCCGACCCGCGCGACCTCGTCCGTGCGGGGAGCACCGACCTGGGCAACGTCAGCCACGTCGTGCCCGTGGCCCACCCCAAGCTCGCGATCGGTGACGTCGTACCCCACTCGCGGGCCTTCACCGAGGCCGCCGCCTCGGCCGCCGGGGACCGCGCGGTCCTCGACGGAGCCGCGCTCCTCGCCCTGACCGTCCTCGACGTGTGGGCGGCCCGCCAACCCGAAGGAGAACCGTCATGACGACCACAGCCAGCCATCGTTGGAAGTCGGACACCAGACCGATGCCCTTCGACGCCTCGAAGTTCCCCCGGACCGGCGTCATCGGTGAGATCAAGCCCCACAACACCCGCGGCATCGCTGCCGGGATCGCGCAGCTGCGCACCCGCCGCGGCATCACCCGGCGCACGCCGCAGCTCGTCACCTACCGGCAGGTCCCGGGGCAGCCCACCAGGTACGAGGTGCTGGCTGCGGATCCCACCCAGCTCGCGGGCGTGATCCGGAGGCGTCGCGCCGGGATCGACACCTGGTACTCGCTCGGGGTCGTCGAGTCCTCCCGAGCGGTGCTGCCGATCCCCCTCTGGCAGTGCTCCTCGAGCCTGGGCAACCTCCTCGAACGGCAGATCCGCCAGCGGTACGCCACCCGGGTCGGCGCGACCCTGGCGAGCAAGACGAGCGCGTCCCAGACCGGCGCAGACATCGAGCACGAGCTGCTGGAGATGGCGGAGTTCCTCCGGGAGCTCGCAGCCGAGCTCGAGGCCGAGGCAGAGGGCCGGACGGGAGCCCAGGTCGAGGGCCACTGAAACCGGCTACGACTCCGACGACGATGGCGGGCGCGGCCGCGGCGCCTTGCGCCGCAGCTGGACCGCCCGGTCGGTGACGCCCAGCATCGCGGCGGCCCGCCGAGCGCTGCCGTCGCTCTCCTCCAGCGCCGTGTCGACCGCGACGTCACCGACGAGCGTCTTCAGCTCGGCCAGGGTCAGGCCCTCGGCGAGCGCGGCGCGCACGGCCCGGTCCAGGAGCCGGCGCGAGGACGCCACGGGCGGGGGCGCCTGGTCGTCGGGCCGGTAGCGCGGCGGCACGTCACCCGGGCTGACCACCCCGGGTCCGGCGTGCCGGGCGGCGACGGCGTACGCCAGCTGCCGCAGCTCGCGCACGTTGCCCGGGTAGTCGCGGTCGTGGAGGAGCGCGAGGACGCTCGGCGCCACCCCCACCGGGCGGCCGGCCGCCTCGGCGAGGAAGTGCTCGAACAGCGCCTCGAGGTCCTCGGTGCGTTCGCGCAGCGGCGGGAGGTGCACGACGCCGGAGGCGATGCGGTGGTAGAGGTCGCTGCGGAACCGGCCGGCGCGCTGCTCGCTCTCGAGGTCCCGGTTGGTCGCGCTGACCAGCCGGAACCGCGTCCGCGACCAGGTGTCGCCACCCACGCGCTTGAACGTGCCTTCCTGCAGCACCCTGAGCAGCTCGCCCTGCAGCGCGAGGGGGAGCTCGCCGATCTCGTCGAGGAAGAGCGTGCCGCCGTCGGCTGCGGCGAATGCCCCCGCGCGGGCGCGATCGGCCCCGGTGAACGCGCCCTTCTCGTGACCGAACAGCTCGCTGCCCGACAGCGACGCGACGATCGTCGTGCAGTCCACCACCACCAGGGACGACGAGTCCTCGGCGACGGCATGGACCAGGCGCGCGGCCAGCTCCTTGCCGGTGCCCGTCTCCCCCACCAGCAGGATCGGCCCGGAACCGTACGCCGCCTGCTCGACGAGGTCGACGAGGAGCCGTCGCATGGCCGAGGACCGGCCCTGGACCAGCGGGGCCACGAGCCGCGACGACAGCAGCCGGTCGACCTCGCGCCACCGCTCGAGGCGGGCGAGGACGATCCCGACGGTCTCCTCGCCGGTCCAGCTGATGACGTCCTCGACGCCGCGGGCGAGCAGGCCCCACACGCCGTCGTCGCGTCGACGCCCGCACGAGACGACGAGCACCCGCTCGTCGGGCTCCGCCCACTCGTGCGGGACCGGGGGGAGGTCGTCGACCAGCTGCACGCCGTAGCGGTCGGCGCCGTCGGCGAAACCGCGGTCGTCGAGGGCGCGGCGCAGGAGCGCCCTCTCGGCGCTGTCGGATCTCCCGATCACCGTCGCCATACCGGTCCCGAAATGCGGTCAGCACACAGGCGACCCCTCCAGCCACCTCCATCGAGGATGGCACCGGCGCACGTCGGTGGCCACCGCTCGCACCCGGTGGTCCAGCCCAGGCGTCAGGTCCCCTACGCCCGTTCCCGCCGCCGCCGCAGGGTCGCCGGGAGCGTCAGGACGATGGCGAGGGCGATGCCGAGGAACATGCCGATCGAGTTGGCGACGACGTCGCGGGGGTCGGACACCCGGCCCGGGATCTCGCGCTGGACGGCCTCGATCATGGAGGTGAGCACGATGCCGGCGGCGAGCGCGACCAGCCACAGGCGCGTGCCGACGAGGAGCAGCAGGAACATGCCGAGCGGGACGAACAGCCCGATGTTGGCGAGGAACTCGATGCGCTCGACGCTCAGCCGGCTCGTCAGCGGGTCGAGGTCGGGGTAGCGCTCCAGGCGAGCCAGCACGCGGCCGGCCAGCCCGGCGTAGTCGGGCTGCTCGTTGCCCGGCGTCAACGTCACGAGACCGACGAAGCCCAGGTAGACCAGGGTCAGCAGGCTGAGGAAGGGATGGCGGTGCAGCACGACGCCATCATCCAGACCTCACCTGAAGGTCACACCGGTCAGCCCCTCCGACACCGCCCAGAGCCGGGCCGCGTCCGCGTGTCGTCGCAGCGGCGGCCACAGCTGCTCGGTACCGGGAGGGCCTCCGGCCTTGCCGGGCCACTGGGGGCCGTAGAAGCCGCCGTCCTCGCCCGTCGTGGCCGCCATGAGGGCAGGCAGCCGGGCGCTGTCGACGGTCCCGACGAGGAGACCACGCGCGGAGAGCCAGCGGATCACCTTGACGCCCGTGGTGTCCTCGCTGCGCCCGACCTCGGGACGGGCCGCGAGCAGGCTGGTCGGCGCGACGCCCGGGTGCGAGAGGTTGCTGGTCACCCCCCAGCCGCCCGCGGCACTGCGGCGCGCGAGCTCGAGCCCGAAGAGCCCGCAGGCGATCTTGGACTGGCGGTAGGCCGCCATGCCGTCGTACGACCGCTCCCAGCCGAGGTCGTCCCAGTGGATCGACCCGCGGCGTGCGGCGACGCTGACCTGCGACGTGACGCGGCCCCGGCCGGCCCGCAGCAGCGGAAGCAGGCGGCCGGTGAGGGCGAAGTGACCGAGGTGGTTGGTGCCCAGCTGCAGCTCGAACCCGTCGGCGGTGACCTGGCGGTCGGGCGGCGTCATCACCCCGGCGTTGTTGATCAGCAGGTGGATCGGCTCCGCCTCGGCGACGAGGCGCTCGGCGAGCTCGGTGACCGACGCGAGCGACGACAGGTCGAGGTCGTGGAGGACGACCCGGGCACCCGGGACCTGCTCGCGGACCCGTTCGACCGCCGCCTCCCCCTTGGTCCGGTTGCGGACCGGCATCAGCACCTCGGCGCCGGCACCGGCGAGGGCCGCGGCCATGCCCAGGCCCATCCCGTCGCTGGCGCCGGTCACGACAGCACGGCTGCCGTCGAGGTCGGGAAGGGTGAGGTCGTACTGCCTGCGTGGCACGGGTGCTCCTCGGCTCGTGGTCGGTGTGCCCCGAGGCTGCCCGCCCCTGCCGATCCCATCCACGGCCTGGTGATCCGTGGATACGGCTGGGCCGACCGGTCAGGATGGCCGCATGATCGATCGCGCCGGGCTCGCGGACTTCCTGCGCCGCCGTCGGGAGGCACTGCAGCCGGAGGACGTCGGGCTGCCCCGCGGCGCGCGACGGCGTACGCCCGGCCTCCGGCGGGAGGAGGTCGCGGTCCTCAGCCACATGTCCACCGACTTCTACTCCCGGCTGGAGCGCGAGCGCGGCCCACAGCCCTCGGAGCAGATGGTCGCCTCGATCGCGCAGGGCCTGCACCTGTCCCTCGACGAGCGCGACCACCTCTTCCGTCTGGCCGGCCACCACCCGCCGGTCCGCGAGGCTGCGGGCGACCACGTGGGGCCCGGGATGCTGCGCATCTTCGACCGGCTGGCCGACACGGCCGCCGAGATCGTCACGGAGCTCGGCGAGACGCTGCGGCAGACACCGCTGAGCGCGGCACTCGTCGGCGACAACACCCGCTGGACCGGCCCGTCCCGCAGCATCGGCTACCGCTGGTTCACCGATCCGGCCTCCCGGCGCCTGCACCCACCGGAGGACCACGAGCACTACTCCCGGATGTACGCCGCCGGGCTGCGCGGTGTGCTCGCCGTCCGGGGTCCGGATTCCCGCGCGGCGCACCTGGCCGACCTGCTGTCGAGCCGGAGCGAGGAGTTCCGGCACTGGTGGGCCGCGCACGAGGTCGGGATCCGGCCCGCGGAGGTCAAGCGCTACGTCCACCCCGCAGCCGGGACCCTCGAGCTGAGCTGCCAGGTCCTGCACGACCCGTTCCAGTCGCACGCGCTGCTGGTGCACACCGCGACGCCCGGCAGCCCCAGCCACGAGCGGCTGCAGCTCCTCACTGCCGTCGGGACCACCGCCGGCTGGTGACGACCGGCGCTCACGCCTGGGGAGCGACCGCGTCGGCGCTGAGCTCCCAGTCATCGGACGGCTGGGAGTCGCTGGCCACCGGCACGACCATCACCGGGCACATCGACGCCCGCAGGACCGTCCGCGCCAGGGAGCCGAGGTGCTCCGGGATCCAGCCGCGGGCGCCTCGCCGCCCGATCACCACGAGGGAGGCGTTCCTCGAGTCGTCGACCAGGACGTCGGCCGGCCACTGGTGCCGTACCTCGACCTCGACGGGGACGGTGGGCCAGGAGTCGCGGTGGACCGCGACGGCGGCGGAGAGCAGCCGCTTCTGCTGCGCCCGCCACTCGGCGTCCACCCGGTGGGTGATGATGTCGTCGTAGGCGGCGTCGAGGCGCCACGCGTGCACCACCCGGAGCGGCACACCGGTCCGGTCGGCCCAGGAGAACGCCGCCTCGAGCACCTGGCGCGGCACACCTGCCTCGTGGACACCGACCACCACCTCTGCCGTACCGCCCGGCGGGGGCTCCCACCCGGCGGGCACCGACACGAGCGGGCAGTGGCACCGTGCCGCGGCGCCGTTGGTCGTGGACCCGACGAAGAGACGCTCGAGCGCGGTCGACGTGCGGTGCTGAGCGACGACGAGCCGGGCGTCGCGGCTGAGCTCGACCAGTACCTGCGAGGGCACCCCGGTCACCGCCACGACGTGGTGGGCGACGGGGCCGCCGACGAGCTCCTCGAGCTCCTCGGCGACGTCGCGGACGACGCGCTCGGCGACGTCGATCGCCTCCGTGGGCGTCACCACCAGTCCGGGCACGGTCGGCAGCGACACCCGTCCGACGTGCACCAGCACGACGCGTGCTCCTTCCCGCCGCGCGTGCTCGGCGGCGAAGCGCAGCGCGGCCGTCTCCCGTCCCCGACCCGTGACCCCGACGACGACGGCTCCTGAGGTCCTGCTGTCCATGGTGTCCCTCCTCATCTCTCAGTCCACCAGCACCCGTTCCCCGTACCTGGGCACCACGGCCGTCCAGCCCAGCTCCTCCGTGACCCGCCGGGCGAGGGCCGAGGCGGAGCGGGGCTCGCCGTGCACGACGTAGACCGTGCGCGGGGGGACGGGCGCCCGGCTGAGCCACTCGATCGTCTCGTGCGCGTCCGCGTGGACCGAGAAGTCGGTGAGCGTGACGACCTCCGCCCGCACCGGGACGTAGTGCCCGTGGATCTTCACCTGGCGCGCACCGTCCGCGAGATGGCGACCGCGCGTGCCCTCGGCCTGGTAGCCGGTGAGCACGACGCAGTTGCGCCGGTCGGGCAGCTGGTGGGCGAGGTGGTGCACGACCCGACCGCCCGAGGCCATCCCCGACGCGGAGATGACGATGCTGGGGGTGCGGGGCCTGTTGAGCCGCATCGACCCCTCGACGTCGTGGACGGCGTGCACGTCCGGCCCGTCGAGGTCGGCGAGGAGCTCGCGCGCCTCGGGGCGGAGCTGTGGACCGCCGCGCGAGGCCGCCCGCCGGTAGCAGTCCAGCGCGGCGAGGGCCATCGGGCTGTCGACGAAGACCGGGACGTCGGGGATGTCGCCGCGCTCCATCAGCCGCCGCAGCTCCAGGAGCACCAGCTCGGTGCGGTCGACGGCGAAGGCCGGGACCAGCACGCTCCCGCCCCGGGCCACCGTGCGGCTGACCGCGTCGGCCAGCAGCTGCGGGTCCGGTGGTGGGTGCCGCCGGTCGCCGTACGTCGACTCGACCACGATCGTGTCTGCCTCGGGCGGGTCGGCCGGGGGCCGCAGGAGCGGGTGGTGCGCACGTCCGAGGTCGCCGCTGAAGGCCACCCGCTGCCCTCCCAGGCGCAGCGCGGCGGTGGCGGAGCCGAGGATGTGGCCCGCCGAGCGCAGCGTGAGGGTGACGTCCGGTCCCAGCCTCAGCGGGTGCTCGAGGTCCACCGGCTCGATCAGCTTCAGTGCCTGCTCGACGTCAGCGTCGTCGTACAGCGGGAGCGCGGGCCGGTGCCGGGAGAAGCCGGCGTAGTTCGCGTAGCGGGCGTCCTCCTGCTGCAGGTGGGCGCTGTCCCGCAGGACGATGGCCGCCAGGTCGGCTGTCTCGTCGGTGCAGGTCACCCGTCCGCTGAAACCGTCCTTCACCAGCCGCGGCAGGTAGCCGGTGTGGTCCAGGTGGGCATGGGTGAGCACGACGTGGTCGATGCCTGCCGGGTCGACCGGGAAGGGGTCCCAGTTGCGGCTCCGGTGGACCGCCAGACCCTGGTAGAGCCCGGCGTCGACGAGCACCAGGACGCCGCCGGCCTCCACGAGGAAGCGGCTGCCCGTGACCGTGTCGACGGCGCCCAGGAAGGTGAGCGCCGCGAGGGCGGTGGGGTCGCGCGGTGTCCTCATGGGACGACGTTAGGAGCCGCTGCGCCGGGCCGGCAGAGCCCGACGACCCGGCCGCCCGGGACCAACGGCTCTGCCGACCCGCGCCGCGAGCGCGCACGCTCGGAGCAGGACCCACACCTGCCAAGGAGCCGGCCATGACCAGCACCCGCATCGTCCCCGTGGACGCGCTGCACGAGATCGTGGAGATCGCGGCGCGCGCACCCAGCGTGCACAACACCCAGCCGTGGCGGTGGCGGGGCGGCTCACACACCCTCGAGCTGTACGCCGACAACGCTCGCCAGCTGCCGCACACCGATCCCGACGCGCGCAACCTCACCCTCAGCTGCGGTGCGGCCCTGCACCACGCCCAGGCCGCGGCGGAGGCGCTCGGGTGGCAGACCCTGGTGGTGCGCCACCCCGACCCGGACCACCCCGACCTGCTGGCCCGTCTCGACCTGTCCCCCGGACCTCTCACCGCCACGGCCGACGAGACGCTCGCGGCCCTGGACCGGCGCTGCACCGACCGGCGTCGCTTCACCGCCTGGCCGGTGCCGGAGGAGAGGCAGTCCCACCTCGCGCGGATCGCCAACCACTGGGGCGCGCGGGCGGTCGCCCTGACCGACGAGTCGGAGCGCTTCATCGCCGAGCGGCTCGTCCGACGGGCGCACCAGCTGCAGCGGACGGACCCTGCCGCGCGTGCGGAGCAGGCGGCCTGGCAGCACCGGAGCGGAGACGACGGGCTGCCGGCGGACGCCCTGCCCGGCGGGTCGGACCTCGTCGGCGGCCACCCGCACCGGTTCGCGGGCGCGTGGGAGGAGCGGACGGCCCTCGACCTGGAGGCCTCCGACGGGCTCCTCGTCTTCTTCGACACCGACGACGACCCGGCGGCCTGGCTGCGTGCGGGCGAGGGCTTGGGTGCGATGTGGCTGGCCGCCACGACGGCCGGACTCGCACTGGTGCCACTGAGCCAGGTGATCGAGGTGCCCGAGACCCGGGCCGCCTTCCAGACCGAGGTCCTCGGCAGCCTGGCCCATCCGCTCCTGCTGGTCCGCGTCGGCTGGCGATCGACCGGACGACCCCCGCTGTCCCGCACGCCGCGACGGCCGGTGTCGGAGGTGCTCGAGCTGGACTGACCCGGACCAGCGGTGTCGGCGGCC
>Ga0164308_10001018_pt1 | contig 15016 bp, 10 predicted proteins | sample Whisoiple_246_MG_FD_109983 | JGI IMG/M metagenome (GOLD analysis project Ga0164308, IMG submission 109983) | Soil microbial communities amended with fresh organic matter from upstate New York, USA - Whitman soil sample_246_MG | ecosystem: Environmental > Terrestrial > Soil > Unclassified >...
CGGGTGCTGGAGCGGCTGCCCCGGACCGCGGTCGCCGGTCGCCCGGCGCTGGCGCTGCTGCTCGCGCTGCTGCACAACACCCGGGCCGAGCACCGGGCGCGCGCGCTGGAGTGGCTCGCCGTCGCCGCGGGCGGGGCGGTGCTGCACCTGCCGCGGGCGAGCACCGCGGAGCGCGCGGTGCTCCGCTCCGCGGAGAGCGTCGCGATGCGGCTGCTCGGCCGCGGGGGCCGCGCCCGGACGGCGGCGCTCGCGGCCGTGGAGCACCTCGCCGCGACGCCGCCCGGGGCGGACGCGACCGTCGACGGGCTCCGGGCGCTGCTGCACCGGCAGCTCGGCACCTCGCTGCTCACGGCCGGCGACGTCGAGCGCGGCCTGGAGGTGGCCGCCGGCGGGCTGGCCCACGAGCGCACCGGCACGCTGGGCGCGTTCACGGCGCAGGCGCTCGCGGCCGGGTTCCTCGCCGTGCAGGGCGACGTGGCCGGCGCCCGCGCGGCGACCGCGGCCGCGGCGGCCGTCGAGCCGCCGCGGCGCCCCGAGACCGCCTACCGGCGCTCGCCGCTCGACCTCGCGCGGGTGCACCTGGCCCTCGAGGACGGCGACCCGGCCGCGGCCGTGGCGCTGCTGGACGGCCTGGCCGACGAGCTGCGGACGAACGAGTTCTGGCCCGCGTTCGCGGAGGCGCGTGCCACGGCCGACCTGCTGCTCGGGCAGGCCGTCGCCGGCGAGGAGGCGCTGGCGTCCGCGCTGCCCCGCGGCCGACGCGCCCCCACCACGGCGTACTGGCGCGCCCGGCTCGCCGCGTCCCGGGCGGTGCTCGCCCTGGCCGCCGGCCAGCCGGAGCGCGGCCTGGAGCTGCTCGAGCCCGTCCGCGGGCCGCACGCCGCCGCCCGGGTCGCCCGCGGGCGGCTGCTGCTGTCCGTCGGCCGGCGGGACGAGGCGCGGGCGCTGCTCGCCGCGCCGGACCTGCCCGACGAGGGCCCGCGGCTGCGCGCCGCCCGGCGGTTCCTGCTGGCGGCGGCGACGGCGCCGGGCGCGGGGGCGCGCGGCGCGGCCGGGCCGGACGGCGGCGGGGCGGACTCGCCCGCCCGGGCCGACGCGCACCGGGCGGTCGCCTCGCGCGCGCTGCGCGAGGCCTGCGCGGTGGTCGCGGCCGGCGGGTCGCGGACGGGCTGGCTGCTGGTCAGCCCCGCCGAGCGCGCGGCGCTGGCCGGGCTCGGGGCGCCGGACGCCGCCACGGCGGACGTGCTCGCCGGGCTCGCGGGCCTGCCGGCGCCGGTCCCGGACGCCGCCCCGGGCGCGGGGCTCACCGAGCGCGAGCTGGTCGTGCTCCGGGAGCTGGCGGGCGACGCCGGCCTGGCCGAGGTCGCCGCCCGGCTGCACGTCTCGCACAACACCGTGAAGTCCCAGGCCCGGACCGCCTACCGCAAGCTCGGCGTGCGCAGCCGCGCCGACGCCGTCGCCCGGCTCCGGGAGCTCGGGCTGCTCTGACGGCGGTCCTCGGCTTCACCCCGGCTCTCACCTCCCCGGCCCCGGCCGCGCTCCCGATCCCCGATCCGCCGGACCAGGGCGCGCGACCCGCGCCCGCTCCGCCGGCGCAGTCGAGGGATGGGTACGGGGATGAGCTGGGGATCGGGCGCGCGCGGCGCGTCACGGGGGATGCTGGAGCGGCTGACGGCGCTGGCGATGGTGCTGGCGCTGCTGCTGGTCAGCGCGGTGCTGGCGGTCGCCGCGCCGCCGGCGGCGAGCGCGGCCGAGGGCGACCGCGGCACGCTGGCGGTGCGCAAGACGGCGTCGGCGACGACGGCGCGGCCGGGCGACGGCGTGACGTGGACCGTCGAGGTGACCTGCGAGTCGATCGTCGCGATGTGCGCCGACGTCGCGCTCGAGGACGCCGTGCCCGAGCCGTTCGTGCTGGACGCCGACGGCGTGACGGTGCAGGCCGAGCAGACCGGCCAGGCCGTCGTGTCCGTGGCGGGCGGCACCGCCCGGGTGGCGTTCCGCGAGACGGACCCGAGCCACCCCGGCGTCGTCGGCCTCGCGGCCGGGCAGAGCGTGAGCGTGCTGCTCCGCACGACGCTGCCGACGGGGACGCCGCTGTCCTGGGACGGGGCGTCGGTGACCAACACCGCGGCCGTCACCGCGAGCAACGCCGACCCGGTGACCGCCCCGGCGACCGTGGGGATCGTGGTCCCGGTGACCCCGAGCGTCGCGGTGACCAAGCGCGTGGCCCCGGCCGACCAGGTCGCGGGCGACCCCGGCGACGTCACGGTGACCCTGGGCGCGCGGAACACCTCGCCCGTCGCCGCGACGGCGCTGACCGTGTCCGACCCGGCCGCCGGCACGCCGGCCGCGTTCGGGCCCGGCACGCCGCTGCTCCTGCGCGGCCTGGGCGCCTGGACCGCGCCCGAGGGCGCCACGTCGGTCGCGGTCGACCTCACCACCCCGTCCGGGACCGTCACGGTCGGGCCGTTCGCGCCCGGCGCGACGCTGGACGCGGGCGGCGTGGACCTCGCCACGGTCTCGGGCGTGGTGCTGCGGTTCGCCGGCGACGGCGCGGCCGACGGCACCATCGTCGCCGGCGGGGCCGCGGGCTCCGTCGCGCTGGTGCTCGGGCAGGCCGGCACGGCCGACCGCGGCACGACGACCCGGGTCCCGAACACGGCGGGGGCCGCGCTCGCGACGCCGCGGGGCGACGCGACCGGCACCGCCTCGGCGACCTTCCAGATCAACCCGGTCACCGTCGAGGTCGCGGCCGGCAAGACGTTCGACGGCGCCGCGCGCGCGGAGGTGGTCGCCGGGCAGCCGTCCGTCGTCCGGCTCACCGCCCGCAACGCCTCGAACACCGAGCTGTCCGTCCTGCGCGTCGCGGAGCCGTCCGCGGCGGGGGCGGGTCCGCTCGGCGACCCGGCGGCCGGGCTGCTCGGGTTCGACGGGTTCGGCACGGACGGCTCGGGCACGGTGGACGCGGCCGCGTGGCCGGCCGGCGCCACCGGCGCGACCGTGACGTTCCTCGGCACCGGCGTGGGCGGCCCGGTCGCGGTGGCGCCGCCGTCGGGCGGGGTCGCCATCTGGCCCGCGCCCCCGGCCGGCGCCGTGGTCACCGGCTTCGTCGTCGAGTACCGCGGGACGCTGGCGCCCGGCTCCGCGGCCACCGTGCCGTTCCGGGTCGCCACCGACGCCGCGTGGTCGCCCGTCCGCGCGTTCACGAACGAGGTGGCGGTCGACGGCGAGGCGGCGGACGGCACGCCCGCGGCGGAGCGCACCGCGTCCGCGCAGCTCACCGTGCTCCCGCGCCAGGTCGCGACGACCGCGAGCAAGGCGCTCACCCAGCAGGCGCAGGGCGCGCCGCTGCCGGGCGCACCGGGGCAGGAGCTCGTCGCCACGCTGACCGGCCGGGTCTCCGCCGACACCACCGTCCCGGTGGGGTCGCTGGTGATCGAGGACGCCGCCGGCGGGGGCGCCGGGTCGACGCTCTGGGACGCGGCCGCGCTCGACCGGGTCGGCTCCGTCCAGGTGCCGGCCGGCTCGCGGGCCGAGGTGCTGGTCCGGGCGGGCGGCTCCTGGGTCTCGCTGGCGGGCCCGACCGCCGACGCCACCGCGCTGCTCGACCTCGACGTCCCGGCGGGCGCGGACGGCGTCCGCGTCGTGTACACGCCGACGGGTGCCTCGCTCCCGGTCGACGGCACGTTCACGCCGCGGGTCGCGCTGGTGCTCGCGCTCGACCAGGCGGTGACCCCCGGGACCGCGCTGCGGAACGCGGTGGCGGTCGAGGCGGCCGGCACCGGCGTCGGGTCCGGGCTGACCGGGCCCTCCGACGCGGGCGACACGGTGACGTTCGGCCCGGGCGACGCCCCGGTCGACATCCGCCGGGTCGACGCGAGCAAGGCCTGGCGGGACGCGTCCGCCCTGATCGGCGCGGACAACGCCGAGCCGGGTGCGGACCGGCCGGCCAACCGGCTGACCATGCGGGTGCAGAACGTGTCCGGCGTGCCGGTCGGCTCGCTGCGGCTGGTGGACCCGGACCCGGCGACCGACGACGGCAGCACGTTCGAGCACGTCGACCTCACCCGGCTCGCGGTGACGGCCCCGGCCGGGACCGGGACGCTGCGGGTCGTGCTGCGCGGCGCCGACGGCGGCGTGCTGCACGACCTCGGCTCGGCGGCGGCCGTCGCGGCGCTGTCGGCGGCGGACCTCGCGGACGTGGTGTCCGTCGAGGCCCGGGCCGACGGCACCCTCCCGGACGGCGCCGCCCTGGTCGTCGTCGCGGACACCGTGCTGCGGGCGCAGACCCGCTCGGGCGTGCCGATCACCGGCACCGCAGAGGCGGCCCCGTCGACCACGCTCACCAACACGCTGGTCGGGGACCTCGGCCCGGGCACCCCGGCCGACGTCGCGCAGGCGGCCACCGTGCTGTACCCGGAGGCGCTGCAGCCGCTCGACGGCGCGCTCGCGAAGTCGGTGTCCCCGGACACCGGGACGCGGTACGCGGCGACCGACCGCACGGTGCGGCTGTCGCTCAGCGCGCGCCGGGTCAGCGACGAGGCCGTGAGCCGCCCGGCGACCTACGTCCTGGAGGACACGTCGCCGGCGTTCTGGGACGCGTTCGACCTGGTCGGCCTCGAGGCGCTCGCGGGGGTGACCGCGGCCGACGGCGCCGGGTACACCGCCGCCGTGCAGTACCGCGTCGACGGCGCCTGGACCGCACCGGTCACCAGCGCGCTGCCCGCGGGCGTCAGCACCACGATGCCCCCGCTGCCCGACGGCGCCGCGGCGCTGCCGGACGGCGCGTCGGCGGCGGACGTCACCGGGATCCGGGTGACCTTCCAGGCGCCCGCCGGGTCGTGGTTCGCGAACCGCCGGGTCGGCGGGTTCGAGGGGCCCACCGCGGTGTTCGCGCTGAGCCCGCGGTCGACCCTGCGGACCACCGGCGCCGAGGTGCCGGCCGGCACGCTGACCAACGAGGTCACCGGGACCGTGCAGGCGGAGCGCCAGCCGGCGCCCGTCGTGCTGGACCCGGCCGTGGCGACCTACACGGTGACCGACGGCGTCGTGGACGCCGCCGTCACCAAGACGCCCGCCACCACCACGACCGGCCCCGGCTCCCGGCTGCCGTTCCGGCTGACGGCGACCAACACCGGCACGGCGCCGATCGTGGACCCGGTGCTGGCCGACGTGCTGCCGGCGGACGCCGCCGGGCCGCAGCTGGTCTACGACCCCGACGCGTACGGCGCCGCGGCGGTCGCGGTGACGCCCGGGGACGCGCCGATCGCGGCGGCCGAGCCGACCGTCGTGGTCGACGGCGACGCGATCCGGGTGACGTTCCCGCCCGGCACCCGGCTCATGCCCGGCGAGCAGGTGGCCGTCACGGTGCCGCTCGCCGTCCGCGCCGGGACCCCGGCCGGGTCGGTGCTGACCAACCGGTTCGTGCTGACCTCCGCGGACGGGCTCAGCCGGGAGGCGACCGCGCGCGTCGACGTCGTGGCGCTGCCCAACTACCTCCGGGTCAAGGACGTGGCCGAGGACCTGGCGCCCGGTGCCGCCCCGACCGGCGTGGTGAACACGTCGGCGGGCGGCCAGGCGTGCGTGTCGGCGGACGGGTTCTACCGCACGCCCTGCCTGGTCCGCACCCAGCCGGGCGGCACCGAGACCTGGCGGCTCCGGGTGACCAACACCGGCAACCTGCCGACGGCGAGCGCGACCCTGGTGGACGTGCTGCCGTTCGCGGGCGACACCGGCACCTCGCGGTCCCAGAGCACGAGCGCGCGGGGGAGCGTGTGGGCGACCGAGTACCTGGGCGACCTGCGGCTCACCGGCCTGCCGGACGGCGCCACGTCCACCGTGTCGTACCTGCTCGACGGCGCCACGTGCACCTACACGGGCGACCCGCGCTCGGCGGACCCGTTCGGCGCGGGCTGCGCCGCCGACGTCTGGACCCCGGCGGACCAGGTCGACGACCTGTCCCGGGTGCGCGGCCTGCGGGTGGACCTGGACCTCTCGGCGGCGAACCTGCAGCCCGGCGAGACGGTCACGGCGACGTTCCGGACCCGGTCCGCGACGGCCTACGACACCGCCGCGGCGGACGTGGACGCGCCGGCCTGGAACACGATGGTGGTCACCACCGCCAGCGTCACGCCGTCCGGGGTGGAGCACGAGACGCTCGAGCCGAACCGGGCCGGCGTCGCCGTGCACCGGACGTACGCCCTCGGCGACCGGGTGTGGCTGGACGAGGACCACGACGGCCGCCAGGGCGCCGGTGAGCCCGGCGTCGCCGGGGTGACCGTCCGGCTGTACGCCGCCGGCTCGGACCAGCCGGTCGCGACCACCACCACGGACGCGGACGGCCGGTACCTGTTCGACCTGCTGCCGGCGGGCTCCTACCGGGTGCGGTTCGTCCTCGACGGCGCGCTCGCGGGCCGGTACGGGTTCACCGCGCCGCGGCAGGGCGACGCGGCCGAGGACTCCGACGCGGACGCGACGGGCTGGACCCGGGACGTCGTGCTCGGGGCCGGCGAGCCGCGGGTGCGCCCGGCGGTCCCCGGGGACGGGGTCGCGGCGGACTACCTGGACCCGACCGTCGACGCGGGGCTCGTGCGGGTGCTCGGGCCGGCGCTGCCGGCGGCCCCGGGCGACCCGGGCGACCCGGCCGGCCCGGGCGCGGGCGGCGGCCCGGCGGGGGCGGTGGCCGGCGCGGTGGTCACCGCCGGCGGCGGCGCGCTCGCGGTGACGGGCACGGGCGTCGGCCTGCTCGCCGCGGCGGCGGCCGTGCTGCTCGGGCTCGGGGGCCTGGCGCTGAGCGCCCGGCTGGCGCGCCGGCGGGGCTGACCCGTCGGCGCCGCCGCGCTCTCCCGGGTGCCCGACCCGGGGGAGCGCGGCGGCCCGACGTGCGGGGGCGACGGGAAGGCGCTTCACTCGGGCCGCATGAGACGCACCGCAGGACTGCTGCTGACCGCGGCGCTGCTGGCGGGGTGCTCGGGCGGGTTCCCCGCCGACCCCGACGGCACGCTGGAGCGGGTGACGGGGGACGCGCTCCGGGTCGGGATCACGGCCAACCCGCCGTGGACCGAGCTCGAGGACGGCGCCCCGCCGTCCGGGCTCGAGGCGGAGATCGTCGCCGAGTTCGCCGAGACGCTCGACGCCGAGGTCGACTGGACCACCGGCAGCGAGGAGGCGCTCATCGGCGACCTGGAGGCCGGCGAGCTCGACCTGGTGGTCGGCGGGTTCACCGGCAGGTCGCCCTGGTCGGCGCAGGCGGCCCTGACCACGCCGTACACGACCGTGCCCGACGAGCACGGCGAGCCCGAGCCGCACGTGATGGCGGCGCCGCTCGGCGAGAACGCGTTCCTCGTCCGGCTGGAGACGTTCCTGCTGGAGCAGCACCGGGACGTGCTGCCGTGAGCGGCCGCGGGACGGCCGCCGGGGGTGGCGTCACCTTCGGGCACACCGAGCTGCCGGAGGAGCAGTCGGCGGCGCTGCGCCGGGCGATCCGGCTCGCGTGGGGCACGATCGCGTTCCTGCTGGTCGGCGTCACGCTGGTCTACCTGGTGATGGGCAGCTCGCAGGCGATGAAGGCGGCCTGGGCGGAGGACCTGCTGTCCTTCATCCCGCCGATGTCGTTCCTGGTGGCGGTGCGGTTCGCGCGGCGCCGGCCGACCACGGCGCACCCGTACGGGTACCACCGGTCGGTCGGGGTCGGGCACCTGGTCGCGGCGGCGGCGCTGCTGGCGATGGGAACGTTCCTGGTGCTCGACTCCGGCAGCGGGCTCCTCGCCGCCGAGCACCCGCCGGTGGGCGTCATGCACCTCGGCGACCACGTGTTCTGGGCCGGCTGGCCGATGATCGGCGCGATGGTGCTCACCGGCATCCCGCCGGTGCTGCTCGGCCGGGCGAAGATGCCGCTGGCCCGCACGCTGCACGACCGCGTGCTGTACGCGGACGCCGACATGAACAAGGCCGACTGGATGACGGCGCTGGGGTCGGTCGTCGGGATCCTCGGCATCGGCGCGGGCCTGTGGTGGGCCGACTCCGCGGCGGCGCTGTTCATCTCGGTCAGCATCCTGCGGGACGGGATCGGCAACCTGCGGGTCGCCGCCGGTGCGCTGATGGACGCGCGGGCGACGACGGTCGACGGCGACGAGCCGCACCCGCTCACCGAGCAGGTCGACGCCCGGCTCCGGGCGCTGCCGTGGGTCGAGGACGCGCGGTCGCGGGTCCGGGACCAGGGCCACGTGTTCCACGTCGAGGCGTTCGTCGTCCCCCGGGACGGCCGGGCGCCCGGCCTGCGGGAGCTGGCGGAGGCCCGGGAGGCGGCGACGGCGCTGGACTGGAAGGTGCAGGACCTCGTGGTGGTGCCGGTCGACGAGCTGCCGGAGGAGATGCTGCCGGGCGTCGCCGCGGCGGAGGGCGAGGACGAGCGCCGCGCGGGGGCCGGCTCGCGCTGACGCCGCCGCCCGTGCCCGCCCCGCCGTCGAGTGAACATGAAACGCGTCGAGTGCCTACCCGGCGGATAGGCACTCGACGCGTTTGCTAGGCACTCGGCGCGCGGCGCGCGCGCCGGTCAGGCGGAGGTGCGCTGCGCGGGCGACGCCGCGGCAGCCGGCGTCGGGGCGCCCGGGGTGCCGCGCTGCGGGCGGACGAAGAACGCCACCAGCACCGCGCCGACCAGCGCGATCGCCGCCGGCAGCAGCAGCGACTGCGCCATGGCGTCGGAGAACCCGCCGGTCAGGAACTCGGGCAGCGAGCCCGCCGCCTCGGCGGCGCCGGTCGAGTCCGCCGCGCCGGGGCCGAGCTCCGCCACCAGGCGCGCCTGGATGAGCGCGGCGATCGCGGCCGAGCCGAGCACCGAGCCGATCTGCCGGGTCGTGTTGAACACGCCCGAGCCGGCGCCGGCCTGCGCGCGGGGCAGATTGCGCGTCGCGGTCGACGAGATCGGCGACCACAGGCAGGCGTTCGCGACGCCGAGCACCGCGCTGGGCAGCAGCAGCCGCGCCCACTGGTCGGGGTCGGGGCTGAGCCAGAGGAAGAACCAGACCAGCGCGCCGGCCTGGAGCAGCATGCCGACCAGGGCGATGTTCCGCGGGTTCGCGGTGTCGACCTTGCGGCCGATCACCGGCGACAGCACCAGGGTCATCACGGCCATCGGCGCGAGCATCATCGCGGACCGGGTGGGGGAGAAGCCGAGGACGAGCTGGTAGTAGAAGACCAGCGGCAGCGACATCGAGGTCACCGTGAAGCCGAGCGCGCTGATCGCGCCGTTGGCCAGCGCGAAGTTCCGGTCGCGGAACAGGCCGAGCGGCAGCAGCGGCTCGTCCTTCGTCCGCGCCTGGTGCCAGACGAACAGCGCGAGCACGACCACGCCGGCGCCGACGACGCCCCACACCGGCAGCCAGCCGCCGATCAGGCCCCAGTCGTAGGACTGGCCCTCCTGGATACCGAACACCAGCAGGAACATCCCGAGCGCGCTGAGCACGACGCCGAGCACGTCGAACCGGTGGGCGTGCGTCTCGAGCCGCGGCACGAGGCGCCAGGCCAGGACGAACGCGACGACGCCGACCGGCACGTTGACGATGAAGATCCACTCCCAGCCCAGCCCGTCGACGAGCACGCCGCCGAGGATCGGGCCGACCAGGGTCGCGACGCCGGCGACGGCGCCCCACAGGCTCATCGCCTTGCCGCGGGAGTCCGGCGGGAACATCCGGGTGATCACGGCCATGGTCTGCGGCGTCATCAGCGCGGCGCCGAGGCCCTGCACGGCGCGCGCGGCGATCAGCACGGCGATCGACCCGGCCAGGCCGCAGGCGAGCGACGCGAGCGTGAAGACCACCAGGCCGGTCAGGTAGACGGGCTTGGGGCCGAAGCGGTCGCCGAGCCGGCCGGTGACGAGCAGCGGGGCGGCGTAGGTGAGCAGGTAGGCGCTGGTCACCCAGATGACCGCGTCGATGTCGGTGCCGAGCCCGGCCATGATGGCGGGGTTGGCGACCGACACGATCGTGGTGTCGACCAGGATCATGAAGAAGCCCACGACCAGCGCCCAGAGGGCGGGCCAGGGACGGGCGGTCTCGGACATGCGGGTTCCTCGCAGGGAAGCGTGCTCGCGCGGAGCGGGTGGAAGGGCGCGCGGCGGTCGCCGCGCCGGGTCACCAGGCGATGTCGCCGGACTCGATGCCTTCGATGAAGGTGGCGATCCAGGTCGACTCGGTCTCGTAGACCGCGATCTGGTAGGTCAGGTCGATCCAGTAGCGGGCCGGCAGGCCCTTGGCTCTGACGCGGTCGACGCCCGCGCGCAGGTCGTCGAGCTCCGCGGCGAGCCGGGCGCGCCGGTCGCGGAGCAGGGTCAGGACGGTCTCCCGCGGCAGGTTGTGCGCCTCCGCCAGCGCGAGCGGCAGGCGGGGGTACTCGTTCACCGGGGCGGCGATCATCGCGGCGAGCTGGTCGGCGAGCGCGTCGCGGCCCGCCGGGGTGATCGCGTAGGTGGTGCGCTCCGGGCGGTTGCCGGCGCGCTCGGTGCCGACCGCCCGCACGAGCCCGTCCCGGTGCAGCCGGTCCACCGAGTGGTAGAGCGAGCCGGGGCGGACCTTGACGATGCGGTCGGTGGCGCGGTGCAGGAGCACCTGGTGCATCTCGTAGGGGTGCAGGGGCCCCTCGACCAGCAGCCCGAGGACTGCGACCGCGAGGGGGGTGAGCGCGCCGGCCACGTGATGCTCCTTCTTGAATACTCCACGTGGACTATAAGACATCTGTCCCATGCAGGGAAGTGGCGGCGACGTGACCCGGACCACCGCGGCGCGACGGGTCAGGGGCGGGCGAGCAGCTCCGTGACGAGCGCCGGGAGCGCCCGCTCGATCGGCTCCCGGACGACGCGGTCGGCGATCCGGTCGTACGGCGTCGGCTCGGCGTTGACGATGATCACCTCGGCGCCGGAGTCGGCGGCGAGCGCGGCGAGGCTCGCCACCGGCTGCACGGTCAGCGTCGTCCCCACCGCGAGCAGCACGTCCCCGTCGGTGGCCGCGGCGATCGCGCGCTCGAGGGCCCGGTCCGGCAGCCGCTCGCCGAAGTAGACGACGTCCGGCTTGAGGACGCCGCCGCAGACCGCGCACGGCGGGTCGGGCTCGGCGTCCAGGCGCGCGAGCACGGCGGCGGTCGGCTGCCGGTCGCCGCAGGCGAGGCAGGACGTGGTGCGCAGGGTGCCGTGCAGTTCGACGACGTCGGCGGGGTCGGAGCCCGCGGCCTGGTGCAGCCCGTCGAAGTTCTGGGTCAGCAGCGCCTGCAGCCGGCCGGCCGCCGCCAGGTCGACGAGGGCGCGGTGCCCCGCCGCCGGCCGCGCGGTCCACGCCGGGTGCGTGCGCCACATCTGCCAGCCGCGCCGCCGGACGTCGGGGTCGGCCACCAGCCGGTCGATCTCCAGCAGCTCGGCCTGCTCCGGGTGCCGGGTCCAGGTGCCGTCGGGGCCGCGGAAGTCCGGGATGCCCGCGCCGGTCGAGACGCCGGCGCCGGTGAGCACCGTGACCCGCAGGCCCGGGGCGGGCATGTGCACGCCTCAGCGCCCCTTGCGGCCGCGGGACGAGCCGGGTCGGCCGCCGGACCGGCCGCGCCCGCCGCCGGAGCCGAACGAGGGGCGGCCGCCGCGCGCGGGGGCGCCGCCGCCTCGGCCGGCCGAGCCCCCCGTGCCCTTCCCGCTCGCGCCCTTCGTGGCTGCGCCGTTCCGGCCCGCCTTCGCGTTCGTGCCCGTCGCCGCGGGAGCCGGGTCCGCGGGCGCCGCCGCCCCGCGACCCCGCGAGCTGTTGACGGTCCGCCCCCGCACGATGCCGATCAGCTCCTCGACCAGCGGGTCGCCGTCCCGCTCCGCGAGCCAGGCGAGCGCGGCCTGCGACCCCGGGGCGTCCGTCAGCGGCCGGTACGTCAGGTCCTTGCGGTGGTGCAGCCGGGCGAGCGACTGCGGGACCAGCAGCAGCCCGACGCCCGACGCGACGAGCGCCACCGCCTCCTCCGTCGTCGCGGGGCTTGGCAGCAGCGACGGCTCGCCGGGCGGGTCGGCCCAGCGCAGCACGTCGTCGGCCGGGGTGAGCAGCGTCTCCTCGGCCAGGTCGTCCGGGCCCACCTCGTCGAGCGCCGTCAGCAGGTGGTCCTTCGGCAGCACCACGACGGTGGTCTCGACGTAGAGCGGGATCGCCGACAGCAGGTCCCGGTCGACCGGGAGCCGGAGCAGCGCGGCGTCGGCCCCGCCGCGGGCGAGCACGGCGCCGGCCTCCGCGGCGGGCGCGTGCACCAGCTCGAGCGGCACGTCGGCGACCCGCTCGCGCCAGGTGCGGACCCAGGAGGCGGGCACGACGCCGGGGACGAGCAGCAGCCGGAACCGCTGCGGGGCGCCGGTCGCGGCGGGGTCGGCGGGCTCGGGCGCGGGGTGCTCGGACATCGGCGTCAGCGTAGCCGCGCCCCGCGTCCGTATCCTGGTGGGGTGACCTCCGAGCCCGCCCCCACGCCCGCCCGCCGCGCGCGCACGCCGCAGACCATGAAGCCGGCCACGGCCGCCGCCAAGCTCGGGGTCTACCTGCCCGCGACGCCCGAGGAGTTCCAGGCGGGTCCCGTGTCCCGCGAGCAGCTCGACGACCTGCAGCGGAACCCCCCGGCGTGGCTGACCGAGCTGCGCAAGAACGGCCCGCACCCGCGGTCCGTCGTGGCCGCGCGGCTGCGCATCTCGACGTCCGGGCTCGCCCGCAACGGCCTCACCGACCCGCTCACGACCGGGCAGATCGACGCGATCGTCGAGGAGTCGCCGGAGTGGCTGCACCGCGAGCGCGCCACCCAGGCCGAGGTGAAGCGCGAGGAGCAGCGCCTGCGCGAGCGCGACGCCGCCCGCGCCGCCGAGGGCAGGGGCGACCGCCCCCGGGGCTGACGCCGGCGCGGGGTCAGCCGTGGGCGAGGAGCTCCAGGGCGACCACCGCGACGCCCAGGGCGACCTCGGCGACGAGCACGAGCACCTTCTGCCAGGCCGGCAGCGCGACCCGGCGCACCGCGAGCCAGCCGACCACGCCCAGGCTCGCCACCAGCGCGATCGTCGACGCCCGCAGCGCGCCGTCGACGGTCCACGACCCCGACGCGGCGACGCCCACGAAGATCATCGGCAGCACCAGCACGCCGAGCGCGCCGGTGCACACCGCGACCATGTGCCGCGCCTCGGCGGCGGTCGGCAGCGCGGCGTGCACGGCGATGTGCGACACCACGTCGGCCAGCAGCACCGCGAGCAGCGTGCCCCCGACGGTGATGAGCAGGGTGGTCGCCGCGACCCCGGCGGTCACGTCGCCGTGCGACCGCAGCGTGAGCACGACGGCCAGCGCCGCGAACGTGACGTAGACCCGCTCCTTGAGGCGGTCGGCGCGCTCCGCCGGGGTGGGCACGGGGGCGTCGGCGCGGGCTCGGCGGTCCATCGGCCCAGGCTAGGGCCGACTCACCCGAACGTGTCCGATCTGTCGGACCTGACGCGGCGTCTTGTCTTCTGAGGGTTGGCTAACTTAGGTTTGGCTCACCTTCGCCGCGGCGCCCCATCGACGGTGCCCCCGTGCGCGAGCCACACCCTCGCAGGAGTCGCTTCGTCATGCCCGCACGCCCGTACGCCCCGCGCCGCCGCGCCGCCCGCCGGTCGGTCCCGGCCCTGGTGGCGGCCGTCGTCGTGGCGGTGCTCGCGGGCTGCACGGGCGTGGCCGGCGCGGCCGGGACCGGCGCCGCGGTGGCGGGCGAGCGGCCCGCGCTGGCGGACGTCACGCCCGTCGACGACCCGCGCGGCTGGACGGGCGAGCAGACGGCCGTGGCCGCGGCGACCCCCGTCGACCCGGTGGCCGAGGACCCCCGGCCCGCGCTGCCCGTCACGCTGACGGACGCCCAGGGCACCGAGGTCACGGTCGCCGACACGAGCCGGGTGCTCGCGCTCGACCTGTACGGCTCGACGTCCCGGATCCTGTTCGAGCTCGGGCTCGGCGGCAGCGTGGTCGGCCGGGACTCGTCGTCCGACTTCCCGGAGATCGCCGACCTGCCCGTGGTCACGACGAGCGGGCACGACCTGTCGGGCGAGGCGATCCTCGAGCTCGCGCCGACGCTCATCCTCACCGACACCACGCTCGGCCCCTGGGACACGGTGCTGCAGATGCGCGACGCGGGCATCCCCGTGGTCGTGGTCGACTCCCACCGCGAGCTCGGCACGGTCGGCGACCTGATCACGTCGGTCGCGGCGGCCGTCGGGCTGCCGGACGAGGGCGCCGCGCTCGCCGCGCGCACCGAGGCGGAGATCGCCGACGTCCGGGCCCAGGTCGACCGGCTGGCGCCCGAGGACCCGGCCGACCGGCTGCGCGTGGTGTTCCTCTACCTGCGCGGCCAGGCCGGCGTGTACTACCTGTTCGGCGAGGGCTCCGGCGCGGACTCGCTCATCGAGGCGCTCGGCGCGGTGGACGTCGCCGGCGAGATCGGCTGGCAGGGGATGCGGCCGGTGACCGACGAGGGCCTGGTCGCCGCCCAGCCGGACCTCGTGCTGGTGATGACGAAGGGGCTGGAGTCGGTCGGCGGCGTCGACGGGCTGCTGGAGCAGCTGCCCGCCGTGGCGCAGACCCCCGCGGGCGAGCACCGGCGGATCGTCGACATGGCCGACACCCAGGTGCTGTCGTTCGGGCCCACGTCGGCGCAGACGCTCGACGCGCTCGCGCGGGCCTTCTACGCGCCGGACGCGTCGTGACGGCGCTGCGCGAGCCCGGCGCGGACCGGGCGGCCGCGACCGGTGCCCCGCGCCCGCCCGCGCCCGGCCCGGCCCGCACCCGGCACCGCCGCGTCGTCCCGCTGGCGATCGGCCTGGTCGTCGCCCTGCTCGCCCTCGCGGTCGTCGCCGCCGGCACCGGGCAGCTGCGCCTCCCGCCGGCGGAGGTCCTGGGCTCCGTGCTGCACCGGCTGGGCCTGGACGTCGGCCCGCTGCCGAGCCACGCGAGCGGCGACGCCGCGCTCTGGACCATCCGGTTCCCGCGCGTCGTGATGGCCGTGC
>Ga0164308_10001020_pt1 | contig 15005 bp, 13 predicted proteins | sample Whisoiple_246_MG_FD_109983 | JGI IMG/M metagenome (GOLD analysis project Ga0164308, IMG submission 109983) | Soil microbial communities amended with fresh organic matter from upstate New York, USA - Whitman soil sample_246_MG | ecosystem: Environmental > Terrestrial > Soil > Unclassified >...
CCCAGCTCCACCGGTGGTGGAGGTTGCACCGCCGCTGCTCGAGCCCGCAGTGTTCGGGGCTCCCCCTTCTGAAGAAGCCTGCTGTCCTGCGCTGCCGCTCGAGCCCATGCCGCCGCCGGCGGTGTTTTGAGGCGGTGAATCAACGAGGCCTCCGGCGGACGTGGGGCTACTGTCCCCCTGGGCGTTCGACCCCGCGCGTCCTTCTCCCGGGGGTCGAACATCGGCCGATCGCCCGCCGCAACCCGCGAGCAAGAGAACCAGACCCCACACCGATGACCTCACCCGGAACTTTTCGAACAAGCGCGCCGCCTCCGGTAGTTACTGGCTCCACCGCGACGATGTTGTCAAAAATAAGCGCGCACCCCGCAAAACCGGGCAGCATGCGGATGCGGCCGGAACAGCCACCCCCGCCGACGCCCCGTCCAACCTTCGTAAGCGCCCAGAGACCAGCGCTCCCCACTCTGCGACTTCTGGTGCGGCGAAATGCATCCAGGCCAACGCTCCTGAGCAAGCTCCGCCAATTTACGCGTCAGTAACGTCGTGCGTCGCAGAGGTCGAGTCGTTCGCAGCTTCGGGAGCGCGTGGCGCCCAATGCATTGGCTCGTGTTCTCGACACTCGTCACCGTGAATCCTGGCGAGTTGAGCGTCGATATCGTTTTCATCAATATCGAGTGATCAATATCGAGTTCGCTCGCTGCCAACATGGCGTCAACAAGACCCCTGTTCGATCTCCAATTTCGAAATCACTCGACTCGTCTGTCAATGGCCTCGAGGCTCGACGAGCAGGCATCGGCAGGCGCTCGAAGGGGCAATCCTGAAACTTCAATTGTTCACTCTGCGGGATTGACCTGCCAAAGTTCCCGTGTTTAATTCGCTCCCATTAGCTTTGGGCGTGGAAAGGCACATGTCGAATCGAGCGTATCTAGGCTTTCGTGTTCCAGCAACTTGGCCGCTGCTCATGGGTGGGCTCCTCTCGGTCACGCTCGCTGCTTGCGGACCGCACGTCGAGGGCCACTCGGTGGCCACCCACACCGCCATCGACGGCAAGCACATCGACGAACGGCAAGTGAGCTTGTCGGCCGTATCCGTGCCGGAGGGCGCGTCCGAGCTCGGCATCGTGCAAGCGCACACCGTTCAAGGGAGCATCGAAGACGCCGTGCCTGAATTCCGGAAACAAGTTGCCGAATTGGGCGGTGATTTCGGTAAAATCGACGACGTCGCCACCAAGTTCGAGACGGAAACTCGCACGCGCACCGAGAGCTATAGCTGCGGAACGGTGAACTCCCCTCGCAGCTGCTCGCGCACGGTCACCGAAACCGTGGAGCTTGCCACCACGCGTATCATCGGCAAGGCGTACCGCTTGGGTGCATCGCCCGCCAAAACTCAGAATGTGCCTGGCGGAGCCGCATCTGCCGGGGTGCCCCCAGCCAACCTGCCAACCTCCGCGCCTACTGTTGCGCCAGCCACTCCCGAACGAGCTTCGAACGCCCCATGAACGCAAAGTCTGTCGTTTTCTTCGCTTATTGCCTGCTGCTCATCGCCTGCGGCACCACCACTACACACAGCGTCTTGACCGCCGCCCCCGGCGCTCCGCGACTCGGTGAAGTACAAATTCTGATGGGCGACGACGCGCCACCTCCCGGTCTGACGGAGGTCGGTATCGTGCAAGCCATCGGCCACGGCACGAACGCGGATCTGGAGCATGTCGTCAGCGGCCTGAAGGAGAAGGCGCGAGAGCTTGGCTGCACCGTCGTTGCCAAGGTCAAGGTCGATCAAGGCTCTTCCACTGCCAGCGGCACTGGCATCTGCCTGCGGCCGTAGCTCACTGCGCTCAGCGTTGCCCGTCCGGTGACCCGGGGCTGGCAAAGCACGCTGGCCGAGCATAGCCTGGGCTGGTCCATGAGCTTTGCTTCCCTGCGCCTGAGTGAGCCGCTGCTGCGAGCGATCGCCGAACTTTCGTACGAGGCGCCGACCCCGGTTCAGCGGGCGGCGATCCCAGCGATTCTCGAGGGCCGTGACCTGTGCGCTTCGGCGCAGACCGGATCGGGTAAGACGGCCGCGTTCGTGCTTCCGATTCTGGAACGGTTGAGCGCTGCTCACCGAGGCTCATCGTACGTGCGCGCGTTGGTGCTCGTTCCGACGCGCGAGCTCGCACTGCAAATCGAGGATGACGCTCGACAACTCGCGCGCTACCTCCCTGCTTCGCTGAAGATCTGCGTGGCGGTCGGGGGGGTATCGATCAATCCGCAGATGATGGCACTGCGCGGAGGGGCAGACCTGCTCCTAGCAACGCCCGGGCGGCTCTTGGACTTGGTGCAACACAACGCCGTGCGATTATCTTCGCTCGAGACTCTGGTGCTCGACGAGGCGGATCGCATGTTCTCGAAAGGCTTCGCTAAAGAGCTCGGCGAGGTGCTCGCGCTGCTTCCGATCGAGTGTCAGAAGCTTTTGATCTCGGCAACCTTTCCCGACCAAGTTCAGTCACTCGCGGAACGCCTGCTGCGAGATCCCGTACGCGTTGCAATCGACTCGTCGTCGACCCCAAGCGCCGCAACCATCGGGCAGCGGGCGATCGAGGTGGACACCCGCACGCGCACTCCGCTACTGCGCCATCTGCTCGAGACTCACGACTGGCCGCGCGTGCTCGTGTTCGTGGCGAGTCGACACGGCGTCGAGCACCTCGCTGGCAAATTGACGCGAGCCGGCTTCAGCGCATTGCCCTTGCACGGTGAGCTGAGCCAAGGCGCACGCTCACACGCCCTCGCCGAATTGCGGGAGCAGCGCGTGCGCGTCGTGATAGCCACGGATTTGGCCGCGCGAGGACTCGATGTCGCTGGGCTGAGTGCGGTGATCAACTACGACTTGCCCCGCTCCGCGACCGACTATGTCCACCGCATCGGTCGCACCGGCCGCGCTGGCGAAAGTGGTGTCGCCATCAGCTTCATCAGCGCGGACGACGTCGCCCATTTTCGACTCATCGAGAAGCGCAACCAGCTCAGCGTGCCGCGTGAGCAGATCGTCGGATTCGAGCCGACCGACAAAGCACGAGTCGTTCATGACGTAGCGCTCGACTCGAATGGTGGCATCAAGGGCAAGCGCAAGAGCAAGAAGGACAAGTTGCGAGAAGCGGCGAACAAATGAGTCGCTCGCTCGAAGCACGCCCCGTGGCGCTCGCTCAGTGATTCCTGTCTGGCACGCTTCTCGAGCGCATTCCCCAACGGATACGCCGCGCGGGGTGTGCGCTATACTCGGGCCCATGACCCGTCGTTGCTCGTGTGGGGCCGTCACTTTTGCGGTGCAAGCCTCACGCTGGCGTAGTTGCCGGACGTCGATCGACGGGAACACGGCGCGATCCGAGGTGCGAGGCGGGACCGTGCTCGCCCCAATCATCAGCGACGAACCTTTTCGTCAGTGGAAAGTGAAGGAGGCTTCGACGCTCGGCGAGAGGAGCGTGTCGTGCTCGGAGAAAGAACCCCCGACGTGGTCAGGGTACGGCGCGCCCGTGAGATGCGTGCTCGCATACACTACCCGCGCCAGAATACCGACGCTCCAGCGATCGCTCAGCCACCAATCCTGCCCGACCCCCGCCATCAGCCCGATGCCGTTCGGCGGATTGGTATTGCTGTGGCCTTCCCCCAGGGCGGCATAGCCGACGAGCGCTTGCACGTGCCAACCGCTCGTAGGGGTCGGATAGAAATCCACGAACGGGCCGACCGCGCCGAAGAGTTGCAGCTGCGGGTTCTCATCTTGCGTCTCGTGAGTGGAGCTCGTTATCGCTATCGTGGAAGCCAGGCCACCAACGCCGAGCGAAAGCCCAGGCCGAAGCGGTAGCCCGAGCAGCAACGAGCCGTTCAGCCCTGCACCACTCTGTGTGCCTGAAAAATCGAGGGCGGGCGTGTAGTGCGGATTGTGACCGCTGCTGTGCCAGAACGCCGCGCCCAAGCCCGTGGCCAACTGTAGGTAGAAGCCATCACGCGCGTGCGGCTCCGCCCGAGACTCGCGGCTGAGGAAGAGCAAGCATGCCAACAGGGCCGCCGCCAACGAGGACCGGTGAATGCGCATCGTGATTCGGTCCACTTTCTATGTGCAAGCCGCGCGCCAAGTTCGCAGCGCCTGAGCTATCTCTCCCCGATCTCGCTGAACAGCGGCAAATGCAGGCATCCCGAGCTGCGGCTCCCGTGCTACGCGAAACCAGTGAGGCAAGCGCCGCACAGGACCGCGACTGCGAATTCATAGCAGCAGACGAAGTGATACACTGGAGCATGCGACGGCTCGTGCTCGCGGCCTTGCTGCTCGGCAGCTGCTCGCTTCGGCCTGATCCGGCTCCTCCGGTCGTGCGCTCGAAGGTCACTCCCCCGCCGATTGCCACGGTCGCTCCGTCGGCCTCGGACCCGCTGGAACCGCCGCCTGAACCTGGCGCGCGCCCTGAGTTGCTCACCCTCGGGCGCGCGGTGGAGCGCGTGAGGCTCGAACGCGATGTCCGCTCGCTCGCTCGGGCGCGCACGCCGGGGAGCGCGGGCTGGAAACAAGTGCAACGCCTACTCGCTCAGCGGCTGACTTCGCTCGGCTTCGAAGTCGAGCTGCAGAGCTACGCGACGGGCGTCAACGTGATCGGCACTCTGAAGGGTGAACACGGCGATCCGGTGCTCGTCTCCGCACACTACGATCACATCGCCCGCTGCCCCGGGGCTGATGACAACGCTTCCGGTCTGGCCGCAGCCCTCGAAGTCGGGCGACTGCTCGCGCCGCGCCCGCACTTGAACACACTCGTGATCGCGTTTTGGGACGAGGAGGAGCGAGGCCTGCTCGGCTCGCGCGCTTATGCCGCGCGAGCCCAAGCTCGAGGACAGCGCATCTCGGTGGCGCTGAGCTTCGATGCCATTGGAGCTGCGAGCGACCGAGAGCGGTCGCAACGCACCCCCGAGGGTTTTGCTTCACTCCTGCCAGAGCAGGCAGCGCTGCTCACCGCTCGGGGCTCGCGCGCTGATTTCGTAGCCCTAGTCGCGAACCCTCGTGCAAGCGTGCTGGCTCGACGGCTGCTCACGTACGCCGCTCCGCTCGGCTTGCAGACGATGTATTTGGAGGTCCCGCTCTTGCAAGCCGCACTCATGCCGGACCTGTTCCGCTCCGATCACGCTTCTTTTTGGCTGGCCGGGTACGGGGCCTTGCTACTCACGGACACGGCCGAGCTGCGCAATCCACGCTACCATTGCCAACGGGGCTCGGATTCGCCCGATACTCTGGACTATGCATTTCTTTCACGAGTGACGGGCGCCGCGCTGGCCGCGACTGCGGCTCTGTTGGACGAGCGCTGAGCGTCGACCCGACCGGAGGGGGGGTGCCTTGGAACTTTTTGGGCTTTCGACCCCTGGAAAAGGCGAGGCCGCCCCGGAACGCTGGAGTCGAGCGCTGAAGAGCGGCAGCATAGTCGATTCTCGTAACTTTCCGCTCGCGCGACCCCACTAACCGTTTGACGCATGGTCAACTCACCTTCCCGAACGCCGGGTCTGCTCAAGCTCGTCCGTCCCCCGGACGACGCGGACTTCGTGCGACGTTGCGTGAACGGAGAGCGCCCCGCGCTACGCGAGCTGTTCGAACGCGAGCGCGGACGACTCCATGCGTTATTGTTCCGAATGGTGGGCCCCAGCGCGCATTTGGACGACCTGCTGCAGGACGCCTTTCTCGAAGTATTTCGCTCGATTGGTAGCTTTCGCGGCGAGTCCTCGCTACGTACTTGGATCGACCGCTGCGCTGTGCGAGTGGCCTACGCCTTCTTTGCGCGCAAGGCGCGGGTGCCGGTGTTAGAAACCCTTTCGGATGCCCCGGACAGCGACCGAAACGCTGAGGAACACGCGCTGTTGCGCGAGGCGACACGGCGACTGTACGCAGAGCTCGATCGGCTGGAGCCCCGTCAGCGTTTGGCCTTCACCCTTTTCGCGATCGAGGGCCGAAGCATGCGTGAAATCGCGGACGCGATGAGTTCGAGCCAGGTGACGGCGCGAGTGCGTGTCTGGCGTGCTCGGCAGATGCTCGAAACGCGCGCCCGCAAGGATCCGCTTTTGGCCGAGTTCTTGGGCGATCCTGTGTTGCCGGCCGATTCAAAAAAGGACGACGTCTGATGCGAAAGCCCCTACCCGTAGAGGTCGAAGTCGTGAGCGCCCGACGTTGGGCGAAGATCGAGCGATCGCTATTTGCGCGCTGGGACGAAGAGCAACAACATCGGGTCCCGGGCGCAGAGCGGAAGCTCGTGCGTTCTTCACGTCGGCTGATGGCAATGTCGGCCGTGGCGCTCGTGGCGCTCGCGAGTATCGTGGGGCTCGTCACTTGGCGCAGCGCCGGTGAGGGGATCGCGCTCGACCGCACTTCTCGCATAGCGACGGGGAGCAATGGCTCACACCTTTCGCTTCAAGGCCTGACACTGGATGTCGCGCCCGAATCCGCAGTCGTGCTCGGGAGCCCCTCGGAGCAAGGTCTGCTCATCGTGCTCGATCGCGGCAAGATCGTCTGTGAAGTAGCTCCGCGCGCTGCCGACGCGCCGCTCATCATCCAGGCTGGGTCTGTCCAGGTCAAAGTGGTGGGGACTCGCTTCAGCGTGACGCGCACGGGCGAAAAAGCGCGCGTGGCCGTCGAGCACGGCGTTGTGGAGGTAGCCGCGGAAGGGCGGGTGTCTCGCGTCGGCGCCGGACAAGTGTGGCCAGCCGAAGCGCCGGCGGTCGCTCCGTCTAGTGCTACGACGACCGACGCGCTTGGTACCGTCGGCGAGCAGCCGGTGACCGGTGAGCAGCCCGTGATCGAGACTAATCAAAAATCGCCCTCCGCCGGCGGTGCCAACCCGAGCGGAGCCTCGTCCCCGCGCAATATCGCGTCCGGCGAGGCTGCCCAAGCGCGTTTCGAATCCGCCTCGGCTCTCGAACGAAGCGATCCCGCTCGCGCCATCGAGCTCTATCGAGGATTGGAGAGCGGCTCGGATTCGTGGGCCCAACATGCGCTTTACGCGCACGGCCGGTTGGAGGCGGCGCGCGGCAATCGCGCCCAGGCTCGCCAACTGCTCGAGCGATATTTGACTCGCTTTCCAAAAGGGCCGAACAGTGTGGATGCCCGTTCCGTACTCGAACGCTTGAGGTAATCTCGGGTTCATCGTGCGGAAGCTCGCGTTCCTGCTCCTGGGCTTCGCGCTCGTGCTTTCTACGGCCTCCGCTCGAGCTGCTGAGCGTCGCGTCGCGCTCTTGCAAGGCGATCCGGAGCTGCAACGTGCGCTGGCACTGGCACTTGCGGCCTGGGACGTCGAAACTTTGCCGCTCGATCTACGATTGAGCGAAGAATCCGATGAGGAAGCCCGTGCACGAGCGCTAGAGCTTGCGCGCGACTTGCACCTGGAAGGCATCGTTTGGATATCGCTCACCGCTCAGGGCTCGCGCCTCGCGGTCTTCGATGCGCACACGGGAGAACTCACGCTGCGAAGCGTGCCGGAGCGCCCGCCCTTCGCCAGCACGACCGCGGCAAGTCTCGCGCTCAGCGTGAAAACAGCGCTGCGTCCCAGTGTTGAGCTTGGGATGGAGCCACCACCGCCGCAGCCACCGCCCGCGCCTCCGCCGCCGCGGACGGCCGAACGCGCGCTGCCGGGCCGAGCGAGGCCGAGTGAGCGCCTTTGGGTTCGCACATCGGTCAATGCCGAGTGGTTGGCAGAGACGAAGGTGCAGGCTCGTTGGGCCTTGGCTACGACACTGTGGCTGGGCGCCAGGCGACGCCTGGGTGCGGAGCTGCGGCTGTCGGGCGGTGCGGGGGTAGACATCGATACTCCCGAGCTGTCCGGCCATTATCGCGATTTGAGCGTAGGGCTCGGGGGTGAATGGCGCTGGCTTGCCGCAGGTGCGGTGTCGAGCGCGTTCGGGTTGGGTGCGGGGCTGCGCGTGGCGACGCTCGAAGGCGCGTTGGCCGATGGCAGCGCGATCGCTAATACACGCTACAATACGAGCTTGGATGCCAGCTTTCGCTTGGAAGTGCGCGTGGTCGGTGGATGGTTCGTCGGTTTGGATGCGTCTACCTGCTTCTTCCTCGGGTATCAGCGCTTCCTGGTCGCTGGCCAACCCGTATTTGCGCCCTTTCGGCTGAGCCCGAGCGCCGGAGTATCGCTTGGCATCGCGCTTTTTTGATCGCCGAGTGTTGCTGCTCGCGACTCTGGCGCTGGCCTGCGGCAGAGAAGACGTCGAGCTTTCGCCTTCAGCCCGCACGGCGAGCGGTGGCGGAGCCGGCGCGGCTGAGCCGGGAGATTGCTCGGCTGAGGTGCCCGCGGGTCTTCTGGGAGCACGGCCTGCGATGGGCTGGAATGGCTATAACGCGTTCGGCTGCGCTGCCGAACTCGATGAAGCCAAAGTAAAGGCCAACGCGCAGGCCCTGATCGACCACGACCTGCAAGCCGCCGGGTATCGCTACGTCAACCTGGACGAGTGCTGGCAGCAACCCGAACGAGATTCGGCGGGGCACCGCAATTTCGACGCAACGCGACTCCCCAACGGCATTGAGGGCTTGTCCGGCTGGGTCCACGAGCGCGGACTGTCCCTCGGCATTCGAATCAACAGCGCCGAATGCGACGCGGAACCCGGAATCCAAGATCACGAAGCCGAGGACGTAAAAAGCTTCGAGAACTGGCAGCTCGATTACATCAAGTACGTCGCCTGCCAGCCTGTGGCACAGGCCAGCGTCGAGCAGCTCGCACAAGCGCTCAGGGAAGCTTCACGACCCATGGTGCTGAGCCTGACTGCGGCTCCTTTCGCCGAGTGGATGTCGCGCACCGCCCAGCTCTGGCGCACCGGCAGTGACGCCCAGCCGACGTGGGATTCGCTGACCGCCGCCATCGACGCTGCGACGAAACTCGCGGCATACGCACGCCCAGGCGCGTTCAACGATCCCGACATGCTGGAGATAGGGAATGGGCTGAGCACCGCTGAAGCGCGCGTGCAATTTTCCGTTTGGTCGATCTTGTCGGCGCCACTTCTGGCGGGAAACGATCTTTCGACCATGGATGCCACGACACGAGACATTCTCACGAACAGGGAACTGATTGCGCTGGATCAAGATCCACTCGGCCTGCAAGGGGCGCTCGTGCGTAGTGAAAACGGCATCGACGTGTTGGCAAAGCCGCTCGAGGGCTGCGGAGCGCGTGCAGCCGTGTTGTGGAACCGCAGCGATGCGGCAGCTTCCATCACACTGCCCTGGTCGGACCTCTGGCTCGCGCCGGGCCGCGCGACCGTGAAAGATCTCTGGCAGGGGGCGGCCCTGCCGAGCGATAGCGATGGCATCACGCTGGAGGTCTTGCCGCACGATGCCGTGGCGTTGCGCGTGTTGGGAGCCGAGCCTGCGCTGCCGCGAGGAGAAGCGTTCTTGAGCGATTTGGCTTGGACATATGCCGTGAGTGGCTTCGGCCCGATCGAGCTCGACTCGAGCAACGGCGAGTCCGCAGCCGGCGACGGAGCGAAGCTGAGTTTGCGCGGCACTACCTATGAAAAGGGCCTGGGAGTCCACGGTCCCTCGCTAATCCGCTATCGTCTGGGACGAGACTGCCGGCGCTTCCGCGCCGAAATTGGCATCGACGACGAAAGCGATGCTCAAGGCAGCGCGCAATTCGAGGTTTGGGCAGAGGGAACGAAGTTATTCGAGAGCGGCGTTCTCAGCGGACAGTCCGCACCCCTCCCCGTGGACGTAGACATCAGCGGCAGGCGTGAACTCAGGCTGTTTGTCGGCGTCGGAAAAGACAACTCCTACGCGCACGACCACGCGGATTGGGCGAACGCGCGCGTCGAATGCGACGATTAGGCGTAACCTTTCCGGAGCGCGACGGCACTGACCTGACATGCGGCCTGGTCAGCATCAGCGTGCCGGAAGAGCAGAAAATTCCTTCAGCGCTGCGCGAGTGGGAGCAGCGCTGCTGTGCTCGTTCGTGTGGATCGCTTGCACGGCCGAGAGCAACGTGCCGGCGGGCGGCGGCGGAGGTACCGCGGTGGGCACCGGAGGCGGTAGCCCAAGCAGCGCCGGCACCGTCAACTCATCGATTGCAGGCGTGGGCGCGGGCGGCGGCAGTACCGCGCAGCCACCACTCGATTGTAAGCAACCGCAGGCAGGTCGCGCACCGCTCAGACGGCTGATTCGCTTCGAATACAACAACACCGTCGACGAGTTGTTCAACATCAGCACTCGGCCGGCGGATGGCCTTCCTGGCGAGGAGCTCGGCACTGGATTCGGTAACGAGGCTGACTCGCTCGGCGTTTCACGGCTGTTGGTCGACGGATACCGAACGGTCGCGGAGCAAATCGCCAAGGATCAAACGGCGAGTGCCGCGGCGGCGGTTGCAACGGCAGGCTGTGATCCAGCCGCGGTGGGCGAAGCGGCATGCACACAGAAGTTCGTCACAAACTTCTTGGGCCGGGCCTTCCGACGGCCCGCAACGGCGGAAGACCTGACGGCTTACCAAGGCGCGTTCCAGCGCGCCCGCCAAATCGGCGGTGACTTCGCGAGTGGCGTGCGCGCCGTGATCGCTCGCGCCCTGCAGGCTCCCCAATTCTTGTATCGGGTCGAACTCGGAGAAACCGTCGACGCTAGCAAAAAGCTCGGGCGGCCAACGGGCTACGAGATGGCGTCGCGTCTTTCCTACCTGCTTTGGGGCACGATGCCGGATGCACGACTGATGAGCGCTGCCCAGCAGGGCAAGCTCGTCACTGCCGAAGGGATACGCGCGGAAGCGGAGCGCCTGTTGAACGACGATCGCGCCCACGACGTCGTGCGCTATTTCCACGGCATGCTGCTCGGCACCCTCGGGCTCGATCACCTGGAGCGGGACGCGGGCTTTTATCCGACCTTCAAACCGGGCATGGGTGCGCTGTTTCGCCAAGAGACCGAACGGTTCTTGGACGAAGTGGTCTGGAAGGGCTCGGGAGATTTGGCGGGCATCTTCTCGGCCCCGTATACGTTCGTGAACGGGCCACTCGCTGCTTTCTATGGCTTGCCCGGCGTGACCGGCGACGGCTTCCAAAAAGTCATGCTCGACGGCTCCCGGCGCGCGGGGCTGCTCACTCAAGCCAGCATCTTGACGCTCACGACTCCCGGAAGCCGCACCGACCCGGTGGTGCGTGGCAAGTGGGTGTACACGAAGCTGCTGTGCGGAAAAATCGGTGATCCCCCGCCGGACGTGCCCAAGCTTCCCGAGCCCATCCCGGGCCAAAGCGTGCGCGATCGACTCGCCGCGCATCGCGCGGTCGACCCGTGCAAGTCGTGTCATCGAGTGATGGATCCGGTCGGCTTCGGGTTCGAGCACTACGATGGCGTCGGCTTGTGGCGCGATCGTGACAACGACCTTCCAATCGACGACAGCGGGGAGATTGCTTTCGGCGACGCCGCCGGCCCCTTTCACGGACCGGTCGAACTCGGGCAGAAGCTTGCAAACAGCAAAGACGTCCGAAAGTGCTTCGTCGGCAACTGGCTGACCTTTGCCTACGGTCGCGCCGAGACCTCTGCCGACAGCTGTTCGCGCGCCAAACTCGAAGAAGCGTTCAATGAGTCGGGCGGCAATATCAAAGCGCTGTTGCTCTCCCTGACGCAAACGGACGCTTTTCTCTATCGACCGATGGTTTTGCCTGGCCAGTAGGAGTCCTTCATGATCAATTCGCACAACCGCATTCATCGGAGGACGTTGCTCCGCGGCGCGGGCGGACTCGCCCTGGGCCTACCGTTCTTGTCAGCAATGCTCGCTCCTCGTCGGAGCCACGCGGACGACAGCGCGCCGACGCGCCTGGTGGTGTTTTATGCCCCCGGCGGCACATTGCTCGATCGCTGGCGACCAAAAGGCAGTGCGAATGACTTCACGCTACAACCGATGATGGCGCCGCTCACTCCGTTCCTGGATCGCATGGTGTTCTTGGACGGGGTGGATCTTTCAGTGACCAAGATTGGCTACGGACACCCCCATAGCCGCGGGATGGGGGGCATCTTGACCGGGCAACCGCTGTTGGCAGGGGCCTTCAACACCAACGGCGGCAACGCGGGCTTCGCCGCTGGGGCTTCGATCGATCAAGTGATCGGGGCAAAAATTTCCGCCGGCTTGCGCTTGCCGAGCCTGCAAGTCTCTGCGGGCTGGTCCACTGGCATTTCCGCCGGCGGTCAGCCACATCCAGGCAATATCATCAGCTATCAAGCGCCCAAGCAGGCAGGGCAGGCCGCGATTCCGGTACCGCCTTCGACCGATCCGCTCGGTACCTTCAAACGTGTCTTCACCGGGGTCGGCGGCAATGCCGACGCAAACGCCAAGGAGCTCGCGTTTACGACCTCGGTCCTGGACGGCGTCGCAGAGGACTTCAAACGGCTATCGGCCCAGCTCGGCGCCGAAGATCGTCAAAAGCTCGAGGCGCACCTAGCGCTCGTGCAAGAGGCAGAAAACGGGCTCAAGCAGACCGTGATCAGCACCTGCAAGGCGCCGGACAACGTCAACCAGACGCCGGGGTACTACGATGATCCTGAAGCGAAAAACGCCACGAAGGGCGGCGGTGACGGACCGACCGGTTCGATCACCACCGGGGCCAAAGTGCCGGAAAAGGGTCAAGTCATGACCGACCTTCTCGTATCGGCACTCGCTTGCGACCTCACGCGGGTCGCTAGCATTCAGTGGTCGGACTCGGAGGCGAAGTTCCTGCTCGGCTTCTTGAAGGACAGCTCGGGTACGAGCCTCAAAGATCACCACCACGGCTACCAGCACGACCGCGGATTCCAACCGCAGGCGCTGGAGATCATCTATCACTTTTATGCGGAACGGCTGGCGTATCTGCTGCAAAAGCTGGACTCGGTCAAAGAAGGCAATGGCACCCTGCTGGACAACACGCTGGTGCTCTCAATCACAGAGATTCAGGCCCCGGCGGACCACGCGCAGAACAACATGCCGATCATCCTGGCCGGCAAGGCCTCCGGCAAGCTCGCGGGTAAGCGATGGCTGAAAGTGCCGTCGCAGCCGCACAACAATCTGCTCGTGTCCATTCTCAACATGTTCGGCATTGCCGACACACGCTTTGGTCACCGAGACTATTGCACAGGCCCACTGTCGGGGCTCGTCTAGCGCCGTTCGACACGTCAGCAAAGCACTGCCGGAGCCGCCGTTTGCAAAGCCAATGGACACACTTTCTCGAACCACCCAGGTTGCTCAGAAATCTCATGATGCGCGTTAGTGCGTTCTGTTGGCTGCTTGGTCTCGCGGCCTGCAGCAGCGAAGCGGTTGCGCCCTCCAATTCCGGTGGCGGCGCTGGTGCGGCCGGAAATGCGGTGGGCGGGAGCACCAATAGCGCCGGCAGCGCGCCAATCGCCGGCAAAGCAGGCAGCTCGGCCGTTACCGGAGGCGGAGCAGCCGGTGCCGGCCCTGCGACAACGGGGAGCGCAGGGAGTGTGCCTGTCGGTGGCGCGGCGGGCGCAACCGGCACGGCGGGCACGAGCGGACGGAGCGGCACGAGCGGACGGAGCGGCACGAGCGGAGGGACCGGCACGAGCGGCACGGCGGGTGCGGCGGGTTCTTCCGACAGCGGCGCTACGGCGGGCACTTCCGGTGCATCCAGTTTACTCGGCATTGCTGCGGCGTTCGACGGATTCCGCTTCGAGTGCCCATGCGTCGATGCCAATCACTTCGGCCCCGACAAGCCCGAAAACTGCGACAATCCGCCAGCTGCCGACCGCCAGACCCAAACCAAAAAGCTCGCGGGCGATGCCAGCGTCATTTACGAGGTCAAGCTGCACGTGCGTGGCGATGCGGAGCCCAACACTTACGTGAAAGGCAAGCTCGATCCAAACAAGCGATTTTACGTCGGCGGCGAAACCTCCACGCCCGGCTACACCGCGTACATGCTTACCGTCGCCGACCCTCAGCAGGTCTACTTCTTCAACTACAATCCGAGCACGAGCCACATCCACTTCTTGCTCGACTATGAAGTCACCATCCCCATGCGCGGCGGCACGACGCTGACCTTCGAAGTCAACGGCGGCAAGTCGGTGCCTGACGGCCATGGGGTCTCCAACCGTGACAAACTCGTCGTGCCCGGGATCCCCCCCGCGCCCGATCCTTTCAACGGGCAGCTCGTGCAGTTCGACGTCGTCTCGGTGCAGCCCCGTCAATAGCCTGACTTTTGGGGGGCCAAATGGGGGTGGAGCGCCCGTGCGCTAGCGCGTTCCGTGCGCACGATCCGGACTGACCGTATCCGGCAACTCTCCTGGTCGTGAGCGGACGTCCTCCCCGGTACGGTGAGTATTGCGCACGAACAAGTAGCAAACGAGCAGCACGATCGCCGCAGACAGAGCGAGCATGACCCAGGCGAACCCGCCCATCCTCGGTTTGCTTTCGCTCGTCACCCGCTCAGAACTCGTCATTCCCAGGAACACAGCAATCATTGAGCCACTCGATTACGCCCTATACCCCGCCCCGTATGCGGCGAGCGCGCGGCGTCCCTCCCGCGGGAGCGATGGATGTCCCTAGTCCAAGACGCCGCGCTGCGCGCGGTTGTCACCCTAGGGCAGTGTGCCACGCACCAGCGACCGCTCGTCGAGCGCGCCTCGATGCGCGCGCCGAGTCTGCAGGCGGAGCTTCTCGTGCGCTATCTCGAGCGGCGCGTCTGGCCTGCAAGCTGCATTGGAGCTAGCGAGGTCCAATGGCGAACAAAGGCAAACCATCCAAGCAAGTGCCCGACGAACGAGCAGAGATCCAGAAGGAGCAGAAGTCCGGGGCAGCGCGCACCGCGCACCGCGCGGACCGAAGCCGGGAGCAAGAAAAGGGGGGCAAAGGACCAGATGCAGGGCTCGACTTGCACGGGCGCACGCTCCGGCATCCGCGGGAGGCGGCCAAGATACCGCGGGCCCAAATCAAGCAATGAGCGGAGCGGCCCAGTCAACTACATGCGGGTCCAAGTCACCGTATCGGTGATGGTGCTAGCGCCGCTCTTGCCGGTGGCCACGATCGTGTTCGCACCCGTGCGAAGCGCGACGCC
>Ga0164308_10001022_pt1 | contig 14973 bp, 13 predicted proteins | sample Whisoiple_246_MG_FD_109983 | JGI IMG/M metagenome (GOLD analysis project Ga0164308, IMG submission 109983) | Soil microbial communities amended with fresh organic matter from upstate New York, USA - Whitman soil sample_246_MG | ecosystem: Environmental > Terrestrial > Soil > Unclassified >...
ACCAAGCCCTGGTCGTACTCCTCCGAGCTGACCGTGGTGCGGGGACTGACCAGCGGAAAGGCCCTCGTCGACTGGCAGCCCACGGTGATCCATCCGCAGCTGACCGACGGGGCGGTGCTGAGGACGGGCGAGTCGTCGACGGCCGCGATCGAGGCCGTCGACCACGACGGCAAGGTGCTCGACAAGGAGACGTACCCGTCGCTGGGGCCGATCCTGGACAGCCTGCGTGAGAAGTACGGCGACAGCACCGGCGGCTCTCCCGGCATCGAGACCTGGATCGAGCCCGAGGGCGGGTCCGCGGCGAACACCACGCTGCTGACGCTCGCCAAGGGGAAGCCCGGCAAGCTGCAGACCACCCTCGACGCGGAGGCCCAGGCGGCGGCGGAGAAGGCGGTCAAGCAGTTCAGCGGGGCCTCCGTGGTCGCCGTGCGGCCGTCCACCGGATCGATCCGCGCCGTCGCGAACAACCCGGCGACCGGCTTCAACGCGGCGATGCAGGGCAAGCAGGCACCCGGTTCCACACTGAAGATCGTGACCGCCGCGATGCTCCTGGAGAAGGGCCTGGTCACGGCGGACGGACCGACGGAGTGCCCCAAGGAAGTCCTCTACCAGGGCCGCACGTTCCACAACCTGGACTACTTCGAGCTTCCGCCCACCGACCCGTTCATCACCAGCTTCGCCCGCTCCTGCAACACCGCCCTCATCAAGCTGATCGACGACACCGAGGACGACTCCGCGCTGCCCGCGGAGGCCCGCGACGTCTTCGGGATCGGGCTCGACTGGAAGACCGGCATCACGTCCTTCGACGGCAGCGTGCCCGACGAGACCGGCGGTGAGGCGGCGGCCCAGTACATCGGCCAGGGCACCGTCCAGATGAACGCGCTCAACATCGCGTCCATCACGGCGACCGCCCGCACCGGCACGTTCCACCAGCCGGTGATCGTCCCCCGGGACCTGGACGACCGTCAGCTCGCGACCGCGTCCCGCTCGCTGTCGCCGAGCGTCACCCGGCAGCTGAACGACATGATGCGGGCCACCGCGTCCTGGGGCACCGGCAAGGCGGCCATGGCCTCGGTCGGCGGAGACAAGGGCGCCAAGACGGGCTCCGCCGAGGTCGACGGACAGGGCACGTCCAACAGCTGGTTCACCGGTTTCAGCGACGACCTCGCGGCAGCGGCGGTCGTCCAGTCCGGCGGCCACGGCGGCGACGCGGCGGGCCCGGTGGTGGCGGCGGTGCTGCGCGCGGGGTCGTGACCCGAAGGCCGCGGGGGCTCCGGAGCCCTCGCGGCAGGGGGAGGCCGGCCACAGCCGCCGGAAAGGCGGTGGTCGGCCTCGGGGCCGCTTCAGTAGCGTGCGGGGTATGAGCACTTCCGACGCCACCCCCGCCGCCACGACCACGTCCGAGGCCCATCCCCGGTTCGCCGAAGCTCTGAGGGAGCTGGGCCTCGACGTCGAGGTACGCCGCTTCCCCGACGCCACCCGCACCGCGGTGGAGGCCGCGGCGGCGATCGGCTGCGAACTCAGCCAGATCGTCAAGTCCCTGATCTTCGAGGCGGACGGCGTACCCGTCCTGGTCCTGATGGACGGCTCCTCCCGGGTGGACCTGGAACTCGTACGCGGCGAGCTGGGCGCCGCGAAGGTGGAGCGGGCCCGGGCCGACCTCGTCCGCGAGACCACCGGCTACGCGATCGGCGGGGTTCCGCCCTTCGGGCACCGCACGAAGACCCGGGTGCTGGCCGACCGTGGGCTGCTCGGCCATGCCGAGGTGTGGGCGGCCGCGGGCCATCCGCACGCCGTCTTCCGGATCGCTCCGGCCGACCTGGTCGACCGCGCGGGCGGCACCCTCGTGGACGTGCGTGAGCGGACCGCGTGACGCCGCTGGTGGCGGCGGCCGTCCTGGCCGCCGCGATCACGCACGCGAGCTGGAACGCCATCGCCCACGCGATACGTGACCAGTTGCTCTCCTTCACCCTGATCTCGGGCGGAGGGGCGCTGATCGGAGCCGTCCTGGTCTGCCTCGCCCCGTTCCCCGCGGCGGGCGCCTGGCCGTATCTGCTGGCCTCGGCGGCCCTGCACGTGGCGTACATGCTGCTGCTGATGCGCTCGTTCACCCTCGGCGACTTCGGCCAGATGTACCCGATCGCCCGAGGCACGGCCCCGCTCGTCGTGACGGTGCTGGCGGCCGTCCTCATCGGTGAGATCCCGGACGGCTGGGCGACCGCGGGCGTGGCCGTGGCCTCGGCCGGACTCGTCGGGCTGGCGCTGTGGGGCATCCGCGGCTCCGGCGACCGGCCTCACCCGCCGGCGATCCTGGCGGCCCTCGCGACGGGGCTGGCCATCGCCGGCTACACCACGGTCGACGGGGCCGGGGTACGCGCCTCGGGGACCCCGGTCGGCTACATCGGCTGGCTGATGATCGCGCAGGGCCTGGTCATCCCCGCGTACGCCTACGCGCGCAGACGGGGCGAACTCCTGCCCCAGCTCCGGCCCTTCGTGGCACGGGGCCTCCTCGGCGCGGCCTTGTCGGTCGCGGCCTACGGGCTCGTCCTGTGGGCCCAGACGAAGGCCCCGCTCGCCCCGATCGCCGCGCTGCGGGAGTCCTCGATCATCGTGGGTGCCGCGATAGGCGCGCTGTTCTTCAAGGAGCGCTTCGGGGCCCCGCGGATCGCCGCGGCCGGACTGATGGTGGTGGGCATCGGCCTGATGCTGCACACGAGTTGAGGAGAGGACCCCGGGTGGGTGCCGGGAGGCGGCCCGCGTCAGTCCCGGCCGGTGACCTCGCGGGCCGCGGCGGCCTTCGAGGTATGCACCTCTTTCAGCTTCGCCAGTTCGGCTGGCTCGGCGGCGATCATCTTCTTCTGGATCGCGGTCTCCGCGGAGAACCACGTCCGGAGGAGCCCGACCCGGGTCTTGCACTCCATGTCCGCCCGCGCGGTCTCCACCTCACGCTTGCTGATGCCCTTGTCCAGGAAGCGCTCGTCGCCGAGGGCCGCCAGCGGATCGGAATAGGTGTACCCGCGCTCCGTCATGCAGTCGGACCACCGGCGGACGGCTTCCCGCACCCGGGAGTCCTCGACGGATTCCTGATAACTGCGCCTCGCGATGCCGCTCGCGATCTCCGCGCCCGCCGCGTACCGGTGGTCCGCGTCCAGGGACTCGGCGGCCTCGCCCCGGCAGCCGCGGGCAGGGATGTCCAACGCCGGGTCCGCCTTTCCGTCGATCCCGGCGGACCTGCCGTAGAGGGCGATGAGCGTGGTCGTGCTCAGGCCCTTGTTCGGATTGAACGAGGCCTTCGGTGGCAGGTGGTAGCCGTACCGGGCGGCGTCCTCGGCGCTCGACAGCCCGTACCTCCGGTCCGAGGCCCTGGACACCGCGGGTGCCTTCCGGGCGGTGTAGGGGAGGCCCAGCCTCTTCATGCAACGCTCGGTGAGCACATCCTCCGCGGCACTGATGTCCGCGTTCTGCGCCTCCGTGTAGGAATACTCGGCGATGGGCAGCCGGAAGGTGAAGTCCTCGGATGCGGACGGGGAAGCGCCACCGGATCCAGCGGCACCCGGCGATGCGTTCGTCCGCCCCGCGTCCGCATCATTTCCGCCGGATTCCGCCGGCCCGGAGCAGCCCGCGAGAAGTCCGATCGAGAGTACGAAACCCGACGCGGCGACAACACGGAAAGGGAAGCTTTTTCTTTTCACCTGATGAGCGCCGATCCAGGGTGCGGAATTCAGAGGAACGAGAAGTGCCGGCACCACGGCCGCCGGCCACCCGGTGTCACTTCCGGGCACCGGGCAGCCGTGGCGGCGGACGGATCAGAACTTGTAACAGCTCGATCCGCTGGTGTCGAACTTGAACGACGCGTTGTTGTTGTACGTGTTGCGCAGCTGATCCGCGATCGCGTAGAACGTCAGGGTGTCGCAGGCCCCGCCGTAGTTGCTGTTGTAGAAGATGGTGGTGCTGCTGTTGGCGTCGTTGATGGCCGACGCCGCATTGTTCTTGACGGTCACTCCCTTACCCGCACCGGACGTCAGGAAGGTGTAGGAGGCGAAGTTGGATACGTTGCTGCCGTAGAAATAGGTGCTGGAGCCCTGCCGGTTGCTGTTGTAGTACAGCCGCAGACAGCCGGTACCCGCGCTCGCGTCGCAGGACGCCCCCGCTGCCGCGCTCGCCGACGGAGCCGCTACCAGAAGCGTGGCGGCAGTGACCGGAACCGAAAGCGCGGCAATAACCCGGGCGCGCGAAAAAGCCATGATGAACCCCCTGTTGGCATGGGCAATTACTTCATGATCCTAACGATCGATCAAGTAATGCCGCAAGCGTTATCAGTAATGGGCGGTCCGGGCGTTTAGCCACCCAATTTTTGTGACCTGTCCCCGGACGTACCGAATGTCGACCGGCCGACGGCAGGCGGAAGCGGGCCCCGTCCTGTCACCCCGGCACGGCGGCCGAGGCGGCCAGTTCCACGACCACCTCGTCGTCCTCGGCCTCGCCCGTCGGGCGGAACCCGAGCGAGGTCCAGAGCGCCGCGGCGGCCGTGTTGGCCGGGTCGTAGGACAGCCGGATCACCTCGCAGCCGTCGCGGCCCGCGAGCCACTCCGCGAGCGTGCGCGCGGCGGCGCGCCCGACCCCGGTGCCCTGCTCGGGGCCGTCGACCAGCACCCCGCCGATCCAGTACGAACCGTCCTCGTCCCGGGCCCACATCACATGGCCGAGCGGGACGTCCCCGGCGTGGACGGCGAGTGAGTGCCAGGTGTCCTCGCGCGAGGAGAGAAGCAGATAGCGGGCCGCGAGCGCGGGGGCGAAGTCGCGCTGGCCGTCGAGCGGCGCGACGTCCGCGACCGCGCGCCAGGTGTCGTCGGTGACCTCGCGCAGGGTGACGGGGCGGCCGGTCCGGTCGGTGTAACCGTGGTCGATCATCGGGGGAGAGTAGAGCGTGGGCCGCCGCCCCCGCTACCGGGTTTCGGTCTCCCCCGTCATCGCCTCGCGGAACCCCGTGTTGACGGCGAGGAGACCGCCGTCCACCCGCAGCGTGATCCCGGTGATCCACCGCGCGTCCGGGGAGGCGAGGAAGGCGACGGCGGACGCGACGTCGTCCGGTTCGCCGATCCGGCCGAGCGGGTAGAGGGCGCTCGCCCTCGCGAGTGCCTCGTCGCGGCCCGCCCAGGCATCCGTGCGGATCGTGCCGGGGGCGACGAGGTTGACGCGGACACCGCGTGGTCCCGCGTGGCCCGCGAGCGTACGCGTCAGGCTGGCCAGGCCCGCCTTCGCGGCGCTGTAGGCATGCCCCCCGAAGTCCTGCTCGCCGTTGACCGAGCCGATGCTGACGATGGCGCCCCGGCCGGAGGCGACCAGGTGCGGCAGCGCCGCACGGGAGCAGCGGTAGGGGCCGTTCAGGGTGATGTCGAGGGTGCGGGCCCAGGGTTCGTCGGTCTCGTCCTCGAAGAGCGGGGCGTCGTCGTGGTTGGCGTAGGCGTTGTTGACCAGGACGTCGAGCCGGCCGAACGCGGCGACCGCGTGGGCCACCGCCGCGTCGACCGCCGCACGGTCGCCCACGTCGCAGGCCAGGGATTCGGCGGTGCCGCCCGCCTCGCGTATCGCGGCCGCCGTGCGCTCGGCGCGTCCGGCGTCGAGGTCGGTGACCAGGACGGCCGCGCCCTCGGAGGCCAGCCGGCGGGCGGTGGCCGCCCCGATGCCCTGTCCCGCGCCGGTGAGGAGCGCGGCGTACCCGTGGAAGCGAGGAGGAGTCATAGCGCCGACCGTACTGCCCTGACCAGGGCCTGGGCACGGGGATCGGCGGTGACTCCCTTCTGCAGACCGTTCGTCACATAGCCGAGCGCGATGCCCGATTCGGGGTCGGCGAAGCCGAGCGAACCGCCGCGGCCCGGGTGGCCGAAGGAGCCGGGGGCGAGGAGCGGGGCCGCCGGGCCGTGCAACATGTAGCCGAGGCCGAAGCGGGTGTTCACGACGAGCACCCGGTCCGGCCCCGCGGACTCCTCGGTGCGGGCCAGCGTGAGGGTCGCCGGGGCGAACAGCCGGTGCCCGTCGACCTCGCCGATCATGGCGGCGTAGCAGCGGGCGAGTCCCCGCGCGGTCGCGACGCCGTTGGACGCGGGGAGTTCGGCCGCGCGGTAGCCCGGGTCGTTCTCGTCGGGGAAGGGGTCGATCGCCCCGAAGGCGCGCCGGGTGAGCGAGTCCGGGTCGCCGTAGGCGTCGACGACGGACCGCTTGGGGCGCATCCGCAGGGCACCGCTGCCTTCGGCCGGCGGGGGTTCGACGGGGCCGATCCGTCCGATCCGGTGCGCCTCGTCCTCGGGGAGCCCGAACCAGAAGTCCAGGCCGAGCGGGCGTGCGATCTCCTCGGCGATCCAGCGGCCGATGGTCCGCCCGGTGACCCGGCGGACCAGTTCCCCGACGATCCAGCTGTAGGTCTGGGCGTGGTAGCCGTGGTCGGTGCCGGGCTCCCACTGGGGCCGCTGCTCGGCGACGGCCCTGGGCCCCGACACCTGGTCGGCGGCCTCCTCGGGGGTCAGCGTCGTGTCGAGGGCGGCCACTCCGGACCGGTGGGCGAGGAGGTGGCGCACGAGGACGCGCTCCTTGCCGTTGGCCTTGAACTCCGGCCAGTACGTACCGACGGGCGCGTCGAGGTCCACCTGGCCGCGCTGGTGCAGCAGGAGCGGCACGGCGGCCGCGATCCCCTTCCCGGCCGAGCGGACGATCTGCACGGTGTCCACGGCCCAGGGTTCGGCGCCGTCGACGTCTCTCGTCCCCGCCCACAGGTCCACGACCTTGCTGCCGTGGTGGTAGAGCGCGACGGCTGCCCCCCGTTCGCCGCGCTGCTCGAAGTTACGGACGAAAGCGTCCCGTACCACCTCGAATCCCGGTGCCACCGTGCCCCGTACGTCCACGCCTGCTCCCGCGCTCCCGCTCATCCCTCCATGGTGCATCGCGTCCCCGGTGGAACGGGTGGCGGGTCACCCTCTGTTCACGGACGCGGAACGGACACGGAACGCGGGTCGAAGCCGAAGGGCAGCTCCAGCCGGTGCTCGCGCATGAGCGCCTCGTCGCACAGCAGGTCCTGGGTGCGGTCGTCGGCGGCGATCACCCCGTCACTGAGGACGACGGCGCGCGGGCAGAGTTCGAGGGCGTACGGCAGGTCGTGGGTGACCATCAGCACGGTGACGTCCAGGGACCGCAGGATGTCGGCGAGTTCGCGTCGTGAGGCCGGGTCCAGGTTGGACGACGGCTCGTCCAGCACGAGGATCTCCGGCTCCATGGCGAGGACCGTGGCGACGGCCACCCGGCGGCGCTGGCCGAAGGAGAGGTGGTGCGGGGGGCGCGCCGCGTACTCCGCCATGCCGACCCGCTCCAGGGCGGTCGTGACCCGCCGCTCCAGCTCGGGTCCGCGCAGCCCCGCCGCGGCCGGGCCGAAGGCCACGTCCTCCCGGACGGTCGGCATGAAGAGCTGGTCGTCGGGGTCCTGGAAGACGATGCCGACGCGGCGCCTGATCTCCGCCAGGTTCTTCTTCTCCACGGGGAGCCCGGCGACGCGGACGGTTCCGGCGCCCGCGTCGAGGATGCCGTTGAGGTGGAGGACGAGGGTGGTCTTGCCCGCACCGTTGGGGCCGAGGAGTGCGACGCGTTCGCCGCGGGCCACGGTCAGGTCGACGCCGAAGAGGGCCTGATGGCCGTCGGGGTAGGCGTAGGCGAGGCCGCTGACCTCGAGGGACGGCGCGGGGGCGGTGGGCAGGCTCATACGGTCCATCCCAGCAGACAGACGACGAGGGCGAGCACGGGGAGTGCCGCGGCGTGCGCCCACTGGGTCCGGGTCGCGGTCACCTCGTCGATCACCGGCATGGTGCCGGTGTAGCCGCGGCTGACCATCGCGAGGTGGACGCGTTCGCCCCGCTCGTAGGACCGGATGAAAAGGGCGCCCGCCGTCTTGGCGAGGACGCCCCAGTGCCGTACGCCGCGCGCCTCGAACCCGCGGGAGCGCCGGGCGATCGACATCCGCCGCAGCTCGTCGCCGATCACGTCGCCGTAGCGGATCATGAAGGACGCGATCTGGACGAGCAGGGGCGGCAGGCGCAGCCGCTGGAGGCCGAGCAGCAGGGAACGCAGCTCGGTGGTGGAGGCCAGGAGCACGGAGGCGGCGACGCCGAGGGTGCCCTTGGCCAGGACGTTCCAGGCGCCCCAGAGTCCGGGGACGCTGACGGAGACGCCGAGGAGTTCGGTCTGCTCGCCGGGGACGACGAACGGCATGAGCAGCGCGAACGCGACGAACGGCACCTCGATGACCAGGCGCTTCAGCAGGAAGCCGGGCGAGATCCTGGCGACCGCGGCGACGCCGGCGAGCAGCGCCGCGTACAGCGCGAACGCCCAGACCGCCTCGCGCGGGGTGGAGACGACGGCCACGACGAAGCAGAGGACGGCGGCGAGCTTGCAGTGCGGGGGGAGCGCGTGGACGGGTGTGGTCCCGTGCCGGTAAAGCCTGTGCGCGTGGCCGGCCCCCATGTCAGACGGACCCGGTGGTGGTGCGGGCGTCGGATCCCTCGGACGTACGGCGGCTGCGCACCGCCCAGAAGACGCCGCTGCCGACGACGACGGTGGCACCCACGCCGATCACTCCGGCGAGGCCTCCGGAGAGGCGGGCGTCGGTGATGTTCCTGACTCCGTAGTCGGCGAGCGGGGAGTCCGCGGCGCCGTGCTCCTGGGCCTTCTCGTCGATGCCCTGGTCCGCGGCGACCTTCTCCAGGCCGTCGGGGTTCGCGGAGGCGTAGAAGGAGACGAAGCCCGCGAGGACGAGCGCGGCGGCCAGACCGGCGGCCCAGACCGTGCGGGTGGAGCGGGCCGCGACGGGCGCGGGTGAGGGGGTGGCGGCCGGTGCGTCGACGAGTTCGCCGTCGATCCGGAGCTTGAGCGGGGCGCCGGTACCGCGGGCGCCGTGCACGAGGTCGGGGCGTACCGCGATCACGGCGCCGACGGTCAGGGCGGTGATCGCCGCCTCCCCGATCCCGATCAGGACGTGGACGCCGACCATCGCGGTGAGGACCTTGCCGAGGGGGACGTCGGTGGTCCCGCCGATCGCGTAGATCAGGGTGAAGGCGAGCGCGGCGGCCGGCACGGAGACGAGTGCGGCCACGAAGGCCGCGGCGGTCGTCGAGCGGCGGGTGCGGGGCAGCACCCGGGTCAGCCCGCGGAAGAGGAGGTAGGCGACGACGGTGGTGACGACTCCCATCACCGTGATGTTCACGCCGAGCGCGGTGAGCCCGCCGTCGGCGAAGAGGATGCCCTGCATCAGCAGGACCACCGCTATGCAGAGCACCCCGGTGTACGGCCCGACCAGGATCGCCGCCAGGGCCCCGCCCAGGAGATGGCCGCTGGTGCCCGCCGCGACGGGGAAGTTCAGCATCTGCACGGCGAAGATGAAGGCGGCGACGAGCCCGGCCAGCGGAGCGGTCCGCTGGTCGAGTTCACGCCGGGCGCCGCGGAGTCCGACGGCGACCGCACCGGCGGCGACGACACCTGCGGCGGCGGAGACGGGTGCGTCGATGAAACCGTCGGGTACATGCATGGAGTGGCTCCGCTTTCGGACGTTGCTGCTGGCGGGGTCGGAAACGCTCCACTATAGAGCGCTCTTGCAAAGAGTTCGCAAGAGCGCAGTGACGACAACTGACGGCACCCCGAAATGCCTAAATGGGAAGATATGGGACATTAGGGGGAGAGATTTTCACACAGGAGGAGCCGGCCATGTCCCTCGTGATCCAAGAACACGCCCGAGCCCGGCTCATCACCGACGGCCCCGACCCCCGCCTGGTCCCCGTCGAACTGCGCTACGACCCCGAGGATCCGGAGACCGTCCAGGTCCGGCTCCCCGGGGGTGTCGACTGGGCCTTCGCCCTGGACCTCCTGGAACGCGGTCTGCGCTCCCCCGCCACCCGCGACGACATAGGGATATGGCCGTGCGGCCGGGCCCAGCTGGTCGTCGAACTGCACGCGAAGGACGGCGTCGCCGTCTTCCAGTTCGACAAGGCGCCCTTCATCCGTTTCCTGTCGCAGATCCGAGCGAGGACGCCGAAGCGCCCTGCGGCCGCCAGGACGACCAGGCCGGCTCCGGCCGGTGCGGCGGCCACGGAGGCGGAGGCCACCGCCACCCGCGCCTGACCCCGGACACATGAGAGCCCCCGTGCGGCGCGCACGGGGGCTCTCCCTCGCCCCGGTCCCCCGTCCCCACAGGTGACCGGCGCTCCGGGGCGCGTTCCGCTCATCCGCTCGGACTCGGCCCCGGGGTCGTCGCGGTGCGCGCCGCGGCTCGCACCGCGACGCGCACCACCGGTCAGGCGCGGACCAGCTCCCGCTCCCCGCCGCCTTCGGCCGGGCCGTCGGAGAGGTCCTCGCGCAGGCCCTCGCCCTCCACGTCCACGTTGGGCAGGACGCGGTCCAGCCAGCGCGGCAGCCACCAGGCACGCCTGCCGAGCAGCGCGAGCACCGCGGGCACGACGGCCATGCGGACCACGAAGGCGTCGAAGAAGACGGCGATGGCGAGCGAGAAGCCGATCATCTTGATCATCTGCTCGGAGGAGCCGATGAAGCCGGCGAAGACGGCCATCATGATCACCGCGGCGGCCGTGACCACCCGGGCACCGTGCTTGAAGCCGGTGACGATCGCCTGGCCCGGCGTCTCCCCGTGGACGTACGCCTCCCGCATCCGCGTGACCAGGAAGACCTCGTAGTCCATGGCGAGGCCGAACACCACACCGACCATGAAGATCGGCATCATGCTCATGATCGGGCCCGTCTGCTCGACCCCGAAGAGCGATCCGAGCCAGCCCCACTGGAAGACCGCGACGACGGCGCCGAGCGCCGCGACCACCGAGAGCAGGAAGCCCAGGGCCGCCTTCAGCGGGACGAGGACCGAGCGGAAGACCACCATCAGCAGCAGGAACGCCAGGCCGACGACGAGCGCCAGGTAGGGCAGCAGGGCGTTGTTCATCTTCTCGGAGAAGTCGATGTTCATCGCCGTGGCACCGGTGACCAGCACCTCGGCGCCGGTGTCGTCCTTGATCTGCGGGCCCGCGTCACGGATCGCGTGGACGACGTCCTCGGTCTCCGTGGAGCTCGGCCGGTCCTGCGGGACGACCGTGATGGTCGCCGCGTCGCCGGCCTTGTTGAAGGCTGCCGGGGTGACGGCGGCGACGTGGCCGATGCCCTCGATCTCCTGCGACACCCGGTCGACGGCGCTCTTGCCGTCCGAGGCGCCCTCGGTGTCCACGACGACGAGCAGCGGACCGTTGAACCCGGGGCCGAAGCCGTCGGAGAGCATGTCGTACGCCTGGCGCTGCGTGGTCGACTTCGGCTGGGCGCCGTCGTCCGGCAGACCCATCTCCAGCGAGGCGGCCGGTACGGCGATGGCGCCGAGACCGAGCACACCGACCAGCAGCACCCACACCGGCCTGCGCAGCACGAACCGCGCCCAGCGGGTGCCCATGTTCGGCTTCGCCTCGGGCCTGTTCTCCGCCTCGGCGGCCTTGCGCGCCCTGCGCCCCATGATCCGCTTGCCCGCGAAGCCCAGCATCGCCGGGACGAGGGTGAGCGCGATGAGGACGGCGATCGCGACCGTGCCGGCGGCGGCGAAGCCCATCTTGGACAGCATCGGGATGTTGACGACGGCGAGGCCCACCAGGGCGATGACGACCGTGAGGCCGGCGAAGACGACGGCGGATCCCGCCGTGCCGACGGCCCGGCCGGCGGCCTCCTCGCGCTCCCGGCCCTCGGCCAGCTCGGCGCGGTAGCGGGAGACGATGAAGAGCGCGTAGTCGATGCCGACCGCGAGGCCGATCATCATCGCGAGCGTGGAGGTCGTGGAACCGAGGTCCAGCACGTTCGCCAGCGCGGTGATCGTGGACACGCCGATCCCGACCCCGATCAGGGCGGTCAGCAGCGGCAGCCCGGCGGCGATCAGGGACCCGAAGGTGATCACCAGCACCACGGCGGCGATGGCGACGCCGATGATCTCGGTGGCTCCGGTCTCCGGCATCACCTGGAGCGCGTCACCGCCGATCTCCACCTGCATGCCGCTGCTCTGCGCGTCGTGACCGGCGTCCTCCAGCGCCTCCCTCGTCCCGTCGGTCAGCTCCATCGAGCTGACCTTGTAGGAGACGGAGATGTAGGCGGTGGAGCCGTCCTCGCTCACCGCCTCGGCGGCGAAGGGGTCGGCGACCGAGGCGATCTGGTCCGAACCGGACTTCAGATCGCCGACGATGCCCTTGATCTCGGCCTTGTTGGCCGCGGAGGTCACCTTCTCGTCCCCGGGTGCCTTGAACACGACCCGGGCGGTGGCGCCGTCGGCGCTGCCTCCGGGGAAGCGCTCGTCGAGCAGGTCGAAGGCCCTCTGGGCCTCCGTTCCGGGGATCGAGAAGGAGCTGGAGGTGGCGGTGGACGCGGAGGCCGCGCCGAATCCGGCGAGCGCCAGCAGCGCGACCCAGATCAGGGCGACGTAACGGCGGCGCCGGAACGCCAGCCGTCCGAGTTTGTACAGGAATGTAGCCACGGCGGGGTACTCCCGGTCGGGTCGTGGAGTGGAAAAGGGCGTGAGGAACCAGCCCGACGACGAGAGCGGCGTGTCAGGTGGAGCGTCGGGGAGTCAGTACGGAGGGTCGTGTGGTGAGGACGGAGAGCGGGGACGTCAGACGCCGAGGGCGGGGAACACCACGGCTTCCGCGTAGTCGATGAGGAACGCCTGGTCGACGGTCCGGTCCTCGACGAGCTCACGAGCGGCGAAGGCACCGATCATCATGTGCGGAAGGAAGGACAGCGCCGGATTGTCCGGACGCACTTCACCCCGGTCCACGGCCCGCTGGAGCATCAGTCCGAGACCGGTGAGTTCCGGCTCGATCAGCAGCTCGCGCAGCGCCTGGAAGAGGTCGGGATTGCTGTGGACGGCCTGACCGAGCCCCCGCATCAGCGCGGAGTTCTTCTCCATCTGGCAGTCGTCGGTCCGCTGGAGCACGGCATGGAAGTCACCGCGCAGCGAGCCGGTGTCGATCTCGGCGAGCTGCACCGGCTTGTTGTGCCGCAGCGCCTTGACGACGAGTTCGGGCTTGCTCCCCCACTGACGGTAGAGGGTGGCCTTGCTGGAACGGGTTCGGGCGGCAACGGCGTCCATGGTCAGGGCTTCGTAGCCGACCTCGCCGAGAAGATCGAGCACGGCTGAGTACAGCTCACTCTCGCGCTCGGGCGTGAGCCGGCTGCGTGCCATGGGTCGACCTCCTCTTGAATTGCGCCTGCTGGATGGTACGTCAGCCGAAGATCAACTGACGGAACGAAACTGTTTCGTACACTTAGAAGGTACTCCCCTCCCTCAGCGAAACGAAACTGTTTCGCTTGTGTCCTGCACCACAAGTTGCCGCGGGCCCTTCACGCGGAAAGCATTGGAGGGTGAGTGACGACGTCGCGTATCTCCGTTTCCCCCACCTCCACAAGGACTTGCTCTGCTTCGCGGCGGAGGACGACCTGTGGGTCGCCCCCCTCGCCCCGGCAGGACAGCGGCCCGGCCGGGCATGGCGGCTGACCGTCGACCGGACCAGGGTCGGTCATCCGCGCTTCTCGCCCGACGGCAGCCGTATCGCCTACACGACCTGGCGCACCCTCGACCCCGAGATCCACCTCGTCCCCGTCGACGGCGGCCCCGCCCGCAGACTCACCCACTGGGGGTCGACCGACGCCCGGGTGTGCGGCTGGAGCCCCGATCCGGGGGACTCGTCGCAGATCCTGGCCGTCTCCTCGCACAACCAGCCGTTCTCGTACTTCTCGTGGGCGTACAGCGTCCCGACCGACGGCAGCCCGGGCGGGAAGCTCCCCTGGGGGCCCGTCTCCGACATCGCGGTCGCCGACGTCGACGGTGAGCGGCGGACCCTGCTGCTCACCGGGAAGCCGCCGCACGAGCCCGCGGCCTGGAAGCGGTACCGGGGCGGCGCCATGGGCCGGCTGTGGCTGCACGGCGAACGGCTGCTGCCGGACATCGGCGGCCATCTGGACGCCCCCATGTTCGTCGGGCGCCGGATCGCCTTCCTCTCCGACCACGAGGGCGTCGGCAATCTGTACTCCTGCCTGATGGACGGCAGCGATCTGCGCCGGCACACGGACCACGACGCCTTCTACGCCCGGCACGCCTCCAGCGACGGCCGCCGGGTCGTCTACCAGTGCGGCGGCGACCTGTGGCTGGTCGAGGACCTGGAGTCGCCGGACGCGGTGCCCCGGAAGCTGGAGGTGCGGCTCGGCGGTCCACGGACCGGCCGGCGCACGTACCAGGTGCCGGCGTCCAGCCATGTCGACTCACTGTCCGTGGACGAGACGGGCCGCGCGAGCGCCGTCTCCGTGCGCGGCAGCCTGTACTGGCTCACCCACCGCGACGGCCCGGCCCGCACGATCGCCGACACCCCGGGCGTACGGGTCCGGCTGCCGGAGATGCTGGGCAGCAGCGGACGGGTCGCCTACGTCACGGACGCGGAGGGCGACGACGCGGTCGAGATCGCCTACCTCCCCCGGGCCAGCGGTGACCGCCCGCCCCGGCGGCTGGCCGCCGGACGGCTGGGCAGGGTCCACGAGATCGTCTCCGACCCGGAGGGCGAGCGGCTGGCCATCGCGTCGAACGACGGCCGGCTGCTCCTGCTGGACACCACGGAGGACACCGCCGAGCCGGCCCTGGACCTCCTGGGCCCGGACGGGGACCCCGCGGAGGCGTCCGTACCGCCCGAGGTGCCGGACGAGGGTGTGGCCCCACCGCGGACCGTCGCCCCGCTGGACGTCCTCACCGGGCCGGCCGGCCCCGGCGACGGGGCAGCGGACGGCGGGGCAGCCGACGGCGGGGCAGCCGACGGCCCACCGGACGACGGGCTCACCGAGCTCATCCGCTCCGTGAACGGCCCCGTCCGCGATCTGGCGTTCTCCCCGGACGGCCACTGGCTGACCTGGTCGCACCCC
>Ga0164308_10001023_pt1 | contig 14962 bp, 10 predicted proteins | sample Whisoiple_246_MG_FD_109983 | JGI IMG/M metagenome (GOLD analysis project Ga0164308, IMG submission 109983) | Soil microbial communities amended with fresh organic matter from upstate New York, USA - Whitman soil sample_246_MG | ecosystem: Environmental > Terrestrial > Soil > Unclassified >...
ACCGAGGTGGTTGTCACCCGAGGTGGCGCGGACTTCCACGACGCCTTCGCCGATTTCCAGCAGCGACACGTCGAAGGTGCCGCCGCCGAGGTCGAAGACCAGGATGGTCTGTTCCTTCTGGCCCTTGTCCAGACCGTAGGCCAGCGCGGCCGCGGTCGGTTCGTTGACGATGCGCAGAACGTTCAGACCGGCGATCTGGCCGGCCTCCTTGGTGGCCTGACGCTGGGCGTCGTTGAAGTAGGCGGGGACGGTGATCACCGCGTCGGTGATGTCCTCGCCGAGGTAGCCCTCCGCGTCCCTCTTCAGCTTCTGAAGAATGCGGGCGCTGATTTCCTGCGGGGTGTACTTCTTGTCATCGATCTCCACCGACCAGTCGGTGCCGATCTCACGCTTGACCGAACGGATGGTCCGGTCGACGTTGGTCACCGCCTGGTTCTTGGCGGGCTGGCCGACGAGTACCTCGCCGTTGCGCGCGAACGCGACGACGGATGGGGTGGTACGGGAGCCCTCGGAGTTGGCGACGACGACAGGGTCGCCACCTTCCAGTACCGCGACGACGGAGTTGGTGGTCCCGAGGTCGATTCCGACCGCACGAGCCATGGTGTTCCTCCTGAAATAGCTTTTGTTGGGGTCTGAGTGGACCGCGCTCAAGACTGCTACTGCCACGCTTCCGTGTCAAGCCAGACTTGAGCTTGGGCGACTCAACTTGTCGAGATGGACAACGGCGGGTGTTCGAAGTTTGTTCCCAGCGGCCTCCGGCGCGTCACAGACGGGCCCCCGACCTGCGCTAAGTAGCCTTTTGACATGCGGCGGAGTGAGGTCTTTGCATGCGCGCTCGCGGCGGGTGCGCTGCTGGCGGGGTGCCATGTTGGGACTCAGGGCACGCCGGTCACGAGCTCGGGGTCGCCTACCGAGCCGAGTTTCCCCACCTCGCGACCCAGCACGAGCAGGCCGACCGCCGCGGCACCGACGAAAAGCCCGCCGTCCTCGCCGGTGTCGCCGGAGTCGCCGCCCGCAGCAGAGGTGCTCCGACCGCAGGAGTCCGGTTATGTCTTCATCGAGACGAAATCGGGCAAGACCCGCTGCCAAATCGACGAGCATTCGGTGGCGTGCGAGGCGCTGTTCACCAACGCGCCGCTGCAGGACGGTGTGCGGGCCAACGGGGTGAACCTGTCCGCAGATGGGAGCGTGTCGTGGATCGTCGGCAATCTCGGCGACATCCCCGTCGTCACCATCGACTACCGCACGTACAGCGCGGTCGGCTGGACGATCGTGGCCGCCGCCGACGGCACCCGGTTCACCAATCAGCAGACCAAGCACGGCGGGTTCGTCAGCATCGAGAAAGTCGAAACCTTCTAGCCGGCCAGGCCCTCTAGGCTGGCACCCGTGGACTTTCGCGCATTCGTCGAACCCCAACAGGGCGCCACCTACGCCGACCAGCTTGCCGTCGCCAAAGCCGCTGAGGCGCTTGGCTACTCGGCGTTTTTCCGATCCGACCACTACGTGGCGATGAGCGGCGACGGCCTGCCCGGACCCACCGATTCGTGGGTCACGCTGGCCGGCATAGCGCGCGAGACCACGTCGATCCGGCTCGGCACCATGGTCACGTCGGCCACTTTCCGCTACCCCGGCCCGTTGGCCATCTCCGTGGCGCAGGTCGACGAAATGAGCGCAGGCCGCGTCGAGTTGGGTCTCGGCGCAGGCTGGTTCGAGGCCGAACACAAGGCGTACGCGATTCCTTTCCCGCCGCTCGGCGAACGGTTCGAGCGATTGCGGGAGCAGCTGGACATCATCACGGGGCTGTGGACAACCCCGCAGAACGAGACGTTCACCTACACCGGCAAGCACCAGTCGGTGGTTGATTCGCCTGCGCTGCCCAAGCCGGTTCAGCGGCCCCATCCGCCGATCATCATCGGCGGTGGTGGTCCCAAGCGCACACCCGCGCTCGCTGCGAAGTTCGCAGCCGAGTTCAACGCTCCGTTCATGCCCGCGGACACGCTCAAAGCCACCTACGACCGGGTACGCGCCGCGGTCGCCGACGCCGGGCGCCCCGCGGACTCACTGACATATTCGGCGGCGTTCGTGGTCTGCGCGGGACGCGACGACAGCCAGGTGGCCACGCGGGCGGCGGCGATCGGACGCGAGGTGGACGAGCTGCGCGGCAATTCCCCGCTGGCGGGGACGCCCAACGAGATCGTCGACAAGCTCGGCGCGTTTGCCGAGATCGGTGTGCAACGGGTCTACCTGCAACTTCTGGATATGTCGGACCTCGATCACCTGGACCTGTTCGCCTCCGAGGTGGTTCCTCAACTGAGTTGACCGGGCGTTACCGCAGGTCGGCGGATTAACATCGGAGGCCGTGGCACGCGCCGACCTCGACGACGAATTCGACGGGGCCGAACTCGTCGATGAGTTCGGCGGCGACGAGCCGTCCACGCCATGGCACAACTCGACGCTTGCCGTGGTGGGGGCCAGCGCGGCAGGCATCGCCGTCATCGGTGTTCTCGTCGGCGCGGTGATGTTCATGAGCGGCGGCGACCAGCCCGCCGACGCGCCGCTGAACTTCGTCGACCCGTCCTTCTCCGAGACGGCAGCGGAGTCGGCATCCTCGGCGACCACTACGACTCCGACCATCACCAGCACCCCGCAGGTCTCCACCACCGAGATCAACGGACCGCCGGGACCGTCGACAACCTCGGGATCATCGGACACCAGCAGCAGCAGCAGTAGCGAAAGCAGCAGCAGCCCGACGTTCACACGGCCGCGCCCGCGCGAATTCGACGAAAACCCCGGTAACCCCACTTCCCGACGGCCGCGCTTCAACATCACCCGCACACTGGGTCCGGGACCATTGGGCTGAGCGCCTACTATCGGTGCCCGTGGCTGGAAATGGACCTGATGACCCGAACTACTACTCGGACAGTGAGCCCACCGCCTACGCCGCCAACTACGGCGACTACGGCGCTTATCAGCAGCAGCCGGGCCAACCACCCGAGCCGCCGACGCCCTGGTACCGCAAGCCCGCGGCGCTTGTCGGCTTCGGCGCGCTGATCGCGCTGCTGGTCGCGCTCATCGTGTGGCTGGCGGTGAGCCTGCTGTCGGATGACTCGTCGGACGGCACGGAGTCGACGACCACCACCACGACCACGTCGACGTCCTCCGCGCCGGGTGTCGCGCCGACCGAGACCGCCACCGAGACGACGGCGCCGTCCACCAGCACGGAGACGACAGCCCCGTCGAGCGAGACAACGACGACGACCGAACCGAGCATCAGCACCTCGATCAGCACCAGCACGAGCACCGTCACGGTCTCGCCGCCGGCGAGCAATCCGCAGGTCCCCCAGATTCCACAGATCCCGCAGATCCCGATTCCCGGCGCAGGCGGCTAACGGCCCCTGGCAGCGTATTCGGCGACCATCGCCTCGGCGCTGCGCACCGCGGCCCGACATGCGCGGGTGGTGAACGGGTCGTTGAGCGGGTGGTCTGCACGACGCCGCCACCGCTGGGCAGCGGCGAATGCCGCCCGCGGCCCGTCGTAGGGATCACCGGGTTGCAGGCCGAGCCTGCTTGCGGCGTCGGTACCGGAGCCGCCGATGATGCGGCGCAGCGACACTATCTCGTCTTCGTTCAATGTTGTTGCGCGCGAACGTAGTTGGCTCAACAGACGCAACTCCTCGAAGGCATGGGTGTCGGCGAGCAACGGATCGATGTCGGCGAGAATGTATGGCGTTGCGTAGATGGGGTTGCTCTGGACGAACTGGCGCAGCGACAGCAGGGCCGTGTGCGCCTTGAGTAGATCGGAGCGCTGAGCGAACTGCTGGTCGATGACATCGCGCAGGGCGACGAGGCCGCTGCGCTCGAGCAGCTCGTCGGCCAGCCCGACCGAGTCGGTGACGCCGGTGCGCAATACCGCGATGGAGATCCGCAGGCCGAACATGCCGAACCGGTGCAGTAGCGCCGTACGGGTTGCCGCGTCGACCGGCAGCCCGCTGTCCTCGCGAACGAAGCGGTCGACCGAGAGCATCGCCTTGGCCAGTTCGGCGGCGTCGACCGCGGCGAGCTTCTCCAGCGCCACGAACTCGCTCTGACGCAAGGTGCGCGCGGTCAGCGCGAGCAGCCCTGACACCGGGACGACGGCCTGGCAGATGCCGGTCTTGTCCATCTCCGAGGTGAACCGCTTGGCGACGTCCCTCGCCGACAGCATCGCGTCGATGCGGCCGGCGCCGATCTCGTCGGCACGGGACGCCACCCCGATGACGCCGAGCGCCCCTGCCGAACCGCCGACGAGTTCGCCGATCTGCTTCAGCAGCGCAATATCGGCGGCGTTGAGGGTGCGCAGCAAGAACACCACTGCATCGACGCGCGGAACGCCGTCCTCGGGGACCAGTAGTTGCAACGTGCGCTGCGAGACGTCGCGCGACAACGACGAGGTGCCGGGGGTGTCGATGATCGTGGTGTCGATCAGTTCGGCGGCGGGCCATTCGACGTCCAGGTCGAGGACGTCTTCCGGGTCGAGGGTGGCGAAGTCGAAGGTGAGACCGCCGTTTCGGGCAATCGGCACGTTGGACCGTCTGCCGCCACGGTGATTCGCGGTGACCTTCGGTGTCGGGCCATTGCGAAACCACGTCACGATGCGGGTGGCCTCGGTGGCGTCGGTGGGTGCAATGTCTTCGCCGACAAGCGCATTCACCAGAGTCGATTTACCGGCCTTCAGCGTCCCGGCCAGCGCGATCCGGATCGGCTGGTTGAGCCGGCGGCCGATCCGATCCAGCTCGTTGTGCACGTCGGGACGCTGACGGTACGCCGGATCCCCCCTGTAGGCCCCAACGGTGCCGCCCAGGATGGCGCGCACCTGATCGCTCGTGCTCATATCCGGTCAATCAGCTTATGCATCGGGCCGCAGCACCGCTGACGGGGTTGGTCGGGCTACGACCTGCCCGCGGGCTGCGGCGACGACTGTGGTGCGGCAACCGCCAGCCTGTTCGCGTGGTCGGTCACCTGCCCCAGGATGTTGAGCTGCCGTTCCAGCTCGGCGACCCGGTTGTTGCGCTCGTTCTCCTCGAGCTTGGCTGCCGTGAGCGTCGCCTGCAGTGATTCGTTGAGCGAGCGGGTGGCCTGGTTCGCGATGCCCCGGTAGTGATCACGGATCTGGCGCTGAACTCCCTTGAGCCGGTCGCGCGACTCCTTGCCGACGACGAAGGCGACGTCATCGACGAACCGACGCATGTTCATCTTCGCCTCGTTGCGGACCCGCAGCATCCGGTTCTCCATGTCCTCCTTGTATGCCTTGCGGCCCAACAGGAGTCCGGCGCCCAGCGACAGCGGGTTGAACATGCCGAGCCCGGCGAACGACGTCAGCATGCCGAACATCAGCACGCCGCCGTACGAGCCGCGCATGCCGGTGACCACCTTGTGGCCTGCCTTGATCGGCTTGGCCTCCAACCGGCCGAGCGACTTGAGTTCGCCGAAACCGGCGCCCATCTCCCTGGCATCGATCTGTGGCATCTTGACCGCGTCCAGACCGGCCTCGACGAATGTGCGGCCCACTTCTTCGGCGAGCGCCTCGGCGCGCTGATAAGCCCAGACGAAGTTGTCGCCGACGGCCGTCGCGATTGCATCCTCCAGTTCCGTGCCGATCTCCGCCCAGTGATTGGTCGGGTCACAGTCGTCGATGACCTTCTCCGTGTGCTGGGTGATCGCGCGGAACCGGGCGCGCAGGTCATGGTCGACATCCGATGTCAGGTCGGCGATCCCGTCGTTGAGCACCTGCTGCCAAAGCGCCGTCTGCTGCAGCGCATCTTGGGCTTCCTCCTTGCGACGCTCCAGCTCGTCCTTCAATCGGCCCTGTGCCTCGGGATCGTTGAACGCGGACAACTCGGACTCCACCCTCAGCGTCAAATGCTCTGCAGCCGAACGAACCTCGGCGAGCACCTGATCGCGTATCCGGTCGTCCTCCCTGGACAGCACCTTGTCGCTGAGAAACTTGATGATGGCGGGGAAGTTGGATTCCTCGTTGAGCTCTTTGTCGCTGTGCTGAATGGCATGGCTGCGCAGCAGCGCCGATGCGGGGATCACCGGCAGCGACAAACCCGCCCGTTGCAGATGAGCCTGGTTGGCCGCCACGATCTCGCGCCAATACGGATAGAGGTCGGTCTTCGTCGCGACGATCGCCGCCACCGGGCAGATCTCCTGGGCCTGGCGGATGAACCGCATCTCAGGCTCGGTGAACTCCTGGCTGGTGTCGCTGATCATCAGCATCGCGTCGGCATCGGGCAGCAGGCCAAGGGTGGCCGACAGGTGCGGCTGTCCGTGGCCGCCGACGCCGGGGGTGTCGATGAACGCCAGGCCCTTCATGAGCAGGGGGCTGCTGGCGGTGACCTCAACCCGCAGCACCTCGCGCCCACCGGCTTCCGGCGCGCGCCGCAGATCGTTGCGGAGCGCGGCGGGTGGAATCGGGATCACCGAGGGCTCGGCACCGTCGGGTGAGGCCACGATCAGCCGTGCCGACACCTGCTCCGAATACGACACCACCGTGGCGACCACTGTCGTCTCGTCGTCGCCGACCCGGGCCACCGGCACGTTCAGCAACGAGTTGAGCAGCTGGCTTTTGCCCTGCTTCAGTTGGCCGGCGATGACAACGCGGATCTGGGGATCAGAGATGCGCACCCGCGCCTTGTCGAGCCGCTCGGCCAGATCCCCGCGCTCGTTGGACTCCGCGATCTTGCGGGTGTGGTCGATCAGCTCGAGGATGACGTTCACCTTGCGAGGGTCATTCGGTTGCGTCATGGTGCCCCTACGGTAGACGCGCCAACTGGCGGGGATCGAAGAACGATCCCCGCCAGTTGCGTTGTGCGGTTGAGGTTGTCGATCAGAACACGTGGTTGTCGACGTGGGTGTCGACGTGCGTATCGACCTGGTGGTGCGAGGAGTTGTCGTCGTGGCTGGCATCGACGGTCCCCTGCGTGTGGTCCAACTGGGTCGCGTCACCGCCGAACGAGCTGGCCGAGTGGTCATCCTCGTTGCCGACAGACACCGGGGCGTGAGAATGCGAAGCGTCGACGTTGCTGAGATCGTCGCCCGCGGCCTGGTTGTTGCTGTGGCTGCTCTGCGTCGGGGCGATGATCACGCCGCCGCCGGAGCCACCGGCCGCACCGCCACCGTGGCCGCCGTCGCTGCCGACATTGATGAGGCCGCCGCCGCCATGGCCAGCGCTACCACCGGCCGCACCGCCGCCGCTGGAGTCGATGTCACCGACCTGGGTGTTCTGTCCGCTACCCGTGTTGGTGGCGACGTCGCCACCCGCCTGGGTGTTCACGTCGTGGCTGTGGTCATCGAGGTCGTTGTTGATGCCGCCCGCGTTGACGTTGGAGCCCTGCCCCGCGTGCACGGAACCGGTGTTGTTGCCGTCGTTGTCGTCGCCGACCACGTTGCCGTTGCCCTTGACGCTGGTGCTGTCGACATCGCCGTTGATCGTGCCGGTGTTGACGGTGCTGCCGTCGCTGGCGTTGATGTCACGGCTGAAGTCGAAGTCCAGGTCGAAGTTGCCGACGCCCTGCTGCACGTCCTCGCCTGCCCGCGGGCTGCCGATGTCGTTGCCGCTGGCGAGCGCGGTGTCGTTGTGGCTGGCGAAGTCCGTCTCCGGGGCGAACGTCCGCTGCGGCGCGAAGGTCAGGCCGCTGTTGTCGGCGACCGTGTGCTGCAGTGCCTGGATCGGGTCGGCGCCATAGACGGCGGCAGGCGCGACGATCGCCGACGCGGCCTGGGTCAGCTGGGCCTGGGTCACCGCGGTGCCCATCGCCTGCGAAGCCGCCTGAGTCGGGTTGGCGACGAACGCGCGGACATCGCTGGGATCGGCGCCGGGGCGGGTCAGACCGAGGAGCCAGTCGAACAGGAAGGAGATGGGGTTCGTCATCGAAGTGCCTTTCGGTGTGGTGGGTCTGTTGTGGTCGTCACCGGCTGTCCGGCGATCTGGGGACTACGTTATGGACCCGGCAACACCTGGGAAACGGGGTCCACACCTATCCCCGCAGGACCCCATGCAGGGATCCTTGGGGGTCCCCTATTAGGGGATTAGGGGATAGCCGGGGATGACGGCATCAGGCCAGGTCAGCGACGGCACAGCACGCCAAAACGGCGCGGCCGTGAGTGGCCGCGCCGTTGTGGACGTGCTGATGCGCACTAGTCGAAGACGTCGAATCCGGTGTCGCCGACGTCCAGGTGGTGCTGGGCGTCGTCGACGACTGACTGCCAATCGGTGTCGGCGCCGTCGCCGACGAGCGGTGCGTCGTCGATGATCCCATCTGTGAGCTGCGCGGACGGATCGTCGAAGGTCGCGACGGCCGGAACATCGGCATCGTGAAGAGCGTCCAGACCCGCGTGCAACGAGTCGTCGGGCTGCTCGATGACGTTCGTCGCGAAGGCGTGTCCGTCGTCGATCACCGGGACCGAGGAATGGTCATCGAATGCGTCGAAAGCCGCGGTAGCTGCCCCGCTGCTCCATACGTTGCCCCCGGCATCTCCGCCGAGTAGATCCGCGCCTGTACTCGGCACCGCCGACGACAGCGATTCCGAGACAACCGGGATCAGCGCATTGACGTCCGCGCTGGTCACATCGGGCAGGTTGGCGGCGTGAATGGCTTGCGCCGGGTCAGCGGCATACTGGGCGGCAGCGTCAGGGTCCCGCACCAACGACATGACAAAGTCGAGTAGCGGGTTTGCCATGACACACCTTCTCTCCTGTTGGAATACTTCGGGCGAACGCCCGTTCGTTAGACACGATGCTATCCAGGGCCTGCCCTGGCGTGATCGGTGCGAAACCCTGCCCTGCCGCCGCAACGTTAGGGGACACAGCGTTAGGGGTTTTGCGCCGTTAGGGGGATCTGCGTGTTCGGCACGTCGTCGGCCGCTATCGTGATGGGCGGCCGAGCAGAGGAGTCTGCATGAGCAGCACAGCTCTCGGGTTGTCCATCGGGGCGACCAACCTGGTCGCCGCGCGCGTCGGCAGGCCGCCCGTGACGCGCCGCGCCGTGCTGACGCTGTTCCCCGACCGCGCCCCCGAGGTCGGCGTCGCCGCCGAGAACCCGGCGCGCAACCAGCCCGGCCTGGTGCTGACCGGCTTCGTCGAGCGGGTTGGCGATCCGGTCCCGCTGGTCGCCGAGGACGGCAGCTCCCACAACGGCGAACGCGTGCTCGCCGAAGCCCTGGACGCGCTTGCGAACGTCGTGGGTGGCGGCCAGCCCGTCGCCATTGCGGTGCCCGCGCACTGGGGACCCGCGACGGTCGGCGCATTACGCGGGGCGCTGCGGGACAAGCCGAACCTGTCACCGGGCGGGGTGCCTGCGGCGCTGATACCCGACTCGCTGGCCGCGCTCGCCGCGCTGCAGACCGCACCGGGCCTGCCCGCCGGTGTCGTCGCGCTTGTCGACCTGGGCGGCAGCGGAACCAGCATCACGCTTGCCGACGCGACCGCGAACCTCGCGCCGGTCGGCGAAACCGTACGGTACGGCGAGTTTTCCGGCGACGGGATCGACCAGGCGATCCTCAATCACGTTCTCGCCGGTGTCGCCGATGCCAACAACGCCGACCCGGCAGGCACCGCGGCGGTCGGCTCGTTGACCCGACTGCGTGACGAGAGCAGGCAGGCCAAGGAACGCCTGTCGGCGGAGACCGCAACCGCGGTGCCCGTCGACCTGCCCGGGTTCCGTTCCGATGTCCGGCTGACCCGCACCGAGCTCGACGACCTCATCGCCGGGTCGCTTGCGGGCCTGCTCGCCGCGATCCAAGAGACGTTGCAGCGCAACAACATCGCGCCCGCCAGTCTCGCCGCGCTGGCAACGGTCGGCGGCGGCGCGGGCATCCCGCTGGTCACCCAGCGGCTCTCCGAACAATTCCGCGTCCCGGTCATCACCACGCCCCACTCGCAATTGAACGTGGCCGCGGGCGCCGCGCTGCTCGCCGACGGGGACCTGGCGGCCGATGCGCCGACGGGGTTGTCACCGGCCGCCGATGTGCCGACGGGTATCGCGCCCGCGGCATGGGCTGCCGGCGCCGCCGGTCTGGCCGCAAGCGAGTCCGCGGCCGACGGTGCCCCTTCGGCGACGTACCGCGCCCTGGCGTGGTCGCAGGACGACCCCGCCGGGGGTGAGCCGGTGCCCTACACCGGCGCGGATTACAGCACCGATGTCTACACCGGACCGACCGATGCCCGGCCCCCCATGGCGTTCGCCCCCGGCGATGAACCGCAGTACGAGACCGAGCCGCCACCACTGCCGTGGTACAAACGGCCACCAATCCTGTTCGGAGCGGCTGCAGCGGCCGCCCTGCTGGCCATCGGCGGTCTTGCGATCACGCTGACGGGCAACAGCGGTGTACTCGGTCCAGTAACCGAAACAAGCACAACGTTCTCCCTCGAACCGACATCGGGACAGCCGCCGCCCGCCGAGCCGACGACCGTCACGGTGACAGGCTCTGACGGCCAGCCGACCACCACCATCGTCACGCCGCCGCCACCTCCGCCGTCGTCGAGCACCACCACAACAACCACGTCGCCGACCACCACGTCGAGCACGACGACAACCACCACGACGACGACGACCACCACAACCACCACCACCACCACGATGACAACGACCACCACGACAACGTCTCCTCCGGCACCCAAACCACAGCCCAAGCCGGAACCGCCGCCGGAGCCCAACACACCCGCCGGCGGGGCTTAGCGGAGAATGTGCGATGGCCGGGCCTTCGCCTGAAGCACTGAACGACATACCGCCTGCGGCCCGACATGCCGTCTCGGCGCTGGTCGCGGCGCCCACGGAGCCGATCAAGGTCCTCGTGTCGGGCGGCATCGGTACAGGCAAGAGCTCTGTGCTCGCGATGATGCGAAATGTGTTGCGCGCTGCCGCTGTCCAGGTCATGACACGGGCGCCGCGTGCGGGTGACGATCCGCAGGCGGCAATCGTCATCGATGACGCGCACCTGCTCGCCGACGAGGATCTCGAACAGCTCGCTGAGCGGGTGTCCGACCCGGCCTCGACGATGGTTGTCGCCGCCGAACCGCTCATCCAGCGGCAGGCCCTGCGGAAGCTGGCCACCGCGCTGGAACGCGAGAACCCCGTCATAGCGCTTGGCGCATTGGCCCCAGCCGACGTCGGCGAAGCGGCCGGATCGGCTGCCGCCGGTCTTCCCGCGACGGAATTCGTTCGGGCACTGACGCTTTCGACCGCCGGTTTGCCGTTCCTGCTCCGGCCTGCGATCGCCGCCGCGGTGTCACCCAACGGCGAGCCTGTGGTGAACGCCATTGTGGAGGCGGCCAGATTCGCGCTCATCGAGAGGTTGCGCCGAGTCGACGAGCCGGTCCTCGACACCCTGCTGGTGTCGTCCCTGAGCCCAGGTCTGGGTCCCGACGACGTTGCCGCGGCGCTACGCCTGCACTCCGATGAGGCACAACGACTCGTCGACCGTGCCCGCGCAAGTGGGCTGATCGAGCCGTCGCACAGCCAGGTGTTTCTGCGGTCGGTCCATCTTGCCGTTGCCGCGATCATCGGCGCCGCACGGCATCACGACATCGAGCTCGCCCTGCTGGCGTCACAGATTCAATTGGATACGCTGTCAACGGATCTCGCGTTGAGAATGGCCGACCACGGGCTGCGGGACGATCGCCTTGCCCATGCGTTGGCAGACCTGGCTTCCCACCACCGCAGCCAACCGGCCAAGGCGGCCCAGCTCTATCGGGCGGCCGCCGAAGCGGGCGCAACCGAGGTCAGTACCCGACTCGCCGACGCGCTGGCGATGACGGGTGACTGCGCGACCGCGGGCCGGCTGACCGACGAGATGCTCGCTTCCGACGATGCTGCCGAGCGAGCCGCCGCCGTACGCATCGCGGCGAGCATCGCGATGCATGACGGCAGTGCCGCCCAGGCGGCCGACCTGTTCCGCTGGCTGGGCCCCTATCCCGACGCCTTCGTCAGCGCGGCGAACACCGTCGTGTCGGTCGCAGCCGGTGATGCGAAGACCGCGCGGCAGGCGCTGAGCACCGAAAGTGCCGGTCCGCCAACGTCAACCGCTCGCGCAGCGCACAGCCTTGCCGAGGGGTTGCTGTTATCGCTTGACGAACCGTTCCCCGTTGCCGTCGCCCGCCTCGGGCAGGCCATCACGACCGAACAACAACAGCCCGGTGTTGCACCGGACAGCGCGGCTGCGCTTGTCACACTGGCCGCGCTGCATGGGGGCGACCCGATCCGTGCCCGCAGCGTCATCGGGCGTGCGGTGCGCTCCGGCGGAGAGGACGACGCCTTCTCGGTTCATCGACACCGGCTTCTGCTCGGCTGGGTGCGTATGCAGGACGGTCAGTTGGGCACGGCGACGGCCGACGCCGCCTCCGTCGCCGACGCGACACTGCATCGCCGCGACGCCCTGTGGGCGGCGGCCCTCAACACGGCCATCGCCCGGCGCAGCGGTGACGGCGGTGCAGTCCAGAAGCACTGGTATGCCGCCATCGAAGTGCTGGCCGAGTATTCGGTCGACCTCTTCTCGTTGCTTCCGCTCGGCGAACTGTGGGTAGCTGCGGCGCGACTGCGCCAGGTGGACCGGCTCCAGCACGCCCTTGACGAGGCGTTCGCTCTGCTCACCGCGCTCAGCAATCCGGTGCTGTGGTCGGTGCCGCTGCACTGGGCCGGCGTCCATGCGGGCATCCTGGCCAACTCGCCAGAGGCCGTCGCGCCCCACGGCCATGCGCTGACGGCTGCCGCGGGCAGCAGCGCGTTCGCCAGGGCACTCTCGGGCGCGGGCCGGACGTGGCTGCGGGTGCTGGCCAATCACGTCGACGTCGACGAGGTGACAGCTGCTGCTCGGTCGCTGTCTCAATTCGGGCTCACCTCGGACGCCACCCGGCTGGCGGGCCAGGCCGCGTTGCAGACCCCCGACGGGCGGGTGTCGGGCGCCATGTTGCAGTTAGCTCGCGACCTGAAGTTGGCGACCGCTGCCGATGACGGTCCTGGCGTCGAGTCGGCGCCCGCGACCACGACGCCGACGGGATCGACCCGTCAGCAGTCGTCCCGGCTGTCCGACCGGGAGCGCGAGGTCGCCGAGTTGCTACTTCTGGGGATGCCCTATCGCGACATCGGCAGCCAGTTGTTCATCTCGGCCAAGACCGTCGAGCACCACGTGGCGCGCATCCGCCGCCGGTTGGGGGCAGAGTCCCGCTCGGAGATGCTGTCGATGCTGAGGGCGATGCTGGCCACGCCCGGCTGACCGGCCGGCAAAGGCCGGCCCGTCGGGCGCCGATATTGAAGCCCGCGCTGACCCCTTCCCCCTAGTAAGGGGAGCCTTCGTAGCGGTCTATCGCGGCGAGATGCAACTATGAGCAGGCATCGAGCATAAGTTACTGGCGAGTAACTTTAGATAAGTTACTCTTGGGTAACTTAGATACCGGGAGGCACGCGGGTGGACACCCATACGCTGATCAGGCTCGTCGTCGGGCTCGGGATGACCGCAGTTGTTCTGGTCTTCGCCGCCCGCCGGGTCCTTTGGCTAACGAACCTGATCCGGTCCGGTCAGAAAACCAGCGACGAGCGCGGCCGCAAGAACGAACTCGGCACTCGCGTCGCAACCCAGATCAAGGAAGTGTTCGGGCAAACCCGGCTGCTGAAATGGTCGATCCCCGGCCTCGCTCACTTCTTCACGATGTGGGGCTTCTTCATCCTCGCCTCGGTCTACCTCGAGGCGTACGGTCTGTTGTTCGTCCACGACTTCCATATCCCGCTTGTCGGACGGTGGGACGCGCTGGGCTTCCTGCAGGACTTCATCGCGCTGGCCGTTCTGGCCGGCATCACGACCTTCGCGATCATCCGGCTGCGGACCGAGCCCAAGGAACACGGCCGCGACTCCCGCTTCTACGGGTCCCACACCGGCGGTGCCTGGCTGATCCTGTTCATGATCTTCAACGTCGTGTGGACCTACGCGCTCGTGCGCGGCTCGGCTGTGAACACCGGCAATCTGCCCTACGGCGACGGCGCTTTCTTCTCTCAGTTCATGGGCTGGGTGCTGAGCCCGCTCGGCCATACCGCCAATGAGTGGATCGAAACGGTCGCGCTGCTGCTGCACATCGGCGTGATGCTGGTGTTCCTGCTGATCGTTCTGCACTCCAAGCACCTGCACATCGGCCTGGCACCGCTCAACGTCACTTTCAAGCGCCTGCCCAACGCGCTGGGCCCGCTGTTGCCGGTGGAGTACAAGGGCGAGCCGATCGACTTCGAGGATCCCGCCGAGGACGCGGTGCTGGGCCGCGGCAAGATCGAGGACTTCACCTGGAAGGGCTACCTCGACTTCACCACCTGCACCGAGTGCGGGCGCTGCCAGTCCCAGTGCCCGGCGTGGAACACCGGAAAGCCGCTGTCTCCCAAGCTCGTCATCATGAACCTGCGCGACCATCTGTTCGCCAAGGCGCCATACATCCTCGACGACAAGGAAACCCCGCTGGAGAACACCCCTGAGGGTGGCCTCGGCGAGGAGCTGCGCGGCGAGAAGCGCAGTGAGGAGCATTCGCACGAGCACGTGCCGGAGTCGGGCTTCGAGCGCATCTTGGGCTCCGGCCCCGAACAAGCCACCCGCCCGCTCGTCGGCACCGCCGAACAGGGCGGCGTCATCGACCCCGACGTGCTGTGGTCGTGCACCACCTGCGGCGCGTGCGTCGAGCAGTGCCCGGTCGACATCGAGCACATCGACCACATCGTCGACATGCGCCGCTACCAGGTGATGATGGAGTCGGAGTTTCCCGCCGAGCTCGGCGTGCTGTTCAAAAACCTTGAGACCAAAGGCAATCCGTGGGGTCAGAACGCCAAGGACCGCACCAACTGGATCGACGAGGTCGAATTCGATGTGCCGGTGTTCGGCAAGGACGTCGACTCGTTCGAGGGCTACGAATACCTGTTCTGGGTCGGCTGCGCAGGCGCCTACGAGGACC
>Ga0164308_10001024_pt1 | contig 14958 bp, 28 predicted proteins | sample Whisoiple_246_MG_FD_109983 | JGI IMG/M metagenome (GOLD analysis project Ga0164308, IMG submission 109983) | Soil microbial communities amended with fresh organic matter from upstate New York, USA - Whitman soil sample_246_MG | ecosystem: Environmental > Terrestrial > Soil > Unclassified >...
ATCATCGTCGCCTACCTCCGTCAGAAGCGTGATGCCCCCAATGCCACGGAGGTCGAGCGCGGCGGCATGAACTTCCACCTCGACGCGATCCTCGATCGGAGACTGCGATGAAGGAAACGTCCGTTGCGATGGCCAAGAGTGTCCGCCGCTGGCGGGCCGAGCGGTCATGGAAGCGCGGCCCGACGGTCTATGGCATGGTGCACGTCGGCAAGTTCTGGCGGCTCACGAACCGCTGGGGCGACAAGTTGAACTTCTGGGGCCCGGCCTGCCTGACGCAGGACCGGATCACCAAGATCGAGACCGATCTGCTCAACCGCACCCCGCGCGGCCGGGAACTCTCCTACGGCTCGACCCTGCCCGTCACCTGCCCGCGCTGCGTCAAGATCCGAGAGGGGGCGTGATGGACGAGCCGAAGGAAGTCGGCGCCCGGGTCGATGCGACGTGGGTGTACGAGCAGAACAAGTCGCAGACGTGGCTCCGCTTCACGACCCAGACGGGCGTTGCCGAGCCGTGGATCAACGAGGAGTGCGAGTGCGCCTCGTGGGACCAGTTCTCCAACATCAAGCCCCACCCGGCCCCCGACGGCCCGGAACTCGCCAACCTCTACTTCCAGATGGGGCTGGCCACCGGTGACCTGCTGCGCCAGAACAAGGACTGCATGCCGTTGGAGATGATCTACCGGCTGATGTCAGGCGAGAAGTACGAGGCCATCACCGGGGTGGTCCTTCCGTGAAGGCCAAGCCGAGACTGCTCGACCTGTTCTGCTGCGAGGGTGGCGCCGCCAAGGGCTACCAGGATGCCGGCTGGGACGTCGAGGGCGTCGACTTCGTCGCCCGGTTCCGCAAGCGCTACCCCGGCAGGTTCATCCTCGATGACGCCCTCGACTTCGCGGCGGCGCAGTGGCGGCACTACGACGCGATCCACGCCAGTCCGCCGTGCCACCTCTACTCGATCACCAACGCCTCGCGGCAGTACTCCTACCCCGACCTCGTGGCGCCGACCCGGCATACGCTGCAGGCGATCGGCAAGCCGTACGTCATCGAGAACGTCGCCGGTGCCCCGCTGATCGACCCGGTCATGCTGTGCGGCTCGATGTTCGGCCTGACGGCAACGGACACTGACGGCCACCCGCTGCGGATGGAGCGCCACCGGCTCTTCGAGAGCAACGTCAGCCTCGTTGTCCCCGGTCCCTGCGACCATGACAAGAGCGTCGACGTGGCGGGGGCCTATCAGGGAGCGCGAGCGCGGCGGGGACGGACGGCAGCCGAGCACCGGTATGACGCGAAGCACGTCCGGCATGGTGGCTACGTGCCACCGAAGGACGTGCAGGAGGACCTCATGGGCATCGACTGGATGACCCTCTACGGGCTGGCTCAGAGCCTGCCGCCGGTCTACACGCAGTGGGTCGGACTCCAACTCAGGAAGGCAGTGGCATGACCGTCGACGGACTGGGCAGCGTTCTGCACGACAGCGACAAGGTGACCCACTGGGCCGCGTTCGACGAAGTGCTCAATGTGCACTTCGGGAAGATGCTCGAACTGGTCAGGGGGTCGGACGTCGCGGCGATCCTCGTCTCTCGCGACACCCCGGACGCCAAGATCTGCATGGAGGTCGGCGCCGCCGTCTTCCTCGACAAGCCGATCGTCGTCATCGCCTACCGGGGCGCTCGGGTTCCGACCAAGCTCTTCGACATCGCCAGCGAGGTCGTCGTCTGTGACGGGTCGATGGACGACTACGACTTCCAGCGTCGGCTCAAGGCGGCGGTCGACCGAGCATGAGCAGCGACTACTCCGAGGAACTCGACCGTCTCAGCAAGCACTTCGGCTGCCAGTACTTCGACCGCCAGGGCAACCAGATCACCCTGCGGCAGTGGCTCGAGCTCTACGAGGGCGACCGCGAGAAGCGTGAGGAGACCGTCCGAGTGGCGTGGACGGCCGTTGGCGACGTCCACATCTCGACCGTCTGGCTCGGCCTCGACCACAACTACGAGCGGATCCACCACCCCGAACTGCCGCCGCTGATCTACGAGACGATGATCTTCGGCGGAGAGATGAACCAGGAGCCCTTCCGCTGGGCTACCGAGCAGGAGGCCCGTGAAGGCCACGAGATCGCCGTCGCCGCCGTGCGACTGCAGACAGGACAGGACAAGGCATGAGCCTCATCATCAAGCAGGCCGGACTCGCGGAGTACCTCGAGGGCGGCTCCGAGAAGATCAAGGTGCTGATCGCCGGCACGCCCGGCTCGGGCAAGACGAGGCTGTCCTCGTTCAGCCCCCGGCCGATCTACGCCGACTGCGAGGGTGGCCTCATGTCGGTGGCCGACCGCAACGTCCCGTACGGCCGCATCAAGACCGAGCAGGACATGGACGCCTTCCTCGACATCCTGCGGCAGGAGGCCATGCGGCCCCAGGCCCAGCGCCGGTGGGAGACGGTCGTTGTCGACACGCTCGACAAGTACCAGCGCATCGTCATCGCGGGCTACCTCAAGCGCAAGCGCAAGACCGAGATGTCCGGCTGGGAGGACTGGGGCTACCTCGACGCAGCCATGAACCGGCTCATCGCCACGCTCATGGAGCTGCCGTTCAACATCATCGTGCTGGCCCACGTCAAGGAAACGAAGATCGGGCAGGGCGACACCCAGCGCTCGATCCTCGCCCTCGACCTCAAGGGCGCCCAGCGCGACTCGCTGCCCGGTGACTTCGACTTCGTCGGCATCCTCGAGAACGAGTTTGAGGCGTCGACGCCCGCTGAGGGCCGCAAGGTCAAGCGCGTCATCCGCTGGGAGGCGACGCCCAACGCCGACTGGCTCAAGGCTCGCGGCGGTGGCCTGACCACGACGGTGGCGTCCTTCGACGAGGCCGGGTATGCCGCGATCCGCGACGGCATCCGTGCCCAGATGGACGGCCTCATCGAGGGTGAGGTCATTCAGGAGGTGCAGACCGCCCCGGTGGACGAGCCGGGAGCCGCGAGCACCGCGCAGCCCCTGCCGCCACAGGCCGGTGGACCGGTCTCCACGGGGCTGGCACGGCCTCGTGGGGGTGCACCGGCAGCCGGGCAGGCCCAGCTCCCCGCAGCGCCGCAGACGCCCGCACAGACGCCGCCGCCGCCCGCTGCCGTCACCCCTCCCCCGCCCGCCAAGCGCCCCGAGCCGCCCAAGGCCCCGGAGCCGGAGGTCGAGCAGACCATGGAGGAGGGCGTGGCCGTCGTGACCGAGGTCCTGCAGGGCAAGGTCATCGAGGACACCGCAGGTCTCGCCAATGCGGCCGTCGACTCGGAGCCGGAGGTCCGTGAGGAGCAGCCGACAACGGACGCTGTCGACGAGGCCGACGAGATCCCGGACGCCCCGGCGCCCACCCAGTCCACCGAGGGCGAGGTCACGGTCATCTGTGGCTCCGCCCGCTACCCCGACTCCACGCCCGCTGAGGGCGTGGGCTGCGGCGAACCGCTCACCGTCACCTTGAAGGATGGGCGAGTCGTCGGAGCACAGGACGGTCAGCAGCCCGGCATCATCGACATCGCCGCGCTCAAGTACCGTGCCTGGCTGCACAACGCGTGCTTCAACAAGGCCCGCACCGCGCAGTGAGCAGTACCTACACCAACCCTGGCGCCTATGCCTACGCCTTGCGCCTACTCCTGAGAGGAACTTGCAATGCCCCGTAGCACTGTCCAAGAGGACGACCCGTACCCCCTGCCCGAGAACGTCCCCTTCCCCGTCGAGCTCGTCGACTGCCAGGAGGACACCGTCAACTACACGAAGAAGGACGGTTCCCCCGGCTCGTTCCGCAAGTGGAACTGGACCTTCAACGTCTACGACGGTGAGTTCCTCGGCACCGAGATCAAGGCTGGCACGGAGCCCAAGGTCACGACGGCAACGGATGCTGCCTTCCTGCCCCTGGCCCGTCCGATCGTCGAGGCGCTCCTCGGCCGGCCGCTCGAGTTCGGCGAGGACGTCGACACCGACCTGCTCATCGGCGCCAAGGCGCTGGCGACGGTCAAGCACCTCGAGCCGCGTGCCCGCAAGACGGGTGACGGTTTCTGGTTCAACGTCGAGGTCGACGAGATCTTCCCGCCGTACGGCGCCAACGTGGTCGGTGGAGGCGGTACGGTGCCGAACGACAGCACCGGCGCAGCGGTCCCCGGGACCTACGCAGAGCCGCCGTACTGATCACCGCCAGACTCACCGGAATCCTCCTCCGGTGACGGTTCCCCGAACCCCCGTCGGGTAGCCAGCGACGCCCGCCCTACCCCCCCGAGGGGCGGGCGTCGCCTTCCCTTTCGTCTCTCTCATTGAAGGGTGGTGCCGGGTGCTTGCACTCGATGGGTCGACCGCACTGGTCGACTACCTCACGTCGAAAGGCGTTGTCACGTACCGGGCTTCGGGCAACGAGGTCACGGCTGCATGCTGGTGGTGCAACGACGGCAACCCCCACAAGCGCAAGCTCTACCTGAACACGGACACCTGGTTCTACGACTGCAAGGTCTGCGGGGAGCACGGCAACCGCAAGACGCTCCTGCGCTACTACGGCGACGACGAGCGCGACGAGATGAAGTACGCGCCGGGCACCGACCCGGTGCTGCGGAGCAAGGCTCTGCGCGAGGGGATCGCTCTCGCCGAGGACCTGCTCTACAACAACCAGGGCGTGCTGGACTACCTGCAGGGGCGCGGCCTCTCGCTGGAAACGATCGTTGACGCCCGGCTCGGCTACGTGCCCAGCTCGTGGGGTCTCGGCTCCTCGCTCGTGGCGACGAACGACCGGCGTGACGTGATGGCCGCCGGCTGGCTCAACAAGGATGGGCAGGAGTTCTTCTCCGGGCACATCATCATCCCCTACTTCTCCCACGGCTCCGTGGTGCAGGTGCGCGGCAAGGAGTACTGGCCCGCGTCGACGCAGACCCGTGCCGACGGCTTCGTCATGAACAAGCTCGAGCACTCGGGCAAGTACGTCTCGACCAAGGGCGACGACGTGCGCCTCTACAACGCCGACTCGTTGGCCGGTGCCCGGGAGGTGCTCATCGTGGAGGGCGAGTTCGACGCTCGCGCCGTGGAGCAGTGCTTCCGGGAGTCGGGCGACGAGAAGCTGCAGAACATCGCCGTCGTCGGGCTGGCCGGTGCCATGACGATGCCGGTGGGCTTCGAGCGCATGTTCGACGCGGCGGCGCGCATCTACACCGGGGTCGACCCGGACGACACCGGTGACCGTGCCGTCGAGAAGATCAAGGCGCTGCTCGGCGACACGAAGGTCCGCGAGATCAAGCTCCCGCGATCGCTGCCGAAGTGCGACTGGTCGGACTACCTCGGGCCCAAGACCGACAAGAACCCGCACGGGGACCACGCGGCAACGGACGTCCTCAACCTCATCCATGACGCGGAGGCGTCCGGGCGGGTGCTCTTCACCGTCGCCGACGCCCAGCGTGAGCGGGACAAGCTGCACCGCGAGCGTGGCCAGGGGATGTCGTTCGGCCTCGGTGACATCGACCGCTACATCCACCCCGGCGCCAAGCCCGGGCAGCTCGTCGTACCGCTGGCGAAGACGGGCGTTGGCAAGACGGCCATGCTCGCCACCCTGACGTACAACCTCACTGCTGCAGGCAGATCCGGTCTCGTGCTCTCGCTCGAGCTCACCGCTGTCGAGTACTACGACCGCCTCGCCCGGGCCGCCCGGTTCTACAACCCGCTCATCACCGACAAGCAGATCCGGGAGATGTTCCGCAACCTGCGGATCTACGAGTCGACGCTCGGCCCCAAGGACACGATGCGCCTCGTCGAGGAGTACATCGCCGACGTCGGACACCCGCCCGAGTGGGTCGGTGTCGACTACCTCGGCTACGCCTCGCGCCGCTGGCCGGGGCAGGGCCAGTACGAGAAGGTCAGCAACACCGTCATGTCGCTCAAGGAGGACGCGAAGGCCGGGAAGTTCGTCATGATCGCGCCGCATCAGGTGGGTCGTGGCAACAAGGAAGGCGAGCCGATCACCATCAGCGACGCCCGCGACTCGGGTGTCATCGAGGAGACGGCTGACATCCTCTTCGGCTGGTATCGACCGGGCGACGCGGGCCGCAAGCAGGAGGACGGACTCGTCACCTGCCGAATCCTCAAGAACCGCAACGGTCGTCGGGATGTCGACGTCCACTTCACGTTCTCGCTGGCGAGCCTGGTGCTCGTCCCGCGAGCCTCGGTGGCGGCAACGATCGCTGCCGACGAGAACCGAATGGTCCTGACGGGCTCCACCTATGACCAGGTGCTCGAAGGCCGTCGGAAGCAGGCCCTCTCCACGGGCCAGGCACAAGGGGCCGTCCTACCCGGACTGCCCAACCCGAGCGTCGACAGGTCGTCGGCGTTCTCTCACTGAAAGGCACTCCCATGCAGCACGAAGAGATGGCTCGACCCCAGCGCAGTGTCGAGGTCTCCGGGATCACGATCCCCGGCGCCCTCGACGCCGTGCGCAACGAGATCGACAGGACCGAGAACAACCTCGAGCGCCTCATCGACCGGCTCGGCCCGATCCTGGCCGATTCCCGTCCGACGGAGTCGATCAAGTCCGGTGGCAGTTCGGTCGGGGACTCGGAGCTGGCTCAGCAGATCTACGGCGCGGCCGGACGGCTCGAGTCGCTGGCCAGCCGGATCTCGTACATCGTCGACCGGGTCGACCTCTGATGGCTGGCGCATTCGACCTCACCGGTCCGGAGGCTGCGCAGAACTTCGCCGAACTGGCGGAGGATCTCCTCTTCGCGTCGCAGCAGGAGACGGCAACGAACGCTGTCGGCCACGACTACGACAAGTCGCTCGCCGAGCGCCAGCTCGAGGCCAAGCAGGCGGAGGTCGCGGCGACGCTCGCGTCGTTCCACTCGTTCCACGTCCGGCCCGGCGACCACCCGCAGTGGCCGATGGCCGGGGCCATCCCCGACGAGACCCCGTCGTGACCGACCAGCCCTCCTACCCGGACGCACTGGGGTCCTTCGTCGACCAGTCCAGACGTCTGGCCGCAGCCGAGCGAGAGGTCGCTCGGCTGCGGGAGGTGGAGGTTCGTGCCCTCGCGCTATCCGGGCTCGCTCGCTACCACGCACAGGGCGTGGACGTTTCACCAGAGGACCGTGCGGCCATCGCCGTCCTCTGCGACTTCATCGAAGGGGAGGAACCTGATGTGCCAGAAGTGCGCGAACGAGGTGGAGAGGTTCTTGAAGGACCCGCTCCCGATCAGTGACGTGTGCCTGTGCCCGCCTGACTTCGTCATGATGTTCCGGGTCAAGGGCGAGGAGCGCTGGGTCGTCGGCCGCCGGCTCTGTGCCGTGTCACCGGACGTTGCCGGCGAGATGGCCGAGGAGGACTCGTTCGAGTACCTCGCCGGCAACTACGACCGGTGGTCCCTGCACTGCCAGCACTGCGGGATGCCCTACGCCGAAGGGCTGGCGTGATCGAGATGTTCGTCATCGCCCCGCTGTTCTTCCTGCTGCTGTGGGGATTCACGGAGCCACCCGATGAAGCCGGACCCGAAGACTGACGCCCAGCTCTTCGATCTCGTGCACGAGTTGTTCGGGATCGGGGACTGGGACCGGGACCTCGATGCCAAGGCGTGGCATCAGGTGCGGGGGGCTGAGATCGCCAAGATCAAGGCCCTCCGCAAGCGGTACAACTACTCGGTCGAGGAGCTGGCCGAGCTCGCCAAGTTCGCGCACGACCGCCAGCTCCGGGTCTCGAAGGCGTGGGACCTCATCGGCTACTACAACCAGTTCCGGCGGCACCGGGCCCGAGCTCGAGCCGACAACGCTCGTCAGCGGCTGGACCAGGAGTTCGACGAGATCCTCGAGATCGAACGAGGCCGACTGGACGGTGACGAATGGGTCACCAGGCTGCTGCTCAGCACGGGCATTGGCCGCGAAGAACTCCTACGCAAATGGCGTGAGGAGAGGCAGTGATCGACCATGATGGGACGAGGCCCACTGGCCTGGTTCAGACACCCCCGAAAGGAACTCCATGGACATCTTGACCACCGGCACCGAGCAGGTCGTTATCCCGGACCCGACGCCAACGGCCGCTGGCACCGGCTACGGCGCGCAGACGCAGGGCCCGCCCATCCAGAAGCCGATCCTCACGGGCGGCAAGCAGTTCGAGAAGGCCGACGTCGCGCGCACCGTCACCAAGGTGAGCGGCGCCGTCGAGGTGGAGATGGGCAGCGAGGACGTCTCGCTCGACGACCGGATGCGTGTCTGCGGCGAGTTCCGCGTCGTCAGCGTCACGCACCGGGTGGCCAAGGACGGCACCGTGGAGCGCGTCCAGACGATCGCGCCCGTTGCCGACCAGCCCTTGCAGCTCGTGCCGTACGACAGCACCAACCCCAACGACAACGGGATCGTGAGGATGCGATGAGCACCAAGACCAGCAACAGCGACAGCACGACCTGCCCGGCCTGCGGCAGCACCGTCAAGGTCACGCAGGCCGGCAAGCTCGCCAAGCACGACTGGACCCCTGACGACGCGGCGGCCCGCAACCGGGGCAAGGCCGAGCCCGAGGTTGTGGCCCAGCACTGCCGGTGGAGCGGGGAGAGCGTCGACCTCATCGAGGGCAAGTGACGATCAACGACAGCGTCGTCGAGCTGGCTGCGCTCAAGGCGGTCGGTGACCACATCAAGGTGGCCACCGAACTCGCCAAGGCCGAGGTGGCCAAGCAGTTCCGCCGGGGCACGGTCAGCGCGTTCATCGGCGACGAGGACGCAACTGAGGACGTGGGAACGATCGTTGTCGTCCCCGACCGTCACGCCTGGGGCGTCGTCGACGAGGCTGCCTTCCTCGCCTGGGTCAAGGTCAACCGGCCCTCGGCGATCGTCGAGTCCGTGCGCAGCTCGGACAAGACCTCCATCCTCGAGGCCATCGGCAAGGACAAGGACGGCGAGGTGCCGGACGGAGTCGCGCGGGTCAAGTCCACCGGCTACGTGCAGGTCAAGCAGACCGCCAAGCAGCGTGACGCTCTCATCGAGGCGGCCGCTGACGGACGTTTGCCGTCCCTGCCCATCCTGCAGATCGGAGCTGGCCATGGGGAGGCGTAGGTCACCGGTGTGCAGGTGCTGTGGCACGAAGGTCCTGCTCATGTGCGAGACCATCTTCTGCGGTGAGCGGTGCCGGAAGGGCAAGTGCGGCCACAGGGTGTGGGCTGCATGAGGACCGTCCGCGCAGTCAACATGTCGCCCGACGGCATCGAGATCGCCTACATGGACGACTCGTCCGACCTGCGCGGGGAGGCCGGCTCGGTCTATCAGGTCCACACCATCGTCGTGAGCCGCGACGACGCGGAGCTCGAGGAGGCGATGGACGACTTGGAAACGGCCGTCTCCGCCTTCCTCGAGGCTTCGGTGGTCCGCTGGGCCACCACGCTGCCGGCGACGCCGGAGGCGGCCTTCCAGCGCGAGATGGACCGGTTCCTGCCCAAGGACGAGGACGACGAGGAGGACCGGTGAGCGCCAGCATCGCCTGCATCAACTGCGCAGCCCGGGCGGACTACGAACCCGACCGGCTCTTCGTGTCCCTGCATGAGGGCGGGTTCGACGATGTCGTCATGCTGCTCCGGTTCGACTGCATCGCCTGCGGCAGGTCGAACACGCAGGTGATCGTCGAGGAGTTCGCGATGGCTCTCACGGAGATGGGGGCGACGACGTTCGTTGTCGGCCCGTGCCCGGAGCTCGAGGAGAACCGCGAGCTCCGGGCTGGCCAGCGGGGGCGTCTGACTATCGGCTACGTCGAGACGTTCGCGTCGATGTCGATCGACTCCTTCAACCGGCTGCTCGCTCGTCACGTCACGGAGGGGATGGGTGGCTGAGCACGACTTCATCCCTCCGGAGATGAGGCGGCAGGTCATCGAGCGTGACGCCGGGTGCTGCCGGGTCTGCGGCCAGTTCGTGCCGCAGCCCGGCCTGCATCACATCGACTACCGCTCCCAGGGCGGACTCCACGTCCGGGAGAACCTCGTGACGATCGGCTGGCTCCCGGGCCACGACTGTCACCTCCCGGTGGTACACGCCAACAAGCGTTTGTGGCAGCCGGTCCTCCGCCAGGTGGCCATCACCGACGGGGTGAATGCCCGGCAACTGCTCCGGTGGTACGAGAACAGGAAGCTGATGCCATGAGGGACCTGAGCTTCGAGGGTCCGATGGAGACCGGCAGCACGGTCGAGGAGGACGCGTTGCTCCACTACTTCGAGTGCCTGCGCACGATGCAGGAGGCGTCGCATGACGCGGGGTGCGGCATCCGGCTCACCATGTTCATGGACAGGTGGCGGCTCGAGTTCCACCCGTCGGTCCCGTACGGCGAGATGCAGACTCTCCGTATGCCGTACGGGATGCATGAGCTGGAGATCCCAAGCTGACATGGACCCGACAACGGACGTTGCTGAGTGCTGGGCCAGCTACCTGGCCGGCGGATCCACCGACATCGAGATGCGCAACCGCCTGGCCGAAGCCCATCTGCCACTGGTCCACTACGTCGCTGCTCGGATGCTCCCCTCCCAGCACTCGTCGGTCCGGATGGATGACCTCGTGTCGTACGGGATGCTCGGCCTGCTCGACGCCGTGGAGAAGTTCCGCCCCGAGAAGGGTGCGGCGTTCTCGACCTTCGCATGGAAGCGGATCCAGGGCAGCATCACCGATGAACTCCGCTCGCAGGCATGGGAACCCCGGGCGCTGAGGCGGACTCACCGACGATTCCTGGCCGAGGCCGCGCGCCTCGAGATGGCACTGGGCCGGGCGCCCAGCCTGGATGAGTTGGCAACGGCCGTTGACGTCCCGGTCGAGGAGATCTCGAAGGTCTTGGGCGAGATGAGCCGGACTCGCGTGGGGTCTCTGTCGGCTCCCGTCTCAGACGAGTGGAACGGTGAGGCTCCCGGTCTCTCCGAAGTCCTTGCAGCACAGTGGGCCGAGAGCGAACCCGTCGTCAAAGAGATGGCGGTCGCTGTCTCGCGCGCAGTCGGCAGACTTCCCGAGAACGAGCAGTTGTTGCTGAGGTTGATCTACGTGCAGCACATGACGCTGCGGGACATCGCTACCGTCCTGCAGGTCACGGACTCATGGGTGAGCCACCTCCACACGCGCAGCATGGTGTTGCTGCAACGTGCGATGGCGGCTCAGTACTGAGAGCCCCCGGTGGGATTCGAACCCACACCTGTCCGAGCCCTAGAACTCGGTGCCTCTGCCGTTGGGCTACGGGGGCGGTACTGCTACTGGCGGCCGGTCCAGTCGTGGCAGTGGCCGCAGTAGCCCTCGCGGGCGTCGTTGGGGTTGTGGGAGGTCCGCCCGCATCGCGGGCAGGTGAACGACGGGGCTTGGGTGACTTCCACCGGACCAGCCAGCGCGGCCGCCCGGTCCTCGATCGCCTTCGCCTCTGCGCGCTTGCGCTTGAGGTAGTCGGGGTTTTTTATCGTCGACGGTCGGTCGGCGGGCGTGTTAGCGGGCAAGGCGATACACCTTCTTCGTCTGGGCGAACGGGAGCCCCTCGGGCCCCTTGACGTAGGGGTTGATCCAGATCCGTTTGGGACCTTCACTCGTAGGCTGCCAGCGCCAGTGACCTCGCACCAGCCAGCGGTGCTGCCACTCGACGTGGGTCTCGTGGTCGGCCTTGCGGTGCTCCTGGCGCCGGAGTTGAACGATCGTCAGCGTCCCCGGGATCGGCATACGCCCCACCCGGTGGGCGTGGGCGCGAGGGATGCGAGCCGGGTACTGCGACGTGACGGTCTGGTTGAGCAGCAGCCAGAGCGCGTGGAAGTAGCGGCGGATGTTGGTGTGCGAGCCGACCGCCGGCGGGGGAGCGGAGCGACCCTCGGCCAGCCACTTCGAGTCCTCGGCCGCCATGGCCTCGAGCGTCTGCTGGCTGAGCGTGACCTCGGCACCGCCCATCTTCTCGTTGTCCCGGATGATGTCCGAGCCGATGAAGCCCCAGCGACCCATGGCGCGCAGGACGATGGAGCGGCTCCCCTTCGGGTCGGCCTGCGTCCGCATCGCCCACTCGACGAGTTGGCTGTGCACGTCGTCCTTGTCGGTCACGGTGTCGTTCCATGCGGTGATGAAGATGCCGCGCGTCGGATGCCACTCGCCGTCGAAGGCTGACCGCTTGGCGTAGGAGATCTGCGCCCACGTCAGCCAACTGGCCAGCATCATCTGACCCCGTGCGTCGTAGACCGGGATCGGCTTGTCGAGCCGGACGATGCCGTAGGGCGTCGGCGGCAGCGTCACGTCGTGACGGTCGCTGGCGTCCAGCTTCGACGCTGCGAACTCCACGAGGTCGGTCATGTCCGGCGTCACCTGGTAGGCCTCGCCGTTCTCGAAGGTCGAGAGCAGGGTGCTTTGGAACTTGTGGGCGTCCTCGTCGTCGATGCCGATGCCGTGCACGTCGTAACCGGTGGAGAAGCACCCTCGGAGGTAGACCTTGAACTTGTCGCTGGGGTCCTTGGCCCGGCGCACGAAGTCGGCCTGGCACTCGAGCACCTGGATCGGGTTCACACCTGCCTCCTGTGCTCGAAGTCGACGTCGGGACGCTTGGCGATGAGCTTGGCCGCCTTGATCCGCGTCTTGATGGTGGGATCGTCGATGTCTCGCATCCCGTGGTCGTACGCCTCCTGGCCGGAGGTGAAGACCGGCACGTTGGTCTTGTACTTGAGGACGGCCTCGAAGGTCTCCGTCGTCATGTGGTCGTTGAGGAACGCGATCCGCAGACCCAGCGACTGCGACATGTCGTGCGTCGCCACCCAGCCGGCGCAGAGCCGGCCGTCGGCCTGGTGGCACATGAAGACGCGCGCCGGCTGCTCGGCCAGCGGCCTGTCGAAGGGCGGAAGCTTTCCGTACTCGCTCTCGGACCAGAGGCCAGAGGGTGCGTCACACCGGTACGGGCACGAGCCGCACGGGTTCTTGGCCGGCTCGAGGATCACTTGACCCACGCTGCCCAGAGCGAGCCAGCGAGGATGATGACGAGCGTTGCCATGATCGCGTCCTTCACGGGATGAACGCCGCGACCTGCGCCTTGGCCTCGCAGCCGTAGCGGCAGTCGGTCGCGTCCTTCTCGGGCGCCCAGTGCTCGCAGGCGATCCGGACCCGGGACTTCACCCGGTGCTTCGGCTTGCCCTTGCTGTCGAACTTCTCGGGCGAGAGCACCCAGCCCATGTGCGGGGCGGCGGGGTCCGGCTGGATGTCCTTGGCGCCGTTCTCCCACGCCTCGCCGTCGGAACGGTAGGGCGAGGTGGGCTGCAGCGAGTAGCCCATCGGGTCGGGCGCTCCGCGCTTCGTGTAGCCGGTGGTGTTGAACGTGCTGGCCTGCGGTCGGGGCATGTCAGATCTCCTTGTTGGGGGTGAGGTCGGGCCACTCGAGCAGTGACCAGCCACTGCCGGCGCCGATGATCTGGCCGGCGAGTTCTGGCGCTTCGAGCAGCGCGGCCGCCAGTGCCTGTCGAAGTTGCATCAGGTCGGTCGTGGCGTAGATCGCGTTCCACGACATGGGCTCGACGTCGCGCAACTGGGCGAGCGGTGCGCTCGGACGCTTCTTGATCTTCATCAGTCCTCCTCGTAGTCGGGGAGCGGGCGGTCGAGGATCTCGAGGATCTGCTGTCCACAGTCCGAGCGAGTGGTGGCGGTCATGGATCGCATGACCCCTTCGGCACGCCACAGGGCAGCGAGTTCCCGCACGTCCCGCAGGACCTGCTTGGCGTGGGCGCCGAGGCCGGTGCCGAGGACGAAGGCGAGGTCGTGGTCGAACTCGTGGTCGCTCTCGGACAGGCCGGCCACGTCATCCACCCACTCGACCGTGGTGGACCCGTCGTGGCCGTGGATGCGCTTGACGGCGTCGATGCCGGACCAGTTGACGGTGCTGCGGGTCTCCTCGTCGCCGACGGACCAGCGCAGGACGACGGCGCCGTCGGGAAACTGGACGCCGTGGGCGACAACGCCCGTTCCCGACACCCCGCTGTGGTCCTCCTTGCGGTTGAGGACGAACCGTCGGAACGGGCCCTCCCCACCGTTGGGGAACTCGGTGATCTCGATGCTCACTTCGTCGCTCCTCTGCTGCACTCGAAGTCGTGGGTGTACGGGTTGACGACCCACTGCCCGCCGGCGCTGGCGCAGGCGGCGATCCGGGCCGTGTTGTTCTCGTTGTTGACCCGGACGATGGCGAAGGTGCCGCCCATCAGGACGGCGACGACACCGATGGCCGCGATCGCACTGGCCCAGTAGCCGGCGCGCTGGGTCCGCTGTTCGTCCCTGCGAGCGCGGCTGGCCTCGGCCTGGGCATTGAGGCCTGCCGTCATCTCCTCCCTCGCGGCGACGGTCTTCTGGGCCTCGGCCTCGGCCCTGCGGGTCTCTGCCTCGAGTTCGTTCACTTCATGGCCTCCTTCATGGCGTCCAGGACATCGCCGCCGATGCTGTCGACGTCGACCTCCTGTCGCGGCTGCCAGTTGACGGTCCCGTCGCCCAGGCGGGCGAAGGGGATGATGGCGAGCTTCTTGGTGCCGTCCCGGTGGTAGAGCATGAACGAGGCGCACTCCCCGAGGCCGTACTCGCCGGTCTCCGTGTTCTGCAGGTGGATCCACGCCTCGTTCTGCAGGATCATCTGCTCGACGACCCGCCCGTTCGCGCTGTAGTGCGCAGCGACCTGCTCGATGTAGACGCGGGGCCGCACCTCGTCGGTGACATTGGTCAGGGCGTAGAGCGAGAGCTCGTTGTTGCCCTGCTCCTTCACGAGGAGCATGGCCAGGGCGCCGTCGGGGTTCTTCTCGATGATCTGGGAGTAGACCTCGATGGCCTGCTCGAACTCGATCTCGATCTGTCCGGTGTCGGTCATCACGAGCCCCACGTCCCGAGCACGACCTGCGCCTGCAGCCCACCGGGCTGCCACGGGTAGGTGCCGTCCGCCTGCGGCCAGACGAGCTGGACCGCCTCGACCTCGTCGTCCTCGTGGAAGAACGTGGCGACGTTGAGCGGGTAGCGCGGGTCGA
>Ga0164308_10001025_pt1 | contig 14951 bp, 13 predicted proteins | sample Whisoiple_246_MG_FD_109983 | JGI IMG/M metagenome (GOLD analysis project Ga0164308, IMG submission 109983) | Soil microbial communities amended with fresh organic matter from upstate New York, USA - Whitman soil sample_246_MG | ecosystem: Environmental > Terrestrial > Soil > Unclassified >...
CCGTCGTTGGGCGCGCACAGCATCGAAGCATGGGCGGTGTCGCGGTCGGGATCGGTGAGTCCGGTCGCGAGCCACAACATCGGATACGGCCCGTTCACGCTCGTTCACCCCTCACCGCCCAGGCAGGTGGGGGCGGCGGCGTTGACCACGAGCGGACGTATGGCCATCAAGGCCCAAGGGGCGAGCGAGACCCTGGCAACCGCGACGCCCTCGGTCCGCTGGCGGGTCATGGGTCTCGCTGGCAGCGAGAACCCGTGGATTCGCCAAGAGGCCCCCCGGTTGAAGATCACCACGCCCAGCGGCTCCGGCATCTCCACGGTCGAGGGAACGATCGACCTCAACGCGTTCACCGGGATGGAGAAGAAGCGCTCCCGGGTCATCCAGGTCCAGATCTGCCTGGACTACCCCGGCACGTCGAACTGCAGCTCGGCCGCGTCGCCGATCACGGTGCTAAAGGTCCCGCACGCCTTCGGTGCGGCCAACCCCGTGACTGCCGCCGGGCCCGGAACGGCCTCCCTGCTGACCGGTGAGCTCATGGTCGGTGCGACCGATGTCGACGAACCGGGCTACAACTCCCGCCTCACGATCTCCCGGACCCACGCCACCTTCGGCGGCCCCGACGGCGGGCAAGGCGTCTTCGGGCCCGGATGGACCGACGCGCTCGACGGCCCCGGCACCGGGATGGCGGGCTCCTACCTGTACGACGGCACCCCCGAGGACGGGACCCTGGCGCTCATCGACGGCGAGGGCAACGCGCTGGTCTGGTCGCCGACCCTTCCGGTCAAGCGACGAACCGGCACGGACCTCACCGCCGGTGACTGGTTGCCCCTCGATGACAACACCCGCCTCAGCGGCATCCGCCTGACCGTCGCAGGCTCCGGCGCCAACACCGCCGTCACCATCACCGACGTCGGCGGCACCAGAACCGTCTTCGCGCTGCCCACCGGCGCGGCCGCGCCTCCCGCCGGCCAGTCCTACGACTTCGCGCCGTCCTACGTCGAAGAGGCCGGCCAGCTCGGGAAGACCACCTACGCCACGAACGCGAGCGGTCAGGTCACCCGGATCCTCTCGCCAGTCCCGCCCGGCGTCACCTGCCCCGCGAGCGGCGCCCTGAACACCGGCTGCCGCGCCCTCGAGCTCACCTACGGCTCCAGCGGCGCCAGCAACGGCCGCCTGATCGCGGTCAACTGGCTCAACGGCGCGATGAGCACCCCGGTCGCCACCTACGACTACGACGCCAACGGCCTGCTCACCGGCACCACCGACAAGCGCACCAACCTGACCACCACCTACACCTACGACCCGGCCGGCTCCGCCACCGAACCACGCCTGGCCAGCATCACCCCACCCGGCCTGAAGCCGTTCCGCTTCACCTACGACACCGACCGGCGACTCCGCGACGTCGAACGCGACAAGCCCACCGGCACCGGCACCACCCGGATCGCCACCATTCGCTACGACATCCCCCTCGACGGCGGCGACACCGCCGGCCTCCCGAGCGTGACCAGAGAAGCCGTCGCGAAGTGGCAGACCCCAGGCACCCTGCCGGCCACTCACGGGACCGCGGTCTTCGGCGCCACCGCGCCCGACGTGCCGGACGACGTCAGCCAAATCCCGTCCGACACCTGGCGGTGGGCGTCGCTGTCCTTCGCCGACGACGACGGCCGGACCACGAACACCGCCGAGTACGGCACCGGCAAGTGGCTCCTAACCGCCGCCGAGTACGACGACAAGGACAACGTCCTCCGCTCCTGGAACGCCCTCGACATCACCAACATCCGCGACAAGGACGTCCCGGCCGCCACCGCCGGAACCACCTACGTCTACGACGCGGTCAAGAACAGCGCCGACGTCGTGACGATCCCCGCCGGCAGCGTCCTGACCGAGACCTTCGGCCCGGCACGCAACGCCGTCGTCAACACCGACGGGACCATGGCCCTCATCCGACCCCACACCCGCAACACCTACGACGAAGGTGCCCCCACCAACGGCATCAACCCCCTCACCGGCACCGGCTACAGCCTGACCACGAAGACGACCACCCGACCCTGGAGCGTCGCCACCGGCGCTGACCTGACCGCCGCCGGCACGATCGAGACCGAGACCCGAATCGGGTACGACCCTGTAGTGGCCGGTGACCCGACCGGATGGGAGCTCGGCCTCCCGACCACTTCGACGGTCGAGATGGGCGACGGGCAGACCGACATCGTCACCAAGACCCGCTACGACACCCAAGGCCGAGTCGTCGAGACCCGTCAGCCGAATTCCAACGGCGCCGACGCCGGCACCCGCCAGACCCTGTACTACACCGCCGGCACCAACCCCGCCGCCGCGGTCTGCAGCTCGAAGCCAGCGTGGGCAGGCGAACACTGCCTCACCAGATACGCAGGCCCCTCGGCATCCGGCGAGCTCCCGATCACCCTCACCACGGCCTACAACGCCACCCTCAACCGTCTGCAGAACAACGAGTACACCTCCGGCGTCCCCTCAGGTTCCGCTGCCCGAGCCACCAAGTATGCCTACGACTCCGCAGGCCGCCTCAGCTCGTCGTACACGACCGCGTACACCACCGGAACCCAGACGAACGGCGTCGCCACCACTTACTCACCCACCAACGGGCTCCCAACCGAGCAGCGAGCCGTTGACTGGTCGACCGGCACCGCCGTGGGCAACCCCGTCACGACCGGCTACGACACGTGGGGACGCGTCACCAGCTATGAGCCGACACCGGGTGAAGTGACCACCACCCAGTACAACGACAACGGCCAGGTCACCTCCGTGACCGACCCCCGCGGCCAAGCAACGTATGCCTACGACAGCACCGACGCCGACGGCCGGCTCGATCGACGCGGACACCCCACCAGCGTCACCTACACCCGCGCAGGCGCCAGCGACATCGAGTTCTCCGGCGCCTACAACGAGAACGGTGTCTTGGTCACTCAGAGACTCCCCGGTGGCCTCACGCAACGAGTCGTCACCGACCTCGCCGGCGAGCCGACGTCGACCTCCTACTCCGGTCAAGCCACCCGCCCAGACGGCAACGGAGGAACCACCACCGTCCCCGACGCCACCTGGCTCGCGTGGTCCATCGACAACGACTACCTCGGACGCACCGCCCGAGAGTGGACACCCGAAGGAACCGCCTACGCCGGCGAACTCACCAGCGGCTCATCCGCCGCCTACTCGCGGGCCTACAACTACGACCGGGCAGGCAGGCTCACCAACGTCACCGATCGCGCCGCGCCCGCCGGCGCCGGGACCTTCAACGAACCAGCCGTTGGACCCACCGGAACGATCTGCCAAACCCGTGCGTACACGTTCGATGTCAACGGCAACCGCACCGCCCTGACGCGCCGCAACATGGGCGCCGACGGGACCTGCGGCGCAGGTCCCGAACTGACCCGCACGTGGGCATACGACGCCGCCGACCGATTCAGCAGCGGCTACGTCTACGACGCCTTCGGCAGGGCCACCACCATTCCCGCCGCCGACACCCCTGCCGGCGTCGGTGCCATCAACCTCGCGTACTACAGCGACGACTCCGTCCGCGCGATCGCTCACTACGGCCTCCTCCTCACCTACACCCCCGACCAGGTCGGCCGTCGCTCAGTCGAAACCACAGGGTCACCTGCCACCTCAACCGTGACCTCGCACTACACAGACAGCACAGACAACCCAGCATGGGCACAGACGGTCTCGGGCGGCACGACCACCACCAGCAGATACCTCCAGTCCCTCGGCGGCGACCTCGCCGCCACGCTCACCAGAACCGGGACCAGCCCGACCACGGCCGATGACCTCACCATCGCACTGACCAACCCGCACGGCGACATCGTCACCACCACCCAGCTCCCGCAGTCCGGCCCAGCGACCGGTATCGACACCTGGTACTCCTACGACGAGTACGGAAACACCTGGGTCGGCCTCGTCGGCAACGCGCCACTCCGCAACAAGACCAGCATCGGCTACGGATGGGTCGGCAACAAGCAACGCGCCACCCAACGAGCCGGACTCATCCTCATGGGCGCCCGCGTCTACAACCCCGCCACAGGGTCGTTTACAAGCATGGACCCGGTATTCGGCGGAAACACGACGGCGTACAGTTATCCCCAAGACCCAATCAACAACTCCGACATCACGGGCCTGTGGTGCGTCGCTGGCATTGGTTCGACCTGCACCCGATATGCAACGGACGCACAGGGCCGGTCAATTCCAGTACAAGCCCGAGTTCGCGATAAACTTCAAGAAAAGCACAATATTTCCTGGGGCCTCGCGAAGAAGGTTATCAGCAAGACAAATATCACCCCAGAGGGATCTGGCACCTCGGGAGTATCGTTCGTAACAGCGTCAGAACTCCGGTGCTCGCTATTCAGCGGATGTACGCCGACTGGACGGACGGCGGAGATCAAGGTCGTCATTGATTTCAGGACGAAAGACGGAAAGACATTTGGCCTCGTTACGATGTACTGCATGGGACGCGTCCGCTGCGAGGACTGGGTGAACAACAAGATCCGGATGTAAGGAATCCAATGACGACAATCGATTCTGTCCGGATCGCTCTTCAGTCGATGCGGTCAAAACCTGCCCCGCTCGATTCTGGCGACCAGCGGATCGCTCCGGTCGCGCATACATTGTCGATGACCGAAGATGGCCTCGTCGTGACCTTTGAATTGTCACGGTATCGCCATCGCCTCGGCGTTCGAGTCTCCGACCTCGACGTACTCACGGATCACGCTGATCCTCAGCAGTGGGCAGAGATGGCGGTAATCGCTGTAGACGAATTCATCGACACTGGGCGGTCCGTTTGGGCGAGTCGCGAACGCCTTGCCGACGGCACCATCTTGCTCGGCGACCAAATGGTTGAGTGGCCGGATCACCTCAACCAAACCATTGGCCGCGATAGATGCACCCTGGTCAACGCTAACGGCGAATCGATCCTAGAAATGCTGACCGTCGAGGACGCGGCAGTGCCGGGAACTCCAGTGATCCGCCCAATGGAAACCAAGTATCAGACGAACCTTGCCTTCGCATACTTGCGCGCAGTTCTGATGCTCGCCCACCAAGCAGCTTACCGGGGTCATGAATTCGTGGCGGTAGACGCGACGATGCCTGGCGTCGATTCGCTAGGAACCGTGGATCTACCCAGTGGTTCACCCAAACTGCGAGCGTTGCGTGACGACTTCCTGGCGGTCAAGTGGTCGTCCCCGCTATTCGAGTATGCAGAACCACGCGGGAAGGGCGGGCGCCGGCAATGGCTGCGAGGTCGCATTGTCTCCATACAGGAGGGACCGAACTAGCAATTCTGTCGTTGGATTTGTCTGTCACCGGTTCTCCGGTATCGGCGTGGGTGATCAGGCCGCTGGTTGGGCGGCGGCCCCGCGGACGGAGTCAAGTTTCGCCTCGGCGTGTTGCCGCGTAGCACCGCTGCCGCCTTGGTCGCGCTTCACGTGGCGAACGAATGCGCTCCGGTGTGATTGCGAACGTCGTGACTCGGATCTGTCAGACGCACGTGCTGACGACCTCGTCTAACTCTCATACGCGGGGGCCACCCACTCCTACGGCAGCACACTGATGCCCGAAGGTGTAGGGCCTATACACGTTCGGCCTCTGTCTGGTGCGTCCACAGTGGTCGGGCCGATGACCCGTTCGCGCCGTGGACCCACGCCACCTCGAGTGCAAACCTGACAGAAGGCGGTCCCCTGTCCGCCGCCAGGAGGTGCTCGAATGCGAATCGCTACATGGAACGTCGAGAACTTGTTCGCCCCCGGCACCTCTGATGCCGCACCCACCACCCAGACCGCTTACGAGGCGAAGATCGAGTCGCTCGCGACGACCATCGCAGGCATCGCACCGGACGTCATCGCCCTGCAAGAGGTCGGTCCCCCACCAGTGCTGGACGACCTCGCCGTAGCCATAGGCGGCACATGGCACCACGAAGTTGCAGCCCCCGATGGCCGTGGCATCCGGGTCGCCATCATGTCCCGCAGAACTCTTCATGACGTTGCGCAGGTAACCGCCTTCCCGGCCGGCCTTGGCCCCGTCCAGGTCGACGACAACGGCGCCACCATCAACGCCCTCGGCCGGCCCGCACTGAACGCCACCGTTCGCGCCGGAGGTCACGAGGTGCACTTGGTGGATGTGCATCTGAAGTCGAAGCTGTTGCCGTTCCCCGGCGGCCGGTTCTCCACGAAAGACGAGGGCCAGCGGGCCCGGTTTGCTGTGTACGCACTTCACCGGCGTGCAGCCGAGGCTGCCGGCGTCCGCGCCTACGCCACGTCCCTGCTGGCGACGCCCACGGACGGGGCCGTGCCGGCGGTCGTGGTGGCAGGAGACATGAACGACGACCCCACGGCCGCGACCACGCAGATCTTGTACGGACCGCCTGGTTCCGAGATCGGCACGGGCGGGTTCGACCACCCGGACTCCGGTGACGCTCAACGCTTGTGGAATCTGGCCGACCTCATCCCGGAACCCGATCGGTACTCCCGCGTGTTCCGGGGCCGGCGCGAACTCATCGACCACCTTCTCGTGTCGCAACCGCTCGTTCGCGCGGTTACCGGGGTGGCTGCGGGACCGCATCCGGCGCCGTCGGTGACCGAGGACCCGAATTCGCGGAAGGACCAAACCTGGTTCGGTCCATCGGCCGGTATGGGTGGACTTCCAAGATGCGTAGACGACCTAGCCCGAACCTTGGACTGTCCCGTCGGATTGTTGGATGACGACAACCGGCGGCGGGCTGGGTTTGTCGTCGGTGAATGCTCCGATGAGTGGAACGGCAACGAGCGCGATTGACCCACAGATGCCGGCGATGGCGGTGAGAACGGCGATGCGGCCGGCGCTCTTGTCCGGCGGTTGGGATGGGAGCGCCGCGTGGACCACGATGTACACCGGCGCGGGCGGCCCCTCGGGAATCTGAAGCTCAGCTGTCTTCGACGGCGCCGGCACTAGGTTCGACGCTGTCTCGGCAGACTCGAAGCCAGGCAGCGGGGCACCGCCCTCAGCGGGCCGAGGGCGTGCGGGCCTGCCGCCGGATCGACGGGCGGGGGGCCGCTCAGGCTTCTCGGACATTAGAAGCCCGGACCCCCTGCAGGAGGTGGATCGACCGGGCGGCGAACTTTGCGAGCTGGCTTGCGTGCCGCCCCGCGCTGCCCCCTCCGTTGAGCGACGACAAGGGCGGAGTCGATCGCCGCGGCAAGTTCGTCGGTCGCGGACGACAACGTCAACGCCTCCAACGCCCGTCCCGACTTCACCAACGTCCAGATGGTGCGTTGTGCCTGGTTGAGTCGGAGTGTTGCTGCCAGCTCTTCCAACGGCACTGCGAGGTCGTCCTCCGGAAAGGACCCGCGTCGCGCATAACGCACCGAGGCATGCGTCAGCTTCACAACGACCGGCCCTTCGACCAGGTGTGGCCCGATCGAAACTCGAACCGACGCCGCCGCGTCACGAAACGCGGCCGCCTGCATCAAAGCCTCGGCCGCCAACGCCTGCTCGGACCGAGCCAGCGCCCCCACGGCCAACAGCCCGAACACCGCTACGCCGACCACGACGCCGGCAGCGCCCTGCATCCAACGGCCGTCAACCGTCACCATCAGAATGAACGCACCGACACCCACGAGCACTAGGGCGACGCTGACCACCGCGTGCGGGAACATCCTTCCCGCACGCGACCCGGATGCCCGAGCAGCATCGAGAACAACCGGACCATCCTCGGTGGGGTAGGACGGAACCTCTGGGTCCTCAACTATCTCGACGTCGCGATACACCTGCGGGGAACGGGCCCGAGCCTCCGCATACGACGGGTCCGACGGCGTCCCCGGCATGCCCTCCAGCATGAAACTCGACGTGGCTTGGCCGCAACCACTCTCGCCCGAAGTCACCGAAAGAAGTGACGCCTGCGAAAGCCAACGCTCGCATCGGTGTCGGCGGCGCGGACCTCGACCGGAACGGCTAACTGAGGTTCGGGACGTCGACTTCGAAACCCACGAAGCGGGACCCTCTCCGATCCCCTCCTCCCAGACCACCGCACATCCTGCGAGGTCGCAACGTCGTCCAATCAAAGAGACTCGGCCGACAATGGTCATACCTCTGTCGCCAGCCGCGACGGCTGCGCTAGCGAACGCGTACGAGCCGAGTCACGCCGGCACGCACCATGAGGTCGCGGTAACCGGAGGTGTGCGTACGTGACCATGGCCGAGAGCTTGTGACAGCGGTCCGTCCGCGTCAGACAGTAGGTGGGCCGGTTCGCGCCGGGCACCACCTACGTCGAGCAGGGCACGTGCATCTCGTCCACAGTCGATTCACGGTTCGCTCCCCTCAGCGGCCGGTCAGTCGCGGACCTTCTGCCGCGCCCCGATGTGACCCTCCGGACGTCCCCGAGTGCGTCTGCGACGGGCGCGCTCGGGGACACGCCGTGGCCGCAGCGCCGTTCTCCGCCGTACTCAGGTCGGCGGACTAGTGAGGCAGCTCGTCGCGATCACGCCGACCTGAGCGTCCACTGTGGTGTCTGCACCACGTTCGACGGCCAGTCGGGCTCCCCGCCAAACACCAGGTTCGAGTCGCCACCCTCGAGTTGCATGTCGAAGGTGAACCCGAGACTGATCTGCACGTTCGAGATCTGCGGGATGAGCTCGAACTCGACCGCCGGCATCGCGACGCGACCGGGCAGGTAGGACGTCTCAACACCCATGCCTTCGAGGAAGAAGATGTTCCGCGACTGCGACGCGAATGCCCACGACTGGCTGTCACCGAAGAACGGGTGGTGGCTACCGGGGATGGTGACCCACACCGACTGCCAGGTGTTGAGCCAGCACTTGACCCACTGGTCGTCGAACGCGGTGAAGAAGCCAAAGTCCTTCGCGATGGCCTGCATCCAGCCGAACACGTTCGCGTACGGTGCTGACCGTACGCGGCCTCGTTCGGTTGCGGGAATGCGGTCGGCGCCGAGTGCGAACTCCGCGAGGATGGTGATCGAGTACTTCTGCAGCGGGTCGCTGTTGACGTGAACGACGCCGCTCATGTGCGGGCCGTCGTCCTGCCAGGACATGGTGATGCCGGGCGCGTTCCACCACCAGTTTGTCTGCGCCCACCACATCTCCATGCTTCCGGCGGGCCTGGACATATCCCACAGCCCCGGCCATCCGTACGGTGCGTGGCGTACGTCAACGACCGGCGTCAGCTCGCCTACGCGCTGCCGTCGCGAAGCGCGCAGTAGATCCACCAAGTCGCCCTCGATGCCGAGGTGGTTCATCAGGCTCTTGCGCGCCGCCTTCCGAACTTCGAGTTCTTCCTCGGTCAACGCAACTTGGCCTGCCAGCACCGACGTCGCACGAGCTCTTTCAAGTTGAAGCTCTAGGCGTTCGTCCATCGCAACGAGAGCGGACTTGTCTGTCACGCCATCGGGGTTGCGCTGCTTCGAGAAGTGGAACCCGTCCTCGACATCCAGCGCGGTCGTCACGTCGCGCTCCTCTCCGGAGGCGCCACGCGCCGAGGAGCGGCGGTACTGACGGTGGCACGGTTCCCCAGGCGTGGCCTCATCTGGTGACCCTCCTCCGGTGCGGCGAGCCGGGCATGCCATTGCACCATTGGGGACTTGCGGGCCGCGACGCCGACATTGGGGAGACCGCGCACCCCATCCACGCCGAGGCGGGGCCAGCTGACACCAACGGGCGACTGACTCGACGCCGACATCATCGGGGACGGGTTACGAGCGTTCGACTACTCCGTGGAACGGTCGTCGCGGACGTCGCGCCACCATGACGCGAGCAGCGAAGCACCGATGGTCAGCCCAACGACGACGAACATTGCCTGCATCCACACCGGCGGCGTCATGCGACGGCTCGATCTGGCGGGCCTTCAGCGGACATGTGGCGCGCCGCGTCGGACTGACGAAGCATGAAGGCGCGCGCGGCCACGTAGCGTTCAGCGTCAGCGCGTCGGAACCACCACTTCCCGACGGCACTCTTCGTCGCCGGGAGTCGTCCTTGCGCAGCCAGCCGGGCAACCCAGACCGGCGTCCATCCCAGCATCAGAGCGAACGTCTCGGTGTCGACCCAGACCTCGTCGTGGTTCGGCGGGTCGTCTCGGCGAGGTCGACTGGCACGCTCCAGCGCTCCTCTTGCTCGTGCCCGTTCCCTTGAGCGGAACTGGCGTGCCGCGGCCCGTACCGACGTGCTGTCCAAGCTGGGCCGTCCGCCATGCCGCGGCCGGTGCTCGATGACGCCGAGAGCGACCATGTGCTCGACCGTGTTGGTGCAGCAACCGATGACCTCGGCTGCCGCGGCGTGCGAGATCCACGCCTCGGGTCGTCGCCGCGCTGCCATGCCAAGGTGATGCCACGGTGGGCCGTGCTGCAAACCCCGAGTTCACGGGGCCGGCACGATCGGCCAACCGCCGTCTCAGTCTCCCGGCGCTACACACAACGCCGCAAGCGGCGACAAACTTCGAGGGGCGCCTCGGTCACACCCACATGTGCTCGCCAGCAAAGGGGGATGACTTGCAGGTATCCGAAGGTTCCGCACCGAGTCTGACCTGCGGACTCTCGGTACAGGTCGCCGCGGCCGGCGAGCGATGAGTCCGGCAAGCCAGCGCGCTCGGGGTGGTGCATTTTTCTGTCATCGCGGGCCAAGACAGGCGCATCTAGGGGGCCGCAGGAGCTCTGTGTCGTCGCGCCTCCTGGCGACGGATCGCAGGACACCTCCCGAACGTTCTGGGCCAGTCGTTTCAGGCGCGGCCGGTCGTGTTCATTGCGCAGCCAGGCGAACTGAGCACTATGCCACTCATTCGAGTGCTAAAGTGCTCAACCGAGTGGCATAGTGCTCAATGTTGCAGGAGGCTCATCGTGGACTTGTCAGATCCGCTGAGTGCGGTCATCCCCAGCGCGCACGGAGCAGTCCTTGCTGTCCTCGCGCGCACAACGGAGCCGCTCAGTGGCCGAAAGGTCGCCGAGCTTGTCAACGGCAAGGTGGGCCAGTGGCGCGTCAATGCCGTTCTCGGCGAGCTTGCAGACGCCGGCGTTGTCCTCCGCGAAAGCCGGCCCCCAGCAAAGCTCTACAGGCTCAACCGGGAACATGTGGCCGCTCCGGGGGTACTCGCACTTGCCGACATGTGGGGCCTGCTTCTTGAACGCATCCGTGGAGACTTCCAGGCGTGGGCCCAACCCCCCCTGGCCGCCTGCCTGTTCGGGTCCGCTGCTCGAGGCGAGGCTGGGCCTGACAGTGACATCGACCTGCTCGTGATCCATCGCGCTACCAACAACGACAACGAGTCACAGGACGTTTGGCACCGGCAAGTCGATGGGCTGATGTCGAACGTAGCTGCTTGGTCGGGAAACCAGTGCGAAGTTCTTGAGCTCACCCTCGACGAGCTCGAGGCGGCCGCCGTTCGAAAGGACCGTCTCGCGTCGGACCTAGACGCAGATGCGATCAACCTCTTCGGCCCGGATGTGCGAACGCTTCTCCGGAAGGCGACCATGCGATGAGTGCGCTCGAAGACGCACGCGCACACCTCGCCAAAGCTAGGGAGTTCCTCCAGGCCGCCCAGTTCAACCTCGACCTCGAGTTGTTCAACGCGGCGACGTCAGATGCTGTGATCTCGGGGATCAACTCCAAGGACGCCATCTGCCTTCGCCTGACGGGCACCACGCGCAAGGCCGACAACCACAATGAGGCGGTAGCAGAACTGAAGGCCGCCGGGCCCGCCGGTGCGGCCCTCGCTCCTACCTTCAGCCGGCTTCTGAAGCTCAAGACCAAGTCTCAGTACCAATCGGCGTCCGTTGCGAAAGCGGACGCCAACAAAGCGATCGAGTGGGCAACCCGGATGCTCGAAGGGGCCGAGGCAGTGGTCACCACCCGCTGACGGGCAAGGACGGCGCCCGTACCGATAGGGACCAGCCACAGGCTGAGCTGGTCGTGCGGCCCAAGCAAGGCAGATTCTCTTGGGCAACGGGACCTGGCTGGTTGCCGAAACGTGCCCCCACGGCCCACATGGTTTGCCGATCTCGCCGGGTGACGCCGCCATCGCGCCGCTCCTGACCTACCTGCAAGCTTCCCCCCTTGCTGGCGACTACTCACCCACAGGTCCTCCTCGAGAACGGCAGGCTGACCTCGATGCTCCCGACCTTTACCGAGGCGGTCAACGCCCAAGTCGAGTACACCCCGCCCACTCCGACCCGCCCGGTCCCCACACTCCGCCACCCAGGCGAGGCAGCTGACATTCCGCAAACGCGCACACAAACCATCAGGTCCGGCTAGGGTCCCGGCACTAGCCGCGAGCCGAACGGGGGTTCAGGAATGCGGAGAGAACACGCCACCGCGCAGCGAAGCAAGGGTCGGTTCAAGATCTCGGTCCTCGCCACGGCAACAGGACTCACCGTCGCACTGTCACTATGGTCGGCACCCACCAGCGCCGAACCAACGAACAGCGAGCTCCGCGTCCAAGGTGAGGCGGCCGGCGAGCAGCGAACCGCACCGGTCGACGTCTCGCGCCGCGGCGACATGGACTGCTCCGACTTCCCATCCCAGCGAGCCGCGCAAATCTTCTACCTCAACCACTCCCCCGGCTCCGACCCGCACGGACTCGACGACGACGGCGACGGTGTCGCATGCGAGTCGAACCCCTGCCCCTGCTACGGCGGCTCCACGCCACCCGGAGGAGGCGGAGGCGGAGGCGGCCACCCGAACCCGCCACCCAAGCGCATCAAGATCGTCAAAGTTCTCCGCGGAGACCTCGTCACCGTCCGCGAAGGGAAAGGTCGCCCGTACCGGGTACACCTCCTCGGCGCCCACGTCCCCCGCAACAACTCGTGCTTCGCCCGCGGCTCACTCCGTGCCCTGCGCAGCTGGATCAAGCCCGGCCGCGTGGTCGAGCTCGACACCGACCGCGAGGCATCCAAACGGCGACACGGCGACCTCCAGTTCGACGTCGCCACAGCCAGCACCAACTTCACCCTCGGCGGCAGCCAGATCGGGTACGGATGGGCAAACGTCGACACCATCCGCTTCTCCGAGAAGCGCCGCTACCAGCGCTTCTTCAACGAAGCCGTCAACGAACGCGACGGCTACTGGGGCGAATGCGTGAAGAACTTCGGCTCCGTCAAGCACCCCTACATCGTCGGCAAGACCTTCGACCTCGGCGACTGGACCTACACGTTCGAAGGCACCGACCCCGATGCCTGGCCCGAAATGCAGACCGAGTCCGCGTACTTCGACCCGCCAGCACCCGGATGGACCTACGTCCGGGCGCGGGTGACCGTCACGAACAACAGCTACTACGGCGGCAACATCAACGCCAACAACTTCGCCTTGTTCCGCGGAAGGACCGCGTTCGGACAATTCGACGACGCGTACATGTCATGGTGCTCGAACCCGAACGGCTACCTCGACACCGAATGGGTCGACTCCGGCGACACCCTCACCGGGTACGTCTGCGCGACTGTCCGCGGACCCCTGCAGGCCACCGACCAGTGGCAGGTGGCAGAGAACGAAGACGTCTTCAGGCGCGTCAAGGTGCAGTAAAGTTCGGCCGACACGGCCCCGCCGGCCGCACCTACTTCAGAGCGTGCTCGGCGACATCACTCGCGCCGAAACGCCCGGATAGTTGTGGACAAGTGCCACGTCCTCTTCCAGAACGACAACACTTTCCCAAAACCCGTTCCTGCAGGTCAGAAAGCCCCACGCGAGGCCACGCCCGCTCAACGATGCGTGGAAAGTGTGAACGTGGCGCCCCATCGGTGGGTGAACTCTCCGATACTTGAAGGGTCCGGAACCGGACCCCGAACAGCGGATCCTCGACGAGGGCGTCATGACACTGATCGACCTGAGCAACGCACCGACCTGGGTGGTCTGCGTCGTGGTGCTCTCGGTCGTGGCCCTCGCGATCTCCGCCGACGCCCGACGTTGGGTCAACCTCCTCAAGAACAACCCACCCTCCACGAGCAAGCCAAAGAAGGCCGAACGGAAGAAGGCCTGAAAGTCCCCAGAGTCAGGCGCAGTCGCGACACACCTGCGGCCGACCGGCGATCGACGCCAGAGCCGCACGGTGGTGCACCAAGAAGCACACCGTGCACGTGAACTCGTCAGCCTGCTGAGGTCGGACCTCAACCTCGAGCTCCATCCCAGACAGGTCCGCACCCGGAAGTTCGAACGACTCCCCGGCCTCGTTCTCGTCGACGTCAACGTTCGGCTGCTGGTTCTTCTTCGAAGAGCCAGCGACCTCCTGAACCTCCTGCAACGAGTCGACCTCCGACTCGCCCTCACGCACCCGAGGTGCGTCGTAGTCAACCGCCATGAAACATCCCTCTGCTGCTCTCTCACCCGACCGTGGGCCAGGGACGGTAACAACCGCGACGACCCGAACCAAGAGCCTCCAAAGCCGGCGACCGAAGATCATCCGACCGTTCACCCGCCGGTCACCCACCGCCCCGCCAACGGGCCAACACACCTCGCGACGCCCGCGTCTGAACGGGGCCTTCAACGGCCGCCGCCGAGGGGGCATCAGCCACCCGGACGCACGTCCTCGTACATGCGATCCCAGATCGCATCCGCGAGCTCACGCCACTCATCCCCAACCCGAGACTGCGGAGGAGAGGCTCCCCGCGAACCCGCAACTCGCGCAACCAGCGGCCAGAAACCAGCGCTCCGCACATGACCACCGATGTACGTCGAGCTCAACATCCCGCGGTCGTCGTACAACACCGCCACGTACTCCGCCACCGCCGCGAACGGCGTCACGTTCGCGACCGCCGCACGACCGACCTCCCGCGCACGGCCACTCCAACCACCCGGCCACACCTCAACCTTCACAACCAACATCACCCACCGCCTCGAACCCGCCGCGCCTGACGCGACAACTGACCGATACGCCCCTTCGACAACCCCGTCGCCTTCTCCAACCGGCCATACGACCAACCCGCAGCCCTCAACTCCGACAACCGCCGCAACCGCACCCCCCCCAAC
>Ga0164308_10001026_pt1 | contig 14951 bp, 19 predicted proteins | sample Whisoiple_246_MG_FD_109983 | JGI IMG/M metagenome (GOLD analysis project Ga0164308, IMG submission 109983) | Soil microbial communities amended with fresh organic matter from upstate New York, USA - Whitman soil sample_246_MG | ecosystem: Environmental > Terrestrial > Soil > Unclassified >...
CGGCACGCCGACGGCACCATCACCGTCGGCGCCGACGGAGGTGACGTCACCGCCAGGGCGGTGATCGTGGCTATCCCGCCCGCTCACCGCGGCGCCATCGCCTTCTCCCCCGACCTGCCTGCCGAATACGACAAGCTCACACAGCACTGGCCGCAGGGGAACCTGAGCAAGGCCTACGCGGCATACGAGACGCCGTTCTGGCGAACGAACGGATGTAGCGGCGAGGCGCTCTCCGACGAGGGCCCGGTCTTCATCACATTCGACGTCAGCCCCGGTGACGACGGCCCCGGCATCCTGTTCGGCTTCACCGACGCGCGAACGTTCGATTCGCTGCCGCCAGACGAGCGCCGCGAGCGCGCGCTGGCGGGGTTCGCCGACCTGTTCGGCGACGAGGCGTTGCAGCCGATCGACTACGTCGACCACTGTTGGGGCACCGAGGATTTCGCACCCGGCGGGCCGACCGCGGCGGTACCTCCGGGTTCCTGGACGACCTATGGGCCATGGCTACGCAAGCCCGTGGACGCGATTTTCTGGGCGGGCACCGAAACCGCCGACCAATGGACCGGTTTCCTCGACGGGGCCGTCCGGTCGGGACAACGCGCGGCCACCGAAGTGCACACCGAACTTTCCGGCCGGCCGCAGTGACCGGCTGGCCTTAACCGGTAGACAGCTGAGCGCCTAAACTGGGTTGAGACCTAGAGGAGGTGTGTGCCATGAAGAAGATCAATATCCTCGTCTCCTTGGCCACGCTCGCGATGTCGGCGGGAATGGCACTCGCCGGGGCCGGAAGCGCCCAGGCCAACGATGACCCCGGCCTGTGCTGGGACGGCTGGATCTCGAGCGCCTGCGTGTCAGGACCAGGCTGGGTTGACTGGAACCCGTGGAACAACGGGCCCTGCAATCCTGGACATGGATGTGGGGATTGGCGCCACGGCGGGAAGCACTCGAAGTAGCTAGAGCAGCTCCCGGCTCTCCAGCTCTTCGACCCCGGCAAGCGGCTGGCTAACCGATTCGGCGAGCCTGCGCAGATGCGCGTTCACCTCATCGGGGTGCTCGAGGATCGCGCAGTGCCCACCGGGCAGCTCGACGAACTGCGCGAGGTTGGGCGCCATCCTCGCGATGTGTCGCGACGACACCATCGGAAGCAGCCGATCCTTCTGGCTGCCGATCACCAGGGTCGGCACCGAAAGGTTCTGCAGGCCGATGTGCTTGTTCGTGCCCAGCGAGTCGACCAGTTTGCGGGCCCAGCCGCCGCGCCCCGCGGGCGGCGTCTCGGTGAACAGCTCGTAGATGAACTCGGCGATCGCGGGATCCGCGTCGCGTCCAACGGCCATCATCTGCACGAAGCGCTTGCTCGGCCGGTCCACGCCCCGCAGCAGAGGCGTCGCCCCGAAGTTCCTCAACAGCACCTCGGCGGTGCGCACCCTGGCGTCGGTGAAAGTAGGCGGTACGGGCACCAGCTTCACGTGCCGCAGTAGGTCTCCAGTCGTGGTGTTGATCAGCGCGACGGCGTCGGCGCGCTCGGTCACCCGCCGGGGATACCGCTCCGACCACGAGCTGATCGCGATGCCGCCCATGGAATGCCCTGCGATGACGGCACGTTCGCCGCGTTTGAGCGTCGCGTCCAGAACGGCGTCGAGGTCGGCGGCCAGGAAGTTGAGGCCGTAGTTCGCCCGCCGCGTCGGCAGGCCACTGCGGCCGTGGCCGCGGTGATCGTAGGCAATCACCCGGTAGTCACGGGCCAGGTCGCTGATCTGGTAGGCCCACACGCGGATGGCGCAGGTGATGCCGTGAGCCAGCACGATCGGGTAGCCGTCGTCGGGGCCAAAGACCTCGACGTGCAGGGCGGTGCCATCGCCGGCGCGGACGGTCATCGGGCGCGACGGCGGCAGTGCATCGGCCGCGGCGAACCGCCGCACCGTGCGCTTGACCTGCTGACCTCTCGGCATAGCTGGCAGATACTACCGTCAGGCGCCCGAAGCCCCGTTCACCCGAGGTTGTTAAATTCAGCCGATGCGCGCAATTCAGATACCTCGCCTCGACGGTCCGGCAGCAGCGGAGCTCGTCGAGTTGGACGAACCCACCGATGACAGCGCGGTGATCGTCGAGGTCCATGCGGCGGGGGTGGCGTTTCCCGACGCCCTGCAATCCCGAGGGCTCTATCAGTACAAGGCCGAACTTCCGTTCGTGCCGGGCGCCGAGATCGCCGGCGTGGTGCGCAGCGCACCGTCCGACTGCGGTTTCGCGAAGGGCGACCGCGTGGCCGGCCTGACGATGCTCAACGGCGGCATGGCCGAAGTGGTTGCGCTGCAACCGGACAGGGTGTTCAAACTGCCCGACAACGTGTCCTTCGAGGCCGGTGCGGGTCTGCTGTTCAATGACCTGACCATGCATCACGCGCTGCGCACCCGCGGCAGGCTGGCCGACGGCGAGACCGTGCTGGTGCACGGCGCGGCAGGCGGCATCGGAACATCGACGCTGCGGCTGGCCCCCGCGTGGGGTGCGGCGCGGACCATCGCGGTCGTCGGCTCTGAGGACAAGATCGAGATCGCCAAGGCCGCGGGCGCATCCGACGTGGTGCTGGCCGACGGCTTCAAGGACGCGGTCAAGAAGCTGACGAACGGGCGCGGCGTCGACATCGTCGTCGACCCCGTCGGCGGGGACCGGTTCACCGACTCGTTGCGCTCGTTGGCGCCGGGCGGCCGCTTGCTGGTCATCGGTTTCACCGGCGGCGACATACCTACGGTCAAGGTGAACCGCCTGCTGCTCAACAACGTCGACGCGGTCGGCGTCGGCTGGGGGGCGTGGGCGGGCACTCACCCGAACTACCTCCGCGAGCAGTGGAACGAGCTCGAACCGCTACTGGCATCGGGCAAAGTCTCGGCACCGCAACCCGAGGTCTATCCGCTCGAACGCGCCGCCGACGCGATCGCGTCACTGGAAAACCGCACCGCAAGGGGCAAGGTCGTGGTCACGCTCCGTTGAGGCTGCTTCGACGACGCCGCCCCGTCCCGGTCAGACGCTTCGACGCGGCAACCGGCGCATGGGCGGACATCCAGGCCGAAGAATCGGTCGACTGCACCGAGTTGACGCTGAGCACCTACAACATCTGGAACGACGACACGATGGCCCACGCGCGCTATTCGGCCATCGCCGATCTGTTGTCCCGCGGCGCACCGGACATCATGGTGTTTCAGGAAGTCACCGAAGGTGCGCTCGACGTACTTCTGTCTCAGCAATGGATACGCGACCGACATTCGGGGGCCGCGGTCGTCGGCGCCGGTGTCGGCGATTACGGGATGCTGGTGCTGTCGCGGCTACCGATTGCACGTGTCGTCCATACGCGTCTGCCCACGCGGCAATCGCGGGGGTTCCTGCAGGCGGACATCGCGGTCAACGGCGGCCGATTGGTGGTCTGCTGCATCCATCTGGACAGCGGGAAGTCGTCGTCGTGGCTGCGCGGCTGGCAGTTGCGCAGGTTATTCGGTGCGCTGAAGACGGCGGAAGATGCTGTGGTTCTTGGTGATTTCAACATGCGCGATGCCGAGAACTCACGCATCGCTGCCCCGTATTGCGATGTGTGGCCCGCCCTGCGGCCAGGCGAGGACGGCTTCACCGAAGACACGTCGATCAACCTGATGCGTTACGACATGAAGGACAAGCATCGGCACGTCCGCTTTGACCGCGTGCTGGTGAAGAGTCGGCGGTGGACTGCCACAGAGGTCGAATTACTGGGCACCGAACCGATCGCCGCCGGTCTGCCAAGGGTGTTCCCGTCCGACCACTTCGGTGTGAAATGTCGTCTTACAAACCGTAATCCATAGGCGCGCCCTGCGGACCGACCGCCGACTTGTCGGCCACCGCGGTGGCGACAACGGCGCCGTTCTGGCGGGTACCGACGACCATCACTTCATCGTTGACGGTGAATGATGCTGCAGGGCTGGCACTTTGACCAGTCTCAGTGATCGCGGTGGTGTTCGGAGTGATGGCGTAGGTGCTGGTCGACCCGTCGGCGCTCTGCGTCGTCAGCGACTCGGGCGTGACTGCGATCAACCGGCCCTGCTGAGTCAGCGGTTGCTGCGGCTGGGCAGCAGGCGGCGTGGAGTTGGCGGCCGGCGATGCCTCTGGCGATACCAATTCGACGATCGCGGCGGCCAGCACGCTGGACACGCCCACCGATGCGGCGATCGAACCGACTACGAGGTTCGACCTCGATACCTTCGCGCGATGCTTTCCACTCATGGGCCTTTCCCCGCTCGGCAGTGTCCGTCGTTGCAAACGGGGTTACCAGCGCCGGCCACGGCGAAACACATGTATTTATTACGGCGTGCCTATTTGCGCCAAAATGGTCACAAATATGGGTCTGACCAGGCGCTGATGATGCGGGCCGCGCGAGCCGCCTGATTCTTCCCCGTCAACAGGTGGTCGGCACCTTCCAGCGAAACGAAGCTGCGGGGGTGGCGGGCGGTGCGAAAGATCTCGCTGGCGTTGGCAATGCCGACGGTGTTGTCGGTGGGCGAATGCATGACCAGCAGCGCACGGTGCAGGGTGCGGATCTGCTCGCGGAGATCCGCGTTGCGGACGTCTTCGATGAAATGGCGTTTGAGGGTGAGCGCCTTGCCGCCGACCGGGAAGGGCGCCTCGCCTTCGGCCTCGATCCGCGCGATCAACGCGTCGTAGTTGTGTTCGACGTGGCCCGGGTCGTACGGCGCTCCGATGCTGGCCACCGCCACGACCGTCGAACAGTCATGGGCGGCGGCGAGCACCGCCGATCCGCCGAAGGAATGCCCGACGAGCAGGCGGACTTCGCGGCCCGAGTCGTTCATGAACTCCACCGCACGCACGGTGTCGGCGACCTTGTGGGAGAACGACCCGTCGCCCCAATCCCCTTCGGAGCCGCCCAGACCGAGGTTGTCGAAGCGCAGCATGCCGATGCCTTCACTGGCGAGCTGCTTGCAGATCCGGCTGGCGGCCGGGCTGTCCTTGCCGAGCGTGAAGCCGTGCGCGAAAACACCCCACCCGCGTACTTCGCCCTCGGGGACATCGACACGGCCGGCCAGTGTTGGCCCGGTGGTACTCGGGAACTCGACGCGCTCGGCCATCGACTAGCCGACCAGCTCCGGGTGGAACGTCGCGACCATCCGGCGGAAGCCGTCGCGCCAGTCGACCGTGGTCCCACCGACAAGCTCGCGCATCAGGGTCGCGTCGGTCGGGTTGCCGCGCAACGCCTGCACGCTTTTCTCGAAGACCGGTTCCTTGCCGATCAGCGAGCCGATGTAGGCGCTCCACTCCTGGAGGCTGACGGCTTGTTCACCGCACCAGTTGATGGTCGGCGCAGGCACCGCAGCCTTGTCGAGCAGCTTCGGGATCATCGCGATGATGTCGTCTTCGTGGATCGGGTTGTACACCGCGGGGCCGCCGGGCGGGACGGGGATCGCCATGCCGGCGAGCATCATCTCCATGTGGAAGAACGGCCACCCGCCGTTGTCGCCGTAGGGCACGTTGAGCCGAGCGATGATCGCGGGCACGCCGAGGGCGCGCGACATCGTCCGGACGACAACCTCGCCGGCGATCTTGGAGATGGAATACGTCGGGAACATCGACTTGTGGTTGTCACCCAGGGCGGCACGCTCGGTGCGGGGCTCGTCGTCGGGCGGATCGTAAACCGCAGCCGAGCTGCAGTGCAGGAAACCCTTCGCGGTGCGGCAGTGCGCCATCAGCAGGCCGGCCGATTCCGCGTTGGCGCCGAGGTCCTTGTCCCACCGGCCGCTCTTGGCGACCGCGAGGTTGAGCACGTAGTCGAAATCGGTCGGAAGGGCGCTGAAGTCGCCCGAGGCCAGGTTGACGGTCTCGCACCGCACCCCCGCCTTCTCCAGGCTTTCGCGCGCCGACGGGTCGCTGAACCGGGCGATGCCCCACACCTCGTTGTCGGTCGCGAGGGCCTTCGCGATGGGTGCGGCGACCTGGCCGCTGGGTCCGGTGATCAAGATCTTGGATCCGCGCATGCGCTGATCGTAAGGAATGACTAGTGCCGCGCGTGCCGGTTGAGGAAGTCGACGACGGCCTCGGCGAACAGATCGTTGCGATCCCCCGCCACCATGTGTCCGGCACCCTGCACGTCGACGAACTCGATCTGAGGGAAGCGAGCGAGGAACTCTTCGGCGCGGTCCTCGCTGACGAGGTCGCTGACCTGTCCGCGCACGAGCAGCATCGGCACGTCGTCGTCGAGGATCGCTCCGATCGCCCTGTGCATGCGATCGGGGTCGGTCACTTCGATCGGAGGATTGGCGGCGGTGCCGTCGATGAACTGCGGGTCCCAGTGCCAATACCAGCGGTCACCGCGACGACGAAGGTTGGCGCGCAAGCCATTCAGGTCGGTGGGCCGAGGCCGATGCGGGTTGTACTCGGCGATCATGTCGGCCACCTCGTCGAGTGAGCCGAAGCCCTCCACCATCCGGTCGGCCATGAAGTCGTGGATTCGCGCCGCCCCGGCGGGGTTCATGCTCGGCACGATGTCGACGAGCACGACGGCGCTTGCGATGCGCGGCGACAGCTCACCCGCGAGCAGCATGGACGTGAAGCCGCCGAGCGAGGCGCCCACCAGGACGGGGTTCGGCGGCAGCTGCGCAAGCACCGCCGCCACGTCTTCGGCGAACATGACAACGCGGTAGTCGCCCTCGACCGACCAGTCGGACTCGCCGTGCCCGCGGAAGTCGACGGTGATGGCCTGCCAGCCTCGATCGGCCACCGCCGCGGCGGCGCGCGCCCATGACCGCCGGGTCTGGCCCCCGCCGTGCAGGAACACCACGGCGCGGGCCTGCGGATCTCCGAGCCGGTCAGAGACGATGCGGATGCCGCCGGGCGCCTCGGTGACGAAGGGTTGCGGCGCTGTGGTCATCGTGGTCGATCGTAGGGTGCGTCGCTTCACCGAAGGACTGCGATCCCCAATGTCGGCGAGCGACAGAACGCCGATAGGGCAAACAGGGCGCAGCACGGACTACCGAAGATGACTGCCGAGCAGACGATCTGCAGCAAAATAATTAGAAGACGTAGTAATTCGACGGCGCCCGCCGACCTCGCCACGAAATCCGTCGCGGATTGACCGGTGCCGACCCTGAGAAGTTTCCTTCGCAAACAACAATGAATCCGAAAAGCGAAGTACTGCATGGATTCTTGAGAGATTGCTGAGTTTTCCGTCAACTCGCGGAATTCGTAGTACTCTCAACTTCGGTTGAGTTTCCAGCCGGCTGCGGCGCACCAGTTGCGCCGTCCGATCCGGTCTTCAGACTGCAGGGCCTTCGAGGCGAACTCGGGTGCCTTTACGCGCTGGGGAAGGAGTTGACGTTGACCACTGCCAGCCCACTTCAACTGCAATACGCACACGGGCCGTCCGTCGACGAGGTGCAACGGGCCGGCAGAGCAGTCTTTCGAGCTGAAGAACTCGCCGACGGGCGCATGCTCATCGGCGTTCACGGCGATGTCGACGCCACCAATCGCCAGGCGCTCGGTCGTTTCGTCGCCCGCCACATCCGCGTCTCCAAGCAACTCGTCCTGGATCTCACCGGCGTCGACTTCTTCGGGAGCCAGGGCTTCACCGCGCTGTACTACGTGACTGTGCAGTGCGCACGGCGGGATGTGGACTGGATGGTCGCAGGCAGCCGAACGGTTCTGCGGATCCTGCGCATCTGCGACCCGAACGGTGAGCTACCTCTGGTCGCGGACCTGGAAGCGGCGCTGGCCAGACTGGACCATGTCGCCAAATGCAGGCACGCCGCGGCCTGGGGCGACTCGTACTCGTAGCACGTCAGCCATGAATAACGGCCCCCGGAGAAAATCTCCGAGGGCCGTATAGGACCGGCGGTCGTTCGCCGCGCGTCAGCGCTCGCTGAGCTCGTGCCGCTGGACGATGGCCAGCAGCTCCTCGCGAACAGTCGAATCCGGCATTGCGTTGATCCGTGCATAGATGCGCCGCCGACTACGGGCGCGCTTCGCGTCTGCGCGGAACTGCGCGAAAGACATTTCCTCAACTCCTTATAGCCACCCCGGATCACGGGATGTGTTTGCTGTGGTAATCCACTCGAGCGATCTGCTCACTAATAGAACGCTTTGATCCTCCTTGTTAATTCTGAGTGAATCAACTTTCGCGGGGTGATCTTGAATACACATCGCCGATCGGTACTGTTTGCTGTGACGGGCGTCACCCGGCGCACGGCGAACCACCGTCCAAAGGCGGCATCGTGGATATCCTTGCGGACTGGCGCGACGGCGCGACGTCACTGCGGTGGCGGTCGACAACGGAAGCCAACGACGGAGCCGACGTCACCGTGTTCGTCCGGCGAACGGGCACACCTGGCGCACCGGCGCTGGTCTGCGTACACGGCTTCCCCACGTCCAGCATCGACTACTACGGGTTGGCGCGGGAATTGGCCGCCGAATTCGACATCTTCGTGCTGGACTTCCCCGGCTACGGCCTGTCCGACAAGCCACCGGCGCCGTATGTCTACTCGCTCTTCGACGACGCGCGCCTGCTCGCGCACGCGATCACCGAAGTCTGGAGGCTGACCGACTACCTGATGGTGACCCACGACCGCGGCAGCAGCGTCGGGATGATCGCTCTGGACATCCTCGCTGCCCAGCATCCGGGCGCCGTGCCTGCCGACGTCGTCATGACGAACGCCAACATCTACCTTCCACTGGCCAACCTGACCGCGTTTCAGACCGCACTTCTCGACGACGCGACCGGTCGCGCCACGGCGGCGGTGACGACGCCGGAGCTGTTGGCGGCGGGCCTGGGTGCGAGCACCTTCATGCCGCGCCGGACCCTGGAAGACCCGGAGATCGCAGCCTTGGCGAAATGCTTCGCGCACAACGACGGGATTCGGGTGCTACCGGACACCATTGCCTACCTGCACGAGCGCGCTGAGCATGAAACCCGTTGGCTCGAGACACTTTCCAAGAGCGACGTCAACCTCTCCCTGGTGTGGGGCGTGCATGACAACGTCGCACCGCTTCGCGTCCCCAACCACGTGTGGCAGACGTACCTCAAAGACAAACCGGGACGCAACCGTTACTGGCTGCTGCCCACCGCAGACCACTACCTGCAATGTGACGCGCCGGCTCAATTGGCACAGATCATCCGGCTGACCGCAGACGGTTCCGACATCGCGCTGCAGACATTGGGCGACCAACCCGACGGCGCCGTGCTGATCGACCAGAGCTGAGGATCGCCTCGAGGTCCGTCGACACGCATGCCCCTCGCATGAAATAGTCGACCGGTCGTCTAAGCTATGTGGAGTGCCACGACCTGCCAACCCCGAGGTACGTCGCCGCCTACTGAGCGCGGGACTGGACCTCGTGCATTCGCAGGGCTTCGCGGCCAGCGGCGTGAAGGACATCACCGACACCGCCGGCGTGCCCAAGGGTTCCTTCTACGCCTACTTTCCCAGCAAGGAGTCGCTCGCCGCCGCGATCCTCGAGCACTATTGGTCGGACATCGAGATGCGGCTGCTGCCGATCCTCGACGCGGAGGGGCCGGCGCAGGAGCGAATCAAACGCTTCTTTCACGCGCTTGCCGACGAACACGAGGCCAGCGACTTCTTGCTCGGCTGCCTAGTCGGCAAGTTGTCGCTCGAGCTCGGCGGCTCGAGTGAACCGGTACGGGGTGAGCTGCTCCGCATCCTCGATCGATGGGATGACGCCCTGACGAAGTGCGTTCGTTCCGGCCAACGCAGCCCTGGTGACGTCCGAGGCGACCTCGACGCCGCTGAGCTCGCCTCTCTCCTCCTAGAGGCATGGGAGGGCGCAGCCCTTCGCGGGAAACTGACTCGCAGTCGCATCCCCTACGACCGATTTGAAGCGGTCACCGTTCCGGCGCTTCTGGGCTGACAGGTCGTCGAGATCACACCACGCTCTCCGTATTTATAGACGACTGGTCATCTATAATTAGAGTCATGCCAGATCCCACCGTCTACGCCGAACCAGACAACCCCGCGCTACCGCGTTCCGAATTCGTCTTGGACCGCGACCACGCCGCGCTCGTCATCACCGATCCGCAGGTCGACTTCCTCAGCCCCGACGGCGCGTCGTGGCCTGTATTCGGTGACAGCATCGGTGAGAACAACACCGTCGCTCACATCGGCGAACTGTTCGATGCCGCAAAGCAGTCGGGGATCACCGTCGCGGTGTCGCCGCACTACTTCTACCCGACCGACAAGCAGTGGCTGTTCGGTGATCCGCTGGAGAAATTCATGAGCGGTGCTGGAATGTTCGCTCGCAACGGTGCGTACACGATCGACGGCTTCGCGGGCTCCGGCGCCGACTTCTTACCCGCCTACCATCACCACATCCACGACGGGCACACCGTCATCGCGTCCCCGCACAAGATCGTGGGCCCCGAGTCGAACGACCTTGTGCTCCAACTGCGTAAGCGCGCTGTGAACCAGGTGATCCTGGCGGGAATGGCCGCCAACTTGTGCGTTGAAGGCCACATGCGTGAGCTCGTTGAGCAAGGGTTCGAGGTCGTGGTCGTCAAGGACGCCACCGCAGGTGCGCGTCTGCCCGAAGGCGACGGCTACCTCGCGGCACTGGTGAATTACCGATTCCTCGCCAGTGCGGTCTGGACCACGGCCGAGACTGTCGGCCTGCTCGCCGGCTGCGAAAGATAACAACCCGTCAACGGAGTAAGGGGATTGAAAGACATGGCCCAACAACAGGACCCGAGGCAGCACAGGTTTGCGCTGAACAATGGCAGCGGTGAAATTCCTGCGCTTGGGTTCGGCACGTTGGTTTCGGACCGGAACAAGACGCGGGATGCCACCAGGATCGCGGTCGAGGAGGGGTTTCGTCACCTTGACTGTGCCGAACGGTACCGAAACGAGACAGAGGTCGGCGCGGCGCTCAAGGACTTGTTTGCTGCCGGAACCGTCCGCCGCGACGACCTGTTCGTGACCACGAAGCTGTGGAACAACAACCACCGACCCGAGCGTGTCAAACCCGCACTGCAGGCCAGTCTGGGCAGACTCGGACTCGATGCGGTGGACCTGTATCTGGTACACACGCCCTTCGCCTTCGAACCCGGCGACGACCAAGATCCTCGCGATCCGTTCGGAGCCGTGATATATGACGACGGGGTTGCGTTGGAGGAAACCTGGGCAGCGATGGAAAGCCTTGTCGACGAAGGGCTTTGCCGAGCGATAGGCCTGTCCGACATCGACGTGGATGGCACTCGACGGATCGTCGACACCGCTCGGATCAAACCGGCGGTCGTCGAGGTTGAGTCCCATCCTTATCATCCGCAATGGGAACTGCACGGGTACTGCGAGACAGAGGGCATCATTCTGCTGGCATTCGCACCACTCGGGCACGCGATGGAACCGCGACTGCTCGACGATCCCCTGATCACCGACATCGCTCGACGCACTGGGAAGAGTCCGGCGCAAGTGCTCCTCGCGTGGGGTATTCAGCGTGACTCCGCAGTCCTGACCTCGTCTGTCAGAGCGAGTCGCATCCGGGAAAACTTCGACATCACCGCGCTTCCGGAGAACGCCATACAAGAGATCACCGGGCGCCTGGAAACCCGCTACCGCTTCAATTCCGTTGTGGACGCAGGAGAACCAGGATTTGTGGAAGTGCCCGCAGGTAGCTGAGCAGTCCGGCCCGAGCGCCGCCTATCGGGCAGCCTGCATAAACATTTCGCCGCAGCCTCGGCAAACGCCGACCAATGGCATTGTTAGCGCCGTGGACATCGATGCCTTCCTGCAGACGATCCCGCCGCTGGCGGTGTATCTCATCGTGGGTGCCGTCATCGGCGTCGAAAGCCTCGGCATACCGTTGCCCGGCGAGATAGCACTGGTCAGCGCGGCGCTGCTGTCGTCGCGCCATACCCTCGACATCAACCCGGTGGGAGTCGCGGCCGCCGCCACCATCGGCGCCATCGTCGGCGACACCATCGGGTACTCGATCGGCCGTCGCTTCGGGATGTCACTGTTCGAACGTCTCGGCAATCGCTTCCCCAAGCACTTCGGGCCGGGACACGTGGCGCTTGCCAAGCGACTCTTCGCCAGATGGGGCGTCTGGGCGGTGTTCTTCGGCCGATTCATTGCGCTGCTGCGGATCTTCGCCGGTCCGCTGGCGGGTGCCTTGAAAATGCGGTACCCGCACTTTCTGGCCGCCAATGCCAGCGGCGCGGTGATGTGGGCCGGCGGTACCACCGCCGTCATCTACTACGCGGGCATCGCCGCCGAGCGCTGGCTGTCACGGTTCTCGTGGATCGCGCTCGTTGCGGCCGTCGTGATCGGCATCGGTGTGACATTGGTGATGCGCGAACGGACTTCGCGGCTCATCGCCGAACTGGAGGCAGAGCACGACTGGGACACTTTGCGGCGTCACTAGAAGCGTTGCCGTTGCGAGCCGCAATGCTAGGTCGGCCGGAAGGTGAGCGCATCGCCGTTCATGCAGTAGCGCAGGCCGGTCGGCGCGGGGCCGTCGTCGAAGACGTGTCCGAGATGCCCGCCGCAGCGGCGGCACAACACCTCGGTGCGCGACATCAACAGACCGGAGTCCTCGCGTTCGATGACGGCGTCGTCCATCGCTTTCCAGAAGCTCGGCCACCCGGTGCCGCTGTCGAACTTGGTCGCCGAGGAGAACAAGTCGAGCGCGCAGCCCGCGCATCCGAAGACGCCGCTGCGGTGTTCGTCGTTGAGCGCGCTGCTGAAGGGCATTTCGGTGCCTGCGTGCCGAAGCACGTCGTACTGCTCGCCTGACAATCGCTGCCGCCACTCCTCATCGGTGTGGGTGACCTCGAAGGCACCCGGTTGCGACGTCGGCGTGTCCGCCGCGGCTATGCGACGCAGCGAGTGGCACCCGGCGAGCACGCCGACCATCCCCGCGCCGAGCAGCACCTGGCGTCGCGAAAGAGTCATGCATCGACGGTAGATCCGGCAGAGACGAATTGGTCGCGACGGCAGTCTTACGGAAGAAGAACGTCGGTGCTCGCGTGCGCCTCGACAGGCGATTCGCCTGGACACTGGAGTTATGGCACACATGTCACGCGCCCGGTTCATCCTGGCGACCGTTCTCGGCTCGGCCGGAATCGCCGCAGTGGCGTTGCTCGGCGTCCACCCGGCAGGCGCAGCGGAGTCGTTCGCCGTCCCGGCACCGGCCGTCGACGAGCCTGCGTCGGCCGCAGGTACCGAGACCGCCGTGTTGGCAGGCGGCTGCTTCTGGGGTGTGCAGGGAGTGTTCCAACACGTCAACGGCGTGTCGCAGGCAGAATCCGGTTACGCGGGTGGTGCCAAGGAGACCGCTGACTACGAGACCGTCGGCACCGGTTCGACCGGCCACGCCGAGTCGGTGCGCATCACCTACGACCCGGCCAAGGTGACGTACGGCCGACTTCTGCAGATCTACTTCTCCGTGGTGACCGACCCGACCCAGCTCGACCGTCAGGGCCCCGACGTGGGCAGCCAGTACCGGTCGGCGATATTCGCGCAGAACGCCGACCAACAGCGGATCGCTGCGGCCTACATCGCGCAGCTGTCGCAGGCGAACGTCTTTCCCGCCCCGATCATGACGAGGGTCGAGCCGAACACCGGGTTCTTCCCCGCCGAGGCGTACCACCAGAACTACTTGGACTCACATCCGACATCGGCGTACATCGTGATGAACGACAAGCCCAAAGTGGACGATCTGGCGCGTCTGTTTCCTCAGCGGTACCGCGATCAGCCGGTGCTGGTGTCGGTGGCCTGATTCAGTTTCGCCTCGGTTTCGCGCGCGACGCGGTCCCCTTCGGCCGTCAGGTCCAGCCAGCAGTACCAGGGCCAGCTGTCTTTATCGTCGAATCTGTCGACGTACTCGTGGTGGATCCGTTTCAGCGAATCCTCGGGAGACGTCGTCCATGCGACGAAGCGGCCGTCGGCAGCGGTCAGGTCACCGATGACGAACAAGCCCTCATCCGCGAGCGCGCGAACAAGACCCAACGTCTCGGCCTGGATCGCGGTCAGAGCCGCCCCCGGGTTCGCACGTTCGACGAACGAGTGGATCTGACCGAGTTCCACCCAATCGATGAGGCCCGAAACCAGGACCTTTTCTCGAGGTGAGCTGGCATCCCACACGGCCTCGTCCACACACTCATCCTAATCCGCTCCGCGTATGCCGAAGGCCTCGTAATTTGGTGATCTGACGGCGGATTCGTCGCCCATATAATCCTGTCATGGCTTCGGTTCAGGTCGACGTGGCCGGGATGGACGCCTTGGCCGCCCGTTGCCAGGCGCTGGCGGCTGAGGTCGGCGGGGCGAGTGTCGCGCCTGCGCAGTCGATGCCGTCCGGGCAGGCCACTGCGGCCGCGGTCCAGGCGGTGCACGCCGACGTCGCCGCGGCCGGAACCGCGATGGGCGCTCGGCTGGAAACGACATCGGCCAAACTGGCCGCCGCGGCAGCATCATTCGCCACCCGGGAGAGCAAATCGGCAGCCGCCGTCGCCGCGCTGGCACCGACATCAGAGGTGTGACGTGCCGGCGGCGACGAGCGCGTTACCCACGTTGTCCACCGTCCAAGCCTGGGACACCGGCCATCTGACCACCGCCGCGCAGCATTGGACGAGCCGGGCGACGACGTGGGAGTCGGCGTTCACCGACGTCTACCGCGAAATGCCCAATCCCGGCGGCACGTCGTGGTCGGGCGCGGCTGCCGACGCCGCACTTCTGCGGGCGCACTCCGATCGGGTCAAGGTGCTCGCCGCCGTCGACCAATTGCACGATGCCGCAGCGACCGCGCGCAGCGGAGCCCTCGAGTTGGACGGGGCCAAGCAGCGCGTGCTGTCGGCGGTCAACAGTGCGCAGTCAGCCGGATACGTCGTGACAGAGGACCTATCGGTGGGCTATCCGCGGCGAGTCAGTTCGCCCGCTGAAGCCGCTATCCGTCAGGTGCAGGCCCAGACGATGGCTACCGATATC
>Ga0164308_10001027_pt1 | contig 14937 bp, 10 predicted proteins | sample Whisoiple_246_MG_FD_109983 | JGI IMG/M metagenome (GOLD analysis project Ga0164308, IMG submission 109983) | Soil microbial communities amended with fresh organic matter from upstate New York, USA - Whitman soil sample_246_MG | ecosystem: Environmental > Terrestrial > Soil > Unclassified >...
ACGAGTGGTTCGGGTACGAGTGGTTCGGGTACGAGTGGTTCGGGTACGAGTGGTTCGGGTACGAGTGGTTCGGGTACGAGTGGTTCGGGTACGAGTGGTTCGGGTACGAGTGGTTCGAGCGCGGGGAGCTCCGGAGGGACGAGCGGAGCATCGGGTTCGAGCACCAGCGGCGCTGCGGGGAAAGCCGGCACATCGACTGCTGGGGCCGGCGGCGGCCCTGTCAGGGTGTCGTTTCAATGTGATCCGAGCGACGGCAGCGCGCTGGGCACGCCAAATGATTGCACTCCCGCGGACCCGAACGACATTTGTGAGAAGTGTATCCAAGCCAAGTGCTGCGCAGAATTTTCGGCCTGTTTTGCGACCAACCCTGGAAACCAGTGCGGTTGGGGTGGGCCACTCAAAATCAACGGCGTCGACAACTACGGCGGCGAAGCCACGTGTATGCAAACTTGCCTGATTGCAGTCGTCGCCGCTAGCGGCACTGCGCCGAACGGCCCAGAAGTGAATAGCTGCGCAAGTCACTGCGCTACCAGCACTAGCAATGGGGCGAGCAAGGCCTGCGGTTCGCTGATTGGGGCGCAGACGAGCGAGCTCGTCGGTTGTATGCTGAACAGCTGTTCGATGAACTGCTTCGGCGGCTGAACGAGTCCGAGCCGTGCAGGCGTTTGGATTTGGGGCTAGCGGGCGCGGCGCACGCTGCTCGGCTCATAGCTCGCTGAGCGCTCAGCCGCACTCACCGCCGAGCAGACCCTTTTTGAGTCCCGAATTGGGCGGATGTTTGCCGAGCCAGATCAGAAAAAGGCCGCGCGCAAAGTCCGCGCCTTCAATCGTGGTGCTTGCGGTGCTGCTCTTCAACTGCACGCCGTTGCCCGGACGATAGCTGATGGTGAAGCGGTCGCCCGTCTTGAATTCCGGCAACGCAGCCATCAGCCGCTCCACGCGCGCTTTCAGTTTGCCGTAGCTTTCCCCGGTAGCGCGTTCGAAGCCCTTCTGAATGGCCTCTGCCATATCGCTCTTGCTCACGTTGCGCAGGAATTGGATGCGCATCTGCTTGGGCTCTTCTGCCGAGGCGATTTTTTCGCCGTCAGTCGAGCGCTGCAGCAGGTAGAGCCCAGCCACGTACACGTTGACGTTGAACACCGTGGCTTCGCGTAGCCCCATGCCATTCAACACTAGCTTCGTGCCTTCGAAGTTGACTTGGTCGGGCATGCCCACGCCCTCACACTCGCGCGCACCAGCCGGCAGAGCGAAGCACAGGACGGGTATCGATAGCCTCAACGCGACGCGACGACTGAAGCGCATCCGAACATTCTAGCCGCAAACCGAGTCGACGCACTCACGGTCAGCGCCCATCTTGCGACCTACCCTGCGCTACTCTGGATGACAGCGATTCGATTGCGCTTTTGCACGAGCTCCGCACGCGAGCGAAATCCGTCATTCTGCCGCGCTGGGCGACACACGAATACCCGTTGCGTGCGGCCCTCGGGGCGGCTGAGCGACGCGCTGGAGATCGCCGTCAGACGACGGCAAATCGCCACGTTGTGGACGAGCCACGAGAATTCTCCGCGAGAAGTTCTCGTGGCCCGCTGAGCGCTCTCACCAGGTGCTGAAAGCCGCCCAGGCGTTGTTCCCGCTGGTCGTATAAACGCAATAGCCGCCGTTCTTGGCCGCCGGGAGCGGCGACCAGTTGGCCCAATTGCAGTTCATGGCCACGCCATTGACGTACAGCTTGCGCGGGCTGACGAAGTTGCCGCAATTGCCGCCATGGATTGGCACCGTCGTTTCGTGGCACGTTGCCGTCGTGCCCAAGTTGCCCGACTGATAGCTGACAGCGCCGTTGAAGGCAGTCGGGTTCGTGCAGTAGCCGGCGCACGGACGCTGGCTGGTGGTTTGCGGTTGAGCGTAAATCACGATGTCGTCGACGGCGAAGCCCATCGTCAGGTTGTCGTAGATGCCGCCGGCGTTGAACGCCAGCTGCAGTTTGACTTTCGTCGCTCCGCTACCTGGTAGGAAACTCGCGATATCGAAGCGTAGATCCTGCCAGGCGTTTCCTTCTTTCAGTTTCTGGCCGGCGGTGAGGTCATTGTTGCTCGCGAGCAACTTGTATGCGCCGCCATTCACGGAGATCAGCACTGAAGCGCGGTCCGCGCTGGAGCTGTTCTCCGTTTTCAAGAAGTACTTGAACGCAAGCTCGGCCGTCGCCGGATTTGCGATCGTAATCTCCGGCGAGTTCATCGCGTGGAAGATCGGAATGGGCGTGGCATAGTTGCAAACCGTATCCTTGCCGTAATACAGGCTGCCTCCCGTCGAGTGCCCGGCTAGGGTATCTGCGCAGGCCGTCGAGCGGTGCCAGAGATTCTCGTCTTGACCGTCTGCGGTGAAACCCTGGGGCCCGTCGCTGAAGTTGGCGGTGTACACGGGCACCGGGGCACCGACGCGGAGCTTCTCGTCACGGCTCACCGTGCCGACCCCTGAGCTCGCGTTCACGAACTGAACGGCAGCCGTGTATTTGCCGTCTGCGAGCAACTTGGCCTGCGCCTGGTCGATGGTAAGGGTAACCGTGGTTGACTGGCCGAGCGCGATCGTGCCGCTGGTCTTGTTCGTGGTCAGCCAGCGCGCTGTCGTGGGGATAGCAACCGTGAACGCCAGGCTCTGCTGGGGCCCTAGATTGTACAACGTGTACGTGGTGCTCGTCGGCGCGAAGGGGCCGGCGCTGAGACCCTCCGAACTGAGGTCCGCCCCCTTCACGACCAGTCCGTTGACGATCGCTGGGCAAGTCATCCCGTGCGCGGTAAACCCCGCGCAGATCGCGTTGTAGTGTGGAGTGCCATTTTCCAGCAAGCCGTCGTTGTCGTCCAACGTCAGCATGTCGATCGCGATCGATGAGTCGATGCTGGTGCCCGAGTGCAACAGCACGGAGCTGAATACCAACTTGCGAATGAGGTCCGCCGAGCTTGCGGGTACCGTTTGGTCCAGCTGCTGCCAAATGTCCCAGACCGTGCCCGAGAGTACGCTGCCGCAGTCGTACATGCCGCCGCTGCAGGTGGTGCACTGGGTTGCATCGTATTTGCACAGCTTGTTCGCGAGGCGTAGCGGCGAGCTGCATTGGTTCAAGTAGTAGCCAACGCCGATTTTAGGGTCTTTGGCGAACAGCATGGCAATCGTGTCGGCCATGCCCTCGCCGTACTCGGCTTGCCCACTGCCAGCGGAATCGATGATGTGATGTCCGTACTCGTGGTGCACGATGCTGCGGAACGCCGTGTTGGCGTGCTCTTCGTCGCGCGGACAAAAGTTGATCGTGTGAACTTCACTGTCGCCATCGAACCAGGCGCCGCCGGTGCGAGCACAAGTTTGAGTATCCGATACATTGACGTTGATTCGGAAGTTCGTTTGCGCCGCGATCACCGGATACTCCGGCACGTAGCTGAGCAGCTGATCCCGCAGCTCGTTGGCGGCCTTGTACGCGTTGATTTGCGCCAGCACTCGCTCCGGCGGTGTGGTCGTGTCCTGATGCAAGAAGTCCGCTGGTGCGGGTGGGGTGACCCACATCCTGATGTAGTTGCTGCCTCCGCCGGCGTCGTCGATCTGGAAGTACTTGCCCGAAACGTTGCTGGAGATGGCAAAGGGAGTGGTGCCCGTTTGCTTGATGGTGAATGCACCCGCCTTGTCGGCGACGATGTCGCCGTATGCCGAGCTGACGATCGTGTACGGCAGCGGAGCGGTCCCGAATACTCCGCATTCCGCCGCCTCGCCACCGGTGATGACCTTGCCTTTGACCGAGCCCGCGACGTCGAAGTGCACGTTGCTCTCGACGTGCAAGATGTCGCCGGTTTCGGCATCGGCTACGAACGTCCATTTGCCGGGGCCGTCGGCATCTTGTGCGGTGTATCGCACGGCCATGCGAGGCGCGGTGGTTTGCCCTTCGACCCCCGCAAAGATCGTGGGTGCGGCGCTGCTGAGTTTGCTCAGCGCGTTCGGCGCGGGTCGTCCCGAAGCGGCGGCGTGGGCGCGCGCTGCCTGCAATGATTTGCCGAGATCGATACGACGCGCGGGCAGGGCCGCCGGAGCCTTGAAGCTTCCCATCGGTCGCAGGTCGGAGTTGGCCCACACGACCGGGTTGTCCGCGTCTTCACGGACCAGTGTGCGCAGTCCGGCGCGGAATACCGGCACCCCATCGCGCTGCTGCTCGTAAGTGTACAGACGAAACTTGGGCTTGCCGGTGTTGGAGTCGTACATCAATCCGACCCCGCCGGCGTTCGCCGTGGGGGCGTTTTTCGGCGTTGCGGAGCCTTTGATTCGAGCCGGAAGGACCTCGTCCGCGCGCACGCCGAGTTCTGCGGCGCTTCGCTGGCGAAAGGCCTCGGCAGCTGCGTCAGGCGTCGCGCCGTTTGCCACCACGCCGAACACACGACGGGCCGCGTTGCCCCGCACTTGCAAATTGACCTGTGGCAAGGCCCCGTTCGATGGCGCAGCTGCTGAGGCAATCGCGTGAGCTGCGGTCGCCCCCGAGGGCTTCGCCGCGTTCGAGCTGCTTGCCGGGCCTTCTCCTGCTTGGGTATCCGTGATCTCTGCATCCCCGGAGGCGTTGCATCCGGCCAAGCCGGCAAATGCAGCCACGCTCAGCAACACCCCGAAGCAAACGATTCGATTCTTGTGACTCATCGACACTCTTTCCACATGGGCTCGTATTGAGGCTACCCACGTACTTGAGTTCGAGTCACAAGTGGCGAAAACCTTCGCTCTCGCGCAAGCCTTTTCGAATGCGTGAACTGCGCGCTCAGCGACCCATGGGCCTGATCCGCTTGCACTGAAGCGCGTGTGCTCAGCGAAGCGTGTGAACCAGAACTCTGTTCAATCGGTTGAGCAGCGCACTTCGCTAGTGCATCGCAGACCGAGAGTCGTTGGCAGGCAACTCGTGCACGCCGTCGGTCATGGATCGCGCTCGGCGCGATCGCTCAAGGGGTGGTGTGACATGGCGGGCCGAAGCGAAATGCATCGAGCCCAACCGAGTAGGCGCTCCCGCTGATGGCGATGCCCAACGCTTGGTGAGCGAGCAGCCCGCTTACGGTCACACAGCGAAGGCCCCACTCGGGAAGCAACTGCAGCTTTGCCAAGTCGACTTCGACCAGCAGCTGTTCGGCGCTGCAAACTCGGTCGGTGCCATAAAAACGCACCGATCCAGTGAGCGGCTGACCTTTCAGGTTCTTGGCATCGAAGTAGAGATTTTCGCTCACTTCTGAGGCCGAATCGGACCACAAATAGACTTGGGATACAGACGGATGATCGGAGATTTCGCGTACGTCGCCGGATTCGAATGACAGGTAGGTGCTGTCGTTCGGGCCGCCGGGCTGACGCGAAAGCATCCCGGGGGTTCGAGTGCTGCACGTGTCCCAGCCGAATCCGGCGTTTTCCTCGAAGGAGCCGAGGCCGTTGCTCGCGTCATAGGCTCGCGGCTGATCCGGCAAGAAGTCGCTCTGATTGCGCCCGGCGCTTGCGCCACCTGCGCCGACTCCGGCGGTTGCGGAACTTGCGCCACCTGCGCCGACTCCGGCCATTGCGGAACTTGCGCCACCTGCGCCGACTCCGGCCATTGCGAAGCTACCCTCCGTACTGGCCCTTCCGGCGCAGCCCGTCACGTCCTCGATCAACGGAAAGGCGATCAAACAGATGATCAGGATTTTCGGATCAGGCCATGTTGCCATGAGCTCAGGGTAGCAGGGTTCCGCTCCGCGCCCGTGCTCTCGTGCGCCATCCGCTCGCCCTGCGCTGAAAGAGAGCGCAGAGGGAAGCCCAATGGCGGGCCCGGCGAAACGGTTCACTCGCTCTCATAAACGAAAGGCACATTCACTGTCGTCAGTGCGTGAGCACTGGGAAATTGCCAGCCTTTGACCCGGCGCGAAATGCAGTCTGAGAGCCCGCGATAGCCCGGCGGATCGCCGCGAGTGATTGCGCTCTGCACGCTACCGTTGCTCGCGATGGTGATTGCAACCTGAACCCGTGCAACCGCCGCTGCATTGGCGTCGCGCGTAGCGAATGCCGGTCGCCAACAGGCGCGCCTGACCGATGGAGCGTATCGAGCCACCGTGACTCGAATCTGGTCGGCATCGAGTAGACGAGGGCTGAGCCCCGGGGAGAGAGGTAGAATGCGAAATTCATAGGGCCGCTCGAACGTCACCGTGTATGTCTTCTCGCGCACACCGTCTTCGAAGTGGACCTCTTGGCGGTAATCGAGAAAGCCCTTCTTCGAGGCGCTGATTGCCCATTGAGCATCCGCGCTCACCGTTCGCGTGGTGGGCAGCTCGTGCAAGTCGTGGCCTTCAGAGCCGTGAACCAGCCGAACTCGATCGGCTGCGAGCGGTCCGGGGAGAATCGTCAGCTGGCCGATGAGAACTTTGAGTTGCACGACTCCGAGGTCCGTGAGCTTTCCCGGTTCGAGCTCAACGCTTCGTACCAATGTCTGATAGGCCTCACCGCCCGTGACCGAGATCTGGTGGCTGCCGATCGCGAGGCCCTGCACTTCTTGCGGTAACGCTCCGAACTGGCGACCGTCTATGGTGAGCACTACGTTGGGCTGGTTCCCGGCAACTTTGAGACCCAAGCTCGGCATCGGGTCGAGCACGAAGCTGACCAGCGCTTGCTCGCGCGCGCGCACTTCGATGCGCTGAGGCGGCGCGGGTGCGAAGTATTCGGCGTGCACTGCGAGCTCGTGACTGCCCGTCGCGCGTCCCCCGAGCGCGCACGGCAAGCGCGCGCACTCGACCCGTGCGCCGTCGAGAAAGATTTGTACGTGTTTGACGGGGATCGCCGCCCGCCCGGAGACTTGGACCAGGATCCCGCCGGTGCGAGGGATGATTCGAGCAATGCCAGCTGCGGCGGCGACTGCCCCGAGCGCGAAGATCAGCCAGACCGCGACCCGCCGCGCTGCGCTCGGCAGGCTGGGAAGTCCGGGCATCGGCTCGGAACCTTAGCGACATTCGCCAATCGGCGGAAGCGGGCGTGCAAATCGTTGCCGACGAGAGCGGCTTTTCCAGTCACGGAAAGTCAGGCAACCCACGGCTCTGCCGACCGATGAGCCCGACTGGAGACGAGAAGGGAATGGTGATAAATGATGGATGTGCCGCACGCGGTCGACCCTGCCCGTTGGGGTGGCAAAGCCATGCCCGGCCAAGACGAGCTCCCGTACGACGACGGTGAGCCGATGGAGACGTTATTTCACGACGCGCAGGATGCGCTCTTGAAAGATACGCTGCTCGACGCCTGGGCAGAGCGACGCGACTTCGTCGTCGCTGGCAACCTGTTCGTGTACTTCAGCGCGCACCAAATACGTAGCAACGACTTTCGCGGCCCAGACGTGATGGTGGTGCTCGACGTCGATGGCGGCAAAGAGCGCAAGAGCTGGGTCGCGTGGGAGGAGGGCGGGCGCCTGCCTGACGTCGTGATCGAAGTGACGTCCGAAAGCACCGCGCACGTGGATCGCGGCGAGAAGATGCGCATCTATTCGCAAATATGGCGGACCAGCGCCTACTTCATCTTCGATCCGGACACCGAGTTGCTCGAAGGCTTCAAACTCGATGCCAGCGGCCGCCGCTACGCTCCCCTGCTGGCGGACGAAAACGGCGACTTCGAGGTGGCCGCCTTGGGGCTGAAGCTCGGCTTGCGGCAGACCGCGTACCGTCGCTTCGAACGTCGCTTCGTGCGTTGGCTCGATCCGTCCGGCCGAGCGCTGCCCACCGCCCAAGAACGAGCCGAGGCCGAGCGCACCCGAGCCGAGGCCGAGCGCACCCGAGCCGAGGCCGAGCGCACCCGAGCCGAGGCCGAGCGCACCCGAGCCGACGAATTACAGGCCAGGCTGCGCGCGCTCGAGGGCAACTAGAGCGCGCGTCGCATCGCTGAGGCCAGTGCAGCCGCGAGGGCAGCCGACCTATTGCGTCATCAGGCTGTTCTGCTCGACCTTGACTCGGTTGTCGGTGCAGAAGGTGCAGCTTGGGCCATAGAAGTATTTGCGGTTCGCGGTGTCACCCATCAGGTGAACCCTGAACCACGCGGCAGCCACGGACAGAGAAACGCCCTTCGCTCCCTGGTAAACCCAGCTCCCGTGGTCTGCGTTCAACTCGTTGATGAAAAAGGCGGGCTGATCTTTCACCGTGAGGAAGACGTCTCTCACTCCGTCACACGGGACCCGCGTGTCTTTTCCGCCGCAGAAGAACAGCATCGGCGTGTGAACACCGGTCAGAGCGCGGGTGCCGCAAATCGACGCCAGGGCCTTGTAGCGCGGTTCGGAGGCGACCATACACGTCGACATCCCGCCCTCTGAGTGCCCGAGTTGGCCGATGTTGGCGGTGTCCAGGCGGTGATAGTAGGCGCTGCTCGAGTCCTCCGCTTGCTGAAGCAGCCAGTTCAACCCGGCGATCGTCGGCAGCGGGTTCCCCATGGAGGTGGTGGTGCTGAGCGAAGCAATCACCACGAAGCCGTGCGAAGCGAGGTGATTCATCAGGGGCAGGTACTGTCCGCACCACTTGTTGGCGCCAGAGTCCACCACACAGAGCGGGGCGTTCGGTTCCGGATTGTCAGTGTGACCGTTCGCCCAAACCAAAATCGGGTGGCAATAGCCGCTGTTGGCCAGGTTCTTCGGACGATAGATATTGAATCGCTGTTGTTGATCGCCGTAGATCGGGTCCGGCGTGTAACCCGCCAAGGGCCCCACGCCTTTATCGGCGGCCACCTCGAAGGGGCCCGCGGCGGTGGGATTGGCGGTGGGCCACGCCTTCCCGCCCACGCAGCCACTGACCACGCCTCCGCCGCCGCCGGCGCCTCCCACAACGCCACCCCCCGCGCCTCCCGCATGGCTGGCTCCCGCTTGACCGGCGGCCGCTCCACCGCTGGCGGTTCCCGCAGTCGCGACTGTGGTTCCGCCGCTTCCGCTCGACCCCGCGGCGCCGTTCGTCGATCCGCCGGCCGGGTTGCCCGTCGTTCCCGCCATGGAAGTGCCCGGTGCTCCCGCGCTCGCGCTGCCACTCGCGCCGGCCGCGGGAGTGCCTGAGGCTCCGGCCTTCGGACCGCCGGAGGTTCCACCGCTCGGATTGCCGGTTGCCCCACCCTCTTTTCCGCTACCGCCGGCGCCGGGTGCTCCATTGCCACCCGAGCTACACGCAGCGATCAGCAAGACGAAACCAATCGTGGAAAGCGAGCGGCGCGTCGGTCCCATGGTCATCATCATTGGAATTGCTCTTTACTCTCACGGATTGTCATACAGAGTGCGAAATTCATCGCAGCTCGGCGATTAAAAGCCCTCGTCCGTCTCGCCGCACGGGCTTTCCGGTATTGCCTGTTGCGCGTTGGCAAGCGCTCGGCATGCTGCGCCAGTCCAGGGTGGGGGAACACACCCGCTCTGACGCGTCAGGGCCGCGCGGTATCAAAAGAATTTTCGAGCGGGGGCGAAGCGTGCTGATTTGGGGACTACGAGGAGCTGCACGCGAGGCTGAAAGTGGGGCCCACACGGTCAGGCTGCGTTCATCCGCGGCGATCGCCCCAACGTTGTCGCGTCCTCGCTGCTCACCAGTTCACTCAGTGGCTTGGGGCGCCGCCGGGAGTAGCCCGCCCTTCGTCGAGAACGTGCCGACAGACGCGTTGCCGTAGAGCTGGGCGAGTACACTGGGGGATCGGTTTTCAAGCTCCAGACATTCGTCCGCGCTGGGGCACGTGGCGTGCGGGGACGGGGCGCTTGGTCTTCGACACCGACATCTCGAAGCTCGCCGCGCGAGCTGGCAGGGCGCGCCTAGCAGCGGGGGCACGACGCCATGGGCCGAGTGTTCGACGTCGATCAAAAGCCAAGGAGACTTCGTCGCCTCCGGCCGACTCGAAGGGCGCTGAAGGCCGCGTAGTGGACAATCGGGCTACGCGACGAGCAGCGCCGGCCGCGCCCGCTTACCCCACTCTCGATCGGAATCGGGCGGCGGAAATCGCGTTCCTCCATCTCGGGAACCAGGCCCTGAAGGCCTGAGGCCGTCTGGTTGCCATCCCTGGAAGGTATGTGACACTGGCGCTGGGCGGACAAATCAGGAGGATCTCGATGCGCCAGTTTCATGTGCTGGGGTTGTGCTTCGTTTGGGCTGGGATGTTGGCTGCGGGGCGTGCGAACGCGCAGGCACCGGTTGCGAGCAGTCCGTCACTCGACGTGGCCTTGGCGACGGAGTTCGACAGCTACGTCGAAAATGCGTTGCAGGTTTTCGAGGTGCCGGGCGCGGCGGTCGCTCTGATCGCGGGCGGCCAAGTGGTGCACGAGCACGCCTTTGGCGTGCGTGGCGGGCGCAGCGCGCAGCCAGTCGATCTCGACACCCGTTTCATGATCGGGTCGGTCAGTAAGTCGATGACCGCGACGCTGGCGGCGACTCTGGTAGACACGCACTCGCTCGACTGGGATACGAAAGCGACGCAGCTACTGCCGGGTTTCGAGCTCGCGAACTCCGCCGACACGCCGCTCGTGCGGATCCGCGAGCTCTTGAGCCATTCGAGCGGGGTCGCCCGCTACGATGCGGCGCTGTACATGAAGGCGCTCTCGCCACTCGAACTGGTGTCGGCCGTCGCCGAATACCCGCTGGCGGGACCGCCCAGACGAGTCTGGGAGTACCAAAATCAAATGTTCACGCTGGGCGGGTTTGCCGCCGTGCACGCGGCCGGTTACCGCTACTCGGATCGCTCGCTGGAGTTCGGGTACGCGAAGCTGATGAACGAGCGCGTGTTTGGGCCGCTCGGCATGCCGCGCACCACGACCAGCTTCGACGTGGCGATCGCCGAGCGCGATCACGCGCTCCCTCACACCTTCGATCCGCTGCTCGCCCGCGTGGTCGAAGTGCCGCTCGGTTTCGAGCGCTTCGCAACGCCGATCGCGCCCGCGGGCGGGATTTGGTCGTCGATTCGCGATATGGCTCGCTACGCGGTCATGCAAGCGAGCGAGGGCCTCACCTCGGAGGGCAAGCGCCTCGTGTCCGAAGCGAGCTTGCTCGAAACGCACACCGCTCAAATTCCAGTGAGCGAAAACGTCGGCTACGGCTTCGGCTGGCTGGTTGCCGAGGCCAACGGGGTTAAAATCATCACCCACGACGGCGGCACCTCGGGCTTCACCTCTCGAGTGCTGATTTTGCCCGATCTCGACATGGGGATCGTCATTCTCAGCAATCGTTGGGGCGCGGGTGCGTTTCAAAATGCCGTGCAGCAATACGCGCTGGATCTGTTGCTCGGAAGCGGTGCTTCGGACGACAGTCAATCGATTGCCCAGGAAGAAGCGCTGCGGGCCCAGTTGATTGAATTGGCCACGCTGACCGCGCCCGTGACGCGCGACAGCGTCGCCGCGTACCTCGGCGAATACCAGCCCGGCGCATCCGTGCGCTACCGCGACTCCGAGCTGATCCTGCGCAGCGAATTCGGCGAGTTCCCGCTGCGCGCCGTGCCCGGCCTGGAGGGGATCTACTTGGGCATCCACAACGTGGGCGCGCTGATCGCCGCGCAATTCACGAGCGATGAACGTGGGCAGATCACGCTCACGGTGGGCATCCCTGACGTAGAGAACCAGCGGATCGTGCAAGCGGTCACGCTCGAGAAAAAAGATCGCGCCCACCTTGCAGGACGGTGTCGTGACGGAGCTCGAGATCTAGCGCGTTTGCGCGAACTCTTCCACGCGCGCGGAGCGACCGTGCCCAAGCTCGAGCACCCGTTCGATCCGAACGCCGTGCGCGACGTGCGCCGTCACTTTCATCGCTGACGGCCGGTATACCCGTCAATTGACGTGGCGGAGCCGCAACTTTTGCGGGTTGAGCAGGCTGCGAATGGTCGTGATGTGCGTGCCGTCGGTCTCGATGCTGAGCACGAAGGCGACGGTTCCGCCCTTGCGAGCAATCAGCGCGGGCCAGCCGTTCACATCGCTGATTTCGACCTCGAGCCGGTGTTCGGCGGGCATCTTTGCGATTTGACTGCTGTCGCGCTGAGCGACCTCAACGAGAGAGCATCGACTTCACGCCCCACGCAATCAGAGCGATCACGACGAAGACTGCGAGCACGCCCACCCAAACGCCAGCCTTGAAGATGCCACCCACGACGCGGCATCCGTCGAGCGTCAGGACCAGCATGGTCAGTGCAAAAGGGGCGGGGATCCGCGGGCTAGTCAGGGGGTTCATGGCCCCAAGCGAAGCATCGCGCGTGCCAAGCTGCGCTGCGAGAACGCGCACTGTGTGTTCGAACTCGACGACGCAGCTCGCTCGACGAACTCAATCGCCGGTCTAGGACGGTCCGGCGGGCGTTTGCGCGCCCACCGGCGAGGATTCAGAACGCGGGAACTCCGGGGCTACTGGTGCTGAGATAGAACTGGTCGTGATACCCCTGGGAAGCAGGGCACGAACAGGTAAAGAGCAGGTGGGTCGTGTTCGGAGGGGAGGTGGCGGAGCCGGAGCCTTGGATCCAATTGTCGTTGTTGTAGTTCTGAGGCGCGTCTCCTCCGCTACCGATCGATTCCGAGATGGAGCAGGTGTTTCCGGCTGGCAAGAAGGCGATGTAGCAATAGGCAGTGCCGCTCGATGACGCCCCTCCAGCAGCCTTGAACCGATACCCGAAATAGTAGGTTTGATTCTCCTTAGCGCCCATGCACCGCGTGACGGTCGCTCCCAGCGCTTGGAGGCTCACCGAGCCCGAACCGCTGCAGGAGTCGACGTCGACGTTCGCCTGGTAGGAGGCGCCACCGTTCAGAGTCCAACCGCTTGCCGAGCCGTCGAAGCCCGGATTCTGGAGCAGGTTCCACGAGCTCGGCGTGCGGCACTTGCAAGAGCCGTTGCCGTCGCAGAATTTGTTGTTGCCGCAGGAGGTGGTATTCGGCGCCTTGCCGCTGCCACCACAGCTGCCGTTGGACTGACAGCTGTCGCCCGTGGTGCACACATTGCCGTCGTCACAATTGCTCGTTTTGACGACCGGCGACGGACAACCACTGGCCGGTACGCAAGCGCCCACCGTATGGCATTGGTCAGGGGCGTTGCAAACGACACTGCTGCCACCACCACACGCCCCGCTCGCTTGGCAGGTTTCTCCCATCGTGCAGGCGTTGCCGTCGTTGCAACCAGCGCCGGTGCTGACGGCACAAGTGCCGCTGGCAGCTGAACAGGAGGTGCATCCGCCACAAGCTGCTCCAGCGCTCTGCCAGGCGCCCGCCGAGTCGCAGAGCTGAGGCTGAGAACCGTTGCACTTCTTGGCGCCCGGCACACACGTGCCAGTGCAGGTACCACTGCTGGCCGAGCAAACGGACGTGCAAGCGCTGCCCGCGGCCTGCCAAGCGCCACTCGCGTCGCACACCTGAGGCTGCAGCCCGCTGCACTGCTTGGCGCCGGGAGTGCAAGAGCCGGTGCATGCGCCGGTGCTGTTGTTGCAAAGATGCGCGCAGGCGATGCCGCTGTTTTGCCAGCTGCCCGCGCTGTCACAGAGCTGCGGCTGGAGCGCGTTGCATTGCTTGGCGCCCGGAGTACAGGCGCTGCATGAGCCGCCGGTGCACAGCACGGGGCAGGCACTGCCCATGTTCTGCCAGACGCCATTGCTGTCGCACAGTTGAGGTTGGAGCGTGCTGCACTGTTTCGCGTTCGGCGTGCAGCTGCCCTGGCACGCCCCCGTCGCACTGCTGCAAAGGTACGGGCAAGCACTGCCCATGTTCTTCCACTGACCGTCGGTGTCGCAGACCTGAGGCTGGAGGCCATTGCACTGCGATGCGCCAGGGGTGCAGGCGCCCGCACACTCGCCGCTGCCTGCGCTGCAGCTGAACGGGCAGGCGCTGCCCTTGTCCTGCCACACGCCGTTCGCATCACACTCTTGAGGTTGGAGTCCTGAGCATTGCTTCGACGCGGGCGTGCAGCTTCCGGGATTGCCTCCCGTGCCCGAATCGCCTCCAGCTCCCCCATCAATCGGGATATCTCGGTCGCCGCCGTCGCCAGCTCCAGCGCGGCCGCTTTGGCCGCTGTGCCCGCTTTGGCCGCCCGCGCCAGGCCTACCCGCCATGGCGCCGCCCGCAGCGGTGAGCCCTCCGGATCCCGCCTGACCTGCTTTCTTAAAGTCTCGGCTCGTCCCGTCACAGGCGCCGATCCCTAAAAACCCAATGACGAGCAACACCACTCCGCCCGCCGTCGACCGCTTCGCTCCCATTCTGCGCGTCAGTTCACCACGGCAGGCTCGCTCCGTCACGGCCTATTTCGGTGTCGCGCCAGGACAGTTCTCGATACTCGCGGCTGAAAACGAACGAAATCGCGGATGTCCGAAGCTTTGGTGCGATCGCAAACACGGTTTCTCGCCGCTGCGAGCTGCGCACTCAGCGCCGCCCCGCGCAGTAGCGCAACCGCGCTGATTCCGTCGACCTAAATGCACGTTGCCGTGTCACTTGCGCTCAACGGAATGAGCTTACGTTCGTGAACAAAGAAGAAGCAGTTCGAGTAGCAGTGAGCGCTCGCTTCCTCCCGCGGAGTCGACGCCGTTGGCGAACGCTCAGTTCTCCGACGTGGCCGTGCGCGACCGCCGACGCCGAAGCACGAGCACAGAAGCGATCAGCCCGAGTGCGGCAGCGAGTCCGCTCTTGCTAGCGCCCGCACCTGTGCGGGAAGCGCAGCTGCCTGGATCGGCGCTACCACTCCCGTTACCCCCCGCCCCGCTAGAGGCAGAAGTGCTGCCCGCGTGACCGACGACGCTCGGGCTGCCACCGCTGCTGGCCCCAGCAGTGGATACGGCGCTGCCGCCGCTGCTCGCGCCAGCGCTGCCGGTCGTTCCGCCAGTGCCGGCGCTAAGCGCGCCAGCGCTGCCCGAGCTCATGCCGGCCGCGCCCGGGCTGCCGCTCGACCCATGCCCCGAGCCCGCGAGACCGGCGCTTCCTGAACCGGCGTTGCCGCTCGCGCCTCCGCCACTTCCTCCGCCTCCTCCGCC
>Ga0164308_10001029_pt1 | contig 14923 bp, 15 predicted proteins | sample Whisoiple_246_MG_FD_109983 | JGI IMG/M metagenome (GOLD analysis project Ga0164308, IMG submission 109983) | Soil microbial communities amended with fresh organic matter from upstate New York, USA - Whitman soil sample_246_MG | ecosystem: Environmental > Terrestrial > Soil > Unclassified >...
CTTAGCACCAGCCAGCCCCGCGAGTCGACGTTCGGTGCGCTCGCGCTTACCGCCAGCGAGCAGATCCGCGCAATGAAGAACGCCGCACCATCATGAGCGGGCTCGGTCGCGCCGTCCGCGGCGCGGGGCCTGATCCTACTGGCAGCTTGCGCGCTTGGGCTCCTCGCATCGCTGGTTGCGAGTGAGCAGCTCGACACCGCCCGGGTTCCGCGCTTGGCGCGTGCCCTTGCGGCACACCCGAGAAAGGCGTTCTCGAGCAAGACGCGGCAGCCGCTGATCGAGCGCAACCCGGTCGCTTTTGGAAGGGCGTCTCGGCGATCCTGCTCGTGATCATCGTGATCTTGCTGCGCAGACTGCGTTTGGTCCGGGCGCTGCACTCGGCCCCTGTCCATCCTTGGGGGTGTCAAGCGCTGTCGGACGCGAGTCGCCCAACGACTGATCCGGGCCTGCGGCTGGGCAATTTCAGGGAGCGCGCGACCCCTCTGCACACGCGCACTCCGGCAATGCTAGGCTGGAACTGAATTTTCGAGCGGCATGAAGCGTGCTCGAGGTGGGTGCAACCAGGGTGGGGGCGCAACTGCTGAGCCGATCGTTCCCCGCACCCTCGGAAGAAATCTCGTTCATGAACGCACGCAAGACGATTCGACTGTTCAGCGCTGCGTTGCTCGCCGTCACTGCGTTCAAGTCCGAAAGTGTCGCGAACGCGCAAGTGGAAGACCCAAAACCGGAAATCGAGCAGACGCGGCCAGCCGAAGCACGCCCAGAGCGGGCACGCCCTGAAGAGCACCTCGCGGCTGGTGTGCGGCTCGGCTTCATGCCCCCGGTTTTCACCGTCGCTGAGCTGCTGGTGAGGCCCACGCCGCACTTCGCGCTCGGCATTTTCGGAGTGCCCTTGCACGAACGCTACACGGTGGGTGGCGAATTGATGCTCGAGATGGCGGAGCCCGGTTACTCGACCGTGTACGTTCAGGGCGCCTACCTCTACTACGCAGACACGAGCGCGTCGGCAGAGCGGTCGCAGGTGCTGTACTTTACCGCGGGATATCTGTGGAAGTTCGACGTCGGGCTCGAGCTGCAGCTGGGGGCCGGCGCGTTGATCGTGGTCACTGACGAGACTGGGAGTTGCGCAAGTGACTGCTCCGAACTAGACGACCCGATGCTCCTGCCCACGATCGACCTGGCGCTGCGCTACCGGTTTCTATAGCGCGAGTGCGGGGCACTCGGCATAGGATGAGTCGCTCCGAATGTTCAGGTTCGCGCAGACCATGGTTGCGGCAGCGCTGCTCAGCTTTGGCGGGTCCTCGCCTGCCGCCGAAATTCGCTGGTCCGGTGAGGAGTCTTGCCGGCGTGACTCGGAGCTCGCGGCGCAGGTCGAGACGATGACGGGGCGCTCGATCGCGTCCGTGGAGCTTGCTGATTTCGAGCTGCGCGTCGAGTCGCGCTCGCGCTCGCACTGGAGCCTCGAGCTGACGACGGTTCGCCGCGCAGACCGGACTCGCAGCACGCGTGCGATCCACGGCGCGAGCTGCGCGGAGGTGACGGATGCGGCCGCGGTGGCCATTGCGTTGGCCATCGGTCAACGCCCTGAAGAGCCCAGCTCTGAGTCCGAATCGCGGCCGAACCCAGTACCGCCCGCGCCAGCACTGCCCACGAGACCTGCAGCCGAACCGCGCCGGCCGGCCCAGGGTCAGAACTCCCTCGATTGGACTGCGGGGATAGCCGCCACTTTGGATTCGTCTTCAACGCCGAGCGCTGCGTTCGGCGGCAGCGCGCGCTTCGGAGTGAGCTGGTACCCGGCAGAGCCGCGCAAGACCGGGCTGCGCTTCGAACTGGAAGGCGCCTTCTATGCCCCCACGGAGACGAGCACCGTCGCCGGTCAAGCGGGCAAGTTTCAACTGGTGTACGGCGCGCCGCTTGTGTGCGGCGTGAAACCGCTGGGGGCTACGACGCTGCTCATGTGCACCGGGGGCGAATTGGGTCAGCTTTCGGCCGAGGGCATCGGCGAGGCCGTAACGACTTCACACCTGAGCAACACGTTCTGGTCTGCGGCGCGGGCCGAGCTGGGGGTGGGCTATCCGGGAGGCGGTGCGTTACGGGTGGTCGGCCGGGGCGGCGTGGCCATGCCGCTGATTCGGAAGGAGTTCGTGATTGACGGGCCGGACGTCGTGTTTCGCCCTGCGGCAATCAGCGCGCGCCTTGGGCTGGGAGTCGAGCTCTCACTCTAACCGCTTGCAATTAATTTCCCGTCAGGCCAACGGATTGGCGCGCAGTCGGGGACCTACGGGGGGAAAGTGCTGGTGTCAGAGCTCGATGGTTTACAGGAGCAGCCCCCGAACGGCTCATCGCCCCATGAATTCGAAGCAATTTATAGCGAGTACTTGGGCTTCGTTTGGCGCTGCCTCAAAAACCTCGGGGTGCCCGAGCGCGCCCTCGACGATGCCGCGCAGGAGGTGTTCATCGTCGTTCACCGCGGGCTTGCGGGGTTTCGCGGGCAATCCCAGCTTCGGACTTGGCTGTACGGAATCGTTCGCAACGTGGCCTCCAAGCAGGCGCGTCGTGTGCGCCGCAAGGATCGCGCTGAGCCAATCGACGAGCATCTCAGCAGTTGCGATCCGACGCCGAGCGAGCGCGCCGAAGAGGCCGAGGCGGCAAACTTCGTGCAGCGCTTTGCTCTCGGGCTCTCCGACAAGAAGCGCGAGGTGTTTGTACTGGCACTCGTGGAGCAGTTCACGATCCCCGAAGTGGCCGAGATGACCGGAACCCCGCTCAACACTGCGTACACTCGCCTTCGGGCCGTGCGCAGCGAATTCCGCGCTGCTCTGCTGCGTCATCGAGGAGCGCATGACCCGACTGGATGATGAAGAAGCGCTGATTTTGGCGCAAGCGCGGATCGGACTCGGCCCATCGGCTGCCGACGAACGGCGCGTGCTGCAAAGCCTGCGCGCGCAGATCGCGCTCGGCGCCGTTGCTCCGAGCCCGGAAGCGCTCCCCAAGTCGCCTTGGCCGTTGCGGGTCGCCGGCGCGATCGCCGTAGTCGGCGCTATCGCGTTCAGCGGTGGGCTGGGCTACCAAAAGGGCTTGGCAGCGGGGATTGCCCAAAGAAAACAGGTCGCGACGCCCGCGAGTAAGGTACTCGACGAACCCGCGTCACCAGCGGGTAAACTCCCGCCGTCGCAGGCCGCGGAGGCAGCGGCTTCGGTTTCGCCAGGGCAAGCGTCTCCCGCACCGTCCGCAGTATCGGAAGCGCGGGCGCTGGTCCCCTCGGCGGCGCACATTCGCAGTGCGGCGCCGGCCGCATCCGCGGCACTCGGTCTGGATGAAGAGGTTCGCCAGTTGCGGCGCGTGGAGCGCGCCATTCGTGAAGGCAATCCTCGCTTCGCACTGGTGTTGCTCGAGGATTTGAATCGCGTCTTACCTGCAGGGCAACTCTTGGAGGAACGCCGGGCTGCCGGCATCATGGCCAATTGCCAGTTGGGTGCCGATGGTGCCGTAACCAGTGCGCGCGCCTTTGCGACCAAGCATACCGGTAGCGCCTACCTCACCCGGGTCATCGAACTTTGCGGACTGGGGAATGGCTGGAATTCGGCCGCGGCGGGAACACACACTCCAAGATCGGGAGATTGAAACGATGACCCAGAGGACTCGAACTGCTTTGCTGTTGTGTTTCGCTCTTTCTGCTAGCTGGGCCTGTTCCACTGCAAGCACGCCCGTGGATATCGGCGATGCTCGCACTGGACAGCGCCTGGAAGACTATGCAGCCGCCTGGAAAGGCTACGCGGAGGCGTATGATTTTGCCGACGGCTCCGACCAATTGCAACTTTCGCTCGATGCTTCCGGCAATGGCACGTTGGAGGTTGGAAGTAGCCCGGCGATACCCCCCGCGACGGACCCAAACGCGGCCTATCCAGCGAGCTATCGCTACGACACCGCGTTCTCGCAGTTCACCAATCTCTTCCCGGGTTTCAAGTATGCAATCGAGGTCGCGACCGTTGAATCGGGGCGCCTGCAATTTACGCTGAACCCGTGGCAAATCGAGCGCGACTGGTGCAAGTTGCAGCCTTCATTCGACATTCTCGCCACGGCAGCTGGTGGCTATGCCGGTGGCCCGAACTCTGTCGATCCATTGCCTGCCGTGCCGGACGGCTATTTGGTCGGACCGGATAGCGGTGGCTTTGGCCTGAGCCGATACCGGTGCGTGCCTGACAATGATCGGCTGGCGTTTGGTGATGCCAAGACCGCGCTGTGTTGGAACTCGGTCTGCTGGTGCGACGCGCAAGGGTGTTCCTACTATCAACCGCCGAGCGGTGCGTTCGCGACGCGCGCGAGGTTGGACGCTACGCTCGATGACGCTGGCGAATCTCTCGTTGGCACGCTGAAAGTGTGGAACGCTGGCCAAACCGCGCTGACCGTTCGCTTGAAACGCGTCCACCACTGAGTGCCTGATGCGGTGCGCGGTCGGGGCGCAACTCGCCGACGCGCGCGCACGCCCCAAACTCGCGCCCGACCGAAAATTGCCCCCGTGCGGTAGTTGTGGGAAATCATCCGCGAAAGCTTGTGGGTAGTTCGGCCGTGAGCTGCTACTCAAGTGGAAGTGCCATGCCGAATGGGCAAGACCAAGCCAAAGACCAAACGCTCGCGAATTTGAGCGCCCTGCCCCATTTCGGGTCCTTCACCGAGCATCGTCGGCGCTTGACTGCGTTGACGCTGGCCGCGGCAGCGGGACCGAGCGAGCGCACGCTGTGTGTGCTCGGTGCAGGCAACTGTTTCGACCTAGACTTGGTCGCGCTCGCCGAGCGTTACTCGTCCGTGCACTTGGTAGACATCGACGCGCAGGCTCTCGAGAGAACATTTGCGCGTCAAGATCGAACCACCCAGGACCGACTCGTGCTTCACGCAGCGTTGGATTTGTCCGGCCTGCTCGACAAAATCGATCGTTGGTCGCGTTTTCAAGTGACGCCCGAGGAGTTGATGGCTCACGCGCCGGCCACCGCAGCACGGTTGAACGAGCAACTCGGTGGTCCGTTCGATGTCGTGCTTTCTGCCTGCATGCTGAGCCAAATGCAGCTTTCGGTATTGAACGTGCTGAGCGATCAACACCGCCTCTTCGAAGCGGTGCGCTGGACCTTGAACCTCAGCCATTTTCGCACGCTCGCGGCCTTGACCCGACCGTCGGGCAGCGCGCTGTTCGCCACGGACCTCAGCTCCGAGCAGCTTCACGCAGCCCTCGCTGCCCGGGCAGACACCGACTGCACGGCGCTCGTTCACGAGCTTTCGAGCGCCGGGAAGGTCTTCGACTTTGCCGATCCCAAGCGGCTGGCGGCGCTGTTCGCCGACGATCCGCTGCTGCGTGCAGCGTTCGAGCCATTCACGGTAAAAGACGCTTGGCTGTGGAGCAACGGACCCGAGACCAAGTTTTTGGTCTACGCGAGTGAGCTGCGGCGGCTTTGATGTGGAGGACGCTGCCACTGCTCTTGGTGATCCCAGTGCTTGCTTGCGCGCCCCAAAGCGTCGCCGCCGTCAGCTGCGAGGTGGGTCCCTGCCCGGCAGGGGGCGGAGCCGGCCTGGCGAACGCGGGAGCCGCTGGCGCCCCTGTTGGACTAGGCGGGGCTGGTGGATCGGGAGTGGGCGCTGGATCGCTGATTCATCGCTATAGCTTCGATGCTTCCGACGATGGCATCGAAGTCATCGACTCGGTGCGCGGCATGAACGGTTCGCTGGTCGGGGCCGTGTATGGCCAAGACGAAGCAGCCGGCACGGTGCTCCTCGCCGGCAAGGACAGCAACCAATACGTGGACCTGCCCAATCACCTCTTGGATGGCGCAAAAGACGCCACTTTCGAGGCTTGGGTGACCTGGGCGGGCGGCGATGCCTGGCAGCGCATTTTCGATTTCGGCGAGGACGAGACGGGGGTCGACGGCAGTCGCAACGGACAACCCCGCAGTTATGTTTTTTTGGCCTGCCTCCCTCGGCCGCGCTTCGCGTTCCGGCCGCCACCGGTTGCGAGCGCAGAGTCCTTCATCACCGGGGCCAGCGCGTTTCCGACGGGCAGCTCCACCCACGTCGCCGTCGTCATCGACGAGACGTCGCAGCTGATGTCGTTGTTCGTGAATGGTCTCCAGACTACGTCGGCGCGTTTCGCTGGTACGTTGGCGGACGTATACGACGTGAACAACTGGCTCGGACGCTCGGAGTACCTGTTGGATCCAGGCTTCGAAGGCAGCTTTTCGGAATTTAGAATCTACGATCGCGCGCTGTCGGCGGAAGAATTGGCCCGCAGCTTCGCAGCGGGTCCGGACGCTCAGTAGCGCCCGATGACGCTGGTTCCGAGTTGGAAAGCCGGGAATCCCAGGGTTGCGACCTGCTCTTCAGCGATGTGCACGTCGGTCGCGGACCAGGGGGCCAGGGCCTGAGCCTCCAATAGCCAGGCAACGCCCGCGCCCGGCTGTAACCAGAGGCCCGCTCCCACGGTCGTGGCTGCGGACCACGTGCTCGTCGTGCTGGCGGTGTACGGTGTCGCCGCTTCGCCGCGCACGCGCACCAAGAACGAGCCCAGCGCTGCGGAGACGAGCGGTTGCAGCAAAGCGTGCGGGAAGAAACGCACTGAAGCGCGAGCCAAGAGCAGCGTTTGCCGAAGGTGGGCTTTGCCAGCCTCGCGCTCGAGCGTCGTTCCCTCGGGTGTCCAGGCGGCACTGAGGCCCAGAGAGAGAGTCGACCAGCTGCTCGCGGGTAGGTCGTAATCGGCTCGCAGAACCGGAGACCAGAACGACACATCACCCTTCGCGTGCCGCGTCCACTCGAGCCCCAGCCCGAGCAGTAGCCGAGCGTTGCGCTCCGGTTCCGCCCGAAGCGGCGCTGACGGCGATGATGGTGATGGTGTCGGTGGAGGCGGCGGTTCCGGCTCGACCGGCTTGACCCACAAGAGTGACAAGCGCGCCTTCAGAACTTCTGCGATCTGTACAGCGAGACGCAACGCAGGATCTGCTTGTGCAGGGCTTGCTCGAACTACTTGCATCAAGGTGGAGTTCGAAAGCCGGTCGGAGATCCAGACCTCGGCGCCCGCAAGCTCCGGCGGGGCCGGGCGCAGGTAACGCACTGCAATTACCGCGGCGGGTGCCAGTTCGGGGCTGCTGACTTCGACCGCGACGCGCAGGTCCGTTTCAGCCGGCAGGGGCTGAGCGATCACCTCTAGGCCAGCCGCGTGCAGCTCGCCGCGCACGCGCGCCAGTAGCTCGAGCGCGGTCAGGTCTTGTTCGCTTTCGGTGGTGAGCAAGACCACGCGATGGGTCGAGTCGGCTCCTGCCGGCACAGCCCAGGACACGAATATTGCGGTGACGAGCCATGTGCGCCAGAGCGCGCGCTTCATTAGGGCGAGCTCTCTAGAATCTTGTGCGCAGCCGAGGCGTACGGTCCCTGCGCGAAGCGCTGCAAGTATTCACGCGCGAGCGGTGCTGAGGCCGCGCTTCCGCCGCGGCGATGCACGATCATCATGCGCCGCCCGAGCGCTTGAGGAGCGTAGGGACCGCGCGGCGATTCGCTCAGGTAGGTCTCGTACCAGGTGAGAGCCGCCGCTGAGCCGTCCGGTTCGATGCCTCCGAGAAAAAACGCGGCTCCGCGGGCTGCTGCCGCTTTGGCGAAGCGCTTTCGCTCTGCGAGCAACGCGCGGCGCGCCAAAGCAGGATTTCTGCCATAGCGCGCAGCGTCGGCCAACGCCGCCAGCTCGGGCTGGGTACCCGAGGCGAGCACGCTGTCGACGCCGCGTCGCTGCGCGGCGTCCAGCACTCGCTGAAAATCGCCTTGCGCAACCAAGCGCGGCCAGCCGATCGCCGCCGGATCACGACGCTCGACGCTGGTCGGACCGAGATCGGCCGCCGGCTCCGCTTCGGGCACGGCGACCGGATCTGGCGTGGGCGGTGAAGAGGCGCTCGCCGCGGCTGCAGGCAGTGCGGGCGTTGCGGCGCCGACCGGAGTGACGGTGCTGGAACCGTCCGTGGCGCTGGTCAGGCGCTGACCCGCTTGCAAGCGCAGTTGGCCTTCGATGTGCGGGCCAGTGACGACCACCGAGCCACGGTGCAGGTCGACCTCGAGGCGATGCCGTTCTTCGGCCCAACGCACGTCGAACTCGGTGCCAACCACGCGCACCTGATAGGGCCCCGCCTGAACGAACCAAGCGTTGCCTTGGGCCTTGACGATGTCGACCGCGACTTCGCCGTTGAGCAAGTCAACGCGAGCCCCGTGTGCGGTGACCTCGCCGACGCGCGCGCGGGCGCCGTTGGTCAGTTTCAACTTAGAGCCATCCGAGAACGCGACGCTCGTGCCGGTTTGGCCGACGATGCTGCCTTCACTGAGAGCGCCACCGCTGACGCGATAGCTCAACGGGTGCTCGCTGCGCGGCACGAGCCAGAACAGAAGCCCCAAGCTTGCGGCCGCGAGCACCAGCGTGGTCGCCAACTGTCGGCGCCGAGTCGTCCGTGTATGACGAGCAGCGACGCGCTCCTCCAGCGTAGCTATGAATTGGCGGTGTCGGGTGGCGTCCGGCGTCTTGCTGCCGAGCTGCCGCGCCATGGCGACCATCCGCTCTACGACCGCGTCGTCGACTTCGGGCTTCATGGCGCCGCTCCGTCCTCGAACTTCGACACATAGTCGACGAGCATCGGGTCATGCCCGGCCAAGAGCGCGATCCGGTCGCGCGCGCGCGTGAAGCAACGCCGAACGGTCGGGACAGAAACCTGCAGGGCGCTGGCGATGGATTCCACATCCATGCCCTCGATCAGGTGCAGCACGAACACGCTGCGATCCCTGGTGTTGATGCGGTCCAGCAGCGCGTAAAACCGGGTGAGCGCCTCTCGAGCGTCCGTGTCCGGGCTCACCGAACGTAGATCAGGAAGTACATCCGCGCCGTCGAGCCTGAGCCAGCTCCGCAGCTTGCGTCGGCGAATTTCGTGCCGCAGCGTACGAATCGTGATCGAAACGACGAACGCGCGCAGTGCAGCTGGATTGCGCAGTTCGGGAACTTTGGTGAACAAGCACAGGAAGACTTCCTGTATCGAGTCTTCTACGTCCCGCGCAGGGCCGAGCGCGCGCACCAAGATCCGCCGCACCAACGGCGAAAAACGCTCCCAGGCTGCGCGCGCCGCACCGGGCGCGCGCGCTTGCAGCAGAACGGCCAAAGCCGCGTCCGACGCTTCGGAAAGCTCGGATGGCATAGCACAAGGCGCCGTGCTCGCACCGTTGTCTAGCCGTAGCTGAGGGGATGCCACGTGCGTTCGTGCGAGGGGTAGCTCTCGCATGCTGGACCATAGCGGTAGCTCAATTGAGCTAAGCGAACAAGGTTCGGTCGACGAACTCAGCATAATGGTGGACCAGGTAGGACTACATCGGTGCGCGCTTCCGCCTGCCTGTACCGGTGTAAATTCGTCTAACGTTCGCGTCCAGCTCGGATTGCTGCTGCTAGGCGGGCTTTGCCCACAAGCCTTTGATCGGGCCCGCACCGGTGCGGTTGAACTTCTCCGTCGCGGGCAGCACGCCGAGCGGGTTGTCGTTTTGAAGCAACGCTTGCGCGACGGTCAGCCAAACGTCGACCTGCGGCCGCACGTTGCTCTCGAAGTTGAGAAACTGCCCGCCTTTCATGCCCAGGGCCTTGCCGCCGAAGATCAGCGACGCCTTGGGGCCGCGCGAGTGCGATGGATCGCCGACCTCGGTCAGATAGGGCACGACCGTGTGGTCGAGGATGCTGTTGCCGAAGCCATCCTTGGCGTTCTTGAACGTGGTCAAGATGTCGGCGGTCTTTTGGTTGTACCAAGCGTTGATCGCCACCAAGAACTGGTAGAGCGACGCATCCGGGCTGGTTCCAGTCTGTGGAGCGCCGTTGAAGAACGACTGCGAGCCGATGCGATGACTCATCGGATGATGCATGAAGCTGCGTTCGGGCTCCGCCGGGTACTTGCCCTTGAACGATACGTGATTGGTCCCGGGTGACCACTGGAAGCTGGCGACGCGGATGATGTCACACTGAAAAGCGGCCAGAATCACCGCCGCGTGGGCTTTGCCGATGCGCTCGTGCATCTCCTCGTCGGAGGTCGCCGTCGCTTCGTTGCCGTTGTAGTTGAATTTCGAGCCGGTCTGTCCCTTCAAGGAAGCGTCCGGGGCGGTCGGTTTGGTGCAAACGGCGCCTCCGCCCGACGAACCGTTCTCGATCTGTAGGGCGAGCTGCTTTTCGACCTCCCGCACCGCGCTGGCGTGAGCTTCGATCTTGTCCGCCTCGCTGGCAGGAGCGAGCGTCTTGAGCGCTGCCAGTTCGCGCAGCGAATGATCGAGCACGCTCTTGCGCGCCTTGAGTGCCTTGATCGCCGCGTCATTGTTGCCGGAGGTGGAACCGCCGGGGATGAAATTACTGAATAGCTTGGCGTATGCGTTGGCGGGGCTGAGCTCCGGCAAATTCGGCGTAAATTCAGTGATGTTACCGCCGGGGTTGGCAGCCTTGATGGAGCGGGTGCGATAATCTGGGCTGTCCGGGATCCCCTCGCCGTACGAGAGGCACTGCGTCGAGGTTTCCAGCGAATCCACGCGCGCGTCCGCTAGGGTATTGATGTAGCCAGCGCCGCTCTGCTTCAGATTGGGCACGTGCTTCAGGAAGATCTGGTCGAAGGAGGGGCCGCCGGCGACGCCGTCGTCACCTTCGCCGCCGTTGGCGCGGGTACCCGGGGAGTTTGCCCCCGTCGTGGTGAAGGGCGTGCCTGCTTCGTGCCCGCCGCCGCCTGGACAATTGAGTTTGTCTTGAAAGCCGTAGAGCACGATCATGTCGCTCTTGAGACTCTCGAACGGCTGCAAAATCGGAGACAGCGTGAAATCGGTTTGGCTACCCTTGGGCAGGTAGCTCTGTCGATAGGTGCCGACCGGAAAATGGGTGAGCAGCATGCGCGCTGGCGAGCTCGCGCCTTCGGCGGCAGCTTCCATGTTGCGCAACAGAATCTCGAGCGCGAAGGCGCCGCCGATGCCGGCGATGAAGGAGCGGCGCGCGAAACGATAGGATTTCATAGGGTGCCTCCAGCGTTGCGCTGCGTGAATGCCTTGGAAACAGCCACCGCTCGCAACAACGAACTCAGACTCTGGTCGCCAGCTTGAAAGCCGCGGACGATCGCTTGTGTCGCGCAGCTGGTCGGCGTCAGCTGTGAGCCCTCAGCCAAAGCCCAGTTCAACATGTTTTTGCTGAAGCAAGCCGTAAAGCCCGGGTTTTGCGCGATCTCGTTCTGCATGCTCACGGCATCCGAAGCGACTTCGTTGTTGAACAAATCGGGCAGCGTGACCGAGGGCTCGATCGGGCGGCCCTGTGGATCCATGGTGCGATAGCGGCCGATGATGTCGTAGCGGTCGAGCGCGAGGCCGTAGGCATCGAAGACTCGGTGACAGCCAAAACACGGTGACGTGTTGGCGCGGTATTCCGAGCGCTCGCGCTCCGAAGCCGACGCCAGCTTCAACCCGGCCTCCTCGATTTTTGCGACCAGCGCGGGATCGGTAGGGAAGGGCGGATTGGTTTGGCACAACATGGCTTTGTTCACCACCAACCCACGGGCCACGACCGAGGGCACATCAGGTCGCGAGTTGGAAGCCAAGAAGCCGACCTGCGTCAGCAGTCCGCCACGGGTTTCGGGCAAGACGGTCTCGACGAATTGATTCTCGTCGCGCTGCGCCGGCAAAGTGATGCCGTACAGACTCGCCAGTGTGGTGTTGACCCAGGACTTTCTGCTGGTGAGCAGCGCCGTCAGCGGGCCGCTCCACAGGGTGTTTGCGAGGAACAGCTCCACCTCGTGATAGGAGGATTCGCGGACACCGGTGTAGGGCTTGGCTTGGGTGCCGGAAGTGAACATCGGATCGTCGATTTTCACCGTGGCCAGGTTGTCGACTTGGAAGTACGAGAACAGCGCACCCTCCAGGTTCTTGCGCGCGATCGGCATTGCCAAGATGCGGTCGGCTTGGGCGCCGATCTCATCCGACGAGCTGAGCTTGTTCTGGCTGGCGGCGGTCAGCAGCTCGGCATCGGGCGGTCCGTCGGACAAGAAATAGGAGAGCGCGCTCGCCAGCTCGTACGCGGTGAGCGGGCCTGCTTGGTCCTTGGCATCGCCGAGTTCCGTTCGGTAGAGCAGCTGAGGCGACTGCAGGATGGCGTAAACGCTGTGCTGAACGGCTTCCGGAATCGTTCCGTAAATCTGCTTTACCTCGCTATATACCTGGAGGATGGACGTCGCCTCCGTGGGGGTCAGCGGCCGGCGGTATGCCTTCTCGGCAAAGGTACGCACGAACGTTTGCGCACAAGCATCGGTCGGAGTAGCGCCGCAGCCGGTCAGCTGATTCAAGTTGGCGAGCGCATAGCTCCCGCCGGTCGCGGCGATCAAATCCAACTTTTGCCAAAGCCCAGTCGTGATCGTGCTGCCTTCTTGCGGACTCGATAGCGGCGGGAAAGTGCGCGCCGTGGGAGACTCCGGGCCAATTTCGTAGTCCGCGTCCACCTTCGTGCCGAACGTGTCACCGAGCAGCGCGTGCAGGGTGCGCGAGAGCTGGTTGAAGCTGAGCCGCACCACGCGCTTGCCATCGGCCACGTCACTGCCCGTGCAGGTGGGCGCGCCGGCCGTGCTCGCGCCGCCGCCGACGCTGGTGCTGGCGCTGCCGGCCGTGTTTGCCCCCCCGGCGGTTGCCGCGCCACCACCAGTCCCAGGTTGAGTCGGCACGGAGTCTCGGGGCAATTCGCCTGTGCTGCAGCCGAGGGCGAACGCAATGATCGCTGCCCCGGCGAGCAGTTTGGGGGGCGAGGAGAGTTTCACGCGGGCAATCATCGTTGGGTTCTCCGGACCGAGCGTGGAGCGGCATTTCGGCCGACCGCACACACTCGATGACGAAGCAGCGACTCGCGCGGCCGAAAGTTACTCAACTAAATGACATGCTACCCGCAAAAGGCGCCCTGGCCGTCAAACGGTGGTGACGCTGGATCTGCGACTCGCTCGACACGCACTGGAGCCGATTGTTGATCACTCGATCGCGTTCGTCGTCACTGCTCCAGCGCGTCGTCATCTCCCGGAGTCCTCGCTTGGAAAAAATTTCGCCGTTCGTGCTCGTCCTTACTTTTGCGCTGCCTGCCGCGGTCGCCTGCGGTGCGTCCGACCCCACCGAGCCTGGAGGGCAGGCGGGAAGTGGAAGCGCAGGCCTCGCGCAGGCCGGTAGCGTCGCGCAAGCAGGTGCCGCCCCAGCCCAAGCCGGAAGTGGCGTTGGCGGCACAGGTGTCAGCGGTGCGAGCAGCGTCGGCGGCGCTGCTACGGGTGCGGCCGGGGCAGGTGCGAGCGGTATGAGCACTGGCGGAGCCGCCGGTGCGGGCGGAAGCCCCGCGGTCGGAGGCATGGCGGGGACGGGTGGCAGCACCGCCGGTCAGGGCGGGAGTGGCGGAGCGGGCGGCAGCAATTCGTCTGACGTGGCCAAAGCACTCGATGGCATTCGAGTGGATGATCCCTGTGCTGGAACCGCCGACACATCGACTGGCGCCGTGTGCCAGCACGTGGTCCTGACATCGGCGGGCGGCTTCAAGTCAGCCAAAGAGGCGACCATCACCGGCACGCCAGGCACTACCTACGACGTAACGCTGCGGATTCGCGGCATCGTCGAGTGCACGCAAATCGACGGTGGCATGCGTCCCGACACCAGCACCTTCCAATACCAAAACATGACTTGGCGGAAGGTGCCGTTCACCATCGGTGGCACCGCCAGCCACGCCGACTACTCGCAGTGGCGCATTACGGTGGATAGCCCGAAGCAGGAGTACTTCCTGAACGACTATCAAAAGGTCGGGCACTACATTTTCAAGCTCGACTATCAGGTGACCATTCAGATGGCGGCGAACAGCAAGGTCACCTTGGACGGCAACGACAGCAATGAGCGCCAGATCGTCAACTACGAAAAGTACACGCTCGACGGCATCCCAGGCTCGATGAACTACGGCCAATTCATCCAGGTCAACGTGGTCTCCGTCAAACCGCACTGAGCAGATTCTTCAGCGCTCCTGTCGTGCGCTAGACACGTCGCCGGGTGCCACGCAATCTGCAAAAGTGGCGCACTTCGGCAGCAAGGGTCGCGGTCTATTGCCAAGCCGGCTTGTGGAACGAGTCGGCTGAGCCATAGTCGAAAGTGGGAAAGGGCTGATCCGAATGGCGCGCCTCTTGCTCAATCTCGACGTGGATGACATCGACCGAGCGATCGCCTTCTATACACGCGCGTTCGAGTTGCAGGTCGGACGACGTTTCGATGCCGGCTTCATCGAGCTGCTGGGCGCTGAGGCCCCGCTCTACTTGCTACTGAAGTCTGCCGATAGCGCCCCGTTCGAAGGGGCCACGCATCCGCGCAGCTACGCCCGACACTGGACACCGCTCCACCTCGATTGGGTCGTCACCGATCTCGACGCAGCCATCGCGCGTGCACTCGCTGCCGGGGCGGTATTGGAGGCCGAGCCGAGTCACCATGCTTACGGCCGTCTCGCGCTGCTGCATGACCCCTTCGGCCACGGCTTTTGCTTCCTTCAGTTCGAAGGCAAAGGCTACGACGAACTCTGAACTGCGTGGACCGCAGTGAATCGTGTCCAATGTAGAGCGCGCCCGTCGGGCTTGCGCACTTGGCTTGCGGCACACGCGCCGCGAAGAAGCTTCGGTTTTGGATGGTCACGCGCCGCCGCGCGTGGCGGCTCAGCCTTCGGCGTCGCGGTCCGCCCGCACGAGCAGTTACGAAGGGCAAAGCTTGTCCGCGAAAGTGCCGCGTTCATTGCCGTGCACTCCCCAACGTTGGGAATGACAAAGGCGAAGAGCGGCTGCTCGGGAAACTCGGGTGGCTTCGCTATGTGTCTCAGCGCTGTTCGCCGATACCGCTTGTCGCCTCGGAGCCCGCCGTCAGC
>Ga0164308_10001031_pt1 | contig 14920 bp, 12 predicted proteins | sample Whisoiple_246_MG_FD_109983 | JGI IMG/M metagenome (GOLD analysis project Ga0164308, IMG submission 109983) | Soil microbial communities amended with fresh organic matter from upstate New York, USA - Whitman soil sample_246_MG | ecosystem: Environmental > Terrestrial > Soil > Unclassified >...
GCGGCGAGCGCGACGGTGCCGACGCCCACGGCGACGGCGGTGCGGAGGCGGGTTCTGGTCGTGCCGGACATGGTTCCCTCTCTGCCGGTGGCTGCCGCCGACGCCGGCGACAGGGTGACCCGACAACGAGGCGTCGCCCGCGCAGGTTACGGCCGGTAGCCACGGGGTGGACGCCCCCGTCGCCTCGCCGCCCGGACCGGACGGCGGCGCGCCACGGCCTAGAATCGTGCGGTGACCGCGTACCTCGACCATGCCGCGACGACGCCGATGCTGCCGGCGGCGCTCGACGCGATGACCCGCCAGCTCGCGGTCGTCGGCAACCCGTCCTCGCTGCACCGCACCGGACGCGAGGCGCGCCGGGCCGTCGAGGAGTCGCGCGAGAAGATCGCCCGCGCGCTCGGGGCCCGCCCCTCCGAGGTCGTCTTCACCTCCGGCGGCACCGAGTCGGACAACCTCGCGGTCAAGGGCACGTTCTGGGCCCGGCGCGACGCCGACCCGGCACGCGTCCGGCTCCTCGTCGGGGCCACCGAGCACCACGCCGTCCTCGACTGCGTCGACTTCCTCGTCGCGCACGAGGGGGCCAAGGTGACGTGGCTCGAGTGCACGCCCGAGGGCTTCGTCGAGCCGGTCACGGTGCGCCGGGCCATCGAGCAGGACCCCGGCTCGGTCGCGCTCGTGTCGGTCATGTGGGCCAACAACGAGGTCGGCACCGTCCAGGACGTCCGGGCGCTCGCCGCGGTGGCCCACGAGTTCGACGTCCCGTTCCACACCGACGCCGTCCAGGCGGCGGGGCACGTGCCCGTCGACTTCGCGGCGAGCGGCGCCGACCTCATGTCGGTCACGGCGCACAAGCTCGGTGGCCCGATCGGCGTCGGCGCCCTCGTCGTGCGGCGCGACGCCACCCTCGTGCCGCTGACCCACGGCGGCGGCCAGGAGCGCCAGGTGCGCTCGGGCACGCTCGATGCCCCGGCGATCGTCGGGTTCGCGACGGCCCTGACCGCGGCGGTCGACACGATGGAGGTCGAGACCGCGCGGCTCGTCGCCCTCCGCGACGCCATCGTCGAGCGGGCCATGCAGGTGGCGCCCGACGTCCGACCCACCGGCTTCTGGGAGCCCGGCGACTCGACGCGTCGGCTGCCGGGCAACGCCCACCTGCTCGTCCCGGGCTGCGACGGCGACTCCCTGCTCTACCTGCTCGACGCCGCCGGCGTCGCCTGCTCGACGGGCTCGGCCTGCCAGGCCGGCGTGCCACAGCCCAGCCACGTGCTGCTCGCCATGGGCGTCAGCGAGTCCGACGCGCGCGGCGCGCTGCGCCTCACCCTCGGGCACACGTCGACCGAGGCCGACGTCGAGGCGTTCCTCGCCGCGCTGCCCGCGGCGCTCGAGCGGGCGCGGAGGGCGCGCGAGGCCACCTCGTGAGGGTCGTCGCGGCGATGAGCGGCGGCGTCGACTCGGCGGTCGCCGCCGCCCGCATGCTCGACGCCGGCCACGAGGTCGTCGGCGTCCACCTCGCGCTGAGCCAGAGCGCCGCGACCCTGCGCGAGTCGGCGCGGGGCTGCTGCACCATCGAGGACGCCGGTGATGCCCGACGCGTGGCCGACGTGCTCGGCATCCCGTTCTACGTGTGGGACATGGCCGAGCGGTTCCGCCGCGACGTCGTCGAGGACTTCCGCGCCGAGTACGCCGCCGGCCGCACCCCCAACCCGTGCCTGCGCTGCAACGAACGCATCAAGTTCGCTGCCCTGCTCGACAAGGCGCTCGCGCTCGGGTTCGACGCCGTCGCCACCGGGCACTACGCCCGCGTCGTCGAGGTGCCCGACGCGTCCGACGCGTCCGGCCGCTCGGGCGCGGGGGGTGGCGTGCGCCGCGAGCTGCACCGGGCCGTCGACGCCGCCAAGGACCAGAGCTACGTGCTCGGTGTCCTCGACGCCGACCAGCTCGCCCGGTCGTTCTTCCCGCTCGGCGACACGACGAAGCCGGAGATCCGGGCCGAGGCCGCCGAGCGCGGCTTCTACGTCGCGAACAAGCCCGACAGCCACGACATCTGCTTCATCGCCGACGGCGACACCCGCGGCTGGCTGACGCGTGAGCTCGGCGAGGCCCCGGGCGAGATCGTCGACGCCGACGGCACCGTCGTCGGGCAGCACCGAGGCGCCTTCGCCTACACGGTGGGGCAGCGTCGGGGCCTCGCGTTGGGCCGCCCGGCCGCCGACGGGCAGCCGCGCTACGTCGTCGAGGTGCGCCCCGAGACCAACCAGGTCGTCGTCGGCACGGCCGACCTGCTCGGCGTCAACGCGATGACCGGTCAGCACGCCCGCTGGTGCGGTCCGGCGCCCGAGGGGGTCATGCGCGTCGGGGCCCAGGTGCGGGCGCACGGCGAGGAGTACCCGGCGACGGCGTGGGCCGACGGCGACCACGTCGAGATGCGCCTCGACGAGCGGATCCGCGGCGTCGCGCCCGGCCAGTCGGTCGTGCTCTACGAGGGCACGCGCGTCGTCGGCTCGGCGACGATCGCCGCCTCCCGCCTCGAGCGCGACCCCGTGGCGTGACGGGCGTGAGGGCGCCGCTCGCGACCTGCCCGGCGGCGCGGGTCACCCCCGACGTCCTCGTCGAGGCGTGGAACCGTGCCTACGACGGCTACCTCGTCGACGTCAGCCGTGATGCCTCGACCCTGGCCGACCACGTCGGCACAGGGTCGATCGACCTCGAGCGCTCGCTCGTGGCCCTCGACGGCGACGAACCGGTCGGCCTCGCCCTGCTCGGGGTGCGCGCCTCGGCGGGCGCGGGGGAGCGGGCCTGGGTGGGCGGCTTCGGTCTCGCACCCACCCACCGGGGCCGGGGACTGGCCGTACCGCTGGCCGAGGCCCTGCTCGACGTCGCCCGCGCCAGCGGGGTGTCGCAGGTGCGGCTCGAGGTCCTGACGCCGAACGTCGCCGCGCTGCGGACCTACGAACGCGTCGGCTTCCGCGTCGACCGGCGTCTGCTCGTCCTGGGCGGTGAGCTCGCCGGTGACGGCCGCTGCCGGGACGCCCGCGTCGAGCCGCTCGATGCCTCGGGTTGGGCGCCCGCGCTCAGCGCGCTCGAGCGCCTCGACGGCGGTTCGTCGCAGCCGTGGGGGCGTGAGGCCGCCCACCTGGCGCCACGACCCGGCGACGTGCTCGCGCTGGCCGGTCCCGACGCCGCGCCGACGGCCGTCCTGCTCGTGCGCCCCCGCCCGTCGGCGTCGTCCGCGGGCCGGGTCGACCTGTCCGTCCTGACGGGCGCGGCCCTCGACGCCGACGCGGCGGACGCGGCCGTGTCCGCTCTGGCCGCACGCCACCCGGGGCGGCCGTGCCGGGTCGTCAACGAGCCCGCGGCCTCACCGCTCGCGGCGGCGTTCTGCCGAGTCGGTCTCGCCGAGGTCCTCGACCAGCACGAGATGTCGGTGACGCTCTAGCCGGCGGAGCGGCTCCACGTCAGCACGCGCGCCGTCGGCTCGAAGCCGAGAGCGCGGTAGATCCGCTGCGGTCCCGGGTACGCGTCGTCGCCGCGCGGGGTCACCTGCGCGGCGCGGCCACCGGCGTCGCGGAGGGCGTGCACGGCCGCGAGCGTCACCGCCCCGGCCAGCCCACGACCGCGGTGGTCGGGCAGGGCGCCGACCGGCTCCACGAGCCCGACGCCGGTGGCGGGGTCGAGCCACACGAGCGCCGAGGCGACCATCGCCCCCGACGCGTCGAGGGCCACGAGGTCGAGGTCGGCGCGGTAGGGCCACGCCGCCATGAGCTGACCGTAGGACGACGCGTCGACCTGCGACGGGCCGAGCTCCGACCACGCGCCGACGTGGACGGCCGCCCGCTCGGCCACCTCGTCGGCCCGGACCGACCGGAAGGTGTAGCCCGGCACGGCAGGGACCGGCCGCAGCGCGTCGAGTTCGAGCACGTGGTGGGTGAAGAAGGGCGCATCCGGCTGGGGGCGGAAGCCGGCGTCGTCGAGGGCCGTCTCGACCGCGGTGTCGCCCTCGACGGCCATGACCGACTGCTCGTCGGCGTCGCTCCACTCCTCGAACCATTCCAGCACCTCGACGGCCACCTCGGGGTGGGCCGGGTCGACCTGCAGCTCGAGCCAGTCGGGCGCCTCGGCCCAGCCGAACCCGACCGCGTGGCCGTCGTCGGCCCACACCGACACGGCCTCGGTCGCGTCGAGGGCGAACGGGTCGACAGGGCGGTAGTACCGGCTCCACGCCAGCTGACCGGGGTGGAACCGGCTCGTCGGGGCCCACGTGCGCGAGCAGAGGTCCTGCATGGCGCGCAGGTCGCCGGGGCCGGAGAAGTCGCGTCGCATCACCGCGCCACGCTAGCGCGCACCCTCGCCGGTGAGACGTGGTGTCGACGCCCCGGCTCGCGACGTCGGGTCGCGGCCGGCGGCAGCCGGCGTGGTGCCTGCACCTAGGCTGGCGCGGTGACCCTCGCTTCCGGCATCGGCTCCTGGCCCGGCACCTCGGTGCGCGACGCGCTCGCCCAGGTCGGTGAGCTGCTCGATGGCCAGCTGCCCTACCTGCCCGAGCTTCCCGCCCGCGGGCCCGGCGCCGACATGGTGGGGCGCACGGCGGGCCTGCTCGTCGAGCTGCCCGTCGACCTCCAGCCCGTCGGATGGCGCCTCGTCGACCGGCCCGGACGCGACGCAGGCCGCACCGCCGCCCTGTTGCGCGAGGACCTCGACGAGCTGGCCGAGGCCTTCGAGGGCCACACGGGGCCGCTCAAGGTGCAGGTCGTCGGTCCGTGGACCCTCGCCGCGTCGCTGTGGCTGACCCGGGGGGAGCGGGTCGTCGTCGACGAGGGTGCCTGCCGCGACCTCGTCGAGTCGCTCGCCGAGGGGATCCGCCAGCACGTCGGTGCGGTGCGCGGGCTCGTGCCCGGCGCCCAGGTCGTCGTGCAGGTCGACGAGCCCTCCCTGCCCACCGTGCTGGCAGGCCGACTGCCGACGGCCTCCGGCTTCGGGCGGCTACCCTCGCTCGACCCGCAGGTCGCCGAGGGCGGCCTGCGCACGGTCCTGGCCGCCGCCGCCGAGGTCGCGGACGGCCGCACCGTCGTGCACTGCTGTGCCGTGGACCCGCCGTTGCCGATGCTGCGTGCCGCCGGTGCCTCGGCGGTCTCGCTCGACACGAGCCTGCTGCGTCCCCGCGGCTGGGAGGGCGTGGCCGTCGCCGTCGAGGACGGGGTGCGGCTGCACGCCGGGTCCGTGCCCACGGACGGTTCGCGGCTGCGCGCGACCGACGTGGCCGACCACCTCGAGAGCGCGTGGCGCCGCGTCGGGCTGCCGGTCGCCGACCTCGCGGACGTCGTCGTCACTCCTGCCTGTGGTCTCGCGGGAGCCACCCCGGACCTCGCCCGACGCATCCAGCGCACCGCCGTCGACGCGTCCCGTGAGCTGGGTGAGCGGGCCGAGGGCTGAGTGCGTCGGGGACGGCAGAGGCCGGTCACCCCTACGGAGTGACCGGCCTTCAGCCGTGCTCGGTTCAGTGGCGGCTCAGAGGGCCGAGCCCTGGGCCCACGCGCTCGGGCTGAGGTTCCAGTCGGCATAGCCGTTGCCCATCGTCATCGGGCGGCTCGTGCCGGTCGTCTCGACGACGTCGCCGATGATCGTGTGGTCGTACATCCACTTGCCGTTGGCGTCGCTCATGCCGGTGCAGCCGTGGCTGACGTTGCGGTGGCCCTGGTCGGCGACCGACCACGGGGCGGAGTGGAGGAACTCACCGGAGTTCGTCACCCGCATGGCGTACTTGACCGGCGTGTCGGCGTAGTAGTTCGGGTCGTTCTTCTTCAGGCCGATCGTCTCGGCCTTCATGGTGATGTTCGTCTGCTTGTCCATGATGACCTTGACGCCCGAGCGGGTGGTGAAGCCGGGGCGGCCGCCCGTGATCGGGATGCGCTTGGTCCACTTGCCGTTGATGTAGACGTCCATCTGGTCGGTCTTGAGGTTGACCTTGGCGACGAGGGCGCGCCCGATCGTGAAGTCGGACGTGCGCGACATCTGGCCGTACTTGCCGTTGCCGGCCGAGACGCCGTTGAGGGCGGCCTCGACGTGCACCTTGGTGCCCGCCTTCCAGTACGTCTTCGGACGCCAGTGCGCCTCGGTCGAGCTGAGCCAGTACCACGAACCGGACTGCGCCGGCTGGGTGGTGACCTTCATGTGCTTCTCGAACTCGGCCTTGTCCTTGACCGGCAGGTCGAAGCGGACGACGACGGGCATGCCGATGCCGACCGTGCCGCCGTCACGGGGTGAGACCGCGACGTAGATCTGGTCGTCGAGCGTCAGGTCGGCAGTGCGGAAGGTGCGCGTCGACTCGGACGTCTTGCCGTCGGCGTCCGTGCCCTCGAGGGTCAGCGTGTACTTGACGCCGGGCTCCAGCAGGTCACCAGCGGTCCACGTGCCACCCTCGAGGGTGCCGTCGACGGCAACACGGTTGCCCTTCTTGCTCGTGTAGGACAGCGACGCCTTGGTCAGCGTGCCCTTCTGGGCCGAGGCCTTGACGCGGGTGTCGACGGAGACGTCGGTGGCCTCGTCGGCGGGCGTGGTCGTGAACGCGACAGGTTCGGTGGTCGGGCTGGGGGCTGCGCTGCTCGTCTGGCCCGGGGCCGAGGTGCCGGAGGCTCCCGGGTTCGTGGTGTCCGCGGTGCCGGCCGAGCTGCAGGCGGTCACGCCGAGCATGGCGAGGGCAGCCAGGCCCGAGACGACGACGGAACGGATGTTCGACTTCACGCGTGCTGTACCCCTCGAGACGAGTGCCGGAGTCCCCGGGGCGGAACGGGGACGGCACGTCGGTAGTGACCCGTCATCAGTGTCGCCGAAACCGGGCAATACTCCAAAACGTACGGCGAGTCCAGCCGCCCCGCGTGTCGCGATGGCGCGACGCCCGGTGCAGTACCCGCAGGTAGCCCTCATCCGGCCCCGCGAGACCGCCCGGACACGGTAGCGGAGCGGGCCGACAGACGCCTCCGAAGACGACTGCGAAGACTCCTCGAGACGTCGGGGGCGTGGAGTCGCCGCGACGGTGGTCAGGCGTCGGTCCGGGGGCGCACCTCGCGTCGCAGGATCTTGCCGGTGGGGCCCTTGGGCAGCTCGGGCAGCAGCCAGAGCCGCCGCGGGTACTTGTAGGCCGCGAGGCGCTCCTTGACGTAGCCCTGGACGTCCTCGAGCGTGGCCGTCGCCCCCGGGCGGAGCACGACGGCGGCGCCGACCTCCTCGCCCATGAGGTCGTCGGGGACGCCGACGACCGCCGCCTCGAGGACGTCCGGGTGCGTGTAGAGCACCTCCTCGACCTCGCGCGGGTACACGTTGAGGCCGCCGCGGATGATCATGTCCTTCTTGCGGTCGACGATCGTGAAGTAGCCCTCGTCGTCGACGGTGGCGAGGTCGCCCGAGCGGAACCAGCCGTCCGGGATGGCCTCGCTCGTGGCCTCCGGGCGGTTCCAGTAGCCCTTCATGATGTTCTCGCCTCGGATCGCGATCTCGCCGATCTCGCCCGCCGGGGTGTCGTTGCCCTCGATGTCGACGAGCTTCATCTCGCAACCGGGGATCGCGCGGCCGATGGTGCCCGGCTTCGTGGGCTTGTCGGGCATGTTGAAGGACGCCACCGGTGAGGTCTCGGACAGGCCGTAGCCCTCGAGGATCTGGCAGTGGAACTTCTCCTCGAACGCCTTCATGACCGCCTCGGGCATGGCCGAGCCGCCGGAGGCGCACGTGCGCAGGCTGCTCGTGTCGGCCCGGTCGGCGTCGGGGTGGTTGAGGATCGCCGCGTACATCGTCGGGACGCCCTGGAAGATCGTCACGTGGTCGCGGCCGAGCACCTCGATGGCCTTGGCCGGGTCGAAGCGGGGGATGAGGGTGAGCGTGCAGCCGCGCTGGACCGAGGTGTTGAGCCCGCACGTGAGGCCGAAGACGTGGAAGAGGGGCAGGCAGCCCATGATGACGTCGTCCTGCGTGATCTGCATGATGTCGGCGGCCGAGCGCTCGGCGTTGCGGTGCAGGTTGAAGTGGGTGAGCTCGGCTCCCTTGGGCTTGCCCGTCGTGCCGCTCGTGTAGAGGATCACGGCCGTGTCGTCGTCGGCGCGCTCGACCGCCTCGAGCACCGGCTCGGCGGCGGACTCCGACGCGTCGAACTGGCCGTCGGCCGGGCCCATGGGGCCGCAGACCACGAGGCGCGTGCCGGTCTCGGCGGCGGCCTTGCCGGCCTCGTCGGCGAAGTCGGGCCAGACGAAGCTGAACCGGGCGCCACTGTCCTCGTAGAAGTACTGGATCTCGCCCGACTTGAGCAGCGGGTTCATCGGCACGACGATGCCGCCCGCGAGGAGCGTGCCGTAGAAGACGACGGGGTAGGCCGGCACGTTGGGCAGGATGAGCGACACGCGGTCGCCGGGCTCGAGGCCCGCCGCGCGCAGCTGCCCGGCGACGGCCGCAGCGGCGCGGTGCAGGGCACCCCATGTCACCTCGATCTGGTCGAGCTTGATCCCGACCTTGTCGGGGACCCGCCCGGCGGTCGCGACGAGGTTGGCGGCGAGGTTGGTCATCGGTGCTCCTTTGCAGCGCTGGCGTGCCGCCATTGTTACCCGGCGGTCCGTTCGTGAACAGGCTTTCACCGCCGGCTGTGGGCGGTCTCTCGCGCTCGTGCGCCGGACGGCCTGCGGTGGCGGTGTCGGCGAGCGATCCCGGCGTGCCGCGGCCGCTGCGGTGTCCGACCCGGCTGGCAGGATGGGCGGGTGAGCGAGACCACCGGAAAGGCCGCCGGCGCGACGCCGGTCACCGACGACGTCCCCACCGCGGTCCACCAGGAGTGGGCCGAGCTCGCCGAGCAGGCCTCCGCGGCCCAGTTCGCCTACCACGTCAAGGACGCGCCGACGATCAGCGACGGCGAGTACGACGCGATCATCCGGCGGCTCAACGCGATCGAGGAGCAGCACCCGTCGCTGCGCACGCCCGAGAGCCCGACGCAGAACGTCGGCGGGGCCTCGTTCGCGACCGGCTTCGAGACCGTCGACCACGTCGAGCGGATGCTCAGCCTCGACAACGCGTTCTCCTTCGAGGAGCTGCAGACGTGGGCCGAGCGCGTCGAGCGCGAGGTCGGCAGCGGCGCCCACTACCTGACCGAGCTGAAGATCGACGGCCTCGCGATCAACCTGCTCTACGAGAAGGGCCGGCTCGTCCGGGCCCTGACCCGCGGCGACGGCCGTACCGGCGAGGACGTCACCCACAACGTGCGCACCATCGAGGGCATCCCCGAGCGCCTCGCCGGCGACGACGTGCCCGAGCTCGTCGAGATCCGCGGTGAGGTCTTCTTCCCGACGGCGGCGTTCGCCGACCTCAACGCGGGCCTCGTCGAGGCGGGCAAGGCGCCGTTCGCCAACCCGCGCAACGCGGCCGCCGGCTCGCTGCGCCAGAAGGACCCCAAGGTCACCGCGACGCGTCCGCTGCGGATGCTCGTGCACGGCATCGGGGCGCGTCGGGGGTTCGACATCGAGCGGCAGAGCGAGGCCTACGACCGGCTGCGCGGCTGGGGTCTGCCGACCTCCGACGAGGTGCGCGTGCTCGACGACATCGCGGCGGTGCAGAAGTTCGTCACCTACCACGGCGAGCACCGGCACGACCGCTCCCACGAGATCGACGGCATCGTCGTCAAGGTCGACGAGGTGCCCCTCCAGCGCCAGCTCGGGGCGACCTCGCGGGCACCGCGCTGGGCCATCGCCTTCAAGTACCCGCCCGAGGAGGTCAACACCAGGCTCCTCGACATCCGGGTCAACGTCGGGCGCACCGGGCGGGTCACGCCCTACGGCGTCATGCAGCCCGTCGTCGTCGCCGGCTCGACCGTCGAGCAGGCGACGCTGCACAACGCCTACGAGGTCGAGCGCAAGGGCGTCCTCATCGGCGACACCGTCGTGCTGCGCAAGGCCGGCGACGTCATCCCCGAGATCGTCGGGCCGGTCGTCGACCTCCGCGACGGTTCCGAGCGCGCCTTCGTCATGCCGACGGATTGCCCGTCGTGCGGCACCCCGCTCGCCCCCGAGAAGGAGGGGGACAAGGACATCCGCTGCCCCAACACCCGCTCGTGCCCGAGCCAGCTGCGCGAGCGGGTGTTCGCGCTCGCCTCCCGCAGCGGGCTCGACATCGAGGCGCTCGGCTGGGAGGGAGCGAACGCGCTGCTCGACTCGGGCATCATCACCGACGAGGGCGATTTGTTCACGCCCGCAGACGACAGCCCACGGGCGGGGGAGTACGGCATCACCCGCGAGAAGCTCGCGCAGGTGCCGCTCTACACGCGCGCCGCGAAGAAGACCGATGCCGAGGACCAGGTTGTCGACGGCCGGGTGCTCTCGGCCGGCGGCGAGAAGCTCCTCGCCGAGCTCGAGAAGGCGAAGAGCCAGCCGCTGTGGCGCGTCGTCGTCGCCCTGTCGATCCGCCACGTCGGGCCCACCGCGGCCCGGGCGCTCGCCACGCACTTCCGGTCCATGGAGGCGATCCGCACCGCGTCGACCGAGGAGCTCGCGCAGGCCGAGGGGGTCGGAGGCGTCATCGCCGAGGCGGTCACGGCGTGGTTCGACGTCGACTGGCACCAGGAGATCGTGCGCAAGTGGGCCGACGCCGGTGTGCGGATGGCCGACGAGGTCGACGCGTCGGTCGAGCGCACGCTCGAGGGCAAGACCGTCGTCGTCACGGGGTCGCTGGATGGCTTCTCCCGCGACGAGACGAAGGAGGCCATCATCAGCCGCGGCGGCAAGGCCTCGGGCTCGGTGTCGAAGAAGACCGACTACGTCGTCATCGGAGCCAATGCCGGGTCCAAGGCGGCCAAGGCAGAGGAGCTCGGGTTGACGATCCTCGACGAGGACGGCTTCCGTCGCCTCCTCGAGACCGGGTCGCCCGACTGACGAACTCTTCCGGCCGGTGACAACGAGTTGTGCCGACGGGCGGCGCCGGGACGGATTCGTGGCGCGAATCGTCTTGCCGAAGAGTCTGATTCGCTGGTGGACAGACCTTGTGGGTGTCCCCGCCGGTCGGTAAAATCGAACACATGTTCGATGATGCGTTGGCGACGATGGAGGGCCTTGGCGCCCTCGTCGCCGCGTTGCGCCACGTCGACGGTTCGGGCACCGACGCGGATCGCGTCGATCAGCTCGCCGCCCTCGAGCGCGTCAAGGCGGCGGTGGCCGCGGCGCAGGCCCGCGTCACGGTAGCGTTCGTCGACTCGCAGGCGGAGGTCGCCGAGCAGTGGCGCGAGCGGGCGCGGGAGTGCTCTGCCGCAGGCGATTTCGAGGGGTGGCGCGCGGCTCGTGACGAGGCGCGTTCGGCCACCTTCGCTGACGGTGAGGTCGACCATGGCGCGGAAGCGTCGGGCCGTCCCGGGCGGTCGCGGCACCGCCGTCGCGAGTCGCTCCGCAGCGTCGCCGGTCAGGTGGCGCTGGCCAGGCGTGAGTCGCCGGCGCGGGGGAGCCATCACGTGCGGCTCGCACTGCGGCTGCTCCGGCAGATGCCACAGACGTTCGCTGCGCTGGAGCGCGGCGACCTCAGCGAGTGGCGCGCCTCGATCGTCGCCCGCGAGACGGACGGCCTCGACGAGGAGCAGCGCCGCGTGGTCGACGACGAGGTCGCGGGCCGGCTCGGCGACGAGCTCGGCTCGCTGGGCGACCGCGAGCTCGCACGTCGCGTCCGGGCCGCCGCCTACCGGGTCGAGCCAGCATCCGTCGTCGCGAGAAGCGCTCGGGCGCAAGCTGATCGGCGGGTCACGATTCACCCGGCACCCGACGCCATGGCCTACGTGACGGCACTGCTTCCCGTGGTCCAGGCTGTTGCCACCCACGCCGCGCTGACCGCCGGCCGCCGACTCGGCCCGGGCGACCGGTGACGACCGGAGCAAGGGACAGGTCATGGCCGACGAGCTCGTGGTCCGGGTCACCGGGCAGGCGCGAGCCGAGGACCTCTCTGTCGAGGTGCAGCTCGTCATGACCGACCGCGCCCTGTTCTGGGGCGACGACGTGCCGGGCCAGCTGTCGGGGTACGGCACCGTCCCCGCGGCCTGGGCCCGGCGGCTGCTCGCCGGCGACGCCGACCCGGCCCGGTCCGACGCTCGGCCGGACGGGACGCGCGTCTGGCTGCGTCGGCTCTACGCCGACCCCAGTGCCTCCGAGCTCGTCGCCATGGACTCCACGCGCCGCACCTTCGACGGTGGTCTGCGCCGTTTCCTCGTGGCCCGCGACGGAGCGGTGTGCCGGACGCCGTGGTGCGACGCCCCGATCCGTCACCTCGACCACGTCGAGGCCCACGCGTCGGGCGGCCCGACGAGCGCAGCCAACGGCCAGGGCCTCTGCGTCCGGTGCAACCTCACCAAGCAGCTGCCGGGGTGGAGAGCGGCGTCCGGAGGGGGAGCGGGTCGGCGGGCAGGCCCTCACCGCGTCGTCACCATGACACCGACCGGTCACGCGTACGAGTCGCTCGCACCCCCGCTCGTCCCAGGCCACGTGCCCGACCTCAACAGCTCCCTCGAGCGCTACCTCGAGGTCCTCCTCGACGCCGCCTGACCCGAGCCGCTCAGGCCTGCAACGCTGGGGTCATGGAGTTCTTCTGCTACCACCGCGATCGACCCGGCTCGACGCCGCTCCGGGAGCGGATGGTGGAGCAGCACTGGTCGTACATGGGCCAGCACGCCGACACGATGATCGCCCGTGGTCCGACCTTCGCGCCCGACGGGACGCTCACCGGCAGCGTGCACATCCTCGACCTGCCCGATGTCGCTGCGGCTCGGGCCTTCGCCTTCGAGGAGCCCGGCTGGCAGGCGGGTGCCTATCGCGACGTGCTGCTACGCCGCTGGCGCAACACCTCGGGCCGGACGATGTGGGAGTTCGCGGGTGGGCCCGCAGGCCACGGGAGATTCCTCGTTCTCGGCTTCACGGAGCCCACGAGCACCGCGCCGGAGCTGCCGCACGGCGCCGAGGTCATCGTGGGCGGACTGCTGCTGTCCGACGACGGCTCCACCGTCGTGGGCGCAGCCGTCCTGCTCGAGGCTCTCGACGCGGACCTGGCGCGCACCGCCCTGGACGACGCGGCTTTCGTCGTCGTCGAGTCCCACGAGTGGAGGGCCGGCGGACGCTCCTCGTGACCCGGCCACGTGCCCCGAGTCCGGGCTGACCCGTCGGCGTCGGCCGGGCCGGTCACGGTCGCGGTTGACATGTGGGCGTTCGCATGTGCGCGCGACCCACAGAACCGGGCGAGGTGTGTGGGTGCCCACCGTCCTTTCGCTCTCCGGCCCTCCTAGGCTTTCCCGCAGCCTCCCCGTCCCGACGCCGGGTCCGATCTCCGGGAGGCGCCCCCGTCGGCGACCGGCCGACACCAGCTGACCGCAGCGCGACGCACGAGGAGGTGCAGGTCTTGACGGGTACCCCGTTGCTCGAGACCAGAGCCCTGACCAAGGAGTTCCGAGGGTTCACGGCGGTCTCCGGCGTCGACCTGTCGGTCGCGCAGGGCACGGTCCACGCGCTCGTCGGGCCCAACGGCGCCGGCAAGACGACCCTGTTCAACCTGCTCACCGGCTTCCTCACCCCGACGTCCGGCACCGTCCTCTTCGACGGCCAGGACGTCACCGGCAAGGCCCCGGAGCAGATCGCCCCGCTCGGCATCGCCCGCTCCTTCCAGATCACGAGCCTCTTCGAGCAGATGACGCTGCGCGAGCACCTCGAGCTCGCCCTCGCCAGCCCGACCGGGATGGGCAAGCAGTGGTGGCGCTCGGTCAAGCGGATGGCCACCTTCGGCGACCGCGCCATGGACCTGCTCGACCAGGTCGGGCTCGCCGACCGCGCCGGTGCCCCGGCGTCCTCGCTCGCCTACGGCCAGAAGCGCGCCCTCGAGCTCGCCATCGCCCTCGCCCTCGACCCCAAGCTGCTCCTGCTCGACGAGCCGACCGCCGGCATGGGCATCGAGGACGTCGACCGCACCATCGCGCTCGTCAAGACCCTCGCGGTCGGGCGCACCGTCGTGTTCGTCGACCACAACATGCACGTCGTCGGGTCGCTGGCCGACCGCGTCACGGTGCTCCAGGCGGGCCAGGTGCTCGCCGAGGGCCCGTACGACGAGGTCCGCGCCGACGAGCGCGTCATCTCGGCTTACCTCGGAGCGTCCCATGAGTGAGCCCGTCACCACCGACGCCGCAACCGCGTCCGTCACCACCACCGACCGCGCCGACGCCACCGGCGACGCCGGGCGCGTCCTCGACGTCGCCGGCCTCTCGGCCTGGTACGGCGAGGCCCGCGTCCTGCGCGACGTGTCGGTCGGCGTCGGTGCCGGCGAGGTCGTCACCCTCGTCGGGCGCAACGGCGCCGGCAAGACGACGCTGCTGCGCTCGGTCATGGGGCTGCACCGGCACGTCGAGGGCATCGTCACCGTCGACGGCGCCGACGTGACGAAGCGCTCCGCCGACGCGCGGGCCAGAGCCGGCCTCGGCTGGGTGCCCGACGACCGCGGCATCTACGCGAGCCTCACCGTCGCCGAGAACCTCCTCCTGCCGCCCGTCGTCCACCACGACGCGTGGCCGCTCGAGAAGGTCTACGAGTTCTTCCCCGTCCTGCACGAACGGCGCGACTTCCCCGGCACGCGACTGTCGGGCGGCGAGCAGCAGATGCTCGCCATGGCCCGGGTGCTGCGGATGGGGTCGCGCCTGCTGCTGCTCGACGAGCCGAGCGAGGGCCTGGCCCCGGTCATCGTCCAGCGCATCGGCGAGATCATCCGCGAGATCAAGGGTCAGGGCGTCGGCGTCCTCCTCGTCGAGCAGAACGTCACGTTCGCCTCGACCGTCGCCGATCGGCACTACCTGCTCGCCCAGGGGCAGGTCGTCGAGCACCTCGACAACGACGAGTTCCGCGCCCGCGAGAGCGAGCTGCTCACCCACCTCGGGATGTAACCCCCC
>Ga0164308_10001035_pt1 | contig 14910 bp, 10 predicted proteins | sample Whisoiple_246_MG_FD_109983 | JGI IMG/M metagenome (GOLD analysis project Ga0164308, IMG submission 109983) | Soil microbial communities amended with fresh organic matter from upstate New York, USA - Whitman soil sample_246_MG | ecosystem: Environmental > Terrestrial > Soil > Unclassified >...
AAATCTCCTCTACACTCAAGGACTTCGCTTCACGAAGTTGGCGTAGGAAGGTTCCGACGGTGGGCATTGGGGCCCCCGAGATTACTTGAAGTTTTGCAGCATGGAGCTGCATTCTTTTCCGGGCTTGGTCTTTCCGGACAACGCCACACAGCGATCGAGATCCGTCCTAGCTGCATCCGAATCGCCGAGCTTCATTCGCACTCGAGCGCGCGCCGCCAGGGCCTCTTGGAGCGCGTTACAACCTGGAGCATCCGTTTCCAGTGCGCGCGTAAAGGCATCCAGCGCGCTCGTGAGCTCCTGTTTGTGTTCCAACGCGAGTCCGAGTCGATAGCTGCCGACGCAGAACAACGGCTGCGCGGCGACGCTGTGCTTGAGGGCGTCGATGGCCAGATCGAACGAGCCTTGTTCGAGGTACGCCCACCCCAGGTTTCCCCAGGCATTTTCCGGGGTCTGGTACAGGATGTCTTCGGTCAATGGCTTGAGTACGGCGATCGCGTCCGTGTATTTCTTCTCGTGGATCAGCACCACCGCGAGGGTGTTCTTGGCCTCACGAAAATCAGGCTTGTTGCGAAGCGCGAGGCGAGCCTGCTTCTCGGCCTCCCCCAGCCGGCATTCGGTTGGGCTACGCGAACAGAAGTCCAAGTACAGAAGCGCGACCAAGTGTGCTGCTTCGGCATTGCCTTCGTCCAAATCGATGGCTTTCAGGGCGTGCGCCAGCGCTTCACGCGGCTGGTTCCGGCGAAGCCACAGATCACGCGCGATATCGTACTCGCTTTCGCTCATTCGCTCCGGATCGCGGGCCGCCGGGCCGGAGGCGTTGCTGGAGGAACATCCTACAAGCACCGACAGAAGAGCTCCCTTCAGCAATCGGTGCATCAACCTTGGCCTCGTTCACGGTGAGTGCCGCGCAGTTGATCCTTCACACCCAGAAGGCTGTACAGCTCGCGAAGGTTGTCCAAGTCCGGCAGCTCGACGCGTTCTTCTTGGATGCGGACGTAGCCTCGATCCCGGAGTTGCGAGACGATGCGCTTGACGGTGTCGACATCCAAGCCTGCATGCGCCGACAGTTCGAGCGGCGAGAGCGTCAACGCCACATGGCCACTCGGCCGCCCGTCCTGGGCGAGCTGCTGTTGACCCAGCTTGATCAGAGCAACGACTACTTTTGACTGCGCATCGCGCAGCATCAGGATCTCGATCTGATCTTCGGCCTCGCGCAAGCGACGAATCAGCTGCGAGAGGACTCGCGCTGCAACCTCCGGGCTGGTGGAAAGGACCTGATCGAACGTGGCTTGGTCGAAGGCCAGGGCCACCGTGTCATCCAGAGCGAGCGCCGTCGAGGTTCGGAGGGTACCTTTGACCAACGCGCCTTCCCCGAACAGATCACCGGGCCTGACCACCCGTAGGCTGCGCTCCATCGCGCCGGCCTGCTTGATCAGCCTCACTCGCCCCTCCTGCAGCAGGAAGGCTTCGGTGGCGGCGTCCCCGTCACGAAACAGCACACTGCCGGCGGCAAAACGCCGGCCATAGCGAGAGAGGAGACGCTGTTCCGCCTCTGGGCCGGCGTCGGGAGAAAGCGGCATCGAAACCCACAATAGCCGAGCCGGGCGCGTAGCGTCACGCGCTATTGGGAATTGATCAACGAGCGCGGCAGTGTGGGCAATGTTGCGCCGATCCCGCGCACATATTGAGGCTCGGGGGGGGATGACGCTTCGTCCAACTCTGCCGCGAGCGCACCCACCCAGCGCGCATGCGGTAGGTCCAGCGTTGGGCCGGTCGCCAGGGTGCAGCGGGGCGCGAGGGTCTGCGCCAGCTCGCCGACTACCGTCGAGACGCTGAACTGCAGCAAAAAGTCCGCCAAATCAGCGACTGGTAGCGTGCGAGGCGCGCACAGCTCATCCAGTTCGGGGCTGTACACCGCGACGAACAGTTCGCTCCGCCGGGCGTCGAGCAGCGCGCAACAGGGGCCGGAGTGCTCCGCGAGCGCGCCCCGCGCCATCGCCAGCAGCGATCCCACACCACAGAGCGGCCGATCGAGGCCGACGCTCAGTCCTTCCGCCAAAGCAATGCCGGCGCGCAGCCCAGTGAACGAGCCCGGCCCCACTCCGACTCCGAGCCGGTCCAGGCTCGACTTCGGCCAGCCGGCGTCCGACAGCAGCCGATCGAGCAGGGGCAACAGGCGCTCGGCATGCGCGTTCGGCTGTTCGTGTTCGATGCTTGCTACCAGGCGGTCGCCATCGAGCAGCGCGACCGAACCGCGTCGACTCGAACTTTCGATTCCGAGAATGCGCACCGGCCGCGTCTAGCACGAAATGACTGCCCGCACCCTCTGCTAGTCTCACTGGGCATGTTCTCGATCTTGCCCCGGTTCGACTTCCGGGCCGAATACTCGTTGACGAGTGATATCGGTGCGACACGCGAACGGTACGAGGACGCTGCCGTGCTGGCCCCCGAGCTCGGCGTGTTCGCGGTGGCCGACGGGATGGGTGGCCATCTCGCCGGCGAAGTCGCGGCAAACTTTGCTGTCGAGCAAGTGAAGCTAAGCTTGTCGGGGCGCGCGGCTCAACGCGCCCTGGACGCGTACGTGGCGTGCGCCGACCTGAACGCGCGGCGGCGCGTGTTCGCCGAGTTGAAGCGTGCGGTCGAGCGCGCCAACGCTTTCATTCGTGCCGACGCCGAACAAAACCCGGAGCATCGCGGCATGGGCACGACGCTCGACGTGGTGTGGTTCGCACGTGACCACGCATTCATCGCGCATGCGGGTGACGGCCGCGTTTACTTGGCCCGCCAGCGTGCAGTGCTGCAGCTGACCACGGATCACACCGCGTTCGGCGTCTCCAAGGTCGATGGTTTTGGCCGTTCGCAGGTGCCCTCACAAGCCTCCGGCATCACCAACGCGCTCGGCATCAACGAAGTCGTGACGGTCGACATGCTATTCGTCGATGTCAGCCGTGGCGATCGTTTGCTGATCTGTAGCGACGGCGTGTACGCGCAAATCGAGGGCGAGAGTCAGCTGTCGGAACTGCTGCGCGGCGGCTCGGCTTTGCATGCCGCGGAGAACTTGATCGCACATGCGGCGCGCCAAGGTCGCGATAACGCGACGGCCGTCGTGATCGAGATCGGTGACCGCTTCGTGAAGCGCAAGGATCACGATCGCGGCTTGAACGCCGGCGATCTCGAGCGCGCCAGGCAAAGTCCGCTACTAGTCGATTTGCCGCTCTCGTTCGCGCTGACTGCGCTCTCGGCAGCCGTCGAAATCGAGGTCGGTGAGGGGCAGGGGTTGCCGCGCGCAGTGGCAAACGATCTCGTTTCGTACATCGTGCTCGATGGCGTGGTGCGCTATCCCGACGACCGCCGCGTGGGCGCGGGCGCGCTGCTTCACGCCGAATCTATGGTTGGGGTGCTCGGCCAGAGCGAGCCGCCGGTGTGCGAGCAAACCACGCGCCTACTGCGCGTGCGCGCCGATGACTTCGCCGAGATTTGTAGCGATCCCAAGCTCGGCAGCGAGCTCTATCGACGGCTTGCCATGCACCTGGCGCGCATCAACGCGCAATCGATTCGCCGGGGCTGACCTCTGGGCGGAGCCGCCTCAGCGCAGTCCGTACTTCTTCAGTCGATCGCGGAGGGTGGTGCGCGGCAAACCCAGGCTGCGCGCCGCCGCGCTCAAGTTCCGGCCGGAGGTGCGCCAGGCATCGGTGATCATGCGCCGCTCCAGGCTGCGCAGCGGCTCCGAGACCGGTCCCGAGGTGGGGAAGGTCCCGCTGGCGCTCTCGTTACTGACCTCCGACTCCGAAGGCATGCCGTGATCGCGAATCGCGGCGCGGATCTCTTCCGCGCCCAGGGTCGCGAGGGACACGGAGGCTGCTTCGGCCGCGGCCTCGCTGAGTACGATCTCGAGCTCGCGAACGTTGCCGGGCCAAGGGTGGCGCAGCAGAACCTCGAGCGCCGATTCGGACAAGGTGAGCGGGGCTTTGCCCGTGCGCGCGGCGACGTCCAACAGGACGTGTCCGGCGATCAGCTCGATGTCTGGAATTCGATCGCGGAGCGCTGGCAGCAGAATCGTGAACGCACCGAGGCGCTCGTACAGCTCCGCGTACTCTGGGCTGGCGGTGCGTCGCCGGGTGGCGGCGATTACGCGCGCGTTGAGCGGAATATCGACCTCTCCGCCCAACCGCCGGAACGAGCGCGTCTCGATCGCTTGGATCAGCTTTCCGTGGAGCTGCGGGGGGAACTCCGAGAGCTCGCTGAAAAAAAGCGTTCCGGCACCGGCCAACTCGAATAGACCGGCGCGACGCTCGCGGCCGTCTTTGGCTTCACTGCCGAACAGCTCGACCTCCATCATGTGGTCGGGCAGGGCAGCCAAGCTGACTGGTAGGTAGCGCCCGCGAGAAGCGGCCAGCGAATGGATCGCTTCGGCGACCTGCTCTTTGCCGGTGCCGCTTTCGCCGACGATGGTCAGGCACAGCTCGGGGTAGCGAGCTGCGGTCTGCATTTGCTCGCGCGCCGCCCGCATCCCCGCGGTCTCGCCCAAGACTTTGCGCAGCTCGCTGTTCGTGCCAGCGGCGGTGACACCGCTCGGCGAGACCTCGCGTGCTTCCAGCAGGCGACGCAGGCGTGCGTCGAGCTCGCTGGCAGAGATCGGTTTTTCGAGCACGTCGCTCGCGCCCGCCTGGATCGCGCGTACGGTCGAAGCCACGCTGAGCTGACCGGACAGCAACACCGCTACCGGACGGGCCAGCACTAGACCGAGTTCACTCAGCACCTCGAAGCCACTCGGGCCGGGCAGCTCTTGGTCGAGAACCAAGGCTTCGAACTCGTTTTGTCTAAGGGCGCGTAAGGCGCTCTCTGCGCTGCCCGCAGTTTGGACCTGCCAGCCCAGCTTGGACAGTTCGCGGCTCAATCCGCGCAGGAAAATCTCCTCGTCGTCGACCAGTAGTAAGCGAGGTTGGGTCACTCTCGGGCTCCTGAAGTGCTCTTTGGGGGGGCGGTGATGCGAGTAGTCGGGATCGGGCTTTCGCGTCGGCGGCGTTCCCCGTTCGGATAGATAGTGTACGGAAAATAGCCGCCGGGGAAACCGATAAAAGCGCCGAAGTGCAGCGCTCGATGAAGGTAAACGGGCAACCAATGCCATCGTGTGCCTCGAATCGTCGATGGCATTGCTGGGGCGCAGTGTGCGCACACCCGACAAATCGGCTGCTACGCGCTATTACGTGCCTGATCCGCGGCCGGGGCCAGGCTGTGCGAGGCCTGCGCCCGCGGCACCGAAATTCTAAATGTACTACCCGCACCCAGGTCGGACGAGAGCTCGATACTTCCGCCGAGGGCGTGAAGCATTTCCCGGACCAACGATAGGCCGAGGCCTGCGCCTTGCGTGTACTGCCGATGGCCAGCGGACTCGCCCTGAAAGAAGGGCTCGAACACGGCCGTGCGCAAGCCAGGTTCGATGCCGGGGCCGGTGTCTTGCACGCACAAGAAGCAGGCGTCTGGCACCAGCTCCACGCGGACGATGACTTGCCCTTGGTCGGTGAATTTCAGGGCATTGGCAACGAGGTTGACCAGCACTAGCCGCACCAGGCGCGCGTCACTCTCGAACTCGGTTTTGCCCTCCTCGGCCTGCAGCCACAAGCCGAGCCCCTTGGCTTCCGCTTGTGCTGCGAAATCATCGACCACGCTTTGGGCGAGCTCTCGCAGGTCGAAGCTCTCGACGAATAGCTCGAGTCGCCCGCTCTCGATCCGCGCGTACTCGAGCAGGGATTGAATCGTGTCCGTCAACCGTGCCAGTGAGCGGCGCATGCGGACGATCAGCTGCTGTTGTGCCTCGTTCAACGGGCCACGGTGCTCACCCGACAATCGTTCGAGTTGCAGCTGCAGAGCGCCCAGCGGTGTTCGCAGTTCGTGCGACACCAGACGGAGCAAGCTGGTCTTGAAGCGGCTGGCGACCTCGGCGTGTTCCAGCGCGTCGCTCAGCGACGTGAGCAAGGATTCGAGCCGACGTTTGCGCTCGGCGAGCTGCTTGGCGAGCTCACCGACGTCGAACTCCCGCGTGGCCAGCTCCGCCCGTAGAATGCTACGCGCGCGCCGCGCGCTGACCAGGTTTCGAGCGCGAGCCACTAGCTCGCGCACCGTGAACGGCTTGGTCAACCAATCCTGCACACCGGCGGACAACACTCGCACGCGGACTTCGATGTCGTCACGAGCGGTGAGGACCAACACCGGGACGTCGATCAGTTCCGGCTTGCTCCGCAAGGCGTTGACGAACTCATCACCGCTCATGTGTGGCATCATGAAGTCGGTCACGATCAGGTCGGGCATCAAGTGCTCGAGTCGCAGCAATGCCTGCTTGCCGTCGAACGCCGAGGTCACGCGAAACTCGCCGGACAGGCTCGAGCACACGAAGCGATTCATGTCCTGATTGTCTTCGACGACCAACACCAATGGTAAGTCGGCGAGTTGACTTGACTCCGTAGTCGGCGTTGGACGGGGGCGGAGCGCCTGCATTTCGGCACTGCTGACGGATACCGGAAAGCTGTCGCGCCCACTTTCGGAGGAGGCTTCGGCGAGCTCCGCGGGCAAGCGCACCAAAAAGCGTGCGCCACCTAGCGCAGAGTCTTCGACCTGCACCGAGCCGGAGTATGCCGCCACGAATTCCCGCACGATCGAAAGCCCCAGCCCGGTGCCGCTGAAAGCTCGGTTCGGTTTGCCGTCCAGCTGACGAAATCGTTCGAACACGCGCTCGCGGTCTTCGACGCGAATTCCCGGTCCGCTGTCGTCGACGGCGAGCACGAGCAGCGAGCCCTGTTGCGTGTCCGGCTCTCCGCTGGCTTGGACGACCAGCGCCACCTGTCCGCCACTGGGCGTGAATTTGAACGCGTTGGCCAACAGATTCATCACGATGCGTTCGAGCTTCTGCGGGTCGATCATGCGTGACTCGGAGCTCAGCTGGAGCTCGACCCGGTACTCGATGCCGAGACTTTCGGCGAGCGGACGAAAGCTCGCGGCCAACGCGCGCAGCAGTGAGTGCACGTCCGTGGGCTTGCAGCTCAACTCCACGCCGACCGCATCGGCGCGCGATAGCTCGAGTAGGTCGTTGACGTGTCCGAGCAACAGATGCGCGTTGCGCTCGACGACTGCCAGAGACGCTTGTTGCTCTGGCTCGAGCTCGCTCGCCTGTTGCAGCTGTTGTATTGGACCGAGGATCAATGTGAGCGGGGTGCGAAGCTCGTGGCTCACGTTGGCGAACACTTGGGTCTTGAGCTCGTCGAGGTTTTGCAGTCGCGCGTAAGCAGTCGACAACTCTTTGAGCACCGCCGTCAGGTCGCTCTCTCGTTGCAACGCTCCGCGTTCGCGAGCAAGCAGCGAGTCTATCTGTACGATCGCGCTGCCGAGCAGCACGACCGTCCCGATCGCGCACACGGCTTTCAACACCCGCAAGCTGCTCGCCACCCAGGGCAGGCCCGGAAGCAAGTCCAACGATTGGGAAAACTGAATCGCGGCCGTCACCCCGAGCAAAGTGCCGAAAGCCAAATAGGCGGCGCGGACCGGCAAGTCTCGGAATTTACGCGCCAAGTAAGCAAGGCTGACCAACCACGCCAGGCACGAAAGTCCGAATACGACGTTGGTGATGGCGGTGACTTGGTCTTCCCAAACTGGCGCCCGATTCATAGTGAACAAAGCGAGTGACACCCGTTTGCCTTTCCAGAACATGCGTGCGCGCCCATGCCGATGGCACTCTAATCCCAGTGTGAGTGGGAAAACGAATCGCGATGTTGGAGTGAATGGTTACGCCAACTTGTGGCGGAAACCGTGCTGTTGCAGTTCGCCTCACCGCTTGCCAAACGTCGCTTCGCCGATTCGTTCCGTGGCGAGATTACGCGAGCGCAGCAATCCACAGGACAGCGGACGAACTTAGACACCATCGAAGGGTCGAGTGGTGTGCGGAAGTGCTTGCGAGTGGGGCACGCGTCCGCGTACGGTTCGAGGCTTGAAACAGCGCTCATTTCCTGGGGAAGAATCAGAGTGATCTTGAGACCGTCCATACTGTTCTTGCCAGATGCCAGTGAGCGCATGCGCGCGGAGCTGGACAGCCTAGGCATCACCACCGTGAGCGCGTCGCAGGGCGAGCAAGCTCATGAAGTCGATCTCGTGCTGGTCGAGCCGAAGCGGCTCGATCAAGAGGTGGCTGTTCTGCGGCGCGCGCTCGAAGAGACGCATCCAGGCGTCCCCGTCGTGGTCATGGGCGACGCTGGGCTCGAATCGGCCATTCTGGCCATGCGCGCGGGCGCTGCGGACTACGTCGAGCCATCGACGACCGCGCTGGAGCTGGCGTCGATCACCCGCCGCTTGATCTCGGAGCGAGCGATCGTCAGCAGCCTGTCCCGATCTTCGCGTAGCTCCGACCATGGTTCGGACTTGGTCGGCAACAGCCCCAAAGCGCGTGAGCTTCGTGAGCGCGTGTTGCAACTCGCGAGTTCGGACGTCACGGTGCTGATCTCGGGCGAAACCGGAACGGGCAAGGAGCTGGTTGCGAACCTCTTACACCGCAACGGCTCGGGAAAGCTGGGTCCGTTCGTGGTGGTGGGCTGCTCGACCATTCCCGCTTCCCTCGCCGAGAGCGAACTGTTCGGGCACGTGAAGGGGGCTTTCAGCGGCGCGCTGACCGCCCATCTGGGGCTGGTTCGAGCCGCCCACGAGGGCACGTTGTTTCTGGATGACGTCGGCTCGCTATCGTTGGACCTGCAGGCGAAGCTACTGCGGGTGCTGCAGCAGCGCAGCGTCAGACCCATCGGCGCGACGCAAGAAGTACCGACTGATTTTCGCTTGTTGGCTTCCACCACCGTTCCGCTACTGGACCTGGTCAAGCGCGGCGTATTTCGAGAAGATCTGTACTACCGCTTGGCAGTCGTGGAGATCGCGGTGCCGAGCTTGCGAGATCGTGAACACGACGCGCTCTTGCTGGCCGAACTATTCCTGCGCGAGGCCTCGACCCACTTGGGTAAGACCGTGCGCTCTATTTCGACCGCAGCGGCCCGAGCGCTGCTCGCCTACCGCTGGCCCGGCAACGTGCGTGAATTGAAGAATGCCATCGAGTACGCGGTGACCGTGGCCGCGTTCGATCACCTGAGCGAGAGCGATCTGCCCGAGGCCATCCAGGCACGGCGCAGCGCGCCCGGTGACGCGCGCTCGGACGACCCCCGATGGTCTGCCGTCGAGCGGCAACACATCGAAGCCGTGTTGCGGTCGGTAGACGGCAACCGCGCGCGCGCGGCTCGTCTACTGGGCATCGATCGACGCACACTGCATCGCAAGCTCGATCGCTTGTCGATCGATGTCCCCCCGCGTACCCGTCCGAGTGTGCTGCCCACCGACAGCCACAGCAAGTGATGGCCTGAGGTTCACGAGCTGCGTGAACCTCAGGCTCCCTGGGCCTCAATCCGCCACTTCGTAACGCTTCATCTTGCGATACAGCGTGACTCGATCGATGCCGAGTTGGCGCGCCGCCTCGGAGCGATTGCCGCCGGTTTCACGAAGCACGCGCTCGATGTGGGTTCGTTCCAATGCATCGAGGTCGACCCGCGCCGAGTCGCTGCCGCGAGCCTTGTGAGACTCTCGAATGCGCAGCGGAAGATCGCTCGCTTCCAACGTCTTGCTGGTCGACATTGCCACCGCGGCGCGGATGCCGTTCTCGAGTTCGCGCACGTTGCCAGGCCATGAGTAGGCCAAAAGCGCCAGCTTGGCGCTCTCACCAAGCACCCTGGGTGCGCTGCTGCCTGCGAAGTTCTTGAGGAAATATTCGGCGAGTTCGAGCACGTCGTTGCCGCGCTCGCGCAGGGAGGGGAGGTCCAGCTCGAACGTGCTGAGCCGAAACAGCAGGTCGCTCCGGAATTGGCCCGAGTCCGCGAGATCGCGCAAACGTGCGTTGCTGGCGGCGACGATGCGGACGTTCGTGGCAACTTCTCCGACCGTGCCTACGGGGCGAACGCTGCGTTGTTCGATCGCTCGCAGCAAGCGCGCCTGGAGTCCGAGCGGCATGGCGCCGATCTCGTCTAGAAATAGCGTGCCACCCTCCGCGTCACGGAACACACCCGGGTGATTGCGCGCAGCCCCCGTGAAGGCGCCCGAGGCGTGACCAAATAGTTCACTTTCGATGATTTCGGCTGGCAGCGCCGCGCAATTCAGGGCCACGAATGGCTGATCCCGACGATCACTCAGGGCGTGGATGGCGCGCGCGAAGATCTCCTTTCCGGTGCCGGTCTCGCCCGTGACCAGCACTGGCGCCTGATGATTGGCCAGCTGCCGAACGCGCTCCGCGATGGTGCGCATCACGGTGCTCGAGCCGATCACCCCCGGTACGGGCCGCTCCGAGCCCGGTGCGGTGTCAGCGAGGCGATTGACGCGTGTGGCGCGTTGCCGGCGTTCCAATGCGCGTCCGACGGCGGCGCCGAGATCCGAGAGTGAAAAGGGCTTGGCCAGAAAGTCCGAAGCTCCAGCGCGCAGCCCTAGCGACACCGCGCGCGTGTCGCCGAAAGCCGTCATCAGAATCACCGGCAAATCAGGGCGATTGCCAGCGATGTCGGCGCACAGTTCCAGGCCGCTCTCGCCCGGCATACGAATGTCCGTCACCACGATGTCGACATCGGAGTGAGTGCGCGCGCTCCGTGCGTCGTGGCACACAGTCGCGTCGTAGCCAAGATCGCGCAGTGCTCCAGCCACTGCTTCGCGTGTTTCGTCGTCGTCTTCAACCACCAGAATTCGTGCAGTCATGTTGTATGTCCCCATCACGCTCGTGCAGAGCACGTGCGTGTTCCCAAAGGATCCGCCTCAGTGTCCCAGAGTCTAAAACTTATCACGTCGTCCGTCCGCGAAGCTCTCTTTATTCCTCAGGGAGACACGAATTGAACGGCAGCTACCGCCGCGTCGCCGTTCGCTCCGAACGACGCACTGTCTAACTTGGTTTGACCTCGAATTGGCTCGAATAGGGACCGAGAAGGACGTTCCGTCGCAGGTGGCGAAATCCGCCACCTCGCGACGAGGACGCGATTATCGTGCTCGCAAATCGCCCGGCTAGAGTCGATATCGGGATATCGATACACGCTGAAAGGACTTTAATAATCCAGCTTTCGCTTGCCTGCTATTTCAGGTCATAAACTTCGACGGCGTTGTCCATGAAACGAGGCACGAGCAGGCGCTTCCTTTTCGCGTCGACGCCAAAGTCGGCAGCGCCGGCCAGGCCGGCAAAGGCCACTTCGAACTTGCCACCCAAGCTGCCGCGGTAGATCGCCGAGCCTTTCCAGCTGGAAACGAGCAAGACATCGGCGAGCAATGCCATCCCATCCAGGCCGCCCGAGGGCACCTTGGTCAAGTCGTGTTTTTCGCCCTTTTCGTCCAGTCGGTAGACTTCGTCGGAGTTGAAGGTGTTGACCAACACGCCGTTGTCCAAGGCGATGAGCCCATTCGGACCGCCCAGGTCCTTACCTTTGGCGAGCGGTTTGAGCTTTCCCTTCTCGATGACGTAAACCGCGTCGCTGCCCGTGGGCTCGAAGCCGCTCGGCCCAGCCTTGATGCCCGAGTCCGAGACGAAGATGCGTCCGTCTTTGGCCACGGCGAGATCATTGAGGAACGTTGCTCCAGGCACGGCAATGTCGCCCTTCGGCATTCCCGTTTTGAGATCGAACAGCCGTACGACGGTGATATCCGAGACATACAGCACGCCCGCGCTGATTGCGGAGCCTTTCGGCGCATCGAGCTTGACCTTGCCCACGCCGCCGGCAATGAACTTCTCCCTCAGGACTTTTCCATCCGGCGAAAGTTCACTGATATAGCCATTGTTGTCCACGCCATCGGGCTTGCCGTTGATGTTGGAAACCAGGTAGCGATCGTTGAGCTCGTCGTAGAGCACGCTCTCGGGAGTCGCTACACCCTCGGTCACCCGGAACACCGGGGTCGGACCTGGCTTTGCGACTTCGGCTGCCGCCGGCTGCGAAGTAGCCTTCTCCGCCTCGGGGGACTTGCTCACCGAGATGGGCGCCGGGGGCAGGCTCGAGGGGGTCGCTGCAGGCGCGGGTTCGGGAGGCGGGGTGGAGCCCGCGCAGCCCAGCGTGACGACGAGAAGTCCCAGACTCAGGATTGATTGGCGATGAAGCATGCCCAGCGCAATAGCATTGCTCGGAAGCCGCGCGGAAGAGCCTCTGACTCCGCGCGGCGAAACTCAATCGTATTGATCCAGAGTGCCTCATGCTCGGCGGAATTCGCCGGGCGCTAGTACTAACAAGAGGTGAACTAACCGCGATCCGATAGAGCGAGGGCGGTGGCTTCAGCGGAGCGGATGGCAGCATCGATCCCGGAGCCGTGAAAGGCCGCCCCAGCCAGCCAAATGGAGCTGGTTGTTGCGCGGAGTGCAGTTTCGAGTTCGCTCACGCGTGCGCGGTGCGCGGGGTCGAACACCGGCAGCGCATCGGCCCAGCGCGACACAAATGTGCACGACGCTGGAACGCGTACGGACAGCGCTACCGCCAGTCCGCGCTCGGCGCGCTCGCTCCAAGCACTGTCGGAAAGCGTCGCCAGGTCGTGCGCGCTCGGCCGAAAGAACGCGCGAAGCAGGGCGTGGCCATCGGGCGCGCGATTGGCAAGTTTGCTCGAAGTGAAGGTGACCGCGCGCACGCCGCCGAGCTGCTCCGGCTCGGGGACGATGAAGCCGGTTGCATCGAGTGGGTGCTCGATGGCCTCCCGTGGATACGCGAGGCTGACGGTCACGCTCGACAACAGGGAGGATTCTTGTAAAGCGCGCGCGCTGCCGCCAAACGCCTCGCCGAGGAGGCTTGCCGCGCTGCGCGCAGTCGTCGCCACGACGGCGGCATCGAATTCGAGTCGCTGGCCACGGGCGTCGCGAACGCTCACGCCGCCGGGACACGGGCTGAGCTGCTCGACCGCGTGCTGGAGGTGCAGCTCGATGCGCGTGCCGAGCATGCGCGCGAGTCGTTCCGGCAACTCGCTCATGCCATGCCAAAAGGAGCGGATGCCGCGACCGAGATCGTCGGACGACACCTGAAACCCCAGCAGCCGCCCGGCCTCGCCCGGCATCAGCTCGACCAAGCCTTGGCCATCGTAGCGAAAGGAACGCTGCTGCAGCTGCTCCACGATATGGGCAGAAATGCCGGCCTCGCGCGAGAGTGGTGGCACGACCTCGCTACGCGCCACGAAACCCTCCGCGCCGTGTTCGATCACGAAGCCGTCGTGTGACTCACTCCAGAGTTGACCGCCGACTCGTGTGCCGGCCTCGAATAGGGTGACTCGATCGCCGAGCTGTTCGCGGCGCAGGGCCACGGTCAGCCCGGCGATGCCTCCACCAATGACGGCGATACGTTGCATGCTCATGGCGTAGCACGTCCGCGACGGCTACCGCCAAGCACCGCCGCGGAGCTCTGCAGCGCCAGCTTCAAAGTTCGAAGCGGAACGCGCTTTGTGCGACTTCCTCCGCGGCCGTTTCTCGGTTGCCGCCCGGAGCTCGCTCGGGCATTGCCGCCCGGCGCCCACTGACGATCACCTCTTCACGTCCCCCGTCGCCGACCGTCCGTACCAGGCGGTAGGTCGTATTGCCGTCGGCGCGAGCGACTTCGGGCGCGGCGATCAATAGCTGCAGTTCCAGCGACTGGCAGAGATCGAACAGCACGCCCAAGTTGTCCGGTGACAAGCGGTTTGCCTCGTCTAGGAATAGGAAACGAAGCGAGCCGTGCTCGCGTTTCCCGCGGAGTAGGTTCGCGTCACGCTCCCATTCGCTGAGCACGACCATCATCAACGCCGCGCCAACGCCAATCGCTTCGCCGGTGGACAGGCGGGTCGGGTTGGCAAGCTCCCAAGTCTCGCTGCCTTGTCGCAAAATTTCCACCGACAACTCGACGTACTCGCGGTAGTCGAGGATGCGGTGGCCTCCGGAGCGACCACCGGCATAGCGCCGGAAGACTTCGTTGAGGGCGTCCTCGATCGGTAGCGTCGGTTGGAAGAGGAGTTCTTGCGCGTCGCCCTCGCGCAATGCGCGCAGCACTTGCCCCATGCGTTCGACGCGTTCGGCGCGCACGCGAATGCCCTGAATGCTACCGAAGCGAATCGAGTCGAGGCTTTGGTTCAAGCGCCGGACTTGGCTGCCTGCGCGGCGCAGCTGCACTTCGATGCTGCGCGCAATGTCCTCCGAAGCGCCGCGCAGGTCACTTTCTTGGCGTGCGAGACGGCGCTCCAAGCCGAACAGTTGATCCCGCAGGCGCTCCAGGGCTTCGAGCGGATCTTGAACGTCCGCGACCTGGGCGGGCACGCGGTTGCCGAGCCATTCCCGCACCAGCAGCCAGGCCTTCAGGTAGGCGTCGCCCCGCGCGTTCCGCGGATCCTCGCCCAGCAAGCTCTTGAGAGCCGCGACTTGCTCGGCGCCGCCGTGGGCCGAGCCGAGGCGATCGAGCAACAATTCGCATTTGCTGCGCGCGTCCGCCCACAGCTCGGCGCTGGATCGCGGCGCGGGAGCCTCCAGCAGGGCCCTGGTGCCGAGGCTCGGGAGCGCCCCGCGAGTCACCGTTTCGCGCAACGCCTGCCACGATTGTCGACTCGGCTGAGCTTGCTGCTCGGCGGCCTTGATGGCTCGATAAGCCGCATCACACTCGCGCGCGAGCTCACGACGGCGCTCGGCCATTAGCCCGAGGTTCATGCTGAGTTCACGCTCTTCTCGGTCGCACGCGTCGGCTTCGGCGCTCAGCTCCGCCAGCGCATGATCGTGGGAACGCAGGTCGAATGCCGAAAAATCCCCGACACCGACGCGCGCCAGCTCGGTGTCGAGACGCGCGCACTGCGCGACCAAGGCCGCTCGCTCCGCCTCGACTTGTTGCCAGGCGAGGGTGGCCTGTTCGCGCGCGCTCTCGGCTTCTTCGAGCGCGC
>Ga0164308_10001039_pt1 | contig 14868 bp, 16 predicted proteins | sample Whisoiple_246_MG_FD_109983 | JGI IMG/M metagenome (GOLD analysis project Ga0164308, IMG submission 109983) | Soil microbial communities amended with fresh organic matter from upstate New York, USA - Whitman soil sample_246_MG | ecosystem: Environmental > Terrestrial > Soil > Unclassified >...
GGGCTGGCGTACAGCGGCGCGAAACGGCCTCGCTGCACGTACGCGTACTTGTAGTGCGGGATTAAGTGGGTGAGGCTGCAACGCCGGTGTAGGCGGAAGATCACCGGTAAAATTAGGCGTAGCACCGCGCGCGTCACTCGCCTCTGGGTAAAAAGAATTCGGTTGGTCCATTCGAAAGCTAACCGGTATATCGCCATTTGGACTAGCCGCTGGACCCAACCCTTGCCCCCTGCATTGAAGTGGCAACGTGTGCGCTTGAATCCTCAATGCGATCTCGTTGACAATCTCACGATTGAGCGGAGTGAACTGTGAAGTTCTCGGGAGCTGAAAGGGTGAAGTCACTGTTGTGCAGTAATACTCTTTGCCGTTGTCGCCGGTAATGATGCCCTCAGCAGACGACGGAGCGGACACTTGTGCCTGCCTGCCGATTTCGAAGAAGGCAGCAGTGCCCATCAACTCCTCGCGCAGAATCCACAAGTGCTCGGCCACCCAGAAGGCAATGTTCTCACTCTCGAGCTGTGCGCGCGAGCAACAATTGATGCTCATCATGCCAGGCACAAGTACGCCTTTCCTCTTCTGCCCGGTCTCGAAATCGTACGACATCATGTCGTCCATCCCGAGTGAGTAAAACTGAACGGCGCTTCTAGTGAAACTGATGCATGGGCGCATGCCCACGATGTTGCCGTCAACAGGTGTCTCGTCCGAGATGTATACCTCAGAGTTCTCGTCGTCCGTCCAATGCATGTCACCCATAGGGCGACGTGCAAAGAGCACCTTCACAAACGTGTTGTACAGCATCCTGACATGCGTCAGGGGCGTATCACGCAAGCTAGCGAGCTGGTGTGCTCCCCGTGCGCTGTTCCTGGTGACTCTTGAGGGCATTGCGTAATTCCTCTGTTTCTCGGGACTTGTACTGATTGTAAGCCAGCCCCATGGCCCCGCCCAGGATAGGTCCTGCTTTTAGAAGGCGCGGCACTGTCAAATTATGCTTGCCCAACAGCTTGGTAATTCCAATGGCAGCACCGCTGCCAGCGGCAGTGCCAATGCCGAAACCGAGTGCGCCGCCACCTACGGCTTTTGCCGCACGCAGCCAAGGCCTCTCGGGGGTGGTGATGCCCTGCATCTCAGGCGGGGGAGGCTCGCCAGAATCTGGCGGTGGATCTGGCAAGTTGTTACTCGCCATCTTGAATAGCGCTTCGGCAATCGGAAGTCTCATGGCCGCTTCCTCCCATACATCTCAAAGATGTCTGGCATTCTTTCTTTCTCGAAATTCGAAAAGTTCTGCGGCATGGTGAAGTTACGCACCGGCGTGAAGTACATATCCTTCAACGGCTGATCGAAGTGCACAGGTATCGCGTACTCCATGTCCTTCTCTGGGATGCGATGAATCTGAACCTCTTGATGAACTGCCGCTCGTGAATGCTCAGTCTGCGTCTGTGCGACTACGCGCCAACGTGTGTTCTCTGCCTCAACGATTATGTCGTCGGGCTTCAAGATGGGGTAATACCCCATGCGCATAGTCGTGTTGTCCTGCTGCGTCTTACCCACATTAGTGCGCTGCGTGGCCTTCGAGCTCGGGTCGATCTGCATGTATGCTTCGATGGGATGCATATACCCACGAACAAACGTGGTGTCGTAGCAAAGCAGGCAACCGCTCTTCATCTGCTTCTTCAGCGCGTTGTTCCAGCAGTTCGGGCAGCGCTGGCCAAACGTGCGCACAGGAAGCACCACACAGCGCCGACCAGCAAATCCCTGCATCAAAATCAGGATGTGCCGACGTAGCTCCATCGCGATGATGTCGGGCTCTGGCTCATGCGCAACAGGCCCAAAGTCTTTTTGGTCACCAGTGAGCTTCTCCGTTACGCGTATCAGGTACTGATACTGCCGCCAACGGTTGGTGATCTGCATGATGTTGTCGACAAACGAATAGCGGTCTTCGAATTTGCCAGACAAGTCATCCCACGGCCCCTCCGGAGACTCCGAGCGCAGCACCGTGAACGTGTAGTCCAAGATGTCCACGTTCGCAGGTGAAAGCCGCCAAGTCACTTCATGGAAATCAACATCCAGTGAGGTGACCCGAAGGTGTTCGAGCTCGAAGGGGACGGGCATCTACCGTAATTCTACCGATAAATCGGGGATAAGAATAATGGAGGAGAAACACATGACTTTGTTCGCCACTTTGTACAACCTGACCATCGGCCATCTTATCGACAAAAGCACATTCGATGAGTACGAAGCCAAAATCGACGTGCCTGCTGAAGACATCTGGGGAAAAGACGAGAAGGTACTCGAGCTATTGAAAAGCATGCTCAGCTACTTTGAGGCAGAGCACGCAAAGACAGCAAACTCGCGTAATCGACAAATGCGCCTCGCCATCTTCATCACTAGGCTTAAACACAACATCAAGATCACCAGCGACATCATTGAGTACAAGCAAGCCCTGTCGGTACTACGCGACCGAGCTGCTTGAGCTCTCACTTGAAAAGGCAAAAAGCCTTTTCTTTAGCCCCGCGGTTGCTGCGTGTTGCCTTTGGACAAACGCCCAGCGGCAAGGCCTGCAGCCCCAGCAGCTCCTGCGGCCGCAAGCGGATTGGCCTTGGCAAAGCCGGCTGCGACGTTGCCCACGGACTTGGCCACCTGCGGTAGGCCGCCCGCCTTCATTGCAGTTCCAAGCATGTTGCCGCCGGCCTTAGCTGCGCCAGCGATTTGTGGCACCGCCGCTTTGGCTGCGCCGACCAGACCACCGACATTGATACCGGCGGTCTTCGCGGCTTCTGGCCTGTGCTGGCTGTGCTGGCCATGAAGTTTGCTTGCAGTCGAGTCGAGGTTTCCTTTTACGCTGCCTGCCGCACCGCCGAGTATTGAGCCGCCAAGTGCGCCTACCGCTCCCCCCAAGAGCCCTGCGTGAACAGGTGAGGCCCCACTGCTGAGGCCAGCTAGTGCCCCACCGGCGGCGCCAAGTGCGCCACCCGCAAGGCCACCGCCAGTGAAGCCTTTCCACCCTTGTTGTTTGATGTAACTCTCCGCTTGGTTCTTTGCTTGGAACGCGTGCTCGGGCTTGGCCTCAATCGCAGCGGATTCAGCATTACCCAAGAGGGCACGGCGCAAATAGTGGCCTTCCGGATTTGAAGCGGCCTTCTTTTGCAGCACCTTGTCCCACTCCCTTGGCGACATGCCCTTAGGCGGTGCTGGCTCAGCGACCTTTGCGAGCAAGCGGCCAGCCGCGGCAGCAGCTGCCACTTTGAGCGAGGCCTGCTTCACGTCTTCCGCCGGCGGAACGCCTTCCTTCGGAGGCTCTTTCTTCGCAGGCGGTTTCGGCGGTTCCTTCTTTGCCGTCGGAGCTCCGCCGGCGCCAGGAGGACCTGGAGGACCTGCTTCTGCCGCGGGCGGCGGCGGCGGCTGAGCGCCACCCTCTTCGCCGTGCGCAGCGTGCAGCTGCTCGATTGCCGCGTTTTCCATCTTCTCTTCGGGCTTATTGCCCTCGCCGGCAGCAGCTTCCTCAGCTTGCACCTGCTCGAGCGTACCGATGGCCGCCTCCTCCGCCTCTTCCGGAGCCGCCTCAATCGCGGGCATGCCAACATCGCCACCGGCGCCAGCCATGGCCAAATCGAGCTCGAGCATCTTCTTTTGAAGGCGCAGCGCGTCACGCTTGGTCCAGGTGTCCTGCGACTGCTGTTGCATGCGCTGCTCGATATCGGCTTGCTCGAGCTGAATCTCTGCGCGCTCGAGCTCGACAGCCTTTTCAAAGAGTGGCGTGCCCTTGAAGTTGTCGAGCCAGCACGTCACGCCATCAGACTCTCCTGGCCCGCAGCCCTTGATACCGCTCATGGCGATTTTCGTGACCAATGCCGTCGGCATCGTGTGCAGCTTGGCTTCAAGCGCGGCACTTGCGGTCTTCTCGGTCTCGTGGCGGTACACAGTGGCAAGAAATGAATCGAGCATGGTCTTCTCCTCAGCCCTTCGCGTGATGCGCAACCGCCTCAGAAACGAGGCCTTTCAAATGTGGACCCGCGCCATAGCCAGCACCGGCGCCAGCCAGCCCTCCGGCGATCGTAGCGGCAACTGGGTGATTTTGCGTAGCCTCGCCCAAGGTGAGCATGGCCTTGTCCTTGACGAGCTCGAATGCTCGAGCAAAGCCCCGCATACCGGGTTGTTGTGCGGCCTCTTCGCCTTGGGCGACGCGTGCGCGCAGCGGGTCGAGGTGGCTCCCATCGCTGGCAGCCTCCGCGCCAGCCAGTCCAGCGCCGACGGCACCGCCAGCCAGTGCACCTACGAGCTCGGGGCGCCGCAGGTAGTCTGGTAGTGCAGCTGCAATTTTGGCTAGGTGGGCTGCGCTGCCAACCTTGATGGACACGCCTGGTTGCTTGGGCGGCTGTGTGGGAGACGCTGCTGGCGCCTGTGGCGGCACTTGCGGCGTGCTGGGGTCGGACGGAGGGGCCTCTGCCGCTGGCTGCGCTTCAGCCCCCGGTGGCGCTCCCATGGGGCCCGCGTCTGCGCCAGCATCGCCACCAGCGCCGCTCTCCTGTCCGCCGGCAGCCAAGCCCTCACCGCTGTCAGCACCAGCTTCGGCGCCTGGCTCCGCGGCAGCGGCGGGGTCACCCTCACCGCCGGCGGGCGCCTCGCCTGGCGGCAATTCTGGAGACGACGCACCTTCGGCCAACGGCTCGACACCCTCAGCAGCGCCACCGGCGCCACCAAGCTCCGGCTCAGTGCCCGGCAGACCTTCGGCGGCCAGGTCAAACAACTGCGTGCGCAGCTGCTGCCCTTGGATCTTGGCGGTGGTCTCTGTGGCCTTCGCCTGCAACGCCTGGTTAGATGCGGCCACTTGGCCGCTCATCGCCTGGGTAGCTAGCGCGTTCGCCTGCTCTACCTGCTGCATGGCAGCGGCGTGCGCGATCTGCATCTCTTGCTGCGACGCGGCCATCTGCGACTCGTGCGCCTGCTGTTGAGCTTCCAGCTCCTGTGCGTGGGCTTCAGCATCCGCCGCGCGCTGCACCGCCTCGGCGGTAGTGCCACGAAGTTTCTCGAGGCACTGCTGGTAGTACGCCACAGACGCTTGGTCTTCGACCGCCTGCGCGTCCATCTCGGTCTGCAAGTAACCCGCAGGGTCCTTGTCGCCAGCGGCTGGCGTTGGCAGCGCTTCGGAGTTGGCAGGCATGCCGTCTTCGCCGGCGGTCTTGAACTGACCTACCAGCGCGTCGAAGCGCGCAGATGCCTCTTTCAACGTAGGGGTAGCGGCGGCCTGCTTGATTGACTCAGCCATGATGGCGTCGTCCTCGGCGGACATTTGACGGCCGTCGTACTTCAACTTGATGAAAAATGAAGCGGCCTTTTCAAGCGGGATACCGCGACGGAGTCCTTTTTCGATAGCGTTCATGGCACTCCTCACTTGTTGTACGTGATGTAAATTGCGCCGTTCTCAGGAATGACGCTGACCAATGCTGGCGCTGAACCGCCAGGCGGATTCAACAAAACGCCAGAGACCGCTACGTTGTTAGGCAACCCAAGCGGGACTCGACCGCCTTCGTTGACCGCCGCCATAGCGCAAGCGGCCGCGCCGCTGCTCTGATAGAAGAACAGCTTCTTGCCTGCACAATCAACCTTCAACCCAGCGATGGCGGCTTCCAACTGCGCCTTGACGTCGGCAAAGCGCATCAAGCCGGCAGTTGTAGTTGCGGGCTGCGTGAACGTGCAAGAACCAGCTGGCGCTGAAAAAGTAATCGTCTTGCCTACCAACCCGTAGAAATCACTGGTCGGGTCGATACCACCATCAATGCCACCTCGGCACCAGTTGTTGGCTTCGAGGACGGTGCCGAATTTTTGCGTGACAATCATTGGGGCCTTCCGATTTACAGCATCATGTACGACGTATTAGTGATCCAGTATTCGCTAAACACGCCACTATTCGAAGGGCCTAGGATGCCTTCGATATTCAACGCCACTTTCACGTGCTGTTTGCGTTGCTCAGTGGACGCCTTGAAATACTGAAGCCACTGCATCAGCAGCGGCGTTTTATCGCTCACGCCTACGTTGATGCCGCCAGTTGAGTAGTTGATGTGGTTGCGCGTCTGAAGAAGCCCTACCTGCTCGATAAGGCTAATCACAGTCATGCGCGTGAGCAGCGAATGCTGATTTCTCTGCAGTAAGTCTTCCAGCGATAGCGAGGTGAAGTGCGGTGTGCCGTTGAAGTCACTGAGCGCGTCAAGCACGGACCAAGCAATCTGCCGGTCCGTGCTCTCTTCCCCAGCCACTAGCCGATTCAATTCCGGGAAGTCGCGCATATAACCACGCACACTCGACACAAACGCCTGAAACGTCGGAGTGACGCCTGGAAGGCCTTGCAGTGTATCGCGGTTGATGTTGCTCATCGCCGATTGTTCTTACTCGACTGGACAGGGGCTGGCTTGGGCGCGGGGGCAGGCGGTGGCGCCTCAGGGACGGCCTCTTGGACAGGCGTAGGTTCCGGAGCTGGTGCAGGCTCTGGGCTGGGCGCAGGCAAAACCTCTTCGGAAACTGCCGGTGCCGCAGGCACTGGGTCTGCTGCCACCTTGGTTTCTGGTACATCCAAGTGTTGAATGTGCACAGACAGCACGCCACCCTCAGCGAGTTTGGCAGTGCGCGCTTGCGCGTAAGGCGGCGGCAGCGACCCAAGGGCAAGCGCGCCAATGGACACCAGGAACTTGACGTCGCTGCGCAACACCGGCGTGTCCTCCAGCTCAACGAACTCGCCCGGATTGCACATGCGAGTGCCCACCGCGACGTGGGCGTTCAACATGTGGTGCTTCGCCAGCGTCGGTGTTTCAACGTCGGTGAGGTTGTAAACCTTCACGAAGTGCGATTCCGTGCTCATCGTTTGTTACCTTTCTTACCAGCCTTGCTAGCGGTCTTGACGTCCGGCACAGTGTCCGGAACAGGTGTCTCAGATACCGCGGGTGCTTCAACCGCCTCAGTAGGCGCTGTAGAAGCACCATCGGCGGCAATGTCCTCACGCGGCATCTCATTGTCGGTGACCTCCTCCAATGGGTCACTGGTATCAGAGCCCCCGCGATACGAGCCGCTGGCGCCAAGCTGCGACTCTCCAAGCAGTTGCTCGTTCACTGCGTCAACCGCGTCACCCAAGGCCTCGAGAAAAGGATCACCAGGAAGTTCTCCCTGTTCTGCCGCTTTGTCTTTGAGCATTTGCTCGAGCGTAGCGGCGGCAACCGGGTCACCCGGATACGTGCCGTCAATGAACGTGGGCATCGGATTGCCCGAAGGGTCATCGTTCGCGGCTGAATCCAGCGGCGGGTTCGGCAACGGAGCGGGCAAAGCCGGCACCGAGACCTCAACCAAGCCGCCCTTCAGCAGCTCTAGGTTCAGGCGTCGCCCATCAATGAAGTGCAAGGACAAAATGCCCTGTGCCTCCTTGTCGATGAGCTCATTCAAATTCGCGAGCACCTTCTCCGAGGAAACTTGACGCTCGCCATTGCGCACCAGTCGGTACGACGGGTCACCAAACAGAAACTGCTTGAAGCGATGCCGCGACGGCGCTCGAGCCCTCGTAGTACGCGTACCGCCACGTCGGACCTGACTGCGCACCACCAGCACCGAGGGCAACCCGTCGACTAGCTCACCTTTGGCGCGCGTCCAATTGGGGTCGCTCCACGCAGGGCCCCACGCACTGACACCATGCGGACCAAGCGTAGTGCTGTCACCCTCACCAACGATGCGAAACCAAGCGTCGTACTGCTCGGCCTTGTACCCAGAGGCGACAAATTCTTCGAGGCATGGACGGGTCATGTAGTAGCCGTCCGGCATCTCGGCATCAAGCACAATACCCTTCGGAAGCGCTGGGACGTAATTCGCGTCCTCTTTTAGCTTCGCAAGCTCCGCCATCACCGTGTCGTGGATAGTCGGCGCCGCCTCTTCCGTGCCACCAGTCTCTTCGTTTTGCTCTTGTTCCATGTAACCTCCAGCTGCAGCCTACCCCGAACCCTAAAACCAAGAAAGGGCGCCGGGCCACTTGGCACCGACGCCCTTCCTCGAGCCATCCTAAGTCAGGACTACGTTCAGTACTGGCTGACCTGGGGGAACTTGAGGCCAGCGTCCACGCGGTTGTTGACCGCGCCGAGCGCTTCCTCGTTCAACGGGATGAAGTTGCCCGCGGCCACGAAGCCGTCGGCGTCCGTCGTGGGGTTCGCGTCACCCGAGTAGAGCTCGAGCTTGCGGACCGCCGCGATGTTCAGCACCGACATGCCCACGTCTTCCCAGGCCTGGAAGGTGATCTGGTTGGCAATCTTGTCGATATAGAACTTCGTGTTGTTCAACACGTAGAACTTGCCGAAGAACTCCGGCTTCGTGAACACGTAGATGTTCCCGGGGCGGAGGATGTCGGTCTTGATCGTACGGATGTACGACTTGCCCAAGATCTGGTTGTACTTGTAGCCGTCGACCGTGGTCTCGGACTGGATCTTGTCGCCGAAGTCTTCCACCGTCCACTGGAGCAAATCGTCCCAGTCGACCTCGGTCATCAACAGGCGCTCCGAGCGCAAGCGGTTGCCGTCCAAAAGCTTGAACAGGTTCACGAAGTCGGGGCGTTGAACCGCCAAGACCTCGGTGGACGTGGTGGCCGTGGTGCGCGCGAGCTCACCCTTACGGACCGAGAACTCGACGGTCGAACCGATGGTCGAGCCGGTGCCGCCCTTGAGGGCCTTCGACGTGCCACCGTTGGCCTCGGTCTGCAGCGCCTGCACGGACGCTTCAATGTGAATCGTGAACTCGCGGTCCTCGATTTCTTGAATGTCCTTCACCGAGTTCTCCTCGATGACCTTGGTGATGGGCATCTCGTACGCCAGCAGCTCTTGCTCCGTCTTCTGGAACATCTCGCTGCTGATGGTGAAGAAAGCCACCTCGGCGCGCGCGCCGCGAATGAAACGCGCGGTGGGTTTGCCACGGAAGGTGATCGACATCGCGCGCGATTGCGGTTCGATGTCGACGATTTTCACGAGCGTGTCGTGGTTGACCGAGCGCTGGCAATCGGCGCGCGTGACCTGTTCCGGCGGGATGACTTTGCGTGCAAAGCTCACCTCACGGAGACGGTCACGAACGTACGACCCACCGTACTCGGCGATTTTCTCTTTGCCCTCGCTGCTGTTGAGCTTGGTCGCAAAAAGTTCGTTCATCATGGTCGCCGGAACTGACATCTGAATACTCCTTCTGGATCTCTAGGGTGTGGAAGGGGTGTTCCAGCGCTCAGACGCGGTACCCCGAGATGAAACGAAGCTTACCACCATTGTTGGCAGGAAGCTTAGTGACGAAACCGACAACGGCATCGGTGTCACCCGAACCACCGTGGCCGACGAGGCCGCTGTAGTTGCGCGGGCCGATGGCGATGGTGCGGACCTTCAGCGGCTGCATCACCGTGGTGATGGCCGTGCCGACAGCGGAGTCATAGATACGAGTGTCGAACTCGTACTCACCGCGGAACAGCGCCGTGGTCTTCTTCTGCGACATGCCCAGGCGGTCCGTGCGGCCACGCTCGCTGAAGCAAGGGAAGCTCTTGATGGCCGCGATGGACGCCAAGCTGGTGATGTCCGTGACGCGAACCCACTTGTAGTTCGTGTCCAGGGTCAGCCATTCGCCGTCCACGAGTGCCACCGAGTTCAACGGGTCAGCAATGTCGGGGTTGGCAAGCGGCAGGTCACGCAGCCAGATCTGCAGGATGTCGCTTACGGGGTCGAAGTTCACTTTTTGTACGGTGGACGGCATTTCAGTTTCCTCCTGTTCAGCTCAAAATGAAATTGGCGAGGTCGCTGCCCCCGGAGGAGCCCGAGATCTCATCGGATACATGGGCGTGCTTACCCATCATGTTGGTCCCGTAAAGATCGACTGCAGCCTTCGTGACCGTAAGGTCCATGTTTCCGGCGGCAGCTTCCTTTTCGAGCTCATCAGCAAGGCCCGCGACGTCGCCATCACGAATGCCCTTTTCCAGCATCGACGCAGCAAGCTTCTCGACTTGTTGCCTCGACGAGTTGGCAAGGTACGCCTCTTTGTAGAAGTCGCGTTCGGCCGCAACTTTACGCAGCACCTCCGGAACCTCCGCAAGAACTGCTTGACGATCTTCAGCACTCAGCTTGTTCATGGGTTCTTCCAATCACATTCCGCCGGCACCGCCAGCAACGCCACCAACGGGGGGAGCAGTGAAGCTACCGCCGCCGGATTCCTTCTTTTTCTTCTTGTCGTCCTCGTCCTTGGCCTCAGCGGCCATCTTTTCGAGAACAACGCGAGCTGCCGCCGTACGAATGGGGTCAGCCGCCGCAATCTTCACACCGGCCTTGGGCGTATTCGAGAACGCCATGTTCAAGGTCTTGTCGTGCGCCGCGCTCAACGCCGGCTCGGTCAACAGCTTGCCCATGGCCGAGCTCGTTCCAGCCTTGGCGTCACGCTTGGTGAAGTTGATGGCGGAGTCGTTCGACGAAATGAGCGAGGTGTTGCCCTTCGGCATACCACCGGCGGGCGCGCCGCCGGGTTGACCCGACGCACTGGTTTCCGGTGCCACTGCTGCACCAGCGGAGATCTTGGCCGGGTTGATGGCGTCTTCCGCCTGCTTCACCGTGGTCAAGAAGTACTCAACCAGCTTCGGGTTCACGCCCTCCGGCGAGGCAGTCTTGGCGCAGTCATCCATAGCGCCTTCTTTGCGTTCCTCTTTCGGCTTGTCCGCCTTCGCCGCAACCTTGGCCAGCACCGCGCTGCGCAGCTCATCGGCACTGACCGAGCTCAGCTTCACGGGCTGCGCCGGGTGCTTCATGCTGGCGTTGGTGTCCAGCGCGTTGGCTGGTCCCTTTGAAACTTCAGCGGGCGCATGCAAACCGGGCGTCTTCGGAATGACGTGCGCCGGCGTCGCCTGCCCTTGGCTGCCAGGAGTGAAAGGATTCTTGCCACCTACATGCGAGTCGGTGACCGTCAGCGAATTGGGCCCCTCACCGGGCATCGCCTCTTTGACCACATACTCCATGGCCTCTGCCAACTTGTTGACGTAGGCAGTCGGAATCGAATCATCCATGGGCGAGGCAACTTTCGTTACCTGCATGGGCGCCACAGATTGCCGTTCGGCCTCCTGGGCGATAGCAGCTCGGTCATTCACGGTGGCGGCGGCAGCCTTGACCAGCTCGTGAATCGTCATCGTCTTGGTAACAGCGCTCATTTGAACCTCAGTGTGAGCAACCTTGTGCGGCAAAAAACTTTGAGAGTCTGGGGCCAATGCCTTCTGCACTGAAGCTCCCAAGTCGGCGGTTGGTGACGACCCTGAGTTCACTCGAGAATAGTTGGTTCGAGGCGACAACCCCTTTGGACCTGTCTGTCCAGGGGCCGGCTTGTTCCCAACTGCAGCTGTGGGGACAGGAGCCACGGAGGCTTGCGTTGCTGCCGAGTCCGCGTACGGGACTGCAGTGGCTTCCGCTTGCTTCTCCATGAACTCCTAAATCTCCCATTGCCTACTCGCGAAAACTCAGAGGCTACACTCAGGCGCCTTGCGACCAGTCAACCGGAAAGCCTGCGGCTTCGCAGTATTCCAGCGCGCGGACGTGCACAGCCGCTTCCAAGGACTCGGCGCTCGCCACCTTCGTACCGTCGGGCACGCCCAAAACGTGCACCGCATTGATGCGCGCGACCGCCAAGTCGGTGTTCACGCCGGCAGTCTTCAGCAGGTCGATGGCGCGGTTGCCAGCGAGCTCATCGAGGCTTGGGGTACCAGCGGTCGCGGTCTTGGTCTTGGTCTTCTCGAACTCGGAAACAAGCGCAGCGGCGCGGGCAGAAGCTTCTTTCTTCTTCTTCTCTGCCTCTTCGTCGTCGCCCTTGCCCTCTTCCTTCTTCTCGCCCTTTTCGTCTTTCTTGGCGATGGCGGCAGCAAACGCGGGCGGCATCTCACCGGCGAGCTTCTTCAGCTCGTCAATGTACGCGTGCGCCATGATGCGGCCCATCGCGTCAGCCTCAGCAACCTTGACGGCGGCGGCGCGCTTTTCCTGGTACTCTGCCTCGGCAGCGGAGGCCACAGCGACGGAGGCCTCTTTCGACTTGGCCGCTTCCTCTTCCTTGGCCTTCTTGGCCTTGGCCTCGGGGGAGTTTTCGGAATCTTGCGCCGACTTCATATCCATGGCGACCTTGAACAGCTCGTTCACCTGCGCGTTGTCCAGCTGCGAGACGTCGATTTGTTTCTCGGCGCACAGGTCAGCAAAGAAACTCACCTGGGCTTCTTTGGCCAGGTCCTCAGCAGTAGGGGCGGGGGCGGCAGACGCCTCTTTGGTGTTCGTGCCAAAGATCTCCGAGAGCTTGTCTTTCATGTCAGTGGGCATTGCGTGACTCCTATGATGCAGCTTTGGGTGTTCATCGCGTGGTCACGAAGGGGGAGACCCTCTGCACGCCGGCATTAGCCTGATCGCCTGATAGATGTACCACTGACTCAGCGATATTCCCAAGTGGCACTTCATTTAAGAAGGCGTGCTTGAGGTACGCAAAGCTCAATGGGGTGAAGAGATCGCCTGGTTTTGCAGCAGCCACCTTGCGCAGTTCAACATCGCGCGGCGTTGTAGCCGACTCGATGAGATGTTGTGCGCTTGGTACAAGTTGCATGAGGTCGTCTCGGTATCCCTGGTAGGCAGCCCCAATCTTACGTAGTAATTCCGAGGGATGGGAAGAAGACGCACTAGCGTTCTTCTCAGGACTAGCCACCACAATCACAACTCGCCGCTCGATGAACGGCCCAAGCGCCGACCTCATGGCCATGAAGGGCAGTAGCTGCTGAGCAATGGTTGCGCTGAAATCATGCTCTGAAATGGCTGAAGTGGTCTTCTCCTCAGTCTTTGGGAACACCTCCCCAAGACGCTCAAGCTGGTCGGCGAAACCCTTCTTACCCTGGCTAACTAAGGACACCCTCTGAAATTCACTTGGGCGAAGAATAATGCCCAACCCGGTCAAGGTGGACAGCGCGCGCGCCAAACCAGCGTCGCCCAGGCTATCCAACAAGTCGGTAGGCAAGCTCGGCTCCGCGGCGGTTAAAGCAGGCACAGCTTTACCAGCCAGCTGGTTAGGGACGACCTTCTTGGTCATCTCAGCTTGCTTGGCACGCCCACGTTCAACAACTTCTTTCTCTGTAAGAAGGCGGGCTACTTTTTCAATGGTTGGCTCAGCGGCGTAGCCCAGCTTCTCTGCGAGCTCAGCTGAGCCCATGAAGCTGTACATCTTGCCGTCATCGGCAATCTTCAGCATCGACTTGGCGATCTTGTCCGCGCCAATGAAAACAAAGCTGATGTCGAAGAACGCTGGGAAGTCATTATCCACCCAGACCTTGCGGCCATCGGGGAGAATGCGGTTCATCTGGGTACGACCGTACTCAGAGTAATCGTTACGCGTGATGCTGAGGCCACGAATACCGACGCCGTTTTTCTCCTTCAGCTCCTTGTGGAACTTCAAGATGGCATCACCTGGGCTCTTATGCTCCTTGGGCTTATAGGTGTCCCAGGCTTTTTGATAGAGCTTGCGATCAAGCGTAATTGAGCAAGTGTCGAAGGGCACCTTTGTGCCCATGCTGACGTCGGGATATCCGCCCGCTTTCAACTTGTCCCAAACACCCTCACCGCCAAACGTCTGGCAACGCTCTTTCTCGAGACGGGTAATCAGCTCTACCCGTTTCATGTGTGGGTTCCACGCGGCCAGTTCAACGTAACCTAAGGCGCGGGTCGCGTCCTTGTTTCGATGATGCGCGTATACGTGCGCACGATAGAAAGTAGGAAAGCCGTACGCCCAGTCGCGCGCCGTAATCTTGTCTACGGCTGGCACACCAAGCCACTTGTCAGGACAATGAATTAGGGCGGCTTCACTAAAGCGGTCGCCGTTGATGTTAGAGCTGTAGTACTCGCCAGCGCCCATGGCATTGACGAGCACATACTGGCAATCGTTCTGCGGCTTCAACGCGGCAATGAACGAGGCTACCTCTGGCAGCAGATTGGCCGAAGCAGTCTTTTCGAAGTAAGAGTCAGCGGGCCCAAACAGTGGAACTGCTGCGGGCCCAAACTCTTCACTCCCTTGAAAGAAACCAACCTTGTCCATCAGAATCGATTGGTAGTTTCCGAAATCTCAGACGGTAGCTCACTACCAGGGTTGAAGTTCTTCTTGGTTTGCCCTTGAACCTGCCGGTTCATACCGACACCCTTGGAGAAACCACCGAGGGCTGCCTCTGTAAGAGGGCCAGGACGTTGGCCGGGGCCGCTGTCGCGCAGCGCCTGTACGGCAACGCCGCCCTGTTGCCCTGGGTCTCGCTCCATCGCATTTCGCATGTAGGTGCCAGCAACGAGCGGCTCCTTGGTGAAGTGCGGAGCCATCGTGCGCAAGGCAGAGAACATGCGGTTGAACCCGACGGGGTCGGCTTGATGCTGATGCTGCAGGTCTGGATTAGCCTCCAACATGTTGTTGAAGTCGCGCGTCTTCGTAGCCGCGTCATACAGTTTGGCCGCGCCCAAAGTAAGACCGGCAAACGCGGCACCGCCAATACCAGTAGCGGCGCCTGTGGCAAGCGCGCCACCTACCTGCTTACCGTAGCTCTTGGCCGTAGGCCCAAATTGCCCCAGATTGAATGCCTTCTTTTCCTGAAGAAATACTTCGACCGGATTCTTGGCCATGCCTCACTGTCCCGTCATGTTGTTGTAGCGGCGCTGCTGATACGCCATTGTACCAGGCACGATGGAAGCTGCGGTGTTTACTACACCACGCACGGCGGGTCGATCGGTAACGTTTTGCACCGCCGCGTTTGCGGCCAAGCCAGACCCGACCAATGCGGTGCCTTTGAGCGCCTTTGCGATAGTAGGCGCCAGCTGCTTGCCGTCCTTGGCGCCAACA
>Ga0164308_10001041_pt1 | contig 14824 bp, 10 predicted proteins | sample Whisoiple_246_MG_FD_109983 | JGI IMG/M metagenome (GOLD analysis project Ga0164308, IMG submission 109983) | Soil microbial communities amended with fresh organic matter from upstate New York, USA - Whitman soil sample_246_MG | ecosystem: Environmental > Terrestrial > Soil > Unclassified >...
GTCCGGGTCGCCGACGTAGAAGAGGTAGCCCAGCACCCGTACGGAGTCCCGTTGCATGCCGTCGCCCAGCAGGGCCGCGACCGGCACGTCGAGGTGCTGGCCCAGCAGGTCGAGCAGGGCCGACTCGACCGCGGTGACGGCGTGCACGGTGGTCCGCAGGTCGAAGGTCTGGGCACCCCGCCCGCCCGAGTCACGGTCCGCGAACCTGCTTCCGATCTCGCGCAGGACGCGCTTGTGGTCGCCCACCTTCGCGCCGAGGACCAGGGACTCGGAGTCCCGGAGGGTCCGGGTGATCTTCTCGCCTCCGGGCACCTCCCCGAGCCCGGTCCGGCCCTCGGAGTCCTTCAGGACGACGATGTTGCGGGTGAAGAACGGGCCGTGGGCGCCGGAGAGGTTCAGCTCCATGCAGTCGCGGCCGGCGACGGGATAGACGGAGAAGTGGGTGACGGTCGGCTGGTTCATGCTGGTCGGGTTCCTTGGGTGCGAGAGGGAGCGGGCCGGGAGCCGGGATGCGGTGCCTTCAGAGGCCGGTGACGTCGAGGGTCCACTCGGCCGCCAGGACGCCTCCGAGGCCGAGGACCGCGAGCACGGTCGTGTAACCGGTGCGGACCTTGATCGCCTGGATGACCGAGAGGTTGAAGTACTCCTTGAACAGCCAGAATCCCGGGTCGTTGACGTGGGAGAAGGCGATCGATCCGCACGACACGGCGAGGACCATCATCTCGGGGTGGGCGCCGCTCCCGGCGAGGAGCGGCAGCACCACGCCGGAGGCGGTGACCACGGCCACCGTCGCGGAGCCGAGCGCGATGCGCAGGATGGCGGCGATGAGCCAGGCCAGGATGATCGGCGAGACCGGCCAGTGCTCCGTGACGTCCTTGATGTAGTCGGAGATCCCGCCCTCGACGAGGACGTTCTTGAAGGCTCCGCCCGCACCGATGACCAGCAGGATCATCGCCATGGCCCGGGCTGCCGAGGCGCAGGAGGCGCTGACGTCGGCCAGGCTGCGGCCGATCCGTGGTCCGAACGCCCAGGCCGCCAGGAGGAGGGCCAGCAGGAGCGCGATCGGCGCGGAGCCGACGAAGGCGATCCCGTGCAGGAACGGGCTTTCACCGGACGCGGCCATGTCGACCACGGCCGCGCCGGCGATCAGCGCCACCGGGAAGAGCGCCACGAACAGCGACCATCCCATGCCCGGCATCTCCTCGTCGGTGAACTCCCGGTCACTGACGAGGCCTTGGGGGATGGAGGGGTTCATCGCCCTCACGAACGGCAGCCGCGGCCACAGCAGCGCGACGAGCGCACCCGCGGGCACGGCGATGAAGAGGCCGTAGAAGAGGGTGTGGCCGACGGAGGCGTGGAACGTCGCGGCGACGGCGGTGGGACCGGGGTGCGGCGGAAGGAAGCTGTGCATCGTGGACAGCGAGATCGACATCGGCAGGCCCACCCACAGCAGGTTCACCCCGGTGACCCTGACGAGGGTGAACGCGATCGGCACGATGATGATGAAGGCGACCTCGTAGAACATGGTCACGCCGATGAGCATGGACGTGACCACCATGGCCAGCTGCACCCCGCGCGGTCCGAAGGCGTCGAGCAGTCTGCCGGCGATCCGCTGGGCCGCGCCGGAGTCACCCATGATCCGCCCGACCATCGCACCGAGGCCGATGGTGAGCATGGTGTCGCCGATCTGGTCCCCGATTCCGGCCGAGAGGACGTCCGGTATCTCGACGGCCGGTATCCCCTGGACCAGAGCCACGCCGACGGCCACGAGCAGCAGTGCGGCGAAGCCGTTGAGCTTCATACGGGTCATCAGGAGCAGCAGCACCACCACGCTGATCCCGACTACGACGAGCGGCATGCCAGTTCCCCGATCTCATCCTCATATGCAGATGGCGTATATGTATGAGAACGGAGGTTAGGGCGGTGAACGCGACAGGGTCAATGGGTGTGACAGCGCGGATTTACGATGGGCGGATGCCGGAGAACAGCGGGGTCCGTGGGGTGAAGTCGGCGTCCCGCACGGTCGCCCTGCTCGAACTCCTCGCCTCCCGGGGCGACCGGCCGGCCCGGCTGGACGAACTCGCCGAGGAGCTCGGCGTACCGCGCAGCAGCATGTACCAGTTGCTGCGGACCCTCGTCGACTGCGGCTGGGTGCGCACCGACACCACCGGCTCCCTGTACGGCATCGGCATCCGCGCCCTGCACACGGGGACGAGTTATCTGGACAGCGACCCGCATGTGCGCGCGGCGCGCCCCTACCTCGACGAGGCCTCGGACGCACTCGGCGAGACGATCCATCTGGCCAGGCTCGACGGTTCGAACGTCGTGTATCTGGCGACGCGTGAGTCCCACGAGTACCTGCGCACCATCAGCCGGGTGGGGCGCCGCATCCCGGCGCACGCCGGGGCGCTCGGTAAGGCCCTGCTCGCCGAGCGGCCCGATGACCGACTTCCTCTGCCGGAGGGGCCCCTGACTCCCCGCACGGAGAACACGCACACCGAACGCGCCACACTGCTGGCCGATCTCGCCGGGGTGCGCGAGCGCGGCTACTCGATCGACCGCGAGGAGACGGTGACGGGCATCGCGGGTTTCGGCTTCGCCCTGCGGTACGACACACCGGCCGTCGACGCCATCAGCTGCTCGGTGCCGGTGGCGCGGCTCGGCGAGGAGCACGAGAGGCGGGTCGTGGCGGTGATGCGGGAGATCCGCACGAAGATCGAGAGCGCCCTGTCCCCCGCCTCCGGCGCCCCCGACTGGCGCTGACCCATCACCTCCGGTGCACCCGACCGGCGCCGACCCGCCGCGTCCTGCGTCCCGGACCGGCGCTGCCTCCCCCCGCGTCGGGCCGCGGGGGGAGGCAGCGCCCCGAGGGCGTTCCGCCGCGTCAGCCGCGGGGCGTGTCGAGCGCGTTCAGCAGCCGGTCGACGTCCTCGTCGCAGGTGTAGGGCGCGAGGCCGACCCGTACGCCGCCCTCGTCCCCCAGTCCGAGCCGGCGGGACGCCTCCAGGGCGTAGAACGACCCGGCCGGTGCGTCCACTCCGCGTTCGGCCAGGTGCCGGGAGACCTCCCCCGAGTCCCGGCCCGCCACCGTGAACAGCGTGGTCGGGGTACGCCGTGCCGCACGGGAGTACACGGTGACGCCGTCCAGCCCGGCCAGTCCTTCCTCGATGCGGCCGTGCAGCCGGTCCTCGTGCGAGGCGAGCGCCGTGAACGCCCGGACCAGACGCTCCCGCCTGCTGCCGGCGCCCGGGGCGAGCCCGGCGAGGAAGTCCACCGCCGCCGTCGCACCCGCCAGCAACTCGTAGGGCAGCGTGCCGAGTTCGAAGCGCTCGGGCACGGCGTCGCTGGAGGGCAGCAGCTTGTCCGGACGGAGGCTGTGGAGCAGTTCCCGCCGCCCGGTCAGCACGCCGAGATGCGGTCCGAGGAATTTGTACGGCGAGCAGACCAGGGTGTCCGCGCCGAGGGCGGTGAGATCGACCGTGGCGTGCGAGGCGTAGTGCACCGCGTCGACGTGGAGAAGCGCGCCGGCGCCGTGCACCAGGGCGGCGAGGGCGGGGATGTCGGGGCAGGTGCCGATCAGGTTGGAGGCCGCGGTGACGGCCACGAGCCGGGTGCGGCCGGACAGTACGGCCTCGATGTGTGCGGCGTCGAGCTCACCCGTTCCGGGGTCGAAATCGGCCCACCGGACCGTCGCTCCCACGGCCTCGGCGGCCTGCACCCAGGGCCGTATGTTGGAGTCGTGGTCGAGCCGGGACACCACCACTTCGTCCCCCGGTCCCCAGTCCTTGGCCATGGTGCGCGCCAGGTCGTAGACGAGCTGGGTGGCGCTGCGCCCGAACACCACCGAGCCTGCCTCCGAGCCGAGCAGATCGGCCAGGGCCGACCGTGCGTCGGCCACGATCGTCTCGGCGTTGCGCGCGGCCTCCGTGAGGACGCCCCGGTTCGCCAGGGGACGGGTGAGGGCTTCGGCGATCGCGTCGACGACCTGCTGCGGCGTCTGGGTGCCGCCCGGCGCGTCGAAGCGGGCGGTTCCCGCCTTCAGCGCCGGGAAGCAGGAACGGATCGCCTGCACGTCGAGGGTGTGGCCGGTGTCGCTGCTCAAGGGGTGCTCCGGGAGGGGTGAGGTCGGGCGCCGGCGCCGCGCCGGCCGGCCGACGCGCCCCCACGCCCGGGGCGGCGGGTGACTGACCCGGCTCGGGTACGCCCCGAGCCGCGCCAGGGACTCGATGGTCATGATGGCACCGAAGCCTCGCGGCCACGTGGTGTCGCCCGCCGGGACCCCGGACGCGGGCCGCGGAAACACCGAATCGGGGGCCGTCGCGTCCGACGGCCCCCGATCGGGGCGTTCAGCGGCGGGAAACCGGCCCCGCGTGGCTGCCCGGTGCTCCGGAACGGCTCCGGACGGGCGCCGGGGCCGTGCCGCTATCCGGCGTACGTCTCGAACTCGGCGACCTTCGGTGTCCCGGACGAACCGGTGATCTCGAAGGTGATCTTCTTCAGCGAGGTCTTGGGCACGGTGATGGCACCGGCCCCGGTCCCGGAGGTGAGAACCGCGCCGGTGTCACCGTTGACGACCTTCCAGGCCCCGATGGCACCGGTGGAACCGGAGGCCTCACGGATGTTGACCTTCGACACGGACGTGGCGGTCCCCCACTTGATCGAGATGGAACCCGTCGATCCGGCCGGCGACCAGAAGGTGCTCATGTCACCGTCACGCACGTTTCCGTAGCTGGATCCGCTCGCCTTGCTGGAGCCGTCGGATCCGGCCCCGATGCTGAGGTTGGTGCCGCCGGGCTGGGTGGGGTCCGTCGGATCCGGCGTCGGGTCCGTGGGGTCCGGCGTGGGGGTGGGCGTCGTCGGCGAGCAGCTGCCGTCCGACACCTTCAGGCCCTTGTTGGCACCTGCGGTCGCACTCACGATCGCCGGGACGCAGCTCGCGTTGTCCAGGCTGTAGGAGTAGGGGATGCTGACGGTGGTGTTGGACTTCGGGTCGGGACCGGCCGGGTTGTTCTCGCTGCCCTTGGCGGACCAGGTCACGTTGTCGAACGTGTTGCCGCCGACCTGCCAGTATCCGGCCGCGTTCGTGTAGAACGTGCCCAGGACGTCCTTGGAGTTCTTGAAGTAGTTGTTGTCGACCTTGGCCCGCGCTCCGGCCCGGGAGTTGATTCCGGACTCGTTGAGCTTCACGTAGTAGTTGTTGTAGATGTGGGCGATGCCGCCGCGCAGCAGGGGCGCCCGCGAGTCGATGTTCTCGTACAGGTTGTGGTGGTACGTGATGTAGCCGTTCGAGAGCTCGGTCTCGCTGGAACCGACCAGGCCGCCACGGCCGGAGTTGCGCAGGGTGCTGTAGGACAGCGTGACGTACTGGGTGTTGTCCTTCATGTCGAAGAGGCCGTCGTAGCCCTCCGACTCGCCGCCCGAGGCCTCGAGAGTCGTGTGGTCGACCCAGACGTTGCGGACGTCGCTCTCCATGCCGATGGCGTCACCGCCGTTGGACGTGGGCGAGCCGGACTTCTTGACGTTCTTGACGGTCACGTTCTGGATGATGATGTTGCTGGACTCACGGATGTGGATGCCCAGCTGGTCGAAGACGGCACCGCTGCCGACGCCGACGAGCGTGACGTTGCTGATCTGCTTGAGCTCGATCACACCGGCTGCGGTGTTGCAGCTGTTCCCGGACACCTTGGCGGTGTTGCCGTGGTTGATCGTGCCCTCGACCTGGATGGTGATCGGGGTGCTGCTGCTGGCCCGGTTGCACAGGGCCGTGTGGATCGCGGTACCCGTGGTGGCCCGCACGGTCGTCCCGCCGGCGCCGCCGGTGGTCCCGCCGTTCTGGGTCGCGTATCCGGTGGCACTCCCGGTCGCCGCCGCCGACGCCGCCTCGGGCATCGACAGCACCACGCCGGTCGCGGCCGCCACGGCCAGCGTGGCCAGAGCGGCGTTGAGTCGCAGCGCGACTGGTCGTCTCATGTTGGTGTCCCCATTCGTGTTCACATGCTGTGGTGCTGCTCCATGCCGCGGTCGCAACGGCGAACCGGCGGGGCTGTCGGCTTGACGCCGGGCAGCACTCGTCGGCCGGTGGTGCATGTTCGTTCCGAGCGGTCGGGGCGGCGGTCTCCGCCGGTCCCGGGACGAGCGAGGCGGCCGGGCCCGGTGCGGACAGGTGTGGTGCACCGTCGTCCGCCGGTGGGGCCGGCCTCCCGGTGAAGCCCTGGGCCGATCAGGTGGCGGCTCACGCGCGTTCGTCGCGACGGCCGTCGCGGACGAACGCTTCCACCGGACGGGACCCAGAAGGGGAAAGCGCTTTCTGTCCGCGACAATAGAGGGCCCGTCGCCGGACTGACAAGGTTCATGACAGAGATGAAATCCGGGACCCCGCCCGGCGCACTAACGGCAACACCCGCTCAAGTCAGTGGACTTGAGACATTCGAGGCAGCACTCCCGCCGCGCTCCTGCCCTCTCATCGAAAGTCAGACGGCGCCGTCGGCACGCAGTTCGTCGATCTGCCCTGCGGTGTAGCCGAGTTCGGCCAGGATCCGTCCGGTGTGCTCGCCGGCCGCGGGGACGGCACCCATGCGCGGGGTGGTGCCCGCCAGGTCGACGGGCGGCAGCAGCGCTTCGACCGTCGCTCCGCCGGGCACGGCCACCTCCCGCCAGCGGTCACGGGCGGCCAGTACGGGATGCTCCAGGAACTGCTTCACGTCGTTGACGGGGGCGTTGGCGATGCCGATGGCATCGAGAAGCGCCATCACCTCGCCGCTGCCGGATGCGGCGATCCGCCCGGCCAGGAGCGCGTCGACCTCCTCACGGTTGCTCACCCGGGCCGGTCCGGTGGCGAAGCGCGGGTCGTCGGTGAGGCCGGGATCACCGAGGAACCGCTCGCAGAGCGCGGCCCATTCGCGCTCGTTCTGCACGGAGAGCAGTACGTCCCTGCCGTCGGCCGCGGTGTAGGTGCCGTACGGGGCGATGGTGGCGTGCCGGGTGCCGACCCTCGGCGGCTGCGCACCGCTGTAGGCGGTGTAGTAGGCGGGCTGTCCCATCCACTCGGCGAGCGCCTCGAACAGCGAGACCTCCACGGCGCGCACGGTGCCCCGGGTGGCCCGCGTGAACAGCGCGGTCAGGATGCCGCTGTAGGCGTACATGCCCGCCGCGATGTCGGCGACCGACACCCCGGCCCGGGCCGCCTCACGGGCACTGCCGGTGAGGGAGACCAGGCCGGTCTGGCACTGCACCAGGAGGTCGTAGGCCTTCCGGTCCTTCCAGGGCCCGCTCGATCCGTAGCCGGTGACCGCGCACGGGATCAGCGTCGGGTACCGCTCCGTCAGGTCGTCGGCGGACAGGCCCATGCGGGCGGCGGCACCGGGCGCGAGGTTCTGGACGAACACGTCGGCCCGCGCCAGGAGTCCCTCCAGGACTGCTCGCCCCCGCCCGGTCTTCAGGTCGAGCGTCAGGGACTCCTTGGAGCGGTTCAGCCAGACGAAGTAGCTGGACTGGCCGTGCACCGTGGTGTCGTACCGGCGGGCGAAGTCGCCGCCGCCCGGCCGCTCCACCTTGATCACCCGGGCTCCGAGATCGGCGAGCTGGCGGGTGGCGAAGGGGGCGGCCACCGCCTGTTCGATGCTCACGACGGTGATGCCGGACAACGGCAGTTCGTCAGCGGGCACGTTTTCCTCGGCCATGGGTCGTCCTCCGGGGGGTGTCGGTGAACCGAGCGGGGCCCCCATCATGTGCGTTCACGCGCAGCCCACGGAGGACCGGGCCGCACGGGCGGGCCGGGATAGGGATCCACGCCCCCGGCGCGTGCAGCCGTGCCGAGGGCCACCGGCCTCCGGGGGGGGAGACGCTCGGGCCGTCCTCGACGGCACCTCGATATTGACATGGGCAGATCCACTCGTGATGCTGTGAGAGCGCTCTTTTCATCGATGTACATGTCGGTGCGGAGGCGGGGACATGACCGCCCGTCATCCCCGCGTCCCTCGCCGGCATGGCCCTGACCAGCCCTGCCCGCGTGCCGGCAACCGCTCCCCCGGTTGCCGCGGCGCGGCGCGGAGGCCGACCATGGAGCGGGATGATGAAGCTTCCTCGTCACCTTTCCGGTATCGCCGCGTTCGCTCTCTCCGTCCTGCTCGCCGCCGCGATGTGTCTCGTCTCCGCCGGGACCGCGCGGGCGGAACGTACCGGTATGCAGGCCGCGGATCCCAGCGTCCTGCGCGTCGGCGGCACCTACATCTCGGTGCAGTCGACCGGGGGCGGCATAGCCGTGCGGCAGGCTTCGTCGACGGCGGGCCTGGCCTCCGCACCGGCCCGCCAGGTCTGGTCGGACGCCCGCGGCCTCGGCGAGGTCTGGGCCCCGGAGATCGTGCGGGACGGCGGCCGCTACTACATCTACTTCTCGGCCGGCCGGGGCGCCGCCCACCGGATGTACGTCATCGACTCGGCCGCACCGGACAGCGGATACACCGGGGAGTCGAAGCTCGCGCTGGCCGACGACAAGTGGGCCATCGACGGCACCCTGTTCACCTTCAACGGGCAGCGCTGGTTCGTCTGGTCCGGCTGGGCGGGCGACACGAACGTCGAGCAGAACCTCTACATCAGCCGGATGAGCGGCCCGAGGACGCCGACCGGCGCGCGGTACGTGATCTCGCAGCCACGCGAGAGCTGGGAACGGGTCGTCGGCAACCCGTTCATCAACGAGGCACCCGAGGCGATCAAGGACCCGAACGGGCAGCTGCACATCGTGTACAGCGCAAACGGCAGCTGGAGCGACCAGTACTGCCTGGCCGATCTGCGGCTCCGGGCCGGCGGCGACCCCACCTACGTATGGGACTGGTACAAGTCGAACGGCTGCCTCTTCGGCTCCTCCCGCGCGACGATGATGTCCGGCTGGGACCCCACCCTGTACGTCGACGGCCCCGGCCACCACAGCTTCGTCCTGCTCGACGGCGACATCGGGACGAGCCCGCCGGCCGGCCCGCGCTTCCCCCTCATGTTCCACGCGGTCGCCAAGGGGACTCCGTACTCGTGGGCGAACCGTTACTGGTACACCGGCACGTTCACCTGGTGGGGCGGCACCACGTACAGCAGGGCCAACGTCCCCGGCTCGAACACCAGCACCGGCTGGAGCCTGAAGTTCTTCGAGTGACACCGCTCGGCCTGCCCGCCCGCCGCCGGAAAAAGACGTGGCCCCCGGCGCCCGGGCGGGCTACGCTCCCGCCGATGACTACTCGAGGTTTCCGCAGATTGGGGGTCCTGACCGCGCAAGGTGAGTGCTGATGCTCACCACGACCGCGTTCCAGGATTCCCGCATTTCCTTCTGGCCGCGCGTGCGGGAGATCGCCGTGCCGCCCTCCATGATCGGGACCGCGACGGCCCGGCGCCGCGCCGGCGACTGGGCGGGGGCCTGCGCCGCCGCCGGATTCGACGTCGATCTCGACCTGCGTACCGTCGCACGTGTCCACGGCAGTGACCTGGCCGCCCGTCTCCGGGCGGACCTGCGCCGACTGGCACCGGACCTGTTGCGGTGGCACATGCCCAGGACCGCGCCCGACGGACTGCTCCGCACCGGGACGACGCTCACGCTCGCCAGGTACGACGAACCGGGGCATCCCCGTCCTGTACGTCTCGTGGTGCGTACCGCGCCCGCGTGGGCGGAGGGCGGGCAGCGCATCAGCCTCACGGTGTGGGACGGCCTCGCACCGCACGGACACGGGTACGGCCCGAGCGGCTACCGCCCTCCGGACCGGCGGTTCCGCCTGGACCTGCACCGGCACCTCTGGGACGCGGACCGCAGTCACGAACTGCGCCCGCGCACCGGGGCGGACGGGCCCCTCGACGGGCCGGTACCTCCCTGGGCCTCGTCGGTCCCCGGACCGCAGCGGTTCGCGCTCGGCCGGTGGGCCGACGAGGCGGCCCTGCTCCTGGCGGCGGAGGGGCGTACCGGTGGGGGCGAGGTCGCCGTGCGCCTCGGCGGCCGGCACCGGCTGCTGCTGGAGGTGCGTCCCCTCCCCGGCCCGTCGGGCGAGGACGTCGGCACGTCCGAGGTGCGGACCGCCCGGCACGTGAAGGCGGGCGCCTGTGCCGGTCTCCCGGTCCTCCCCGACGCAGCGACATGGGCACTGCCCGACCTGGAGCTGCTGCGCTGCGGTCTCGTCACGCCGGAGCGGCTGCACCCTCTGGTCGCGGCCGCCCTGGCACCGGGAGCGGAGGCGTCCGGCTCCTCCGGCGTGGACGACCACGACGGGCCGCGCGAGGTGGACTGCCGAGGAGCCCGGCACCGGATCGGCCTGGTCGACGGGGTGCTGGTGCCTCTGGACCATGATCCCGCCGAGATCCGGCGGGAGGAGCTGCTCGCCGCGCTCACCGGCGCCCCGTTCCCCTGCCTCCAGGTCATCGACGCGGCGCACCGCCGGCCGGACTGCCTCGCCGATGTGCGTGACCGGCTTGCCCACGGGGACTCGGCGGGCGCGCTGGCCGGGATCGAGCGCGTGCTCGGCACCGAGGCGCGGCTGAGGGACGGGGACCTGCGCGACCTGTTCACCGACGCGGCCCGGCAGCGGGTGCGGCACGGCCTGTTCAGGGCCGGTCTCGCCGATCCCGGGCCCAGGGAGCCCGTGGCCGGACGGGAGCGTTACCGCGTCGGCGTCCACCGCTCCCGGCCCCGGAACGCCGCCTATCGATGACGGCATGGGGCTCCGCTCCTCCTCTCCGCATCCGGCGCCCCTGGCGCCCTCCGACATCCGGCACCCTCGTGCCGCCCTTACCGCCTCGCGCGCGGCCGGCACCCGGTGCCGACCGCCTTGGACGAACCCTCAGGTGATGCCTCATGCCCACGTACCCTCCCCTTCCCGCGAACCTGACGGCCGGGAGCCAGGACGCCCAGGCACCCTCCGACGGCCCGGCCCCTTCCGCCCGGGCGTCCCGGCTCGATGTGCCGGACGCGCTGCTGGCCCTGCTCCGCGACACCACCACCGCTCCACGTCCCGACCCGCAGCTGGAGGCGCTGACCCTGGCGGTCTCGGCCGACCTGCCGGTGCTGCTGTGGGGTGAGCCCGGAATCGGCAAGACGGCGGCGCTCACCCAAATGGCCACCACCCTGGACCTGCCGCTGACCACGGTGATCGCCAGCGTGCACGAACCGTCGGACTTCTCCGGCCTTCCCGTCATCGGGGACGACCCGGCCGGCAACGGCATTCCGATGGCTCCGCCGGACTGGGCGGTGAGGCTGGTGCGGGCGGGCCGCGGGCTGCTGTTCCTCGACGAACTGTCCACCGCCCCGCCGGCCGTGCAGGCCGCGCTCCTGCGGCTCGTACTGGAGCGCCGGGTGGGCGCGCTGCGTCTGCCGCCGGGGGTCCGGATCGTGGCAGCCGCCAATCCCCGGTCCTCCGCGGCCGACGGCTGGGAGCTGAGTCCCCCGCTCGCCAACCGGTTCGTCCATCTGCGGTGGGTGCACGACGCCGACGTGGTGGTGCGGGGCCTCGGCGGTGTCTGGCCCCGGGCCGTACTGCCGACGCTCGACGCCGAACGGCTGCCGGAGGCCGTGGCGTTCGCACGCCGGGCGGTCTGCGGTCTGCTGGGTGCCCGGCCCGCTCTGGTGCACCGGCTGCCCTCGGGCGAGGCGCTGCGGGGCGGGGCGTGGCCGTCACCTCGCAGCTGGGACATGGCGCTGCGCCTGACCGCGTTCGCGACCGCGGCGGACGTGTCGCGCGACGTCCTGTCCATGCTGGTCCGGGGGACGGTGGGCGACGGTCCCGGGCTGGAGTTCCTGGCCCACCTGGACAGGATGGACCTGCCGGACCCGGAGGACCTGCTGGCGGACCCCGGCGGTGCGCAGCTGCCGGAGCGGGGCGATCTGCGTCAGGCGGCGCTGGACGCGGTGGTGGCCGCGGTGCGCGCGCGCCCCGGGCGGGACCGGTGGGACGCCGCCTGGGCCCTGTTGGCGAGGGCGGCGGAGACCGGCGCCCCGGACCTTCTGGTCGTTCCGGCGACGACGCTCGCCACGCTGCGCCGCGACGACTGGGAGGTGCCGGCGTCGATCGAGGGTCTTGCCTCGGTGGTGTCGGTGTCGCAGCGCGCGGACCGGGCGAAGGTCCGGGCGCTGTCGGTCACCCGGGGGGACCGGTGAGCGCGCCCACCCCAGGCCGGGCGGCCGCTCCACTCCCGGTGGGCGCGGAGGGCACGCTGGACACCGGGAAGCTCTTCGCCGCACGCCTTCAGGCGGTCCTCGCGAGGCCGTACCTGGCCACGGCACTGTTCGCCCTGCAGCCGGTGGAGTCCCGGCACGTGCCGACGATGGCCGTCGATCCCCACTGGCGGTGCTACGTGTCCCCCGCCTTCGTGGACCGCACGCCCGTCGAGGAGTTGGCCGGCGTGTGGGTGCACGAGGTGTCGCATCTGCTGCGTGACCACCACGGGCGCGGCGATCGCTACGCGCACCGGCACGGCCTGTCCGGTCCGGCGGAGCGGCTGCGGATGAACATCGCGGCCGACTGCGAGATCAACGACGACGTCTTCGGTGAGGGCCTGGTGGCGCCCGAAGGGGCTGTCCGTCCCGCGTCCCTGGGGCTGAGGGACGGCGAACTGATGGAGGACTACCTCGGCCGGTTCCGGCTGGGGCCCCACACCGCCCATCTGGCGTGGCTGGAGTGCGGAAGCGGCGCGGACGGTCTCCCCCGGCCGTGGGACCTGGGGCCGGAGGGCGCGGACGGACTCAGTGCGCAGGAGCGGGACGCGGTGCGGTTCCGGGTGGCGCGGGGCATCACCGGGACTCCGGGGAACGCCCCGGCCGGCTGGCGTCGCTGGGCCGAGGAGGCGTTCCATCCGCCGCAGCCCTGGAAGCAGTTGCTGGGTGCCGCCGTACGGGCGGCGGCGTCAGCGCCCGGCTCGGGCGACGACTACGTCTACGGCAGGCCGGCTCGCCGGTCGTCGGCGGTTCCCGGGGCGGTCCTGCCGAGCCTGCGGCGCAGGCCGACACGGGTCGTCGTGGTCATCGACACCTCCGGCTCGGTCAGTGACGCCGAACTGGGCAGCGCGCTTCTGGAAGTGACCGCGATCTCGCGTGCCGTGGGCGGCCGCCGTGACCTCGTCGGCGTTCTCCCTTGCGACGCGGCGGCGGACCGGGTCCGGCCGCTGTGCGGCGGCACGGAGGGCGTCGAGCTGCTGGGCGGCGGCGGGACGGACCTGCGTGCGGGTTTCGCGCGTGCCCTGGAGTCCCGCCCGCGTCCGGACGTCCTGGTGATGCTGACCGACGGCCAGACCCCGTGGCCGTCCCGAAGGCCGCCGTGCCGGACGGTGGTGGGCCTGTTCGGCCGGCCCCACGGACGCTCGTCGTACGACGAGTCCGACGCCGAGTACGTTCCCGACGGACCACCCGCGTGGGCGCGGGTGGTGACCATCGGGTAGCGCGGTGGTGAGTCAGTGGTTCCTTTCGAGGAGGCGGCCGGTGGGTTCGGCGAGTACCCCGTCGGCCGCGATCCGCGTCCCGCGCAACCAGGTGGACCTGACGACACCGTGCAGGGTCTTCCCCGCATAAGCGGTGACCTGGTTACGGTGCTGGAGCCCGGCCGGATCGACCGTGAAACTCTCCTCGGGAGCCAGGACCACGAAGTCCGCGTCCCGCCCCGCCTCGATCGCACCCTTCCGGCCCAGCCCGGCCAGAGCCGCCGGACCCGCCGACATCCAACGCACCACATCCTCCAGGCTGTGACCACGACGACGCGCCTCCGTCCACATCGCCGGAAGACCCAGCTGGAGGGAGGAGATACCGCCCCAGGCGGACGCGAAATCCCCGGTCTTCAGGTCCGTGGTGCACGGCGAGTGATCGGAGACGACACAGTCGATCGTGCCGTCCGCCAGCCCCGCCCACAACGCGTCCTGATTGACCGCCTCACGAATCGGCGGACAGCACTTGAACTCCGTCGCCCCGTCCGGAACCTCCTCAGCCGTCAACGTCAGAAAATGCGGACACGACTCGACACTCACCCCCACCCCCTCCCGCTTCGCCTCCGCGATCAGCGGCAACGCATCCGCAGAAGACAGATGCAACACATGCACCCGCGCGCCCAACCGCCGCGCCTGCGCGATCAGATGCGCGATCGCCGCGTTCTCCGCATCACGAGGCCGCGACGCCAGAAAATCGGCGTACTTCCCCCCACTCCGCTGCGGCGCCTCGGCCAAGTGATGCGGGTCCTCCGCATGCACGATCAGCAGCCCACCGAACCCGGCGATCTCCGCCATCGAACGGGCCAACTGCTCCTGGTCCAGCTCGGGGAACTCCTCCACCCCCGACGGCGAGAGGAAACACTTGAAACCGAACACCCCGGCGTCGTACAGCGGACGCAGGTCCTTGACGTTGCCGGGCAGCGCACCACCCCAGAACCCCACATCCACATGCGCCTTGGACCGCGCCACATCCTGCTTCACCCGCAGATTCCCCACCGTCGTCGTCGGCGGCAACGAATTCAACGGCATGTCCAGAAGCGTCGTGACACCCCCCGCCGCAGCCGCCCGAGTGGCCGTCCAGAACCCCTCCCACTCCGTACGCCCCGGATCATTCACATGCACATGCGTGTCCACCAGCCCCGGCATCACCACATCGCCACCGACATCCACCACACGGGCCCCGGCCGGCACCACCGCGTCGTACGGCAGCACCGCCTCGATCTCCCCACCCGCGACGAACACCGCAGCCGCCCGGATCCCCTCCGGGGTGACGACACGCGTCGAGCGGAGTACCAGCTTCACGTCCACACCGGGCACCTGTGCTCCTTCACTCGGGTTCAACGATTTGTTGAAGGAGTCTTCACTCGGCAAAGCCGCCCGTCAAGAC
>Ga0164308_10001042_pt1 | contig 14812 bp, 21 predicted proteins | sample Whisoiple_246_MG_FD_109983 | JGI IMG/M metagenome (GOLD analysis project Ga0164308, IMG submission 109983) | Soil microbial communities amended with fresh organic matter from upstate New York, USA - Whitman soil sample_246_MG | ecosystem: Environmental > Terrestrial > Soil > Unclassified >...
CGCTGCGACCGGCTGCTGGTCGTGGCCGTCCCGACGGTCGCGGGGGTGGCATCGACCGTCCGCGCCTGTGCCCGGTTCCCCGACCCGACCCGGGTCCGGCTGGTGCTCCGGGGCAGCGGCGTCGACCCGCAGGCGGTCGCCCGTGCGACCCGGCTGCCGGTGCTGGCGACGATGGCCGACCAGCGCGGCCTCGACGAGGCGATCGACCTCGGCCTCGGGCCGGTGCGCAGCCGGCGCAGCGCCCTCGGCCGAGCCGCCTCGGACGTCCTCGACCAGCTCTCCCTCCTCCCGGTCGCGGCATGAGCCTGCTCGACGCCGCCGACCTCGACGCCGTCCGCGACCGGCTCGCCCGGTCGCCGGGTGACCTGACGCCGCACCGGGTCGCGGAGGCCCTGCGCGAGGCCGGTCGGCCCGTCGGTGACGCGGCCGTGCTCGCGGCGTACGAGACGCTGCGGCGCGACGTCGTCGGCGCCGGCCCGCTGGAGCCGTTGCTCCGGGAGCCGCACGTCACCGACGTGCTCGTCAACGGGCCCGCGCGCGTCTACCTCGACCGCGGCGGCGGCCTGGAGCTCACGCCGGTCACCTTCCCCGACGACGAGGCCGTGCGCCGGCTCGCGCAGCGGTTGGCCGCGCTCGGCGGTCGACGGCTCGACGACGCGACGCCGTACGTCGACCTGCGGCTGCCCGACGGCACCCGCTTCCACGCGGTGCTGGCGCCGTTGGCGCGCCCCGGCACCGTGATCTCGCTGCGGGTGCCGCGTCGACGCGCGTTCAGCCTCGACGACCTCGTCGCCGCGAGACTGCTCGACCCCGGATCGGCCGAGCTGCTCGACGAGATCGTCGCCGCCCGGCTGGCGTTCCTGGTCAGCGGCGGTACCGGCTCGGGCAAGACCACGCTGTTGGCCGCGCTGCTCGCACGCGTCCCGGCGGAGGAGCGGATCGTCGTGGTCGAGGACGCCAGCGAGCTGCGGCCCGACCATGCCCACGTCGTCGCCCTCGAGGGACGACCACCCAACATCGAGGGCGCGGGGGCGGTCGACGTGCGCACCCTGGTCCGGCAGGCGCTCCGGATGCGCCCCGACCGGCTCGTGGTCGGGGAGTGCGGAGTCCGGCGAGAGTGTCCTGCCGTCCTCGCGGGACACTTCCGTCCAGGTCGGACACTCAGGGTTCCGACCGGGACACTCGTCCGTCGCCCCGATTCCAGCCGGGACACTTCGGCCAGCAGGGCTGCTCCGGGTTGGACACTCCCGGGCGGCGACCCTCCCTGGCAGCGGGCGGCGCGCGACCGCGGCGAGAGATGCAGGACCGACTTCCAGCTCGTCCGCTCCCGCTGGGCTCCGCTCCAGCCAGGACGCTCCTGGAGCAGCGGGCGACTTCCGGCATCGGCCGCTAGCCGCCTTCAGGCCGGGCGTGCGCTGGTGCGGACCGGTGCGTGAGGGGTGCGCCTGAATGCGTGGGAATGCATGTTCGGCACGGTATGTTGCGGAAACCGCAACACTCTTCCCCGGGAAAGCAGGTTCATGGACAGCGCAGCGGCCGCGATCGTCGAGCGGATCGAGCAGATCCTCGACGCTCGGCCCGACTTGTCTCAGCGCGGGCTGGCAGAGCGTGCGGGGCTGTCGTCGACCCAGATGAACCGCATCATGACCCAGCAGCGGAAGATCACGGCGACCGAGCTGGCGATCATCGCTGAAGCGTTGGAGGTTCCGGCGGCTGAGCTGCTCGGCCAGTCTGCGCAGACGCTTGGGGTCGCGGCTCGGGTCGGGCGCGCGGAGCGCACCCCAGAACTCGAGGGGCCGTTCGCGCGCGCAGAGAAGCTCTTGGAGACTCGCGAACTGCTGGACCGTGTGATGTCTCGCCCGGAGGTCGACCCGCGACCGGTGTTCGCTCTGCCGACCCGGGGTCTGGAGAAGGACCGGGGACGCGCTGCTGCCGTGGCGCTGCGTGAGCAGCTTGGGGTCGAGCCGGTGGAAGGTATCGACGACCTCGTCGGCTTGGCGGGACGGTTCGGTCTCGACGTGTCGACGCAGCCGCTCCCGGCCAACCTTCACGGGTTGCTGGTGCATGGTGGTCGCGGCGTGGACCCGGATGACGTCACGGCTGTCGCACTGGTGAACTCAGACGACACGTACGGACGTCGTCGGTTCACGCTCGCTCACGAGCTCGGACATCTGGTGTTCGGGGATGGGTCGTTGGCTATCGCGGACTATGACCGTCGTGCCGGGGGCCGGGATGAGCGGTGGACCGAGGAAGCGCTCGTCGAGCTCCGGGCGGACCTGTTCGCGAAGAACTTGCTGGCTCCGGAGGCTGGTGTCGTTGCGGTTGTTGCCGAGGCTGGCGACAGGCCGGCTGGACAGGGTCCGGCGGCGGTGTGGGGTGCGGTCTTGATGGCGCGGGTTGCTGCGCGGTTCGAAGTCAGTTTTGAGGTCGCCGGGTATCGGCTGAACGAGGTTGGTGTGTTCAGCGACCGCGAGCGTGCGGCGGCTGAGGGGTACGGGGCGACGCGGGCGTTCGAGCAGGCGGGGCTCGTCGAGGCCGGGCGTGCGCTGATGGATAGTGCTCCGGAGATGCTTCCGCCGTCTGCGTTGCTTGCTCAAGCGCTTGAGGCGTACCAGGCGGAGGAGCTTGGGTTGAAGCCGTTGGCGACGCTGTACGACTTGTCAACGCCGGCGCAGCTGGAGAACCTCCGGGAGCAGCTGCGGTCGGCCGGCTGGTCTCCCGGGTCTGCCGTTACCGGCTAGCGACGGCTCGCGACAGCAGTAGCCCGGTCCCGTAGGGCAGGATCGAGACGGCACGGCGGGCGTCGGCGACTCCGAGGCTCTCCAAGAGCTCGGCGGCTTTCGGGCGCAGGTACTGCAGCATGATGATCGCGTGGCGCGTTGGCCACTGCTCGGAGAAGCCGTCGAGGCCGAAGGCGTCCTCGCCCACGAGTTCGAGGATGTGTCCGCAGCGGGGAAAGCCCGTGACGGTAAGGTCCTCCGCCGGCGTGGAAGCTACGAACGCAGCCAGTTCGCCGGAGTCCATCCACCGGATGGAGATCTCGTCAGGGGTTGATCCACTCATGAACCAAGCGTCGGAACGGGGACGAGCGTGATCGAGATGCCGCGACGCGTGTCGAAGACCGAGGTGCTCGACACGCATCTGGCGCTTGCCGCGGCGTGGTTGGTGGCGGCTGGCCGGGTGAGTACGCACGTGTCCGGCACAGAGGCCTTGGAGTCGTTGGCGGAGGACCTGTGGCCGGCCGATCGGCGTGATGACGAGTTCCCACGACTGGTTGCGGACGTTCGAGTGGACTTTGGTCACATCTTCGCGGATAGGGCGAGCGCGGACTTTGATGTGACGCGTGCGCTTTCTGCTGAGCGAGAAGCGTCGGTGGTGCGGAGTTCTGAGCCGCTGGGCGCGCTGAGTCGGGTTTTCCGCCGCCTGAGTCGAGACGGTTAGTTCTGGAAGTACTCGGGTCCGAGGGGGCGTAGCTCCTTCGGGAGGGTGGCGACCTCTTCGGTGACCCGGTGGAGGCGCCAGGCCTGGTTGGCGTTGATGCCGAGTACGTTCTCCAGGACCATTTCGCGGAGCACGTCCGCGGTCGTGCGGGTTCCGAGGCCGTTGCGTTTCGCGAGTTTGAGGGCCTTGTGGTCGTTACTGACGAGGACCTGGACGAGCGGTGGGCGTTCTTCGCCTTCTGCCAGAGGAGCGCTGGTGTGGGCGCGGAGCTTGAGCTGGGCTGCGCGGACGGTGGCGCACTCGCCGAGGTGGGTCCAGGCGTCGTTGGCGCGCAGCGGTGGGTCGGCTTCCGGCATTGCGGTGAGCTCGTCGCGAAGCTTGCGGACCGCGTCGACCTCCTCGGTCGGGAGGTCGACCGGTTCGCCGAGGAGAGCGTGGCCGGCGTCGGCCAGGACGCCGCAGGCGGCGACGACCCTGGACCATTTTGTGTGTGCTTGGAGGACTTCGTCGGTGGACCAGGGGTCTGGGGGTCTGCGGGTTTGAGCGGCTTTGTGGGCCCATTCGGCGTGGACGTCGTCGACGACGTGGATCTGGTTCTTGTAGTGGTCGGTGAGGAGGGTGAGACAGCCGGCGTGTTGGAACGCGATGCCGGCGTTGGTCTCGATCCAGTAGGTGGCGTCGGGGTGGCGTTGGGGGCCGAGGATTGGGGCGGGGTTGGCGGCGGCGACGACGGTGGCGCGCTTCTTGAGGTCGGCCGGTGTGGGGATGGTGAACTCGCGGCCGGGCCTGGGGGCGAAGTTCACCGAATGCACCTCCGGCGGCATGGGCAGGAGTTCGCGCAGGGGGTTTCGGTGGGGTGGTTCGTTTCGTGTTCGGCCATCGTGGTCCCCCTTTCGGTGCGGTCGTCGGCTGCTCGGGTGATCTTTCCTCACCGTGCAGACACTCGGTGGGCGGGCACGCCGCCGCGGCGGCGTGTCGGGCCGCACTGGAGGGTGCCTGGTCCATCTGAAAGTGCTGGCCTGTAGGGACTTTTTGCGCTTAAGGCGCGGCGTAGGCCATGTCGTGTGAGTCTGGATGTCGCGCTCCTTGGCCGCGTTCAGGATCGTGTCGAAAACCTGTGACAGGGCGGATCGTCGGCGACCTAGTCTTGGGTGAGGTCGCGGCGAGAGCGGCTGTGAAGGGTGTGGAGCGGGTGGCTGAGCGGGGGTCGTACGGCGACCGGTTGCAGCGCGCGGTCTCGGTGGGCGAGGTGTTCAAGCAGTACGTCGCGCCACCGTGCTCGGCGGGATGCTCGCTTACTACGGCACTAGACGCTGGTCGCGGCGAAGCTCTCCGCGGTCGCGACCGTTTCGGACACGATCTGTACCCCCGGGAACTCGAACTCGAAGTCGGTGACGGCGTCGTCCACGCCGAGCTCTAGCCAGTGGGTGCAGTCGACATGGGGGTACTCCGGTGCGGTGACTGGGTCGACGAGGAGCAGGCTGAACGGTGGATGGTGAATGACCGCCGACAGCGTCTGCTTGGACTCAACGACCTCGGCTGCGCCCGACGGGTCCCTCGAGATCGTGACCGCCATCCCGCGGTGTCCACCGCCGACGTAGGGTCGGGCGACAGCAGGGGTGACACCCACCAGGAACCGCAGGTCGGGGTCCGCGGTGAGTGGCCGACCGGCGACGATGTCGTTCACGAACGAGCGATGTGTCGAGTGCAGGTCCTCGGCCCCGGTGGTCAGTCCAGCTATCGCTGCTCGTGCGAACCGTCCCGGACGTGCCTTCGGCATGACTCCGGTCAGCCCTGGACGAGAACCGGCGTTCGGCGAGTCGAGGAGTCCGCCGGCGAACACGTGCGCCCACCCGATGTACTCGTCGTCCCATGGCGACGTGATGCGCCGGCAGGTTTCTCAGTGGCCCCAGTTCCGTATCCCGCCGGGGCGGGGACGCGACATCACGAGGTTGTTGTCTGCGTCGTACATCGACCTTCGAGCGTCGCCATCGTTGAAGGCCTTCTCCGGCGGGACGTGCGTGTCCGTCAGCCGCGCCACTGTGCCGCACAGCGCGCACGGCCGGCGGCGTTGATGTGACCGTGGGTTCGTCGGTCGTAGGGGGCCGGTCATGTTCAGCCAACGTGCCGGCTGGGACCCTGTGTTCCCGCCGTGGGCGGCTACTGGAGCTCTTCGCCGGTTGACCTTGATGTCGCCGGTGGCCGTTTGCGGTGTCCGCGAGCGTTGCCTCTAGTTGGTGTACGCGGGGGTGTTGTGAACTGGAGGCCTGCGACGACGGGGGCGCCTGCTGCGACGGGTATGCCGGTCGGCCACCAGGTCGGGCGGGTGACTCTCTTCTCGTCTGCGATGCCGGCTGCGGTCGTCGCCTTCGCGTACTCGGCGAGTTCTGCCCCGGGGGCGTCGGCGGGTGGGGTGTCGATGGGTCGGCCGACCAGCTGTCCGTCCCAGTGTGTCTCGAAGCGACCTCGCAGTCCCCACGTGCTAGTTCGTCGAACGACTTCGGGTGCGACCGCTCCGTACGCGCCGACGTAAGTGGTGGCGGGTTCGGTGAAGATGAGGTCCGAGACGGTCCAGCGGGTGGTGTCGTCGGTGTCCGTGCAGGTCAGTTCGACGAACGCGGGTTCGCCTTTGAATAGGCCGCCGATGAGCACGGTTGCGAAGTCGTCGAGTTGAGGTTCGTTGCCGACGTGCTGGCGCCACTCGGCGACCGCGGCGGGTAGGACTGTCGTGGTGGTGTCGAGGAACGACTTCACGGCGTTTTCGAGGTCGGTCGCGGTTGCGGTGACGTTGGTCAGCACGTCGGGGAGCCGGAGGGCGTGGGTGTGGGTGGTTCCGACGATGCCGGCGACGACGGACTTGCCTTCGAAGACCTTGGTGAAGTTGGTGCGCCATGTTGGCGGGTGCGTGTTGAGGTCGATGTAGATCTGGTCGGCGGCTAGGACGACGGATGTTCGGGAGACGGCGAGGACGAGCAGTGACACGCCGCGGGAGTCTAGGCGGGGCAGTCGGGTGCGTCGTGTGCGCCAGGGGGTGTCCGTCACCGGGGGTTCCTTCACGGTCGTGAGTTCCATCTCACTGTCCGTCTCGCTGGTGTGGCGGCCAGGGACTGTGACGCCTTGCCTGGGGTCAGGGCGGTGTCGGTGCTGGCGCCTAGGGTCGGGCTCGTGGCCAAGATGTCCAACGCGGTTCAGGAGTCCTACGTTGCCCAGGGGCTCGCCCTGGGGGTTCTAGACGCAGACGTGGAGCGGCTGCCGTCTGGGAAGCTTGAGTTCGAGTTCGCGCTCTCGCATGCGTGGCGACGGTTTGCGGGCGCGTCGGTGTTCCCGCGCGTTGGGCATCGGAACGCGGCGGACCCGTACAACGCCGTTCTGCTGCGCAGCCAACGCCGTCGGGGGCCGCTTCTGGCGGGCTGGGATACCGACGGGCCGGGGCTTGTTCCGTTCGTCTGGAACGAGGGTTGGGATGTGGAGGAGTCCGGTGAGATGTTGGCGGACTGGTCGGGGGTCCGTTGGGAGGTCTGGCAGAAGCTTGGGTCCGACTTCGTGGAGTACTACCGAGGCCGGGACCTGCTCTAACTCGTGTCCACGGGTGTCAGCGAACACGGGTGAGCGTCTCAACTGACCCGCAGCTGGTTCAGCGGGACCGAGCGACCCACGCCGAGTGGGTTGGTCGCCTGCGCTACTGGTTCTGGCGTGGGGGATGTCCGAGGACGTGTCGGGGGTCAGCTGGGAACATGGGGCGGACGTTGCCGGCTCGTAGCCAGGCCTGTGACACGGTCCAGGGGAGTTCGCCGCCGCCGAACGCGTAGATCACGAGGCCCTCCCATCGGGTGGTGTGCTGTCTCGTTTCAACTTGGCGCCACTCGAGCAGGAGGCCTGGTCGCCAGTCTTTTTCGTCCCACCAATGACCGGTGACGTCGACCCAGACTGGCCGTGGACGGGGTACGTCCGCGCGGTCTCGGTCTGATGCCCCCATCGCGCCAGCCTAGTCCGCTTTTCGCTGATACGTTCGACTGGCTGCGAAGTGACCTTCGGATGTGGAAGGTCGGTGGAATGGTGTCTGTTTGTGCAGGTCAGGAGGTGGTTTCGGACGCGGCGAGCGCGTCGATGATGGCGAACGGGCTCAGCTCGGAGGTGGACGCGAGGTCCCACCATTCGCGCTGCTGGGTCGGGGTCATGTCGAGGAACTCGCTGAGGAGTTCGAGTTGGAGTTGCGCCTGGCACCAGTCCGCGCCGTACTCGCGGTCGAGGATGCTTGAGAGGTGTCCGGCGAACCCGTCCTCGCCTTGGAGTTCGAGGCCTTGGATGGTCTGGAAGTCGCCCTCGGCGACCTCGAGGGCGCTGCGGTAGTCGTCTGCGTAGGTCTCGAGCCAGCCGAGGATGTTGTACAGCATCCCGGTGCGGTCGTCGTTCTCGTCGGCCTCGAACTCGACGATCCAGTAGTCGGAGTCGGGGATGTTGTCGTCGAAGTGGAGCATTCGGACGTGGTTGAGGACGGCGTTGATGGTGAACGGTTCGAGGCCGGGGATGGTGGCGGACTTGAGCGCGGTCTTCTGGGGGGTCCCAAGCACGGGGGCTCCTTGGGTGGTGGGGCGGGTTCGGCGGGGACCTTAGCGGTCCGCCCAGTCGTGTCGCGCGGGGCGGGGTGAAAAGGAGCTTTCAGAGTTTGCGGTGGCGTCCAGTTAGCCCGCCCCCGTGCGGGCCTCTGAACCAACAGTCCTGGGGTTGCTACCTGTCCCAGGTGTCCCAGTGAATTTCGACGAGCCAGTTGTTGCCTTGGTCTTCGATGAAGGTGCCGTGGACGTCGGGGAAGCTGTCGCCGGCGAGCATCACGGGTTGGCCGGGCGTGAGGTCGTACTCGGTGTCGTCGAACAGCTTTGAGGCGACGGCTGTGGTGTTGTCTTTGAACGTGTAGGTCCAGTTGACGCCGGTGAGTCGTGGGCGGCCCCAGTACTGGAGGGTCCGGTCGAGGAGCGCGGTACCAAGGGTGTGTCGGTCGGCTTGCTGCGCGATCGCGTCGAGCTGGTCGGTCGAGACTTTCGATGCGGTGGTGGAGTTCGGTTCCGGCTGCGTGGAGCGCGGAGTGCGCCTGTTGCCGACCGTCGGGGTCGTCCGGGTCGGGGTAGGACTGGTCGGCGAGGCAGAGGATGAGTGCGAGGCGGTGGGTATCGGTGGTGATGATGAGCCAGCCGCGGAGTGCTTGTCCGGTGTCGGTGGTGAGGATCTGGCTGCCTCGGATGGTGGTCATCGGTGTGCCCTCTCCGGTCACTCTTCGAGCAGCGTGGGTGCGAGGGCGGCTGCTTCTGCGCCGGTGATCTGCCGGAACGTCACCCAGTTGTCGTCGACGTCGAGGACTTGCGCCCAGGACCAGGCGCCGCGGCGGCCTGCGACCAGGATGGCCCCGACGGTGACGCGGTCGGGGTGGACTGCGTCGCGGAGTCGGGCGACGTTGTTGCCGTCGTTGTCTTCGAAGTTCAGGTCGGCCGGGAGGTCGATGTGCAGCACGTCCAAGGTCCTCCGTTCGCGGCGCTTGTCGGGGTGGAGGCGAGAGTATGCGCGGCCACCGACAGAGACAGTTCGCGTCGACGCCCCGGGGTGTCGGTGCTGGCTCTTAGCGTGCCGGCATGAGTAGCGGGGTGCCGGAGCCGACGCTTTTCGATGCCGAGGGTGCTCCGGAGACGGTGTACTTGTTGCCGTCGCCAGCTAACGAGACGGCCGATGGGTGGGTGGTGACCAGTCTCGACGTCGGGTCATGGGTGCCACTGAGTGTCGGTGACAGGGTCGTGGCCCTCGATAGCTCGTCGCGCGATGAGTGGTTGGTCGAGGTCGCCGCGGTGGACGTGCTCAGGGACGGCAGCGAGGTTTTCTACTACCTGAAGCACCTCGCTGACTTGGCGCCAGACGCAGAGCTGGGCCTCGACAGCACGAGGTCGTGGCTGAGCGGGCCCTAGGTCCAGTCAGGACCGTCGGCTGTTCTGCGGTCAGGCGGCAGTCTGGTCGGCCGGGTGCCAGCAGCCGTCGGCGCCCGGGTGCCAGTTGAGGTTCTGCAGGAGGTCCTGCGGCACCATGATGCTCAACGTTGGAGTGTCCATGACGGGCTACTCCCCATGCCCGGCCGGCGGGAAACCTGGGCTGGTTGTCCCGGATGCCGCCAACAGTCCTGACATCCCGTCCGGACTCGGCCTGGTCGTGGGTCAGCGACCTTTATTCGGTTTTACACATTGGCCGATGTGTAAAACCGTATAAGTCGATTGGCGCGGATGCCCGCGGTGGGCTTTGCTCGTTGCTGGCCGAGCCGTCGCAGCGGTAACGACGCGGCAGTGTCCCGGAGTGAAGGGTTGACTCAGTTGCGCTTGGAAGGTCGATCGACGATGGCCCGAACTGTGGTCGTGGCTGCGCTGGCAGCTGCATTGACGTTCCCCGTTGGAGTTGCTTCCGCGGACGTTGCGCCGGCCGAGCGGTCGAGGGTCACCGTCCGCATCGGAACGACGCCCGCCTTTGACGCGCCCATCGGAAGGAAGGGCGGCGTGGAGAACCCGGTCGCCTTGTGCTCGGACTACTCCGACCCGAAGTCAGAGTGGACGCTCACGAACACTGAAACCGGTTGGTCTCGGACCTACGAGTGGGTGGGCAGTCTGCCGGGGATGTACTTCCCGCGGGTGCCGGTTGGTGAGTACTTGTCGGAGTCGTCTGCGACCTGTCGGCGAGTCACGCGGACGCGGAGCGAGGTGGTCACTGTCGAGGAGAAGACTCTTGAGGGGACCGTCTCCAGGGCTGAGTGGGACCAGATCCGCCGCGGGATGACCCGTGTCGAGGTGGCCGACATCGTTGGGAGCAACGGTCGCGACCCGTTCCGTTGGGACGGCCGGCTGGGCGTCACTTACGACATGATGCCGTTCTGGCGGTGGTCTCTCATCAACTACCGCAACGGCAGGGTTGTCGAGAAGCACTGGAACGTCGGCCACGACTGAAACCCTCAGGCGGAGCCGTGAGCACTCAGCGAGCTCGCGAACGGCGTTTGAGTTCGGCGCTGCGGCGGGCATCACTGCCGCATGAGCAGGCGGCTGCCACAAACGGACTGGGTGTCCCAGGCGGATGCCGCCGCGTTCATGGGATGCAGCCCGAAGACAGTCGAGGCCATGGTTGCTGCTGGGGAGATCGAGCATCGCCCTCGGTGCGGCGGACGGCCGAGCCTGTCGCGGTCATCGGTGCTCACGGCTGCGCGAGCCTTCCGCACCAAGCAGAGTCAACGCGCTCAGGCCGCGGCGAGGCGCGCGGCCGCGAAGGATGTCGCGGCGGGCCGCTGGTCGCCCCCTACGCCGGATGAGGTGTGGCTAGACGCGGAGACGGTCGCCCGAATGTTGGGCTGGACCAACATCTGGGTCGCTCGACTCGCAGCGGAGGGCCGGTTGCCGGCGACGAAGGGCGCGGGCAAGGGCAAGTGGTGGGTGCGGCGCGCCGATGCTGAGTCGTACGCGGCTGCTCGGGCGTTCATGAAGCTCCAGGCGTCCGCAGAGGTGCGCACAGAGGCTGGCCGGAGCGCGGCGGCGTGACCGCGATGCCGGCGTTCGTTCAAGCCGTCCTCGTTCTCGCTGGGCTGGCTGTCGGCACTTCGCTGCTGGCGTCGTGGTGGCGCGACCAGCGACGGCACTAACGCGTCTCCATGCGAGCGTGGGGTCCAGACTCTCGGCCTCGGCCATGGAAAGTCGCTCACGTCGCCCAGCCCCTCGTCAACGCGGTCAACACGGCGTCTGGCGGCAACGAGATGAAGAACCGCAGCTAGGAACCGCTCGCCAACTGGGCCTGGGTGCGTGCTCGGCGTCGGTCCTCACGTAGCCGTCGCAGGCGGTTCACGGTCACGGGGGCGGACTCGAGTGCGGCCGGCTTGTCGATGAGCGTGGTGAGGACTTGGTAGTAGCGGGTCATGGACCAGCCGAAGCGTTCGAGGACGGCGGCTTCCTTGGCGCCCGGGTACTTCCACCATGCCTGTTCGAGTCCGAGCATGGCGCGCTCGACCTTCGTCAACCCAGGCGCGATCGCTTCGTCGTCGACCTCGTCCGCCAGCTCCACCACTTGGCTCCGATCCCGTAGGCGTTCAGTCCAGTGAACCACCAACGGCCGACAGTGCTCGAGCGGCGACCCAGTGGTCAGTCAGCTGCGCGTCGAGCGCGGTTCACCAGGTGCGAGATGCGGGTCTTCGACAGACCGGTCTGTTCGATGAGGCGGCTGTAGGACCAGCCCTCTCCGCGGAGTCGGGTGATGGCGTCAAGGCGGTGTTGGCCGACTTCGAGGATGGCGTCGTCGAGGGCGTTGAACCAGGCTCCGACGGCTTTGATGATCTCGACGTCGTCGTCGAGTTCGGCGAGGCGTGCGGACTCGGCGGCGATGGCTTCTCTCATCTGGGGGGAGAGTTCGCCGGGTTTCCAGCCGGCGCGTCGTCGAGGTGGCACCGGGTCATTCCAGTCTGTTCCGTGCACTGAACAGGTTGAGGCTCGCGGGCTAGGCGCGGTGTCGGCGCTCGACGACAGAGTGAGAGTCATGCGGGAGTACGAGCCGAGCAGGGAGCTCGAGGCGTTGTGGGGCGAGGACCTGGTCGAGGACGAGCGGGCTTGGCTGCCGGCTGTGCGGGACGATCTTTGGCATCAGGTGCTGCCGTGGAAGAGCGAGTCGACCGTGGCGCTGCTGGAGGGTGGGCAGGTGCAGGTCATCCGTCTCACGAATGGTGCGGATCCGGTGTGGGACTGGCGGACGGTCGCGTTCTGGGTTCGTGCGCTCGGGCCTGGCTGGCGCGTGCACCTGCGGCATCCGGGCCGTATCGATCTGATCTGTCGCGACGGGTAGTCGAAAGTTTAAGCTCCCAGTTGTTGCCGTCGGCGGACCTGGGCGCGTCGGCGCTGGTGAGCACGTTCAGGTCAAGCTCTCTGCGTCGTCGTTGAAGCAGTGCGCGCACGGTGGCTGGTACAGCGCCGCGTGCCAGACCGGTTCGAGATGTGTCGTGGCCCGCAACAGGGGGCCATGGTGGGCTTCGCGGATGGCTTCGGGGTCGGCGTGGTGGAAGAAGTAGGCGTTCCCGTCGCTGACTCGAACGTTTGGGTCAAGGTCGGTCGGCCAGGCGCATCCCCAGCAGAGGCCTTGGAACGTGGTGTGCCCGCATGCTCCTTCCTGGGGAGGCGTGCGTCGGGCGTTTCGTGGCTCGTATGGCGGGTCGGGTCGTGAGCCGGCAGTGAGGGTCTCGGGTGCCCGCAGTCGATCCGTCGGGACTTGGAGTTGGGCGCGACGTCCGCGTCGCCAGACCACCTGCCCGTAGGCGGTGATGTCGGCGAGGGTCGACCAGCCCTCGATCGAGACGTGGCGTTCGGTGGCTTGGAAGTACTCGCCTGGGGTGTCGGAGCCGAACCCGTGGTGTCCTTCAAGACGGCACCAGACCACGATGTCGGACTTGGTGAGGATGCGACGCAACTGCTCTGCGTTGACCGAACCGCCGTACGTGGGCCAGGTGCGGTCACTCCAGGTCTTCACCTCGACGGCGAGGTCAGTGAACCGTTGCGGTTGTGGCCGTTCGAGGATGGGCACCGCTGGAGGTTCGGGTTCGGGCGGCGGCGCCGGGCGGTAAACGACCTGGCCGCTGACGCCGGGGATGATGTCGGCGATGAACCCTTCGCGTTCTTCGACGCCGAGTCGGCGCTGCCGTTCGAGCCGCGCTTCCTTCTGGAGGTCGGCTTCGCGTCGGCGTCTCTGGGCCTGCAGTACGTCGAACACCTCGCGGGCATGGGCTTGGGTTGGCAGGGTCTCGAGCAGTTGGCCGAACGGGTGGGCGTCGAGGCCGTTCTGTAGTTCGTCGATCAGTTGCTGTCGTAGGTTTCCGCGGTCGGCGTGCTCGGGGACCAGGTCGGTGTTCGCGGTCGGGTCTCCGGCTGGGTCGATGAGGAGGTCTGCGAGCGGCCCGAACTTCGGATATGCGAAGAGCGGGAAGACGTTGTGGCCGTTGTCGTGGAACCAGCTGGCTGCCGCTATCTCGCCGAGCTTTCCGACGAGGTACCGGTCCGGGCGCGCGCGGCCGTACCCGCCAGAGCGGCGCTTCCACTGCTCGAGGTCGAGGACGGCGAGACGGTTCGCCTCCTCGACCTGTCGTTGGGTGAGGACGACCACCGGTCAAGGATGCCCGCCGCGGCGGTGCAACAACTCGAAGTTGAGTGAGCTCATCGACGGACTTCAGCGCGTACAGGACGAGCGGCGCCGCGGTGGTTCATCGACGGCGACCGCGGAACACCAGTCAGGCTTTTGTCGCGCGTGCGCCTGTCGGCAGCCGGTTGTACACTCAAATCGCTACCCGGCCAGGCGCCGGGTACTCCCAAACCTAGACGGCTGGAGCAGAACCGAGTCTGGCAACTCTCGGAGCAGTCCAACTTTGCGCACGGCGAACTCCGAACGGGTGTAGACCCAGGTGGTTGCTACGGCCAGGCATGGCGCCTGGACGAAGTGCACGGGTACTCATAGCGAGAGCCCACTGATGGGCTGCGGTCGGAGCCCGGTGCACCACGGTTTCCCCCGGAGGGAGCTGTAGAACACCAGGCGGTGAAGACCACCAGCTCAACCGCGCACGACGTTCAACCCGACCAGAACTCAGGTCGCTTCCGGGAACGACCGCACGAGTCCTGGAGGTTGAAGTGTCGGAACTTCTCTCCCACGCCATCACGGCCGGCGGCGCCGCGACGGTCGCCGTGTTCCTTCTGTACTACGGCCTCGCCGCGTTTGTGGCACACAAGAACCCGGATGCGCTGCGCCACCTGGCGCCGATGCACCCACGAGCGGTCGTGAGGTTCTGGCGGAAGCCGCGTGGCTGAGCCCACCCCGGCCACGCGGTCGGGGACGCGTTCGCGAGGCCGTAGGCGGGGGCGCCACTCGTACTTCGCGGCGCCTGCCGTGGCGGCTCTTTTAGCCGGTGAACCCGTTGTAGACGGACCCGATGAGGGCGACGAGGCCGTCGTACGCGCCGTTCGTTGTGAGGCCGCCAGCGAGCACGTAGGCGCCTCCCTTGACCTTCGCCAGGAACCCCCGAGTCTTCTCGCCAGGCTCGCCGCCATCGCTCTCGAGAGCCGCATGGAGGTCGTCGCGTCCCTGCTGGCCGAGCAGTTCACCGACCGCCTTCAGCAGACCATCAAGGTCGGCTCCGACCGTCTGCATCGCGATGCCACCGGCGCCGGACGCGATGGCCGCGTGGCCGCCGAGCACGATGGTCGCACTGGGTGCGAATAGCGTCGTCATGTGCTGCGTGACCACCTGTGCCAGTTCTGGGCTGTCGGCGACGGTCGGGCCGCCTGTGTCGCCGGCGTCAGCAGATACCTGCTCAAGGTCGAGCGCCAGGTCGAGC
>Ga0164308_10001043_pt1 | contig 14802 bp, 9 predicted proteins | sample Whisoiple_246_MG_FD_109983 | JGI IMG/M metagenome (GOLD analysis project Ga0164308, IMG submission 109983) | Soil microbial communities amended with fresh organic matter from upstate New York, USA - Whitman soil sample_246_MG | ecosystem: Environmental > Terrestrial > Soil > Unclassified >...
CGCGCTGCTCGGCTCGGTGCTGCTCGAGCTGACAGGCGGCGGGCTTGAGAGAACAGGTCTTGGGGGCTGCCTGCGCCTCGGGCGCGAGCGTGAGCGTCGCGGCCAGGGCGAGGAGGGGCCCAAGGGCCAGGGCGGCGAGGGAACCGGTGCTGGGGCGTTTGCGGGGCTGCGTCATGCCCTGGAACCTGATGGCCGGCCCTGCTCGCGCCCATGGGCAAAGGTGCCCAGGTCCGAGCGAAAGTCCTGCTCAGGCACCGTCGTTCCTCGAATTTCCGCACCGGCCGCTCGCGGCCGGGAACAGAGTCGTGCCAGTGTCGGTTCAAAGTTTCCGACAGGTTTCTGACGCAGGAGATGACCTCGCCCCATCCCCCCGCCCGCATCCTCCTGGTCGAGGATCAAACCATCTTCCGGGAGCTCCTGGCCGCGCTCTTGTGCGCCGAAGGGGTGCACGAAGTGGTCGCGGAGCTGAGCTTCGGGGCGGAGGTGCTGTCGACGTGCCGGCGCGTGCTGCCCGACCTCATCCTGCTCGACGCCGTCTTGCCCGACCGAAGTGGTCTCGACGTCCTCGCCGAGTTGATGGACTGGCAAAGCCGGCTCAAGGTCTTGATGGTCACTGCCCACGCGCGGCCGGCCTTGGTTCAGAAAGCCATCGCCCTTGGCGCTCGCGGCTTCGTCACCAAGGCGACGCCGCTCGCCGAGCTGCGCCTGGCCGTCAGTCGAGTGCTCGCCGGCCAGCGTTACTTGTGCTCCGAGACGAGCACGCTCTTGGCCGACGCCGTCCAGCTCGGACCTCCGACTGCCGAGCTGACCGATCGTCAGCGGGAAATCGTGCGTTTGGTTGCCCAAGGTCAGAGCTCCAAGCAGATCGCCCGCACCCTCGGCATCGCGGAAAAGACCGTCAACAATCACCGCCTGCAGATCCGGGAGCGGCTCGACCTCCACGATGTGGCCAGCCTGACGCGCTATGCTATTCAGCAGGGCTTCGTCGAGCCCAAGGCCTGAGCAGAGTGGACATTCCGTTCCAAGCCATTCCGTTCCAGGCGATTGCTGAGTTCACCTACGACTGGGAGAGCTGGCTCGACGCGAATGGTCACGTGCGCTGGGTCAATCCAGCCATCACGCGCTTGACCGGCTATTCCGTTGCCGAAGGCCTGTCCTTGGAGGACTACCCGCTCCCGCTGGTCGTGCCAGCGGATCGCCCCGTCATGCGCGCGGTGCTCGAGCGAGCCTTGCGGGGAGAGTCCGGCAATCATGTCGAGTTTCGCGTGCTGCAAAAAGACGGCACAGAGCGCTACGCGGCGATCTCCTGGCAGCCACTCCGAGGATCGAACGACGAAGCCCTCGGTGTCCGTACCAGCGTGCGCGACATCGACCTGCACAAGCAGCTGGAAAAGCAGCTAGAAGCGGCGCTCCGCCGTGCGGAGGCGGCCAACGTCGCCAAAGTGGAGTTCTTGGCCAACGTCTCGCACGAGCTGCGCACACCGCTCGTCTCCATCCTCGGCTACACCGAGCTTTTGCGCGCGAGCAGCACTGACCCCAAGCTCAAGCGCTACTTGGCCACCATCGCCTCCCAGGGCCAGCAGCTCGAGCGCCTGGTGTCGGACCTGCTCGACTTCGGGGCACTCGGTGCAGGCAGTCTGCCGCTGCGGCCAGCTCCGGTCAGGCCCGACGAGGTGGTGCGCGAGGCGGTGCGTGCCCTCCTGCCCCACGCCCAGGAGAAGGGCCTGGACCTCCGGCACGACATCGAACGCTGCCCGTTGGTCTCCCTCGACGCCGCTCGGCTGACGCAGGTCGTCTCAAGTTTGATCGACAACGCCATCAAATACACGACGAGCGGACACGTCGCCGTGCGCAGCCGGCGCGACGAAGTCACGGGGAACCTGTCCGTCGAGGTCGAAGACACGGGCCCTGGTTTCCCCGCAGGGCTCAACCTGTTCGAGCCCTTTCGCCAGGGCGGAGGTGGCCAGGGAGGCGTGGGCCTCGGCCTGGCGATTGCGCAGCGGCTCTGTCGCGCCATGGGCGGCGACCTGATCCTGGCACGCACGAGCGGACCCGGCGCGTGTTTGCGCGCCACGTTTCAGGCACCGGTCGCGGCGCCGGCGCTGACCGACGTCACGCCCCAGGAGGAGGACGTGGACGCACGGCCGGAGCTCACGGCGTCGACCTTTCCGCTCGACGTCCTGGTCGTCGACGACGTCCCATGGGCGCGCGAATTCTTGGCCGATGCGCTGCGCTGCTTGGGCTACCAGCCGCGGACGTGCAGCACGGGTGCGGAGGCAATCGGGGCCGCCAGCGAGCGACCTCCCGACGTGACGTTCATCGACTTGCAAATGCCAGGGCAAGACGGCTGGTCCGTGGCTCGCGAATTGCGCCGTGTCTTGGGCCCTGGGCACATCTTGGTGGGGGCGAGCGCCAGCCACCTGCTCGCCGATAGCCCTGGCCTGGCTGCGGCCGGCTTCGATGCCTTTCTGCCCAAACCCACGCCGCTCGCGGAGCTCGAACGCCTGCTCCGCAAGGCAGCCACGCAGCGCCGACTGGGCACCGGGACCGAAAGCGAACCGGCCCCGCCCGATCGGCCTCAGATCGAGCTCGGACGCGATCGGCTGGCCGAGCTTGCGGCGCTCAGGACTCCCGACGGCACTGCCTTGCTCACGCGCACCTTCGAACGCCTGAGGGCCGATCTACCGGCCCTCGGTCGCCGCGTGCGAGAAGCCGGGCACGGGGCAGGCGACCTCTGTCGTGCCGTCCACGATCTGGCCGGCGTCTTTGCCCTCGTCGGCCTCCAGGACGGTCGCACGCTGGCCCTCGACCTGGAAGAGCGAATGCGCGCCGCCCAACCGAGTGAGGCCGAGATCTCGACCTTGCTCGACCTCGTCGAGGGGCTGCGGGCCCGCATCATCGACGAGCTCAGACAGCCAGCCAAAACACCGTGAAGGCGTCGCCACCCTCGTCACGCTCCGCCGGACGTGCGTGACGGATGCAGGCGTGAGCGGCCAAGTGGTTGCGAACGGCGTCCTTGATCGCGCCGGTGCCATGCCCGTGCAGTACGTAGCCGCCATCCTCCTGCCGGCGCAGGAGCTCGTCGATGAAGACGTCGAGCTCGTCGAGGGAAGCTTCGACGCGCTTCCCGCGCAGATCGAGGATGACGTCCTGACTGCGGACCGGTGGCGGCGCGTCGGGGCTCACGCCGCCCGGCACTTCCTGGTGGGCGCGAAACTTCGGCGCCGCGGGTTTCTGGGGTGGCAGCGTCGACAGCTCGAGATCGCCGAGGGCCGCCGACAGTCTCATGCCCCCCACCCGCACAGCCACCTTGCCTTTGCGCGGGGCTTCCAGCACCTCGCCCTCTCCGGCGAAGCCACGCAGCCTGACGCGCACACCGGGCTGCAAACGTTCGGCCAGCTCCTCTGGGCTCGTCCCTGCCGGCGCCACGCCGAGCCCACGCAGCTCTCGATCCACCTCGCTGCCGAGCGACACCTTCTGCGACGCTCGATCGATGTCTCGTTCCATTTCGCCGAGGCTCGCGACGTCGGCTCCCTTGAGACGGGCCCGCAGTTGGCGCAGCTCCGTCCGTGCTTCGCGCACCGCCACCCGTAGCTCGTCGCTCTCGCGCCCCAAATCCCGGCGCCGGGCCTCCTCCGAGCGTCGGCGCTCCTCTTCCAGGCGCCGCGCTCCGCGCTCTTGTTCCTTGGTCGCCTCCGCCAGCTCCCGCTTCTGGACCTCGAGATCGGCCCGCAATTGCTCGATCTGGATGCGATCCTGCCGCAAGCGCGCCTCGACTTCTGGCAGCAAGCTCTCGGCTCGCTTCACCAGGTCTCCCGGCAGGCCGTGGCGCTCCGCCACGAGCAAGGCACTCGACGCACCCGGTCGGCCCATGTCGACCTTGAAGGTGGGCTTCATTTCGGCGAAGTCGAAGCCGACGGCGGCGCTGTCGAGATGCGCTTGGCCGAGAGCATGGTCCTTGAGTGCCTCGTAGTGCGTCGTCACGAGCACGGCCGCACCACGACGCACGAACTCGTCGAGCGTCGCGATGGCCAGCACTGCTCCTTCGTTCGGATCGGTGCCCCCCATCAGCTCGTCGAGCAAGACGAGCGTGTCCTCGCTAGAAGCGGCCAAGAACGAACAGACTCGCTCCACGTGTCCGCTGAACGTCGACAGCGACCGCGACAGCGACTGATCGTCGCCGATGTCAGCCAACACCCTGCGGAAAAACCCGACTCGGCTGCCCGCGGCAACCGGCAGGGGCAAGCCTGTCGCCTGCATCAAGACCATCAGTCCGAGGCTCTTCAGCAGCACCGTCTTGCCGCCTGCATTCGGACCCGAAACGACCAGGCCGCGACCGGCCCGAAGCAAGAGGTCGTTCTCGACGACCTCGATCCCGGCCGCTGCCAAAAGGGGGTGGCGGACGGCCCGCAGATCGACCACCGGCTCGTCGGCGACGGGCACCACGCGGGCCTCGATGTCCTTCGAGAGCGACGTCACCGCGGCCAAAAGGTCCGCCAAGGCGCACACCTCCTGGGCGGCCAGGATTGCGTCGACCGATGGCTCTGTTTCTGCAGAGAGCTGCGCCAGGACGCGTGCTTCTTCGCGCTCGGCCTCCACTTCGGCCAGCCGGAGCTCTTGGCCGAGCGCAGCGATCTCCTTCGGCTCCACGTAGAGCGTCGCCCCGCTGGCGCTCGAGCCGAGCACAAAGCCGTCCAGCCGATACTCGGCATCCGAGCGCACGGGCAAGACGTAGCGACCATCGCGCTCCGCGAAGAAGCTATCCTGGAGCACGTCCTTGTAGCGCTGGAGCAGCTCCTGGATGCGGGTCTGCACCCGGCGCCGGAGCGAACGGACCTGCCCGCGCGCCTGAGCGAGCGCGGGACTCGCTTGGTCCAACACCTGTCCGTCCTCCGACAGCGCCCGGCTGAGCGATCCCGCCAAGTGGCCAAGTCCTGCCTCGATGGTCAGCACACGCGCGACGGTCGGTGACCCCTCGGCGTGCTCCTCGCCGAAGCGCATGAGCCCAAGCGCCGTGCGCAACGTCCGACCCACCAGGGCCAGCTCCAATCCGGAGGCCACGCCGCCTCGGCGCACCCGTTCGAGCGCGTCGGTGCCGTCCGTCACGTCCCCGATCGGCAATCGCGTACCGAGCGCGCAGAGCTCCAGGAGTTCGCCCAGCGTGGTTTGCCGAAGCACCACCTGCTCGCGCTCACTCACGGGACTCAGGCGGAGCACCTCCTGGCGTCCGAGCGCGCTCACCGTGCGCGAGGCGATCTCGCCGAGCAGGAGCGACCATTCGAGGTCGCCCAAGCTGGACGGTGCTGCTGGAGGAGGGCTCTCCACGGGCCGCGTCCTAGCAGGCGGAGGACGAGCGCCCCAGCGGCAGGCCTGAGGCCCCCCTCCCCGCCTCAGAATGCAGCGTCGAGTGCGACCGTCCCGCTGACACCCGTCTGATACGCGGACACCTTGCGCTCGAAGAAGTTCGCCAGCTCCTCCACGTCCTGGAGCTCCAGGAACGACAGTGGGTTCTTCGCGCCAAAGCGAGGAGCGTAGCCCAGGGTCGCGAGGCGCTGGTCCGCGCAGAACTCGAGGTACGTGCGCACTTCTCCAGCGGACAGGCCCACCACGCCCTGACCGAGCAGGTCCTCGGCGAACGCTGCCTCGCAGTCGACCGCCTCTTCGATCATCTCCACGACCTGGCGCTCGAAATCCGCGTCGAACAGGTCGGGTTCCTCCGAGCGCACCTGCCGCAGGACCTCGAAGGCGAACGACATGTGCAAGCTCTCGTCGCGGAAGACCCAGCTCGTCCCAGCGGCGAGGCCATGCATGAGGCCGCGCGAACGCAGAAAGTACACGTAGGCGAAAGCGCCGAAGAAGAAGAGTCCCTCGACGCAGGCGGCGAAGCACACCAAGTTGAGCGCGAAGCGCTGCCGCTCGCCTCGCGTGCGAAGCTCGCTCACGCGGTCGATGTCGTCGAGCCACTTCATGCAGAACTCCGCCTTGCGGCGAATCGACGGGATGTTGTCGACCGCTGCAAACGCCTTGTGACGCGCCGCGGGATCGGGCACGTAGGTGTCGAGCAGCGTGAGATAGAACTGCACGTGCAGCGCCTCCTCGAAGAGCTGCCGCGACAGATACATGCGCGCCTCGGGCGCGTTGATGTGCTTGTACAGCGAGAGCACGAGGTTATTGGCGACGATCGAATCGCCGGTGGCAAAAAAGGCCACCAGGCGCTCGATCAAATGCCGCTCTGCAGGCGTGAGCTTCGAGTGGAGGTCCGTTAGATCGACGGACAAGTCGACCTCCTCCACGCTCCACGTGTTCTTCAGGGCCGAACGATACATGTCGTAGAAGCTCGGGTAGGCCATGGGCCGGAGCGTCAGGCACAGGCCCGGGTCGAGGATGCGCGCCGGTCGCTCGGAACGGAGGTTCGATGTGCTCATTGGCAGGCCTCGCAGGTCTCGGGGTTCTCGAGCGAGCAAGCGATGACCCGTTCGTCGCTCTCGGCGCTGGCTACCGGTGGCACCGGCGTCCAGCCACGCTGACCGTGCGGATCAGAGCCATCAGGAGGTTTGCTGGCTGGCGGCGGAGCCGCCGACGTCTTGGCGATGCGCGTCGCGGGGCGCGAACGCAAATAGTAGGTCGTCTTGAGCCCCCTCTTCCAAGCGTAGAAGTACATGGAGGACAGCTGGCCGATGTTCGGACTCTCGATGAACAGGTTCAGCGACTGGCTCTGATCGATGAAAGCGCCACGATCGGCCGCCATGTCGATGAGCGAGCGCATCGGCGTCTCCCAGGAAGTGCGATAGATGGCGCGCACCTCTTCGGGCAGCTCGGTGAAGCCCTGAACGGACCCTTCTGCCTGCTTCAAGCGCTCTCGCGTGGCTTCGTTCCACAGACCGAGCGACTTGAACTCGGCGACGAGGTAGCGGTTCACTTGCACGAAGTCGCCGGAGAGCGTCTCGCGCTTGTACAGGTTCGACAGCTGCGGCTCGATGCACTCCTGGCAGCCAGCGATCGAAGCGATGGTTGCGGTTGGCGCGATCGCGCACAGGAGCGAATTGCGCAGCCCATGGGCCATGATGGCTTCACGCAGGGCGTTCCAACGCACCGTGTCCCGCGGCGCCACGTTCCAGGCGTCGAACTGGAGCTCTCCTCGCGCAGCGCGCGTTTCGGCAAAAGCCTCATGAGGCCCCCGCTCCTTGGCCAGCTCCACCGAGGCGGACAGGGCCGAAAAGTAGATTTCCTCGGAGATTTCCGCCGATAGGCGCCGAGCTTCGTCGGCGTCGAACGGAAGCCCGAGCTGGAAGAAGACGTCGGCCAAACCCATCAGGCCGAGGCCCACCGGGCGCCAGCGCAGGTTCGAGGCCTGGGTCGACGGAATTGGGTAGTAGTTCAGATCGATGACCCGATCGAGCTGGCGAACGGCACGCCGAACCGTGCGACCGAGCTGAGCAAAGTCAAAGGCCAGCTGGCCATCGTCCAGCCGGCGCATGTGCCTTGCCAGATTGACCGAACCGAGGTTGCACACGGCCGTCTCGCCCGCAGACGTCACCTCCAAGATCTCGGTGCACAAGTTGGACAGGTGCACCACGCGCCCGGGGAGCGCAGTCTGGTTACAAGCGCGATTGGACTTGTCCTTGAACGTCATCCAGCCATTCCCGGTCTCCGCCAAGGTGCGCATCATGCGGGCGTAGAGCTGGCGGGCCGGCACGACCTTGCTCGCCAAACCGGCCTTTTCGGCTGCTTCGTAGCGCTGGTCGAACTCCTCGCCGTACGAGTCGACGAGCTCCGGCACGAGCTTGGGGTCGAACAGACTGAACGGCTCGTCCGCTTCGACGCGGCGCATGAAGAGGTCCGAGACCCAGTTGGCCAGGTTCAAATTGTGGGTGCGGCAGCTCAGATCGCCGGTGTTGTCCCTGAGCTCCAAAAACTCCTCGATGTCCGCGTGCCAGGTCTCGAGGTAAACGCAGCAAGCGCCCTTGCGCTTGCCACCCTGGTTGACCGCTCCGACGGATGAGTCGAGGGTCTTGAGCCATGGTACGATGCCGCTCGAATGGCCGTTCGTGCTCTCGATCAAGGATCCACGCGACCGCACGCGATGGTACGCAAGGCCGATGCCGCCCGAGAACTTCGACAGCAGGGCAACATCCGTGTACTTCTGGTAGATGTTTTCCAGGTGATCCCGCGGAGAATCCAGCAAAAAGCAGCTGGAGAGCTGCTCGTGGCGCGTGCCCGAATTAAATAGCGTGGGCGAGCTCGGCATGTACTCGAGCTTGGAAAACAGCTCGTAGAGCTCGAGCGCGTCCGGCACGGACTCCGACAGTGCGCAGGCGATGCGCAGGAAGAACTGCTGCGGCGTCTCGATGACCTTGCGGGTCTTCGGGTGACGAAGCAGATAGCGATCGTAGAGCGTACGTAGTCCGAAGTACTCGAACTCGTGATCGCGCTCGGGTGCGATGGCCGCGTTCAACTTGCGGGCATTGGCCGCGACGAAGAGCTGCAGGCGCTCGCCCATCAGGCCGAGCTGGTGGCCCACCGCGACGGACTGAGAGAAAGCATGAATCTCCTGGGTCTGGACTTCCTTGTCGATGTACGTCGACAAGAGGCGCGCGGCGAGCCGGGAATACTCGGGTTCCTCCGCAATCAGGCCCGCCGCCGTGCGAATCGACAGCTGATCCAGCTCCTCGGTCGTCGCCCCATCGTAGAGACCGCTGATCGTTTTGGTGGCCACACGCAGCGCGTCGACAGCGGAGAGTCCCGTGCAGCAACGACTGACCGCGCGCACGATCTTGTTCACGTCGACTGGCTCAGTCGCGCCACTCCGTTTGCGCACTCGCATCGTCGTGGAGGTGTCCTCCATGGGGCGTCGGGCGGCGCTCGAACGGGCCAGTGCACCGTTCGTTTCGATTCCTTGCATCTCGCTCACTCCTCTCCTGTCGGGCGTGGGGCGAAGACGCTGCATCTCGAGCGACACGCAAATGGACACGGGCCAGCTCGAGACCCACACGCCCTCCCACGAGGCTTTCGGGGTCCAAACCGGCCGCGGATGTCTGCCGCGAGTCGGGCACTGGCAGGTCTTCGGACTCGCGAGCGCCCCAGGCGGGCCTTCTGACCCGTAGGACCTACTCTCCGCCGCTTCCCAGGCTCCATCGAACCCAGTGCAGAAGGCTGATTTCGTTCTCGCTTACCGCTGCGGGGCAGTCCTGGAATTCCGGCCGGAGCCAGTCACCAGATTCCCTTTTCAGGCCGAGCTCCGAAGAGCCCAACCACCAGCACGACCACTATCTATTGGGGTCGAGGCCGATCTGTCAACCAATATGTTGGGCTGAACAAAAATACGCGTCTCAGCCGAGCAGGGCTGCCGGACTGGAGCCCGTCTCGCCCGTCATCAGGTGCGACAAGGTGTCGGGCGCGACACCCCAAATCATGTCGCCGATCCGCACCGCCAGCGTGACGTTGGCGGCAACGCTCGTCTTGTGCAGAGCGGCCGCCAGCTCCCGCAGCTGCGCCGCGGCGCGGCGGCCGAGACGCTCGTCGAGAGCCAGAACCATCATACCCCCGCCGCGCTGCCTCATGCGGGCTAGCAAGCTCCGGGTCAGCACACTGCGCGCCGCCACCGCCTCCGGATCGGTCCGGCCATTCGAGACCAGAACGAGAGTCCGCATCTCCCAGCCAACCGACTCCAGACGCGACGTGCGGCTCGCTACCTGCGTCACGAGCGAGGCCGGAGCGCCTTCGTAGTGCTGCGCGACGAGCGCCATGTCACCAGCGCCGGGCTTGAGCCAGCGAGGCCAAGCGGCGGAGAACTCGATGACGACCATGGTGGCCTGGCTCTTCGGGGGCTGCATAGGTCCCCCGTTCATGCCGGAAGCCCGGATTTCCGGCCAAAATTGTGGCAGCAGCAGTTATCGAAGCCCTCAGCCGTGGCTACTCGGCGGGGCCCCCGGCACGGGGGCATGAGCGGCACCCAGGCGCCGCGTCGAGTGCTCGCGGAGCGAACGCTCGCGCTCGGCCGTCTGCAGGTCTTCGAGCAGCTTCCGGTTCACTGCCAACAGGTCCGTGACGAATGCCAAGAGCATGGTGTGAAAGCCCATCATCAACAGGGTCGAAGCGAGGATGAGGGACTGAATCATGCCGCTGCCGTCTCCGGAGAGGTACCGGATGAGGAAGCGCGCGCCGAGCACGACACCGCCGAGGAAGATGACGCTGCCGATGACCATGAAGAAGCGGAACGGCCTGTACACCACGAACATGCGCACGATCGTGGTCACGGACTTACGCACGTAGGAGCCGATCGACGACACCAGGCGCGACGGCCGAAGCTCCCCGTTGACGCGTACCGGGACGCTCACCACAGTGAGGTTCTTCTGGCCGGCCTGGATGATGGTCTCGAGCGTGTACGTGTAACGCGAGAAGACGTTCAGCGAGACCGCGGCTCCGCGCGAGAAGGCTCGAAAGCCGCTGGGCGCATCCGCCACCTCGGCACCGCTGACCAGGCGCACGACGGCGGTGCCCGCCAACTGCAGGAGCTTCTTGATGAAAGAGAAGTGTTCGATCGTGGAGATGGGCCTAGCGCCAATCACCATGTCGGCCCGACCTTCCAAGATGGGCTTGATCAGGGCTGGGATGTCGTCAGCGCAGTACTGGTTGTCGGCGTCCGTGTTGACGATGATGTCGGCTCCGCGCTGCAAGCTCGCCTGGATGCCGAGCGTGAACGCTCGTGCCAGCCCCTTGTTGCTGCTGTGGCTGACCACCTCGTGCACGCCGTACTCGTAGGCCACGCGCACGGTCTCGTCCGTGCTCCCGTCGTCGATGACGAGGATCTCGATCTGGTCGACGCCTGGGATCGACTTCGGCAACGCGGCAAGCGCAATCGGCAGCGCTTCTTGCTCGTTGTAGCAAGGGATTTGGATGACGAGCTTCATGACGGGGCCGGCACCGTAGTCGCTTAGCCGGACTTCTTACGGCCTTTGCGGCCCTCACTGCGCTCGGTTTCGGCCTTCTTGGGCGGCAAGGGCTTGCCGGCCTCGCTACCTCCTCCGGCGGACAGGCTCTGCTTGAGTGCCTCGAACAGATCGATGATCTGAGCGCGCGGTGCCTCGGGTGCGAACTGGAGCTCCTGCCCGGCCACCTTCTGCTCGACGGCAGCTAGAATCCGCTTGCGAAAGGAGTCTTCGTATTTGTCGCCATCGAACGTCTTGACGGACAGCTGCTCGATCAGCTTCTGCGCGAGCTCACGTTCGATGTCGGCGAACTCGAAGGTGGCCCCGGTGTCGATTTCGTCGAAGGCGCGCACTTCGTCGGCGTAAAACATCTGGTGGAAGATGAGGCCGTCCCGGTAGGGACGGATGACGACGAGCTGCTCCTTGCCCCGTGCCGCCCAGCGCCCTACGGCCACTTTTCCGGTGACCTTCATGGATTCACCGAGCAAGCGATAGGCCTTGTCGCCGCCGCGATCCGGGCCGAGGTAGTAGGAGCGCTCCACCTGAATCAGGTCGAAGGTCTCGAGCGGCACGAACTCGACGATGTGGATGCTGCTGTCGTGGTCGGATTCGAGCCCCTTGAGCTCCTCTTCGGTGAAGCGGACGAACTGCCCGCTCGCCACCTCGTAGCCTTTGACGACGGCGTTCCGACTGACGACCTCCTGGTCCACTGGGCACCAAAGCTGCTGCTTCAGTCGCGTGCCACACTTCTCGTGCAGCATGTTGAAGCGGACCTGTTCACTCGACGCCGCGGTGAAGAACTTCACCGGAATCGAGACGAGCCCGAAAGAGATGGTTCCGCTGGCGATGGCGCGCGCAGGCATGGGATCGCCATGCTAGCCCGGGCGGGGGGCTGTGCCCCAAAGAAGTGTCCTTTCAGCCTCTCGGCAGGCGCTGGTTATCGAAGGCCCGGCCCCCGGGCTGAACGGGCGCGTAGCCAAAGACCCTCGCCCCCCAGCCCTGACTGCTAGAGCGGTTGGATGCCAATGAAACCGCCCCCACCTGGCTGGCCGCGCTTGAGCGCCAGCGTCCACTACGACGATCCACTTGCTGCCATCGACTGGCTTTGTAACGCCTTCGGCTTCGAGGTCCGGCAAAAGATCGTCGTGGAAGGAAAGCTGGCCCACTCCGAGCTGGTGCTCGAAGAAGCCGTGATCATCGTCGGCACAGCCAATGGCGCCGAGCCTTGGCAGAAGTTGCAGAAGAGCCCGCGCAGCGTTGGCGGCGTCACGCACGCCCTCATGTTCTACATCGACGATGTCGACGCTCACCATGCCAAGGCGGTCCTAGGCGGTGCCCAGATCCTGCGCGAGCCCAAGACCGACGACTACGGCCCGGAGTTTTGGGCCGATCGGACCTACGGCGCCCTCGATCCCGAGGGGCACCTTTGGTGGTTCGTGCAGCGCGTGCGATAGTTTCCGCCGGATTGGCAGGTGCCATGAAGGATCTCACTCGCTACCGGCAGAAGCGCGATCCCGGCAAGACCAACGAGCCCTTCTCCCCCGCCGCACCAGCGGTCCCGTCGACCGAGGCGCCGGCGCCCCGCAGCGGCACCTGGGCCGGCCGGTTCGTCATTCACCAGCACGCGGCCCGCCGCATGCACTGGGACGTGCGCCTGCCCATCAATGGCGTGCTCGAGAGCTTCGCCGTCCCGCAAGGACCGAGCCTCGACCCGACCATCAAGCGCCTGGCGGTCAATACCGAGCAGCACCCGGCGGAGTACCTCGACTTCGAGGACGTCATTCCGGAAGGCAACTACGGCGCCGGTTCCATGATCGTCTGGGATACGGGCGGCGTCACCTACAACGAGGCCAACGCCGAAGACGGTGTCAAACGCGGCAAGATCGATTTCACCTTGCACGGCTACAAGCTGAGCGGCCGCTTCGCCCTCATCGCCACGGGCCGCCGCAAGGCCGACACGGGCATGGCAGGGACGCAGAAGGCGGCCGCTGAGTGGCTCCTGATCAAGAAGCCCGACAAGGCGGTGCAGCCGGGGCGCGATTTGGCTGTCGAGCTGCCCCGCAGCGTGATCAGTGGCCTGACCGTGGAGGAGCTGCCACGTCGCGAGGAGATTGCTCAGAGCGTGCTCGCCCTCGCCTCGGAGCTCGGCGCAAAGGCTCCGGGGCCCAGGAAAGCTGGCTTCTTGTCCCCTATGGTGTGTGCGCTCGACGGAGCGCCCATGTCGAGCCCGCATTTCCTCTACGAGCTCAAGCTCGACGGCGTGCGCATCCTGGCCACCAAGTCCGAAGGGCGCACGCGCCTCCACTACCGTTCCGGCAAAGCGTGCTCGGAAAACTACGCGGACGTGGTGCGCGCCGTGCGTTCTTTGCCGCTCGACCACCTGGTGCTCGACGGTGAGATCGTGACCTTCGACGAGCGCGGCCAGCCGAACTTCCATCGCCTGGGCCCTCGCATCCGCACCCAGCGCGTCGGCGATTTAAAGCGCGTCATGGCCCAAGTGCCCGTCGTCTACCTGGTGTTCGATGTGCTCGAGGTGGGGCACGGCGACCAAGTGCTCGACACAAGGCCCCTGCCGTTACGGCAGCGAAACCGCATTCGGCAGGAGATCCTGCGGGGCAACGGGCTCTTGCGCTCGCTCGACCACATCGAGGAAAAGGGCGACGCGCTCTGGCAGCTGATCGTGGCGCAGGGCATGGAGGGTATGGTCGCCAAGCGCGCCGAGTCCAGCTACCAGCACGGGCCTTCGGTCAGCGGCGATTGGGTCAAGGTCAAGCGCGAGCTCGACGAAGAGTTCGTCGTCGTGGGCTGGACGGAGGGCAAGGGCACCCGCGGCAGTCTGGGTGCACTGTGTCTGGCGTCTTACGGAGGCAATGAGCTCCGCTACCGGGGACGCGTTGGTTCCGGTTTGGACCACAAGGCCATCAGCGAGCTATCGAAGCTCTTGGCTGCACGGACCACGGATGAGCCCGCTTTCTCCGGTGACATTCCACCCGACGCAGGCATCGTCCGCTACGCAAAGCCAGAGCTCGTGGTGCGTGTGCGCCACCACGGCTACACGGACGACGCCCACTTGCGCGCGCCGGTGTTTCTCGGCCTGCGGGACGATGTGCGCCCCGAGGACTGCCGTTCGGCGCCTCACGACGAGGTCACGGCCGAGCGCGAAGAGCCAGAGGCACAGGCCGTGGAGCCAGGTGACGAAGCGGCCGAAGCCGCTCTCCCGTCCGCCGGCGAGCGACCGCGTCCGCATTGGCTGACCAACCTGGACAAGGTGTTCTGGCCGGACGAGGGCTACACCAAAGGCGACCTCATCGCCTACTACGAAGCGGTAGCTCCGGTCATGTTGCCGTTCCTGCGCGGACGGCCGGTCGTCTTGGTGCGCTACCCGGACGGCATCCAGGGCAAGCACTTCTACCAGTGGCGCCTGCCGGAGGGCGCGCCATCCTTCATGCGCGCGCACGAGCTCTACGACGAGGAAAAGCAAGAAGAGCGCGGCACCGGCAAGGCGGCCTTCTTGATCGATGATCTCGACGGCTTGCGCTACATCGCGAACCTCGGCTGCATTCCCCTGCACGTCTTGGCTGGCCGCGAGACATCGCCCGAAAGTTGCGACTTTCTCACCATCGACTTCGACCTCGGTCCGCGCCAATTCCAGGACGCAGTGAAGATGGCGCTCGACCTCCGGCACCTCTTGGAAGAGCTCGGCCTGGTCGGCTACCCGAAGACGAGCGGCCAGCGTGGTTTGCACGTGCTCGTGCCGCTCGGACCGAATGTGCCGTTCGACAGCGCGAAGCTGCTGTGCGAGCTGCTCGGCCGCATCCTGGTCGGCCGCCACTCGGACATCTCCACCATGGAGCGCACGAAAGAGAAACGCGGC
>Ga0164308_10001045_pt1 | contig 14799 bp, 11 predicted proteins | sample Whisoiple_246_MG_FD_109983 | JGI IMG/M metagenome (GOLD analysis project Ga0164308, IMG submission 109983) | Soil microbial communities amended with fresh organic matter from upstate New York, USA - Whitman soil sample_246_MG | ecosystem: Environmental > Terrestrial > Soil > Unclassified >...
CTGCGCGAGGCCGTGGGGGAGCGGGGGACCCTGATGGTGACCTGCGGATGGAACGACGCCCTGCCGTACGACTTCTCCGACTGGCCGCGCCCCTGGCAGGACGCCGTACGGTCCGAACCCTTCGTGTACGACCCGGTACTGAGCGAGGCCGACCACGACAACGGCCGGCTCCCGGAGGCCTTGCGCCGGTGGCCGGGCGCCCTCCGCAGCCGCCACCCCGACGTCAGCGTGGCCGCGCTGGGTGCGGCGGCCGCCGAGCTGACGGCCGACCACCCGTGGGACGACCCGCACGGCCCCGGCAGCCCGCTCGCCCGGCTGGTCGCCCGGGGCGGCAGGGTGCTGATGCTGGGGGCACCCCTGGAGACCCTCACCCTGCTCCACCACGCGGAGGCGCTGTCCGAGGTACCGGGCAAGCGCTTCGTGGAGTACGAGCAGCCGGTCCTGGAGGACGGGCGACGGGTCTGGCGCCGCTTCCGCGACATCGACTCGTCGAAGGGGGCCTTCGACTACTCGTCCGTCACGCCCCCCGGCCAGGACTCGTTCGAGACGATCGTGAGGGACATGCTGGCCACCGGCGCGGGCCGCCGGGGCAGGGTCGGGGCCGCCGACAGCCTGCTCTTCGAGGCCGGTGAGGTCGTGGAGTTCGGCCTCGCCTGGCTCGCGGAGAAGCTGGGCGGCGGACGGTAGCCCCGTCAGCCCCGGAACGGCCCCTCAGGCGTTGGAGCGTTCCACGGGGATCCACAGCTCCGCGTCCGCCTGTGTCCCCTCCTCGGACAGCCGCACGCTCAGGATCTCGGGCCCCGGCCTGCTCACGTACGGGTTCGACGGGAACCACTGGGTGAACACGTCCCGCCACAGGTACTGGAGGGACTGCGGGAACGGGCCCGAGTGCTCGAAGACGGCCCACCGGCCGGCCGGGACGTCCAGGGCGTCCATGTCCTCGGGCACCTCGGCGCCGGTCACCACCCCGTGGTAGTAGTCCAGTTCGGTCCCCTCCGCCCGGCTCGGGTCGAGCTGGTCGCTGACCCCGACGATCCCGGCCGGCTCCTGGTCGCCGAGTGCGGCGACGCGGCGCATCACGTCGGGGCCGATGCCCCGGATGAAGTCGGCGATCGCCGGGTTCGCCCCTTCGTGGACGAGCGGTACGCGGGCCTTCCTGCCGACCACCCGGAAATCGGCCTTGTCCACGATCCTGTACCGCATGCTGCTGGTCCCTTCGACGATGAGGCGGAAGGACATCCGTTGCTGGGACCGCAGCGCCGCTCCCGTGCGCCGGGCCTCACCCGGGCCCACGCCGTGCACGGCGCGGAACGCGCGGGCGAACGCCTCGCCCGAGCCGTAGCCGTAGCGCGTCGCGATGTCGAGCAGCGTCCGCTCGCCGGCGAGCACCTCGGCGCCCGCCACGGTCAGCCGTCTGCGCCGGACGTACTCCGACAGCGGGAGGCCCGCCAGTGCGGAGAACATGCGCCGGAAGTGGTACTCCGACGTCGTCGCGATGCGCGCCAGCCCGGCCACGTCGAGCGGCTGGTCGAGGTGGGACTCGATGTGCTCCATGGCCTGGTTCAGCCGTTCCAGCATTCCGGACTCCTTCCCTGTCCTCGCCCACGTTAGGAAGGTCCCACCCTGCCGGACCCGACATCCTGTGCCCGATGCGGTGCGGCCGGGCCGTGTATCCGTGCGGCGGGGCTCTCCTCATTCCGGAGGACGACCGTGCTCCCCGCCTCGTGCGGACGCACCAGGCACAAGTGCCGGTAGGCGCACGACGCCGGGGACGCCCCGTTTCGCGAGTCTTGAGCAGTACCCCACATCGGATGCGGAGATCTCAGACTCGTGGCTACCTTCCTCTATCGCACGGGCCGCACCGCCTTCCGGCGGCGCCGGCTCGTCGTCCTGCTGTGGGCGGTGGTCCTCGGCGCCGTCGGGGCGGGTGCCGCCAAGGCACCCGCGGGCGGCGACGACGGCACCTCCTTCATGCCGGGCATCGAGGCGCAGAAGGCCTTCGACCTCATAGGCGAGCGCTTCCCGGGCTCGGACGCCGACGGCGCCGACGCGCGGATCGTGTTCATCGCGCCCGAGGGCCAGAAGGTCACCGCGACCGGCAATCGCGCCGCCATCGACACACTGGTCGAGGAGGCCGCCGGCCAGTCGCAGGTCGCCCGTGCCGTCGGTCCCTTCCAGGCCGGCGCGGTGAGCGAGGACGGCTCGACGGCGTACGCCACCGTCAGCTACAAGGTCGCCGCCGGCGACCTCACCGACGCGGACAAGCAGGCGTTGGAGAAGGCCGTCGACGAGGCCCGTGACGCCGGCCTCACCGTGGAGACGGGCGGAACCGCGCTCGCCACCCAGCCGGCCGCGGGCGGTGCGGGGGAGGCCGTCGGCATCGGACTCGCCGCCGTGGTCCTGCTGATCACCTTCGGTTCCGTCGCGGCGGCCGGGCTCCCCCTGCTCACCGCCGTCATCGGCGTCGGGATCAGCATGTGCACGATCCTCGCCCTCGGCAGCGCCTTCGGCCTGTCGATGACCACCGGTACGCTCGCCTCCATGCTCGGCCTCGCCGTCGGCATCGACTACGCCCTGCTCGTGGTGTCCCGCTACCGGGAGGAACGTGCGAACGGACACGAGCCCCGCGAGGCGGCGGGAATCGCGACCGGCACGGCAGGGTCCGCCGTGGTCTTCGCCGGTCTCACGGTCGTCATCGCCCTGGCCGGGCTCTCCGTGATCGGCGTGCCGATGCTCACGAAGATGGGCCTCTGCGCGGCAGGGGCGGTCGTTCTCGCCGTCCTGGTCGCGCTGACGCTGGTGCCCGCGCTGCTCGGGATGTGGCCGGACGCCGTCCTGTCCCGGAAGGCCCGGCGGCGACCGGCCGGCCGGTCCGCGGGAGCCGGGGGCAACGGCGGCACCCGGTGGGCCCGTTTCGTGCTGCGCCGCCCGGTGACGGTGCTGCTGGCCAGTGTCATCGGCCTGGGCGTGCTCGCCCTGCCCGCCGCCGATCTGCAGATGGGCATGCCGGGTGCCGAGGCCAAGCCGGTCTCCTCGACGGAACGCCGTGCCTACGACGCGCTCGCCGAAGGGTTCGGCGCGGGGTTCAACGGTCCGCTGACGGTCGTCGCCGACGTCAGGGGCGCGGCCGATCCGAAGGCCGCCGCCGCGACGATCGCCGAGCAGATCAAGGGCACCGACGGTGTCGTGTCCGTCTCCCCGGCGCGGTTCAACCCCGCGGGCGACGCCGCGCTCCTCTCGGTCGTGCCGTCCACCGGACCGAGCGACGAGACCACCAAGGACCTCGTGCAGACCATCCGGGCCGAGCGGCCCGCGCTGGAGGAGGGGACCGGGGCGACCTTCGAGGTCACCGGTTCGACCGCGATGAACATCGACGTCGCCCAGGCGCTTCAGGACGCCCTCGTCCCGTACCTGATCGTGATCGTGCTGCTGTCGCTGGTGCTGCTGATGGTCGTCTTCCGCTCCGTGCTGGTGCCCGTCAAGGCCGCCTTCGGGTTCCTGCTGTCGGTGCTCGCGTCGCTCGGCGCGGTCGTCGCCGTCTTCCAGTGGGGCTGGGGCGCCGAACTGCTGGGCGTGGAGCAGGCCGGGCCGATCATGAGCCTGATGCCGGTCTTCCTGGTGGGCATCGTGTTCGGACTGGCCATGGACTACGAGGTGTTCCTCGTCGCCCGGATGCGGGAGGCGTACGTCCACGGGGAGCGGGCGCCGCAGGCGGTGGTGACCGGCTTCCGGCACAGCGCCCGTGTGGTCACCGCAGCGGCGGTCATCATGATCGCGGTCTTCTCCGGGTTCATCGGCGCGGGGGAGTCGATGATCAAGACGATCGGCTTCGGCCTCGCGGTCGCCGTGCTGTTCGACGCGTTCGTCGTCCGCATGGCGTTCGTGCCCGCCGTCCTCGCCCTGCTCGGGGACCGCGCCTGGTGGCTGCCCCGGTGGCTCGACCGGATCCTGCCCCGCGTCGACGTCGAGGGAGCGGGTCTCAGCCGGGCCCCGGCCCTGGCCGCGCAGGACTCCACGGGCACCGGTACCCGCCCGCAGGAACCCGCCCGCACCTGAGCGGGACCGCCCGGCGGGCCGCGGAGCCGTCTTCGGCGGCTCCGCGGCCCGTGTCTGTCACGATGGCCGCACCCGGCCATGACCTCGGAGAGCACCCCATGAGCACCACCTGGCAGCGCCGGGCGACGAGCCGCCCCCGCACCACCGAGGCCGCGAAGATCGTCTTGGTGTTCGTGATCGCCGTGGGCGGGGGGCTCCTCGACCACTGGACGATGCCGGGCCCGCGCTCCCTGTGGCCGGTGGTCGTCCTGTCCGCCGTCGGCTCCGGGGCACTGATCCGTCGTCGTCGCCACCCTCTGCCGGTCCTCGCGCTGACGACCCTGTGTGCCGTCGCCGAGGGCACCATGGGCTACCTCATGACGCCCCTCCTGTTCAGCCCGCTGCTGACCGCGCAGTACTCCACCAACCTGAGGGTCAGCCGTGTGACCGCCTGGAGCACGGCGGTCGTGGCGGCGACGGCCACGATCGTGTCCGTCGTCCGGCACAGCGAACTCCACAGCGGCTGGATCATCGGCGTCGTCAACCCGGCGGCCTGGATCCTGCTCTCCGCCGCGCTCGGAAGCTACGTACGCGTCCGTCGCGACTACGCCGCCGCGCGCACCGAGCACGCGGCCCGCGAACGCGAGGAGGAGGCGCGGCACCGCGTCGTCCAGGAGCGCATGCGTATCGCGCGGGAACTCCATGACGTGGTCGCCCATCACCTCGCCCTGGCCAACGCGCAGGCGGGCACCGCCGCCCATCTGGCGCGGACAGATCCCGAGCAGGCGTACGCGATCCTGGACAAGCTCTCCGGGACGACGGCCGCGGCTCTGCGTGAACTGAAGTCCACCGTCGGCCTGTTGCGCCAGGAAAGCGACGCGGAGGCCGGCGACGGCCTCGCTCCCGCACCCGGCCTGGGACAACTGCCCGACCTGGTGGCCGCCTGCGCGACTGCCGGTCTGCACGTCTCCGTGACCGAGGACGGAGAGCCGCGCCCGCTTCCGCCGGGGCTCGACCTGACGGCGTACCGGATCGTCCAGGAGGCCCTGACCAACGTCACCAAGCACGCAGCGACCCGTACCGCACGGGTCCGGCTCGCCTACACGTCCCGACGGCTGTCCGTCACCGTCACCAACGACACCCCCTCCGCCCGGCCGGCGGACGGGCCGGGCCCCGGCCGCGGCTTCGGGCTCCTCGGAATGCGGGAGCGTGCCCTGGCCGCCGGTGGCACCTTCCACGCGGGACCCCGGCCGGAGGGCGGCTTCGAAGTCGCCTGCAGCCTGCCGCTGGACGGCCACCCGCCCCCGGCCGGATCCTCCCCGGCCGGATCGTCCCCGTCGGGTTCTTCTCCGTCCGGCTCCGAGGAAGGCACCGCCCCATGACCATCCGCGTCCTGCTCGCCGACGACCAGGCCCTGCTGCGGGCCACCTTCCGCATCCTCATCGAGTCCGACCCCGGCATGACCGTGGTCGCCGAGGCCGCCGACGGCCGCGAGGCGATCGACCTGACCCTCGAACACGGCCCCGACGTGGTCCTCATGGACATCCGTATGCCGGGCACCGACGGGCTGGCCGCCACCACCGACATCTGCTCCCGGCCCGAACTGGCGGCCACCCGCGTCCTGATCCTCACCACCTTCGAGGACGACCAGAACGTCGCCGAGGCCCTGCGCGCCGGAGCCAGCGGGTTCCTCGGCAAGGACGTCGGGGCGGACGTCCTGCTCACCGGCATCCGCACCGTGGCGGCAGGCGAATCCCTGCTCTCCCCCACGGCGACCCGTGCGCTCATCACGCGCTTCCTCGCCACCCCCGACGAGGCCCCGCTCGCCCCGCCCGAAGGCCTCGCCGCCCTCACGGACCGCGAACGCGAGGTCATGGCGCTCGCGGCCCACGGCAAGTCGAACGCCGACATCGCGGACCGGCTCGTGGTCAGCCCGCTGACGGTCCGCAGCCACATCCAGCGCGCCATGAACAAGCTGCACGCCCGTGACCGCGCCCAGCTCGTCGTCATCGCCTACCAGAGCGGGCTGGTCCAGCCCCGCCCCTACGGCGGCTGACGGGGCCGCCGGGCCGGTCAGGGCGCCTTGAGCAGGTCCCTGAGCCCGGCGGTGAACGTGCGGACCTCCTCCTCGCTGGGGCGGCCTACGGGCACCACGGGCGCGGCGTTCCCGCCCGGGCTGCGGCACGGGCGGCAGAGGCCGTCGGGGAGTGCTTCCGGGCGGCCCGGGGTGCCGCACTCGGTGCACTCCAGCATCACGCGGTGCACGGGCCTGCCCGGGGCGGGAGGCGCCGGTGCGGTGGGTGCGTGCGGCGGGATCTTGTCGGTGAGGCGGCGGCGGACCAGACCGACGGGGGAGGCGACCCGGTCGGGGAGCCCGGCGGTGAGCGCCTGCGTGAGGTAGTCCGTGTCCACACCGCGAGCGAGCCACTCGGCCGCCCCGGCCTCCAGGGCGGCGCAGTCGGCGGCGGACAGAGCTAGGCGGGAGTCGACACGGCCGAGCCGCGCCAGCGCGAGATAGGCGGGGGAGGGGCTTCCGGCGCTCCCGCCGCTCCCGCCGCCTTCGGACTCCCGCTGCTGCGGCACGGCCTGTGCGGCGGGCGGGGCGGTGGCGGCGGGCGGCACCGGCGGCGGTGCGGGCTCGGTGTCCTCCGCGTCGTCGACCGGGACCCAGGGCGGCGCGGGCACGGTGGCGGGTGAGGTCACGGTGACAGTTGAGGTCACGGGCGCTGGCGCTGGCGCTGGTGCGGGGGCGGGGGCGGCGGCCAGGGTGGCGGTGACCTCGGTGGCGGCCCACCACTCGTTGTCGCGGGCCGTACGCGACCAGAACGTCCGCGACACCCAGCGCACTTGGCCCGCCTCGCCGACCAGGCACCGGACGCGGCGCAGGTGCCCGGCGGCGGCCAGAGCCCTGAGGGCCGAGCCGACGGCCTGCTGACCGTACAGCGGCAGCTGCTTGGCGAGGCTCTTGACGTCCATCGAGGCGCCGTCGGGCAGCTGGTCGACGAACCCGGCGACGTACCGCTCGCGGGCGGGCAGCAGGGAGAAGTCAGTCGCGCTGCGCGGGCGTTGGTCCGGCATGGAGCGCTTGCCGTACCCGGCCTTGGCCATCGGGTAGGAGCGCGAGGATGCGGGGGCGCGCAGGGCGGGGCTACTGTGCTGAACAGCCACGGGATCGGTTCCTTCGATCTTGCGGTGAGACCCCGGCCCGGTGCGACCAACACCTCGTCGGGGTCGTTCTGTTCCCGCACCGTAGGCAGTCGCCACGCTGTGCCGCAAGTTGGTCACGATTAGTCATACTTGCTGGCCGTGACGGGTCGGGGAGGGTCGGGAGGTAGTTCCAAAACCCTTCTTTTCCCTACCGGTTGAAGGCACCGCTCGAATCCCGGCCCTCGTGTTCCGACGCCCGGGTCCCGAAGCTCGGGTGCCGGGCGGAGGACCTGATTCCGGACCCCGAAGGAGTGAACCTCCCAGGACCGGAGCCCGAGTCCCGGGACCCGGGCTCCGAGCGCCGGAGGCGGCGCCGACCGGGGCGGGGCGGCCGTCACGGATGGACCGGGACATGAGTCCTTGCGGGTGACGTTCACAGGGTCGACCATGTCGATGTCAGTGGCCGGTGCTTCACTGTGACCATCGATATCGGGGAGCGAGTCATGCCGACTGTGATCCACAAGACGCGCGGAGAGCTTGAGGAGCAGCGTGAACAGCTGCTGGCCGGCGTGCACATGAGTTACGAAGAACTGGCGGAGCGGGCCGCGACGTACAGCCTGAGCCTCCGTGAACTCGATGTTTGGCACACCATCGAGGGCCTCGACTATCTTCTCGACGGTGACAGCTGATGAGGTAAAGATCCTCGATTCGCTGGCGGAGGGATTCGCCGACCAATTGACCACGTTGACGCGGGGTGTCCTGGGTGAGGACACCCCGCGTTTTCACGCCCTCAACATGGGCTCCAGGATCAGGGTCTCGCCCATAGCGGAAAATGAGGTCGTCCAGCGCATCCCCATTCGGATCGACGGTCAGGAAAGGCTGAGTCTGAGCGTCCGGTACTTCTGCTGCTGGGACGGTTCAAGCACCTTCATGGCTACGGATCAAGCCGATGTACATCTGTTCTACCAAGGAGTTCCGGATCCGCTCCTGCGTTACGAGTACGTACGGAACAGCAAGGAGCCGCCAGGGGCTCACCTGCAGGTTCACGCGCATCGGGACGAGATGGCGTACCTGCTGCGACTGGCGGACCGGGGCAGGCCGAAACAAGGGCTGAGGCGTGACAAGCTGCCGCGTCTGGCGGAAATGCACCTTCCGGTGGGGGGCCATCGGATGCGGCCCGCGCTCGAAGACGTATTGCTCTTCCTGCAGAGGGAGTTCGCGATCGACACGATTCCAGGCTGGCGGGCCGTCCTCGACGAGCACCTGCGGAACTGGAGACTGATGCAATTGAAGACCGCCGTGAGAGACGCCCCGGACGCGGCGGCGCAGGTGCTGCGCAGCCTGGGCTACTCGGTGGTCGAACCAACCGTTCCGGCCGCGCGCCAGGCTCCGGAGGACGTGAAGCTCTTCTGGCCCTGAACCGCCGGTGAAGGCCGTCGGCGAGATCCCGGGTCCCCTCCGTGCAGACGTCGGCCGTGCGGTGCCCCTCCGGCGGGCCGCAGGCATCCCGTGAGAAGGGCCGGAAAATCGGTGGATACGTGAATCCGGACGGCCTACGGTTGCCGGGTCGTAGATCCATACGTTCGAACGAGGTGCTTTTGATGACGGTCCGAGCCACGGCGGTCGACTCCGGTCGGCTGTCCCCCGCAGACGTCCTGACCTCATCGAACCGAAGGAACACCTCTCGTGGATCTTCCACGCATTTTCACCATTCGCGAACGTAGCCACCGCATCCACAACCCGTTCACCCCGGGCAAGCTCGCCACCCTGGGCCAGGCGCTGCACCTGGCGCCCGGGACCCGCGTGCTCGATCTCGCCAGCGGTTCCGGCGAGATGCTGTGCACCTGGGCCCGTGACCACGGAGTCACCGGGACCGGGGTGGACATCAGCACGGTGTTCACCGAGGAGGCCCGCGCCCGCGCCGCCGAACTCGGTGTCGCCGACCGGGTCACCTTCGTGCACGACGACGCCGTCGGCTACGTCTCGGACGAGCCGGTCGATCTCGTCTCCTGCCTCGGCGCGACCTGGATCGGCGACGGCGCGGCCGGCACGATCGAGCTGCTGGCCAGGAGTCTGCGCCCCGGCGGCCTGATGCTGATCGGCGAGCCGTACTGGCGCCGTGAGGTGCCGGACGAGGAAACCGCCAGGGCCTGTCACGCAGGCAGCAAGGCGGACTTCCGGCTGCTGCCGGAGCTGGTCGAGCAGTTCGGCGAACTCGGGTACGACGTCGTGGAGATGGTGCTGGCCGACGGCGACAGCTGGGACCGTTACCAAGCGGCTCAGTGGCTCAACCTGCGCCGCTGGCTAGACCGGAATCCCGGTGACGAGCTGGCCGCCGAGGTGCGGGCCGAGCTCACCACCGAACCCGCGCGCTACACGCGGTACCAGCGCGAATACCTCGGCTGGGGGGTCTTCGCGCTGATGGCCCGCTGACGGCCTGAACGACGCGGGTCCGGGTGGCGTACGCCGCCCGGACCCGCACCCTTTCCCGGCGCGCCCTCAGCGCAGGGACTCGGGCAGGTCCTCCCGGTGGACGATGCCCAGACGCTGCGTGGCCCGGGTCAGCGCCACGTACAGGTCGCTCGTCCCGAAGCGTCCGGGCTCCACGACCAGCACGTGGTCGAACTCGAGCCCCTTCGCCTCGCGCGGGCCGAGCAGCACCACGGGACGGGTGAGGTCGGGTTCGGCACCGGCCGTGATCCCGTCGAGCGGTCCCGCGATCTCCTCGTGCAGCTCACGCGGCGCGATGACCGCGAGGCGGCCCTCCTCGGGCGTCAGCTCCTCCACCGCCCGCGCCACGGCGCCGGCGAGGTCGGCGCCGGAGTACCTCGTCCACGGCGTCTCGCCGGTGGAGCGCACCGAGCCGGGCGGCTCGAAGGACGGGTCCTGGGCGCGGACGACCCGCGCCGCCAGGTCCATGATCTCGGCGGGCGTACGGTAGTTGACGCCCAGCCGCACATGCTCGAAGCGGTCCCCGACGTACGGCTCCAGGATGCGGTCCCACGAGCCGATGCCGGCCTCCTCCGAGGTCTGCGCCGGGTCGCCGACCAGGGTCAGCGACCGGGTCGGCGACCTGCGCATCAGCAGCCGCCAGGCCATCGGCGACAGCTCCTGCGCCTCGTCGACGATGATGTGGCCGAACGCCCAGGTCCGGTCGGCGGCGGCCCGCTCGGCGGCGCTCCGGTGGTCGGCCTCCTCCTGCCGCTCCGCCATCCGCTCGGCGTCGATGATGTCGTGCGCGGCCAGGACCTCCGAGTCCTCCTCGTCCTCGAACTCGTAGGTCTCCGAACCCCGCGACAGGTCCAGCACACCCTGCGCGTAGGCGACCCGCTCCTGGCGCTCCGCCTCGGCGGCGGCCCGCGCGGCGCTGTCGTCGTCCCCGAGCAGCTCGGCCGCCTCGTCCAGCAGGGGGACGTCGGCCGGGGTCCACTCCCCGTCGCCGGGAGCGCGCCGGATGGCCTCGGCGTCCTCGTCGGGGACGTACACGGGCTCGGCCAGGTAGTCGGCGAGGAACCCCTCGGGGGTGAGCAGCGGCCACAGTTCGCCGACGGCGGCGTGCACCTCCTCGCTCGTGGCCACGCTCTTGCCGAGCTGGGCGACGTCGTCAGGGCCCAGGAAGTTGGGGCCGCCGTACGGGTCCGCGCCGATGCGTTCGGTCAGCTGCCTCGTGAGCGCGTCGATGACGTGGAACGTGAAGTACGGCCGGGCCAGGTTGTGCGGCAGCCGGGTCTCGCGGGCCGCCTGCCGTGCCTCGTAGGCGATCTCCCAGTCCAGGACGAGGTCACCGTCGTCGTGCGGGATGATCAGGGGCGCGCCGGGCTCGGGCAGTGCCTGCCGGTCGCGTACGGCGAGGGCCAGCGCCTCGGCCATGTCGGCGCCGCCCTTCACGGCTGCCGCGCGGGGGGTGTCCGTGCCCCGGGCGTGGACACCGGGGAAGAGTTCCGCCTGGGTGGCGAGCATGACGCCGGTCTCGCCCAGCGCGGGCAGCACCTCGCCGATGTAGCGGAGGAAGGCCGGGTTGGGGCCCACGACCAGGACCGCGCGCTTGGCCAGGAGCTCCCGGTGCTCGTACAGCAGGAAGGCTGCCCGGTGCAGGGCGACCGCCGTCTTGCCGGTGCCCGGCCCTCCCTCGACCACGAGGACGCCCCGGTGCGGTGCGCGGATGATGCGGTCCTGCTCGGCCTGGATGGTCCGCACGATGTCGCCCATGCGGCCGGTGCGGGCCGAGCTCAGGGCGGCGAGCAGCACGGCGTCCCCGCTCGGGTCCTCGAAACCGGTGCGTTCACGGTCCCCCAGGTCCAGGATCTCGTCGTGCAGCTCGGTCACCGTGCGGCCCTCGGTGGTGAGGTGCCTGCGCCGGCGCAGCCCCATGGGCGTGTGCCCCGTGGCGAGATAGAAGGGCCGGGCCACCGGGGCGCGCCAGTCGATGAGCAGGGGCGTGTGGTCGGTGTCGTCCTCACGAATACCGATCCGGCCGATGTGGTGCGCGGCACCGTCGCGAAGATCGATACGACCGAAGCACAGCGAGCCGTCCACCGCGTTCAGGGCGGCGAGCAGGCCGGAACGCTCGGCGACGAGCACATCGCGTTCGAGCCGGGCCTGCAAGCCGTTCCCCACCGGGGTCAACGCGTCCTCGACGCGCTGAGCGGTGTCCCCGCGCAGCGCGTCGACACGGTCGTAGAGCCGGTCGATGAATTCCTGCTCCTTCTGCAATTCGACGTTTTCGCGAGTTGACAAAATCGCTCCCTGCCGGATATGGTGTTTCTAGTGGCCCCCTTTGAGGGGCCTTTTCTGTGGGTGCACAGAACGACCCAATATACGTGAGGAAATCCCCGGTCCGCAATTACGGACCGGGGATTTGTCGTATTCGGCGGGCCGAGGATCCGGATCACCGGGGCCATGGGGTTCGGACGGTTGCGGATCCGCCACGCGCGGCGCTGAGACCGCGCACGGGGCAGGTCCGGTCCGGGGCCCGCCCTCACCTGCCGCCCGCCCTCACGTGCCGTATGTCATGGCCCCGCATTACAGGTGTCATACGCACCTGATGACAGAGCGCACTGCCCCCGGCCCCGTTCCGCCGGGAGTGTGGAGTGCATGAACCCCGTCATCGAAACCGTCGGACTGAAACGGAGCTACCGCGACTTCGACGCCGTCAAGGGCATCGACTTCACGGTCGCCCGCGGTGAGCTGTTCGCCCTGCTGGGCACCAACGGCGCCGGAAAGACCTCCACCCTCGAACTCCTCGAAGGCCAGGCCACTCCCACCGGTGGATCGGTCCGGGTGCTGGGCCACGACCCGTTCCGCGAGCGGTCGGCGGTGCGGCACCGCATCGGCGTGATGCTCCAGGAGGGCGGCTTCCCGCCGGAGCTGACCGTCCTGGAGACCGTACGCATGTGGGCGGGCTGCACCAGCGGCGCCCGGCCCGCCGACGAAGCCCTCGACATGACCAACCTGTCCGACCGTCGCGCCGTGCGGGTCAAGCAGCTCTCCGGCGGCGAACGCCGGCGCCTCGACCTCTCGCTGGCCCTGCTCGGACGCCCCGAGGTGCTGTTCCTCGACGAGCCGACCACCGGCCTCGACGCCCAGTCCCGTCGCGACACCTGGGAACTGATCCGCGAGCTGAAACTCCAGGGCACGACGGTGCTCCTCACCACGCACTACCTGGAAGAGGCCGAACAGCTCGCCGACCGGCTGGCGATCATGCACCAGGGGCTCATCGCCACCACGGGCCGCGTCGCCGACGTCGTGGCCGAACGCCCCGCCCGGATCAGCTTCCGGTTGCCCCAGGACCGCCTCCTCGGTGAACTGCCCCCGCTCCCGGCCATGGGTGTCACCCGGCACGAGACCGTGGGCGGCACGGTCCGGCTGGAGACCAGGGACCTCCAGCGCACCGCCACCGAACTGCTCACCTGGGCCCACCGCACCGGCGTCACGCTGCACGGCCTCGACGCACGGTCCGCATCACTGGAAGAGGCCTTCATGGAGATCGCCAAGGGCCTGGACCACGAGGAGACACGATGACGACGACCGCGCCCACCCGCCCCGTGGACACCGCCCCGCCCGTGCGACGCGGCGCCGCGTCCCGCATGGCCGCCCTCGGCCGCGCCGAACTGACCCTGCTGCTGCGCAGCAGGGCGGCCCTGATCACCGCGCTCCTCGTACCGGCCGTCACGACCTTCTCGATGCGAGGCGTGGTCGACGGCCTCGACCTGGACGGCACCGGCCTCTCGATCGCCACCGTCCTCCTGCCCGGATCGCTCGGCCTGGCACTGATCTTCTCCGTGTACACGAACCTCGTCGGCGTGTACGTCACCCGCCGCGAAAGCCTCGTGCTCAAGCGGCTGCGCACGGGCGAGGTGCGTGACTGGGAGATCTTCGCCGGCGGAGCACTCCCCGCCCTGCTGCTCGCGTACGTCCAGTGCGCGCTGCTGATCATCGGCCTGACGGTGGTCCTGGACGCACCCGCGCCGGCCGCCCCGCACCTGATGGTCCTCGGCCTGCTCATCGGCGGCGCGATGCTCGTGGCCGCGGGCGCGCTGACCGCCGCCGTCACCCGCACGGCGGAGAGCGCGCAGCTGACGTTCCTGCCGTTCTGGCTGCTGAGCATGGCCGGCTCCGGGATGTTCGTACCGCGTGAGGTCCTGCCCGGCGTGGTCGGCGACATCAGCGCCTGGCTGCCCTTCTCACCGGTGATGGACCTCCTGCGGGGCGGCTGGACGGGCGACCTCGGCGCCGCGGACCAGGGCCGCGCGCTGCTCCTCGCCCTGGCCTGGACGGGCCTGGCGGCCCTCGGCGTGCGGCGGTGGTTCCGCTGGGGTCCGCGCGGCTGACCCCGCACCCGGTACGACCCACGTGGTGCGACGGCCGCCGGACGGGGAAGTCGGAGATCATGAGCGTGAGCGTGGAGGACTGGGTGGAACGGCTCGGCGGCCAGGACGGCCCCGAGCGGTACCGCCGGTACGCGGTGGGCAGCGTCGGATTTCTCGCCCTCACCGAGGTGGGTCTCTGGACGATCTGGATGTTCCAGTCGGACGGCGACGCCCCCGTCCTGGCGACCGTGGCGGTACTGGGCGCGGTGCACGCCGTGATCCAGTTCATGCTGTGGCGCTCCGCCCTGCGCCACTACCTGACCGCCGGCCCACGGCCCACCCCGCTCGTCGCGGCGTACACGGCCCTGACGCTGGCCATGGCCACCGTGGGATGCGTACTGCTGGCGACCGGACGCATCGACGACGGCGACCTGACGTCCTACCTGGTGTGGCTGCTGATGTTCTGGGCCGGGCCGCCCGCCCTCGCCCTGTCGCCCCGCCGGGGAGCGGCCCTGGTGGCGGTCGTCGCCGTCGCCGCCCTGGCGGGAGCGGGAGTGGCGGGACTGCCCGGCCCGGCCCTGGTCCTCGCCGTCAGCGCCAGCGTGTTCATGGTGCCGTTCATGGCCGCCGCGTCCAGGGCGTCCGGCTGGAGCGTCCGGCTGATCGAGCAACTGGCCGCCGCACGCGAGACACAGTCCCGTCTCGCCGTCGCCGAGGAGCGCCTGCGCTTCGGCCGCGACCTGCACGACGTACTGGGCCGCAACCTCGCGGTCGTCGCGCTCAAGAGCGAACTCGCCGCGCAACTGGC
>Ga0164308_10001047_pt1 | contig 14797 bp, 18 predicted proteins | sample Whisoiple_246_MG_FD_109983 | JGI IMG/M metagenome (GOLD analysis project Ga0164308, IMG submission 109983) | Soil microbial communities amended with fresh organic matter from upstate New York, USA - Whitman soil sample_246_MG | ecosystem: Environmental > Terrestrial > Soil > Unclassified >...
GAGGAGTACCTGCTGACGATGGGGCTGTGGGACCTGGTCGAGGACGGCGCGGGCGGGCTCGACCGGCGGCGGACGCCGGTGGCGGACACCTACCGCGCGCTGGCGACGGACGCCCGCGCCAACGGGGCGCCCGCGGAGGCGGAGCGCCGCTGGGCGGCGTGACGGCGGGACGGCGGCGTCCCTGAGTGGTCGCCGAGCGCGGCTAGCGTCCGTCGCATGCGGGTGGGCGTCTACGTCGACGGGTTCAACCTGTACTACGGCGCGCGCGGGCTCTGCGGCCGGTCGACCCCGGGGTGGCGGTGGTTGGACCTCCGGGCCCTGGCCGCGCACCTCGTCGCGGGGCGGCCGGGGTGGACCGACGCCTCGATCGCCCGAGTCGTGTACTGCAGCGCCAGGATCAGCGGGGCGGGCAACCCGGAGGGGCAGCGCGAGCAGGACACGTACCTCCGCGCGCTGCAGCGGTCGGGCTCCGTCGACGAGCTGTCGATGGGCCAGTACGTCGCGCGCGTGTCCTGCGCCCCGCTGGCGGTCGCGGGGCCGCGAGGGAAGCCGGTTCTCGCGCACCCGCAGTGGCCGCTGATGGTGAAGGACGGCGCGGGGGCCGGCGCCCCGGACGCCACGTTCATGGCGTCGGTGGCGCGACGTGAGGAGAAGGGCTCCGACGTGAACGTGGCGTCGCACCTGCTGATCGACCTGTACGAACGGCGCATCGACGCCGCCGTCGTGGTGAGCAACGACTCGGATCTGGCCTATCCCGTCCAGCACGCGCGGACCCGGATCCCGGTCGGACTGGTCAACCCCTCGCGCAACTACCTCGCGGGCAAGCTCGCGGGACGCCCGGACGACGGAGTCGGCGCGCACTGGTGGTGCCAGCTCCGGGCCGAGGACCTGACCCGGGCCCAGCTCCCGTCGAGGGTCGGGGCGCTGACGAAGCCGTCGCCCTGGTGACGTCGCTCGAGGCGCGGTGACACGGGGCGATGCCGACGGCTACGCTGGCGGCACACCACCCGGCCCCTCTGGGGTCGGGTTTTCTCGTCCCCGGGGTCGGGGCGGTCGGGTCTCGGTGACGTGCACGTCCGCGATGTGCACGTCGACCGTCACCCGCTCCGGGACCAGCGCCGTGCCGAGCGTCCGCTGGACCTCCGCCAGCACCGCCGACCGCGCGGCCGCGGCGTCCGGCCCGATCGGGGACCCGTAGGCCACGCTCAGCCGGAGCGCCACGCCGGCCAGCTCGGCGTCGGGGTCGACGTCGACCTGGACGTCGAGCACCCGCGCCGGCGTCGCACCGTCGACCGCGCGGCGCAGCACGTCGACGAGCACGGGCGTCGCGACGGTGAACCGGCCGTCCGCGCTCCGCCCGGCGACGTGCGGACCCGGGCGGAGCGTGCGCCGGACCCGCTCGAGCACGGCTTCGCGCGCGCGGACCCAGCCCGCGTCGGTGATCTCCCGCAGCGTGCCGGCCGCGCGCGCGACCACCTCGTCCGGGTGGTCGTGGTCCTCCGGGCGGCCGGAGGGGTCGCGGTCTACCGCCATGGCGCCAGCCTCCTCCCCAGCGTGGTCCGCGCCCGGTGCACCGCACCCCGCACCGCGTCGACCGTCGTCGCCTGCACCCGCGCGACGTCGGCGTAGGGCATGCGCTCCACCTCCACCAGCATCCAGCACGCCCGCTGCATCGGGGGCAGCTCCCGCAGGGCGATCTCGAGGGCGTCGCGCAGGTCGGCGGCCTCGACCGCGGAGATCGGGTCGCCCGGGGCCGCGGGCAGCGCCGCCTCCTCGGGCAGCGGGGCCGCCGGGTGCCGCGCCTCGGTCCGGACCCGGCGCCGCACGGTGTTGGTCAGGATGCCGAACAGCCAGGTGCGGACGGCCGCCTCGCCCCGGAACCGGTCGGCCGACAGCCACGCGGAGACGAGCGCCTCCTGGACGCAGTCCTCGGCCGCGCCGTCGTCGTGCAGCATCCGCCGGGCGTACCGGTACATGGCCGCGCCGTGCCGCTCGACCAGGGCCGCGAACGCGTCCCGGTCGCCGAGCCGTGCGCGCCGGACCAGCTCGGCGTCGTCCTCACCGGGCCTCACGGGCGCCAACCTAGCCTGTGACCCAGATCACAGCGACCGCACCGTGACGACCCGGCCGCCGCGGGCACCCACACGTGTCAGGACGGTGCGGCCGAGCCGCCATCCGGGCCCGCGACCGGCGGGCCGGGCCGCCGCGCCGGACGAGGAGGACGACATGACCGGCACCACGCCCGCCCAGGCCGGGACCGTGAACGACGCCCAGGAGCTGACGCCCAAGGACCGCACCCGCGCCGCCGCGAGCGCGCTCAGCACCGAGCGCGGGACCACCACGATCGCCGACACGGTGGTCAGCAAGATCGCCGGGATCGCGGCGCGCGACGTCGCCGGCGTGCACGACGTCGGCGGCGGCGCCCAGCGCGCCTTCGGCGCCCTCCGCGAGCGCATCCCGGGCGGGTCGACCAACTACTCGCAGGGCGTCAGCGTCGAGGTCGGCCAGTCCGAGGCGGCCGTCGACGTCGACATCGTGGCGGAGTACGGGGTCGCGATCGCCGACGTGGCGGAGGCGGTGCGCCGCTCGATCGTCACCGGCATCGAGCGGATGACCGGGCTCCGCGTCATCGAGGTGAACGTCAGCGTGAACGACGTCTGGCTGCCGCAGGACGACGAGCAGGACGGCGAGCCCGCGCAGCCGCGGGTCCAGTGACCGGGCGCGCGCTGCCGGCGCCGGCGGCGGACCCGGCGGCGGACCCGGCGGCCGCGGCCGCCCACGCCGTGCGGGCCGCCGCGCTCGCGGTGCCGGGCGTGGTCCGGCTCAGCGCCGGCCCGCTCGGCGAGGTCGGGACGTACCTGGCGGGGGAGCGGGTCGCCGGCGTGCGCCTGGCGCCGGACGGCGTGCACGTGCACGTCGTCGTGGTCGCCGACCTGCCGATCCCGGGGACCGCCGCCGCGGTGCGGGCCGCGGTCGCGGCGGCCGCCGGGGACGGGTCGCCGGTGCACGTGCACGTCGAGGACGTGGACCCCGCGGGGCAGCAGCCCCGCGGGTCGCAGGTCCCGCACCGCGGGACCGGGAAGGACGCGTGATGAGCTCGATGACGACGACCGGCCTGCTGGCCGGCCTGCTGCTGGCGGTGGCGATCACCACCGGCGGCCTGGTGGGCTTCCTGCTGGCCCTGGTGCTCGGCGGCCTCGGCCTGGTGGTGGGGGCGCACGCCGACGGGCGGATCGACCTCGGGGCGGTGCTCGGGGGGCGGCGCCGTGGCTGACGTCCTGGTCCCCGCGCGGACTCAGGTGCCGACCGCGGCGCACGCGGTCGGCGGCCGGGTGACGATCGCGGACCGCGTCGTGGCCCGGGTGGCCCACCGCGCGGCCGCGCGCGCCTCGACGCCGGTCCGCCGGGGTCCCGTGGGCACGGACCTCCCGCACGTCGACGTCGAGGTGGCCGGCCGGCGGGTGCGGGTGGCGGCGCGGGTGGCCGGGGCCTGGCCCGAGCCGGCCGCCGACGTCGCCGCGCGGGTCGCGGGCGCGGTGCGCGCGGAGCTGGAGGGGCTGGTCGGGGTCCGGGTCGACGACGTGCTCGTCACCGTCGAGGCCGTCGTGGCCGCGACCGAGGCGCGCCGGAGGGTGTCGTGAGCGCGGCCGCGGCCCACGTGGCCCCGCCGGTCCCGGCGGCGCGGCCGGCCCGGCGCGCGGGCGCCGCCCGGGTGCTGGGGGTGGTGCTGGCGGTGCTGCTGGTCCTCGCCGGCCTGGTGCTGGCGCGCGAGGCGCTGGCCGCCGCGTCGCTGCTGGGCCTGCGCCCGTCCCAGGCGTGGCTGCCCGGCGTGCTCCGGGCGGTCGACGGCCGCCCGGTCGACACCACCGTCGCGGTGGTCGGCGGTGTGCTCGCGCTGCTGGGCCTCCTGCTGCTGGTCGCCGCGTGGCGGCGTGGCCCGGCCGACGTGGGGCTGCGCGAGGCGCCGGCCGCGCGGCTGGGTCCGGAGGACGTCGCGCGGCTGTCGTCCGCGACGGCGGAGGACGTCGACGGGGTGCTGCGGGTCGCGTCGACGGCGACGGCGCGCGCCGTGCAGGTCCGTGTGCTCGGGACGGGGTCGCCGGGCCTGGCCGAGGAGGTGCGCTCCGCCGTCGAGGACCGGCTGGCCGGGCTCGACCCGGTGCCGCGGGTGCGCGTCGCCGTGCGGGACAGCGGGGCCGGGCGGTGAGCGCGCGGCGCGGCACCGGCCTCGACCGCACGGTGCTCACCGTGCTCGGCCTGGTGCTGCTCGTCGCGGGCGGGCTCGCGCTCGCCGCCGGCGCGGGCTGGACGTCCGGGGCCCGGGTGGGGTCGGTCGGCCTCGACCCGTCGACGGTGGACGTGAGCGGCGCGGTCACGGCGACGGGCCGCTCCTGGTGGGCCGGTGCGTGCGCGGTCGCCGCGGTCGGGCTGGTCGTCCTCGGCGTGCTCTGGCTGCTCCGGCACCTGCCGCCGGGCGGCCTGCCCGACCAGGCGCTCCCCGGGTCGCGCACCGGCGAGCGGCTGCGCGTGGATCCCGGCGCGGTGGCCCGGGGCGCGGAGGACCGGCTGGAGGCGGACCCGCGGGTCCGCGGCGCCCGGCTCGCCGTGCGGCGCGAGCGCGCGGGGCTGGTGCTCGCCGGGGAGGTGAAGGTCGACGCCCGGGTCGACCTGCCAGAGGTGGCGGCGCTGGTCGACCGGGTGCTGCGCGAGGCGGCGGGGGTCCTCGGGTCGCCGCTGGCCGGGCGGGTGCGGCTGCGGGTCGGCCGGCGTCGGGCGCGCGGGCCGGTGGCCTGACCGCGGCGCCGGCGCCCGCCCGTCAGCCCACGGACAGGCGGAGGTCGCCCGGGTGACCGAGCAGCCCGCCCAGGCGGGCGGCCTCCGCCGCGAGCGCGTCGGCGGGGGGCGCCCCGGCCTCGGGGAACCACGTCACCTCGACCGCCCCCGGCCGCGCGGCCCACGTCCCCGCCACCACCCCGCCGCGCAGCACGAGCGGCGCGCCGCGCGTGACGCCCGGCCGTCGGGCCGCGGGCACGACCCGGGTGTCGGCGGTCCCCGGCCCGAGCACCCACTGGTCGTGCCCGGCGAGCAGCGTGACCGCGTCGGTCGGCTCCGCCGCCTCGACCTCGGCCACGTGCTCGCGCAGCAGCAGCGCCGGCTCCCCGTCGACGGCCACCTCGGCCGCGGCGTCCGCCAGCACCTCGTCCGTCCAGCGCTCGACCCGCCGGCGGCCCGCGCTGAGGCCGTCGGCGAGCCAGTAGTGCAGGTTCGCCCGGGTCGCGGGCCCGTACGCGGCGAGGTAGCCGGCGACGGCCCTGCGCCCCGCCTCGTCCAGGTCGGGCAGGCCGCGCCACGCCGGGCTCGCGGCCGGCGAGGCGAGCGTCGGGCGGCCGTCCACCGCCGGCCCGAAGCACAGCTCGCCGTGCCAGGCCATCGGCTTGAGCAGCGTCATGCTCGGGTGCAGCAGCGCCGGCCCGAGGTGGGCGAACCGCGGGACCGCGGCCACCGCGGCGGCGAACGCCTCGCGGTCCAGCGGGCCGTCGGCGAGCGCGGCGCGGACCGCGTCGAGCAGCGCCGGCCAGTCGTCGGGCCGGAGGTCGTAGTGCTCCTGCCAGCTGCGCAGCGCCCACTGCCGGCTCGCGGTCCGGACGGCGAGCAGCACGCCCGCCTCGTCGGCGGCGAGCAGGTGCGTCGAGCCGCGGAGGGCGAAGGTGCGGATCAGCTCGCCCGAGGCGACGGCGGCGGCGACGGCGTCCGGGGCCGGGTCGGCCAGCCGCCGGCGCACCGCGAGGTCGGGGTCCCCGGACCAGGCGGGGACCGCCCCGAGGTGGCGCACGACGTCGGCGGCGGTCGCCGCGCCGGGACCGAGGTGCTGCCGGCCGAGCCGCCACGCCAGCGCCTGCGCCGACGAGATCGTCATGCCCGCCAGCGTAGGACCGGGGACCGACACCCGGTCGTGCCGCGGGGGGACCCCGCCCGCCCGGGCCGGTCCCGCGGGCGGATCCGCGCGGGTCGCCCGTGGTGGTGACCTGGGGGCATGCCGCACCCGTCCCCGTCGCGCGCCGTCCCCGCGCCCGCCGTGCCCGCCCCCGCCGTGCCCGCCGGAGCCGCCGCACCCGCCCCGCCCGCCCCGGGCCCGCAGCCGACCCGCTGGCGGTTCCTCGACTCGCTCCGCGGGTTCGCGCTCCTCGGGATCCTGCTGGTCAACGCCGTCGACCTCACCGAGGTGACGATGCACCGCGCGGGCGGCGCCGCCGTCGCCGACCCGGTCCGCGACGCGCTGCACCTCGCCGTGCAGACCCGGTTCGTGCCGATCTTCGAGCTGCTGTTCGGCATGAGCCTGTGGTTCGTGCTGTCGGGCGCCCGGCGGCGCGCGGCACGGGCCTGGGTGGTGCCCGCGCGGCGGATGGCGGCGGTGGCGCTGATCGGCGCGGCGCTCATGGCCGTCTACCCGGGCAACATCCTCGTCGAGTACGGCGTGGTCGGCCTGCTCGTCCTGCCCGTCGTGGCGCTCGCCCCCCGCGGGGTGGTGCTCGGCCTGGGGGTGGTGCTGACGGGCGCGGCGTACGCGTTCGCGGGCGGCGGGCTCGCCGCGACGCCCGGCCTGGTGCTCGCCGGCGCGGGGGCCGCGGCGTACGGGCTGCCCCGGGCGCTCGAGACCCGCACCCGGGGCGTCGCGCTCGTGTGCGCCGCCGCCGCGGTGCTCGCGGTGCCCGCCCTGGCGTGGCAGCTGACCCAGCCCGGCGACCCGCGGTTCACCACCGCCGGCGGGGTCGCCGGCCTCGTGGTGGCGGTGCTCTGGACGACCGGGCTGGCCCTGCTCTGGCGCACCCCGGCGCGGCGCGCGATCGCCTGGTTCTTCGAGCCGCTGGGCCGGATGGCGCTCAGCGGGTACGTCGGGGCGGCGGTCGTCCTGGCGCTCGCGGCCCGGGTGGTCGACTTCGGGTCGATGGCGACGGTGACGCCGGTGGTGCTGCTGTGCGTCCCGCTGATCGTCGCGCAGTCCGTGCTCAGCCGGCTGTGGCTGCGCCGGTGCGCGTACGGCCCGGTCGAGTGGGCGCTGCGGTGCGCGACCTGGTGGCGTGCGGTGCCCCTGCGCGCCGACCCCGCCGCTCGGCAGGAGCCGCGCCCGGCCCGCGGCTAGGCTCGAGGGCACCCGCGCCGCCGACGACGAGGACACCCCGATGGCCCGGACCAGTGACGACGTCGCCCTCGAGGACGCGCTCGACCCCCTCGTGGTGGCGATGGACATCGGCTCCACCGCGACCCGCGGCGGCGTGCACGACGCCGCCGGCCGTCCGGTGCACGGGCTGCAGCACAAGGTGCCGCACGCGTTCACCGTCGCGCCGGACGGCACCTCGGTCATCGACCCCGACCAGGTCGTCGACGAGGTCGGGCGGGTGCTGGACGCCGTGGCCGGTGACCGGAGGCTCGGGACCCGCGTGGCGGGCGTCGCGCTCGACACGTTCGCCGCGTCCCTGATCGCGGTCGACGCCGCGGGCCGCGCGCTGACCCCGTGCCTCACGTACGCCGACGCGCGCAGCGCCGCCGCCGTGGCCGCGCTGCGCGCGGAGCTGGACGAGCGCGCGGTGCAGCAGCGCACCGGGACCCGGATCCACACGAGCTACCACGCGCCCCGGCTGCGCTGGCTCGCGACCGCCGAGCCGCGGGTCGCCGCCGCCGCGGCCGCGTGGTGGTCGCTCGGCGAGTACGTGTACGCGCGGCTCGTGGGGGAGCCGCTGGCCGGCACCTCGACCGTGGCGTGGACCGGGCTGCTCGACCGGCGCACGGGCGCCCTGGACGCCGAGCTGCTGGCGGCGGCGGGCGCGGGGCCCGGCGCGTTCTCCCCGCCGCGCGACACGTCCGCCCCCGCGACGCCCGTCGCCCCGGCCCGCTGGCCCGCCCTCGCCCGCGCCGCCTGGTTCCCGGTGGTCACCGACGGCTACGCCAGCAACGTCGGGTCCGGCGCGACGGACGCGACCGTGATGACCGCGTCGACGGCGACCTCCGGCGCGCTCCGGGTGCTGCTCGACGGGCCGGCCGACCCGCTGCCCTTCGGGCTGTGGAACTACCGCGTCGAGGCGGGCCGGACGCTGCTGGGCGGGGCGATCAACGACGTCGGCCGCGCGGTGAGCTGGGCGCAGGCGACCCTGCGGCTGGGCGAGGACCTCGCGCCGGTGCTCGCCGCCGCGCCCGCGGACGGCACGCCGCTCGTGCTGCCGTACCTCACGGGCGAGCGCGCGCCGGGCTGGGCGGGCGGGGCCCGCGCCGCGTTCACGGGCGTCTCGGCGGCCACGACCCCCGACGTCCTGTACCGCGGGATCGTCGAGGGCGTCGCGCTCACGTACGCGCGGGTCGCCGACGAGCTGCACCCCGCGGCGCCCGACGTGGTCGAGGTCGCCGCCTCCGGGCGGGTCAGCGGCGAGCAGCCGGGGTGGTTGCAGGTCCTCGCGGACGTCCTCGGCCGGCCGGTCACGCACGTGACGCGGAAGCGGGCGACGCAGCGCGGGACGGCGCTGCTGGCGCTGGGGGTCCTCGCTCCCGACGTCGAGCGGGCGCCGCGCGCCACCGGGGCGACGTACGAGCCGCGCGCCGAGCACGCGGACCACTACGCCGACCGCGCGGCGCGGTTCGGTGCGGCGTACGACGCGCTGGTCGGGGGCTGAGCCGCGCCGGCGGTCAGTACACCAGCCGCCGCACGTCCTCCGGGTGCAGCACGAGCCGGACCTGGTCGTCGGCGAGCACGCCCGCCAGGTCCGCCCGGCGGGCGGGGTCGTCGAGGTCCCAGTACCGGTGCGCCAGCCGCTCGGCGAGCTCGTGCGCGCCGTCGGGCTCGATCGTGACCCGGCCCGCGATCGCCACCCAGTGCTCCCGCTCGGCGACCGGGGCGGCGACGACGAGCGAGGCGCGCGGGTCGCGGCGCAGCCGCCGGACCTTGAGGGCGTCCGCCTCGCTGAACAGCTGCACGGTGCCGTCGTCGGCGACCTCGAACCAGACGGGGCGCGGCTGCGGCGGCGTGGGCCCCGCGGCGACGGTGAGGAACCCGTGCAGCGGGCGGCGCAGCAGGTCGAGGTCCTCGGCGGTCAGGGTGGCGTCGGTGCTCATCACGGCCTCTCGGGTCGGCGGCGGTCGGCGGCGTCGTCCGCCTCCATCCCACCGGCGGCGGCCGGGCACCGCAACCGCCGCGCCCCGCCGCACCCCGCCGCGCCCGTCCGGCCGGTCCCGGCGCGCCCGCCCGCCCCGGCCGCGCGATGCTGGCACCCCCCGACCCCGAGGAGCGCCGTGGACACCGCCCCCGACCTGCCGCCCGTGCTCCGCCCGGTCTGGGCCGCGCTCGGCGCCGCGACCACCCGCCGCACGGGGTTCACCCTGGCCGGTCTCGCCACCGCGTCCGCCGACGGCGCCGCGCAGGTGCGCTCGGTGATCCTGCGCGCCTGGGACCCCGGCCGCGGCGTGCTCGCGTTCGCGACGGACGGGCGGTCCGCGAAGGTGCGCGAGCTCCGGGCGGACCCCCGGGTGGCGCTGGTGCTGTGGGATGACGACGCCCAGGTGCAGGTGCGCCTCGCGGGCCGCGCGGCGGTCGTGACCGATCCCGGGGAGCGGCGGCGCCGGTGGGACGGGCTCGGGGCGCGCAGCCGCCGCGGGTACGCCACGACGACGCCCCCGGGCGCGCCGGTCGCCGGGGACGGCGCCGTCGGCCAGGACGAGGACGAGGCGGCGTGGTTCGACCGGTTCGCCTGGGTCGAGGTCGTCGTGGACCGGGTCGACCGGCTCGACCTGGCGGCCGACCCGCACGACCGGGTGGTCGCCGCGCGGGACGCCGCGGGCTGGCACGCCCGGCGCGTCGCGCCGTGACGCGCCGGGACCCCTGTCGGACGGCACCCGTCCGCGCGTAGCCTCGCCGCATGGCCGACGTCGTCCTCTTCCACCACTCCGGCGGCCTGACCGCGGGCGTCCGCGGGTTCGCCGACCTGCTCCGGGAGCGGGGGCACACCGTGCACACGCCCGACCTGTTCGAGGGCCGCACGTTCGCCGACGTGGCCGAGGGCGTCGCGTTCGTGGAGTCCGTGGGCGAGGACGTGTTCGCGCGCCGGGCCGCCGAGGCGGTCGCCGGGCTGCCGGCCGAGGTCGCGTACGGCGGCATGTCCTTCGGCGCGGCGCGGGCGGGCGAGCAGGCGCTCGCGCGGCCCGGCGCGCGGGGCGCGTTCTTCCTCTACGGCGCGGTGGCCCCGTCGTGGTGGGACGCCACCTGGCCGGACGAGGTCCCCGCGCAGGCGCACGTCGCCGAGGGCGACCCGTGGCGCGAGCCGGAGGCGGAGGACGAGCTGGTCGGGTTCGGCGGGGAGCTGTTCGTGTACCCGTGCGCGGGCCACCTGTTCGCGGAGGCCGGGCACCCCGACCACGACCCGGCCTGCGCCGAGCTCGCGACCGAGCGGGTGCTCACGTTCCTCGACGGCCTGGACTGACGCCGCCGGCGGGCGGGCGCGCTCGTACCATCGGCCGGTGCCCCCTCGCTCCCCGCTGCCGCCGCGCCACGGCCTGGCCGCCGCGTGGCTGCGCACCCCGGACCGGGACCGCGCGCGGCCGGTCTCCTGGACCACGATGGGCGCCTGGCTCCGCGACCGGCTGCCGGAGCAGGTCGACGTGGCCGCGATGCTCGCGGACGGTCGGTTCGTCGCCGAGGACGGCCGCCCCGTCCGCGCCGACCACCCGTACGGGCCGCACCGGTTCGTCTGGTTCCACCGCGACCTGCGCGACGAGCCCGAGGTGCCCGGCGCGATCCACGTGGTGCACCGGGACGAGCGGCTCGTCGTGGTCGACAAGCCGCCGTTCCTGTCGTCGATCCCGCGGGGCCGGCACGTGCTGCAGAGCGTGGTGGTCCGGCTGCGCGCCGAGCTCGGGCTGCCCGAGCTGTCGCCGCTGCACCGGCTGGACCGGGTGACCTCGGGGCTGCTGATGCTCGCGACCGAGCAGCGCTGGCGCGGGGCGTACCAGACCGTGTTCGAGCGGCGGGAGGTGCGCAAGACCTACCGGGCGCTCGCGCCGGTGCGGGCCGACCTGGACCTGCCCGTCGACGTGCGGAACCACATCCGCAAGGAGCGGGGCGTGTGGCAGGCGGAGGTGGTGCCGGGCGCGCCGGTGAACGCGGAGACCCGGGTGGAGCTGGAGTCCACCGGGCCCGACGGCCTCGGGGTCTACCGCCTCAGCCCGCGCACCGGGCAGACGCACCAGCTGCGGCTGCACCTGCTCGGGCTCGGCATCCCGATCGTCGGGGACCCGCTCTACCCGGTGGTGCGGGACGTGGCGGTCGACGACTTCGGCACGCCCCTGCAGCTGCTGGCGGCGGAGATCGGGTTCGCCGACCCGGTGGACGGAACCGAGCGGCGGTTCGCCAGCGTCCGGCGGCTGCCGCTGGCGCCGGAGGTCGAGAACCGGGTCACCGGCGGCTGACCTGCGGAAAGACCCCGCCCTGGGTCGTTCGGCCCAATAGTCACGGGCTGATCCGTCGAAAACTTGCCGCATGCGCAGCGAGGGGACGGGCCGCACGGGTCCGGGACGTGTGGTGGTCGTGGGCGGCGGGATGGTCGCGCACCGGTTCGCGGAGCAGCTCGCCGCGCGCGCCGACGCCGGGGACTGGCACCTGACCGTGATCGGCGAGGAGCCGCACCTGCCGTACGACCGGGTGCACCTGTCGGAGGTGTTCGCCGGCCGGGCCGACGGGGACCTGGCGCTCGCGCCGGGGGTGTGGGCGGACCCGCGGGTCGACCTGGTGACCGGGGACCCCGTGGTCGCCCTCGACCTCGCCGCGCAGACCGTGACCACCGGCGCCGGCCGGGTCGAGCCGTACGACGCGCTCGTGCTGGCCACCGGGTCCCGGGCCTGGGTCCCGCGCACCGAGGGCGTCGACCTGCCGGGGGTGCTCTGCTACCGGACGCTCGGCGACGTCACGGACCTGCGGGCCTGGGTCGCCGACCGGGCCGCCGCGCTGGGCCGCCCGCTGCGGGGCGCCGTCGTCGGCGGCGGGGTGCTGGGGCTCGAGGCCGCCGCGGCGCTGCAGACCCTGGACGTCGCGCCGACCGTCGTGGAGTTCGCCGACCGGCTGATGGCCGTGCAGCTCGACGCGGGCGGCGGCGAGGCGCTGCGCGTCCTGGTGACGGACCTCGGGATGGACGTGCGGACCTCCGCCGCCGCGACCCGGGTGGTCGCCGGGGAGGACGGCCGGGTCGCGGGCCTGGAGCTCTCGACCGGCGAGACGGTGCCGGCGGACGTCGTCGTCTACTCGACCGGCATCCGGCCCCGCGACGGCCTGGCGCGGGCGGCGGGCCTCGTGGTCGCCGAGCGCGGCGGCGTCGTGGTCGGGCCCGCCTGCCGCACCTCCGACCCGGCGGTGTGGGCGATCGGCGAGTGCGCCTCCTACGAGGGCGAGTGCGCGGGCCTGGTCGCGCCGGGCAACGCGATGGCCGACGTCGTCGTCGACCAGCTGTGCGGCGGCGTGAAGGGGTACAGCAAGGCCGCCGACGGGACGAAGCTCAAGGGCGTCGGGGTCGACGCGGCCAGCTTCGGGGACGTGCTGGCGCTCGCGCCCGGCGCGCTCGAGGTGACGTTCGCCGACCCGGTCGCGAAGACGTACCGCAAGCTCGTCGTGTCGGACGACGCCCGGGTGCTGCTCGGTGGCGTGTTCGTCGGGGACATCGAGCTGTACTCGTCGCTGCGCCCGATGCTCGGCCGCCCGCTCGGCGCCGACCCGTCGGCGTTCCTCGCCCCGCAGGGCGGCGGGGCGCCGGTGCAGACCGACGTGCCGGACGACGTGGTGCTGTGCTCCTGCTCGAACGTGTCGGCCGGGACGGTGCGGGCGGCGGTCACCGAGCACGGCTGCACCAGCGTCGCCGAGGTCAAGACGTGCACCCGGGCCGGCACCGTCTGCGGCTCCTGCGTGCCGCTGCTGACCACGGTCGTGAACCGCACGCTGGAGCAGGCCGGCATCGCGGTGTCCTCGGCGATGTGCGAGCACTTCGCGATGTCCCGCGCCGAGCTCTACGCGCTGGTCCGGGCCGAGGGGCTGCGCACGTTCACCGAGGTGGTGGCGGCGCACGGCACGGGCCGCGGCTGCGCGGTCTGCCGCCCGGTCGTCGCGTCGATCCTGTCCTCGCTCGGCATCGGGCACGTGCTGCAGCCGGACCAGGCGCCGCTGCAGGACACCAACGACCACCTGTTGGCGAACCTGCAGAAGGACGGCACGTACTCGGTGGTCCCGCGGATGCCCGGCGGCGAGGTCACGCCCGAGCGGCTGCTCGTGCTGGCGGAGGTCGCCCGCGACTTCGGCCTGTTCACCCGGGTCACGGGCGCGCAGCGGATCGCGATGTTCGGCGCCCGCCAGGACCAGCTCCCGGCGATCTGGCGGCGGCTGGTCGACGCCGGGTTCGAGTCCGGCCAGGCCTACGGCAAGTCGCTGCGCGCGGTGAAGACGTGCGTCGGCCAGGCGTGGTGCCGGTTCGGCGTGCAGGACTCCGCGAGCATGGCGGTCCGCCTGGAGCTCCGGTACCGGGGCCTGCGGTCGCCGCACAAGTTCAAGGTCGGCGTGTCCGGCTGCGCCCGGGAGTGCGCCGAGGCGCGCGGCAAGGACGTCGGCGTCATCGCGACCGAGAAGGGCTGGAACGTGTACGTCGGCGGCAACGGCGGATTCACGCCCCGGCACGCCGACCTGCTGGCCGAGGACCTGGACGACGACCGGCTGGTCCAGGTGGTCGACCGGTTCCTCGCCCTGTACGTGCGCAGCGCGGACCGGCTGCAGCGCACCGCGCCCTGGGTGGCGGCCTACCCGGGCGGGCTCGAGGAGCTGCGCCGCGTGCTGGTCGAGGACTCGCTCGGCATCGGCGCGGAGCTCGACGCGGAGGTCGAGCGGCACGTGTCCGGGTACGTCGACGAGTGGCGCGCCACCCTCGACGACCCGGAGAAGCTGCGCAGGTTCACCCCCTACCTGAACGACCCCGACGCCGCCGACCCCGACCTGGCCTACGTGCCGCAGCGGGGCCAGGCGCGCCCGGCCCGACCCGGCGAGCACGGCCACCACGACCTGCGCGTCGCCCGCACCCTCGAGGAGGCCCCGCTGTGACCAGCGACGTCGTGGCGGACGAGGTCCGCGTCTGCCGGCTGGACGACCTGCTGCCCGAGCGCGGCGCCGGCGCCCTGGTCGGCGAGCACCGGATCGCGGTGTTCCGGCTGGCCGACGACCGGCTGCTCGCGGTGCAGCAGCGCGACCCGTACTCCGGGGCGAACGTGCTGAGCCGCGGCATCGTCGGGGACGTCGGCGGGGCGCCCACGGTGACCTCGCCGATGTTCAAGCAGGTGTGGGACCTGGCGACCGGCGCCTGCCTGGACCCGGTCGGCAAGGAGCCCGTGGACCTGCGCACCTACCCGGTGCGGCTGGTCGGCGACGAGGTGCGCGTGGCGGTGGCCCCGTGAGCCTGCTCCTGGGCCTCGACCTGGCCGGTCGCGCGGTGCTGGTGGCCGGCGGCGGGCCGGTGGCGGCGCGCCGGGCCCGGGCCGCGGTGGACGCCGGGGCCGACGTGCGGGTGGTCGCGCCGGACGTGGTCGACGACCTGGTGGCGCTCGCGGGCGCCGGCCGGCTGACCGTGCACCGGCGCCCCGTCGCGGAGGCGGACCTCGCGGACGTGTGGCTCGTGCACGCGTGCACCGGCGACCCGGTCGTCGACGGCGCGGCCGCGGGCTGGGCGGAGGAGCGGCGGGTGTTCTGCGTCGTCGCGGCGGACGCCGACCGCGGCACCGCGCGCACCCCGGC
>Ga0164308_10001053_pt1 | contig 14725 bp, 14 predicted proteins | sample Whisoiple_246_MG_FD_109983 | JGI IMG/M metagenome (GOLD analysis project Ga0164308, IMG submission 109983) | Soil microbial communities amended with fresh organic matter from upstate New York, USA - Whitman soil sample_246_MG | ecosystem: Environmental > Terrestrial > Soil > Unclassified >...
CGAGGCCTGGCGAACGGTGTGTGCTCTGGGATCTCGACCGCCGGGTCGGGGTCGACGAGCCGTGGGGTCTGGACCTGGACCGGGTGGCCGAAATTCACACGGTGGCAACCGAAATGCAGAAGAGGTGACGCGATGACAAATTACCAAATGAACTACTCCGACGTCGACGGCCGACTCGTCCGGGCTTTCCTGCCGATGTTCTTCGGGGCGTTCGCCGGCGCAGGATTATGGTTCCTCTACCTCCTGGTGATCTATCCGCCTTCGATGCCGCTGGCCGTCGTCGCGGTCGGCCTCGTCTCGATCGCGACGACGTGGTTGTTCGGCTGGTTGGCCCTGCGTGTCGCGATCATCTCCCGACGGAGCGGTCGGGGCGACTGGTGGTTGCGCCTGTCAACGACCGGATTCGCGGTGAACGACCGAATCCTGCGGCCCCGGCGCTATGACTGGTGCGATATAGAGAAGTTCATGCTTGTCGCGCCGACGGCTGAGATCGAGCGCGCGGTCCTCACCCCCGCGATCTCTTCCTCGGAGGTAGTCAAGGACGGCGGCGGCCTTCCGGTGTTTCGGGTTGGCTTCGCATTGTCGACCAGACGTCGGCGATCCTTGTCCCGCAGGCTGTTCGCCGATTTCAGCGGGCGCGACGGGACGAGAGCCGACGGTACGGTCATGGGCTACTGGGACCGGCCGTTCGACGAGGCGGTCGATCTGATGAACGAATGGCGCTCGCGCTACCCGGCTGGCAGGTAGGACACCACCAGGTGCGCCGACGTTCCGGATCGTTGGCCACCTCGGCGACTACTCGAACCCGCGTACCGCACCGCAGACACGGCCGGCCCGCCCGGCCGGCCACCCAGTGCTGCTCGCCCTTGCGACGAATGCCCGTCGTCACCTGCATCGCCCCGGGAACAGTGGCGGAATGTCGTAGAGCCCTTGCCCCGAGTTCAAGGAGCGCTGGTATGTCGACGTCTTCCACCGGTGTCCACGGGTTGTGCCCGCGCAGGAAACAGAGTTCGTTGGCCCACAGGTTGCCGAATCCGGCGACGCAGCGTTGATCGAGGAGGGCGGCGACGAGGGGTCGGCCGGGGTCGGCCGCCAGGCGACGTGCGGCTTCGGTGACGTCCCAGTCGTCGCGCAACGGGTCGGGGCCCAGGTGCCTGAGAACAGCTGTCTCGTCGCGGGTGCGCAGCAACTCGACAACCGGCAGGCGCACGCCGTACGCCGCAGGACCTTCTTCGGTCCGCAGCACCACCCGCGCATCGGCCATGACAGTCGGCGGGAGCCACCGCCCCGTCGAAGAGACGTTCCAGGAGCCCGACATCTTGAGGTGGGTGTGCAGCGTGAGGTCACCGGAGAGCCGGGTGAGCAGGTGCTTGCCGTGCGTGACATGGCCCAGCACCGTCAGCCCGGCCAGGTCCGCCGTCGCGTGCGCGGGTACCCGCAACTCGCCGTGGGTCAGCACGCGGTCGCGAAGCGCACCGTCGAGGCGGCGGGCCAGCGCGTATACGGTGTCACCCTCGGGCACGTCTCTATCGTCCCCTCGTCCTAAGGTCGAGCGGTGACGATCACGTACGACGACGCGCTGCGCGAGCGGATCAGGGCCAACCTGAGCGCCCACGACCGGCGTGCGGTGGCCGACCCGACGAAGCGGCACGCGGCCGTCGCCGTGGTGCTCGTCGACTCCGATGTCGGAGACGACAGGGTCGATCCGGTGAATGTCGACGACTGGAACGACGGACGCGAGATCGTGCTGGAAGGCCTCGACGGCCGGATGGTCGACGTGGCAGGCGGCGCCGCGTTCCTGCTGTGCCGCAGGGCCACCCGGCTCTCGTCTCACGCCGCGCAGTGGGCACTTCCCGGCGGCCGCCTGGACCCGGGCGAGACGGTGGTGGACGCCGCGCTGCGGGAGCTGGACGAAGAAGTCGGCGTCACGCTGACACAAGCCGATGTACTGGGGCTGTTGGACGACTATCCGACACGGTCGGGTTACGTCATCACCCCGGTGGTGATCTGGGGTGGCGGACGACTCGACCCGCGTCCCGCACCCGACGAGGTGGTGGCGGTCTACCGCGTCGGGCTGCATCAACTTCAGCGCGGCGACTCTCCGCGCTTCATCTCAATCCCGGAGAGCCCGCGCCCGGTCGTGCAGATTCCGCTGGGCAACGACCTGATCCATGCTCCGACAGGCGCCGTGTTGCTGCAGCTGAGGCGGCTGGGGCTGGAGGGACGCAACGACCGGGTCGACGACCTGGAGCAGCCGGTTTTCGCCTGGAAGTAGGAATACCCCGCGGAAGCGGCGGGTTTACAAACTGCAACGGCAGGGCATTTCTTAGCGAGTTCACGGGCAGTGCCGACGGTCTCGCTCAGGTTCGCCGGGCACGTTGGAAGACAACATCTAAAAGAACGACACCATATTCGCTCAAGGTGGTGGTGACATGACCGCGACGGCCGCAGCCGCCAATGTCGTCTTTCTCGAAGCGCATCCCGGGTGGCGGGCGTCCCGAACCCGGTCAGAGGCACTCATGGCCGCGATGCGCAGGCACCCGTCCTATCAGGGTGATCTGCCGGAGTCCCGGGTAGACCGGGAGCCCGGCCAAGTGCTGCACATGCGCGCCCACTAGCCCTGGTTGTCGGCGAGTCCGCTCAACGCAGACGGCAGCGGGCCGCAGTGCAGGACGCCGAGGCGTTGCGTGGCACGGGTGAGGGCGACGTACAGTTCGGCCGCGCCCCGCGGTCCCGCTGCCAGGATCCGCTCCGGCTCGACCACGAGCACCGCGTCGAATTCCAGGCCCTTGGTTTCCGACGGTGCCACCGCACCCGGTACACCGGGTGGGCCGATCACCACGCTGGTTCCTTCGCGCCCCGCCTCCTCGCGGACGAAATCGTCTATCGCAGGGGCTAATTCACTGTCGGTGACTTTTTTCGACCATGGCCTCACACCGGTCGCGCGCACCGAATCCGGCGGTTGGACCTCCGGCGCGAACTCGGCGAGCAGCGCGGCGGCGACCGTCATGATCTCTGCCGGCGTGCGGTAGTTCACCGACAGCGACCGGTACACCCACCGGCCTGGCACGTACGGATCGAGCATCGTGTCCCACGATGTCGCTCCGGCCGCCGACCGGCGCTGCGCGAGGTCACCGACCACGGTGAAGGACCGGCTTGGGCAGCGACGCATCAGCACCCGCCAATCCATCTCGGACAGTTCCTGTGCCTCGTCGACGACGACGTGCCGGTAGGTCCAGTCCCTGTCCGCGGCCGCGCGTTCGGCGAGCTCGCGGGTGTCTCGGACGACGAAGCGGTCAGCCAGGTCCTCGGCGTAGAGCAGGTCCGTGGCGAGCAGGTGGTCCTCGTCGGACATCAAGTCCTCGCGGCCGACCATCATATCGAGCACCTTCTCGGCGTATTCGGCTTCAGCCCTGCGCTCCCGCTCCGCTGAGTCGTCGACGGGCTTGTCGGGGCCCAACAGGTCGACCAGCTCGTCGAGCAACGGCACGTCCGACACCGTCCACGAGTCGCCGTCGGCACGAAACAGCGCCGCGTCCGCCCCCGCCGCCTGCAGGCGCTCGGGCGAGCTGTACAGCGTCGCCAGCAGCGATGCGGGGGTCAGTATCGGCCAGAGTTCGTCGACCGCGGCCGAGAACGAGGCATTGTCGGCAAGGTCGCGGGTGAGGTTGCTGCGCATCTGCTCCCACGCCTTCTTGTCTTCCCGGGTCAGCCAGCCGCGGCCGATCCGCGCTATCGCTCGCTCGGTCAGTACATACGTGAGGATGTCAGTGAAGACGGCGCGGGCCTCGTTGTGCGGGCGTTGGCTCCCCCGCCCCTCCTCTCGTGCCCACTGCGCCGTTTCCGCGTCGATCTGCACCGTGACGTCGGCCAGGGTGATCGGTATCGGCTCTATCGGCAGCCGCTGCCGCTCGGCGACCGCCGCCGCGAGCACATCGGCCATCGTGCGTGAGCCCTTGAGGCGCGCGACCTCCGGCGCGTCTTCGTCGCTCACCTGCAAACCGGGCACCAGGTCCCCGGTGGTCATGAACACCACGTCGGTCTCACCGAGCGACGGCAGGACGCGGCCGATGTGGTTGAGAAAGGCCGAATTCGGACCGACCACGAGCACACCGTGATTCTCGATCCGCTTGCGTTGGGTGTAGAGCAGGTATGCGACCCGGTGCAGCGCCACCACGGTCTTGCCGGTGCCGGGGCCACCTTCGATCACAAGCACGCCAGGATGGTCGAGTCGGATGATCTCGTCCTGTTCGGCCTGGATCGTGGCGACGATGTCGCGCATTCCGTCGCCGCGCGGTGCATTGACCGCCGCGAGCAGAGCGGCATCGCTACCGTCTCCCTGCTGCGCACCGTCGGGCCGGCCGAGCAGCTCGTCGGTGAATTCGGTGATCTGCCTGCCGCGAGTGTGGAACTGACGCCGGCGGCGCATGTTCTCCGGGTTGGCGCCGGTGGCGGTGTAGAACGGACGCGCCGCGGGCGCTCGCCAGTCGATCAGCAAGGGTTCGTATTCGTCCTCCTTGTCGAAGATGCCGATCCGGCCGACGTAGGAGCGCTCGCCGGAGAGGGAGTCCAGCCGTCCGAAGCACAAACCGTTGTCCGCGATGCCGAGCCGCCGCATCTCCTTGGCCAGCGCGCGCACCTCGGAATCCCGTTGAACGAACGTGCCGCCGTCCTTCTTGTCGATCGGGCCCCGCAAGGCCGCGGCGTAGCCGCCCTTCACCCGCGCCCGTTCAGCATCGAGCCGGCGGTAGAGCTCGGTCACGTACTGCTGTTCGGACTGCAGCTCGCTCTCATACTCCCGAGTTGTCACATGCCCCCAATTGCGGCGCGTTTCGCCTAGGTGGAAGATTGTGAAGCATGTCCGGGGCCTTGCCGCAAGCCCCCGGGTGCGATATAGATTGATGGTGGAAGGGACGTCGATCCCTTCCTTTTTTGTGCGCTGCCACATGGACGTGGCCCTCAACGGGTACCTCGTTCAAACAACTGCGGAAGCGCAGCACAGAACGGGGTTGACCGTGAAGCTGGAACTGAGTGACGAGGATGCCGCCTTCCGCGAAGAGCTTCGGCGCATCTACACCACCGAGATTCCCGACGATATCCGTGAGCGGGCCCGCGCGGGGGAACCGGACTATCCCCACGATTTAGTCAGCACCCAACAGATCCTCAACCAGCACGGACTGGCGGTGCCCAACTGGCCGGTCGAATGGGGCGGCAAGGACTGGACACCGCTGCAGCGACAAATGTGGCTAGACGAGATGCAGTTGGCCGCGGTGCCCGAACCGCTGCCGTTCAACGCCAAGATGGTCGGCCCGGTGATCGCCCAATTCGGGTCACAGGAACTCAAGGAACGGTTCCTACCACCCACTGCCAACCTCGACATCTGGTGGTGTCAGGGCTTCTCGGAACCGGAAGCCGGCTCCGATCTGGCATCGCTGCGCACCACCGCCGTACGTGACGGCGACAGTTACGTCGTCAACGGCCAGAAGACGTGGACGACGCTCGGCCAGTACGCCGACTGGATCTTCCTTCTCGCGCGCACCGACCCGAATGCACCCAAGCGTCAAGCGGGCATCTCGTTTCTGCTGGCGAGGATGGATACGCCGGGGATCACCCTGCGACCCATCAAGCTCATCGACGGCGGTTACGAGGTCAACGAGGTCTTCTTCGAAGACGTGCGAGTGCCCGCCGACCAATTGGTTGGCGAGGAGAACCAGGGCTGGACGTACGCGAAGTTCCTGCTGGGCAACGAGCGCACCGGCATTGCGCGCATCGGCAACACCAAGCTCTGGATGGCACAGGTCAAGGAGCGAGCAGCCCAGGTACGCGTCAACGGGTCGACGCTGCTCGACGATCCCCTGTTCGCGGCGCGGGTCGTCGAGATCGAGAACGGTCTGCTGGCATTGGAACTCACGCAGATGCGGGTCAGCGGATCGGAGGCCGACGGGAAGCCGAACCCCGCATCGTCGATCCTCAAGCTGCGCGGCAGCCAGCTTCAGCAAGCCGCCACTGAACTGCTCGTCGAGGTGGCCGGACCCGACGCGTTGCCGTTCGACACCGGTACCGACCTCGACGCACCGGCGTGGGCGCGGAATGCCGCACCTCGCTACCTGAACTACCGGAAGACCTCGATCTACGGCGGTACCAACGAAATTCAACGCACCATCATCGCCTCGACCATTCTGGGATTGTGAGCTGACCGTGGACTTCGACCTGACCGAGGAGCAGCAGCTGCTGCGCGACGTCACCCGCGACGTGCTGTCGCAGAACTACGACATCACCCGATACAACGAGATCACCAACGGCGAACTCGGTTGGAGCCGCGAGGTGTGGAAGCAGTTCGCGGAGGTGGGCCTGCTTGGCCTTGGATTCGATCCCGACGAGGCAGGTCAGATCGAGGTCATGGTGGTGATGACCGAGATCGGCAGGCGGCTGGCGCCGGAACCGCTGGCACAGGCGGCGCTGATCCCCGGCGGCCTGATCGCCGAGCTGGGCTCCGACGAGCAGAAGAAGATCCTCGATGATGTGACGGCAGGCGAGCTGCTTTTGGCCTTCGCCCACGACGAACCTGGTGCACGGACCGGCCCGGCCGAACTCAACAGCCGGGCGGAGAGAAGTGCAGACTCCTGGACGGTCAGTGGTCGCAAAAACCCTGTACTGGCGGGCGATTCGGCCGACACGGTCATCGTCACCGCCGCGCTTCCCGACGGTGGCTCGGGACTGTTCCTCGTCGACGCCGCCGCGACGACGCGGCGCGCCTACCGCACCTTCGACGGCAGACGGGGGGCCCAACTGGACTTCGACGCCGTCTCCGCCGAGCCGTTGGGGGCCGGCGGTGACGCCGCAGAACACATCGCGCGCACGGTCATTCGGTATCAGTCCGCGTTGTGCGCAGAAGCGGTCGGTGCGATGGAGGAGGCGCTGCGGCTGACCACCGGGTACCTCGGCGAACGCAAGCAGTTCGGTGTTCCGCTGAGCAATTTTCAGACGCTGACCCAGCGCGCCGCCGACATGTACGTTTCACAGGAGTTGGCGCGCAGCATGAACTTCTACGCCGCGATGTCGATCGCCGACGGCAGGTTCGACCCAGTTGTCGCCGCGCGGGCCAAGCTGCAGATCGGCAGGTCCGGACGGCACATCGCCCAAGAGGCCATCCAGCTGCACGGCGGCATCGGAATGACGGCCGAGTACCCCGTCGGCCACTACGCGGCGCGACTCACGGCCATCGACAACACCTTTGGAACAGCAGACGATCAATTGCGTGCGCTCGTCGGGCACATCGGCTCCTACGGAACCGTCTCTCTGTAGATCGATGCCAGCCTGAACATCCGGACCTGGCCGGGCACCCGCGCGTCGCATTGCGACAACAGCGGCTCCGACATCTGCTCAGTGAGCACGACATCGATGGTTCCCGAGTGGTCCTGAAGAACTATACGGATTCGGTGATCGCCCCGTTCGACCGTCAGCGGTGACAGGCTGGCGATGCGGTCGTCTCCGAACGCCTCACGGGCGAAGTGCTGGGCGGCTTGTACGGCGTGCGGCAGCGATGTCCGCCCGCGCAGGAACCTGTTGTCAACGCGCCCTTCGAGATACAGCCGGATGAGATCCGCCGAATCGGCCGTGTCGACCCGTCCGTAGCACAGCCCCTCGGGCAGTACGAGCATGGTCGCCGCGAAACGGTCACCACCCAGATGCGAACACTCCCAGGTGTATTCGGGGTACCGCGCCGCAATCGCCTTGCAGGCGCTGCGACCCCGCACTGCACAGCACTGATCGTGCTTGCCATGTGCACAAATCGCCACGACAGGATCGGTGGACGGCGAGCCGTCGCTGCCGTCGAGAGCGATATCGAGGTATCCGCTGGGGTCGCCGACCTCGCCGCCGTACAGCGCTTCGCTACCAGGTTCGCAGTGCGCCACGAACCAACGCCATCGTGGTGTGGCCGATCGACGACCGGGACGACGAATTGCCGCGATGCGCATCTTCGCGGACTCGACGCGGCGGACGATGGCGCGCCCGAGCTGGGGGTCGATGACGGCCGGCGATTGCAGAAACGCGGAATGTCCCCAAGCGCCAGGCAATTCGAGTAGTACCCAGGAGAACCCGGCGGAGGCCGTTGCGTACATCGGGTCGGCGCGCAACAGCGACTGGTCGCTGCACGGGACCCTTTTCGTAGCCGTCATCCGTCGACCGGCACGACGACAGCCTCTCGCAGCAGTCTGCGGATCAACACAGTCCCGTCGGCGTGGTCGAGACCTGGCAGGCTTCCGGCGTCAGCCACCTGCCCGGTGCGCAGGGCAGCGACCGCGTCTGCGCACGACATCGGCAGTGTCAGCATCTTGTCCGGCAGTCGGAGCACGACGTGTCCGTCGGAGTCGTGAATCGTGGAGACCAGGCCGTGGCGCCACTGAACCCGCACTGTATCGGCTCGTCCGCCTGCCAGAAGGGCGGCCAGCGGACGGATCGCGACGGGCCGCGTCCGTTCAGTGTGCCGTTGCACCAACCTCGAGGCTGCGCCGTCACTCAGTGCGGACGCCTCGTCCCGCAGTGTCGCGACCATCTCTGCCATCACCTTGCTCACCGACGCGATGATCTCATCCCGGTCGGTCGGGTCGGCGCCCATCGGCAGCGACTTCCGGTATGCCTGGATGGCCGCCAACTCGTCGATCACCGTTCGTGCCACGTCGATGCCGGTCAGTGGAGCCACGCCGACGGTGAGATGAATCGACGTGGTTTTCAGCGCCTGCGCCGAATGGATCCATCCGCGTGGCAGATACAGGGCATCGCCTTCGGAGAGCACCGTGTCGATGACCGGTGCCCCAGCCACCCGGTCGGCTATCGCGGCGCGGTGCTCCGTCCATGGTTGCGACGGCAGGGGATCGACATGGACAGGCTCATGCACGATCCACCGCTTCTGCCCGGATGCCTGCAGGACGAATACGTCGTGGACGTCGTAGTGCGGATCGAAGCCGCGACCGGTGGGCGGCGTGATGTAGGCGTTCGCCTGCACCGGATGACCCAGTTCGTCGACCGCCTGCCGGACGAACTCGATGACGGGCGGCCACAGTCGGTGCAGGCCCTGCAAGACAATCGTTGCGCCACTGGCGAACTGGGCCAGCACCTTGGCGGAGTCCACCTGGTCGGGCATCTCTGCGCCGAACCCGGCGGGACCGAGATAGCTGTCTTTGGCCAACAGGTCGCCCTCGCTGGCCAGCCGGATGAACGGCGCGCGCACCCCGCGCTCGGCGATCAACTCGTCGACCGCGTCCGGCGAGAGCAGATCGCTGAAGTCGCGGGGCAGCGCGTCTGATGTGCTGAGCAGCGGCCGACGCCCCCAGTACTCGGCAGCGAATATCTGGGGGTCGGTCGAGATGCAGCGGCTCAGCACCGAGGCGCGGTCAGGCTGTGCCGTCGGCGCCGCCGTCGTGGCCTGCGGGGTTGGAGCCGCCGTCGGCCGGGCCCTCGCCGCCTGCGCTTCCGTCAGCTCCGCCGTCGTGGCCTGCGGGGTTCGAGCCGCCGTCGGCCGGACCTTCAGCGCCTGCGCTTCCGTCGGCGCCGCCGTCGTGGCCCTCGGGGTTGGAGCCGCCGTCGGCGGTTCCCTCTCCGCCGCCGCCTGATGTGGTGATGTCGTCGTCGTTGAGCGCCATGCTCGGTCCTTTCTGTTGGGTAGCCGCGCATAAGGAAGCTGTCGCCGCTACGTGCGCACGGGATTGCCGCAGAACAGCAAAACGAAACGGGCTGCCGGGCCCTGATACCCGCTGAACCTGATGCTTTACGCGCTGTGACAGAAGACTGACATCCACATCGGGTCCGCGTGCATCGCCGCCGTCCTGCCTAGTCTCGGTTCCGTGCCCTCACCCGCGACCGAGGTGTCCACAACGATCGCAGCCACCCCGACGCGGGTGTGGCAGCTGGTGAGTGACATCGAGCTGATGCCGACATTGAGCACTGAACTGCAGTCAGTCGAATGGCTCGGCGGCGACGGCCCGGGTCTCGGTGCGAAGTTCGTCGGCCGCAATCGACATTCGGCGATGGGGGAATGGACCACCCAGTCCGAGGTCATCGAGTGGGATGCCCCGCGGGCATTCGCGTGGGCCGTCGGTGGACGCGAGCGTCCCGCCGCGATCTGGCGTTTCACGCTGACCCCCACGGACTACGGAACGACGTTGACGTACCGGGTGCAACTCGGTCCCGGTACGTCCGGAGTGACGCTGCTGGTCGGCAGGGAGCCCGACCGAGCACAGATGATCGTCGCCGCCCGTCTGCGCCAGTTCGACGAAGCGATGACGGCGACGGTCGACGGGATCAAAACCCTTGCCGAGGCATCTAATGCCGATTCACAGGGCAGGTTCTAAGGTCGGTGGGTGGGCGGCGGTGTGACATCGATGGCGACAGGCGGTCGCGTCGCCGTCGCGATGGCGGTCCTGACGTTCGCAGCGGCCGCGTGCTCGGACGGATCTGGTTCCGAGCAGCCGGCCGCCAGCACGACGACGACGGTCGCGGCGCCGCAACCGACCACGCTGCCGTCCTGCGTAACGACGACTCCGGCGGCGTGGCAGAAGGCTATCGACGAGAGCGCCGTTGAGACCGGCGGCGTCTCGAACGTCCCCATGGCCGTCGGCAGGCGTGGTGAGGTGGCCGTCTCACGCGACGACGGCGGCACCCGGGACCTGCTGTTGATCAACTCCGACAAATCCGTGAGTGAGATCTACGCGGTGCCCGAGCCCGACGAGAACACGATCGGGACGGTGACGATGGACGACCGCTGGGTCGTCGTCGGCGTCGAGCACTCACCGCGCGGTGCCAACGGCATCATCCCGACGATCATGCGTATCGACGTGGTGGACCGGCAGGGCGGCGCGACCAGGAACGTCGTTGACAGCCCTCCGGAGGACCGCACGTCCGGCGGTAAGACCATCGATTCGGTCGCCCTGTTCGGGGGGAAGGTGTACTGGATCACGCGGGACACCTTTGCCGGCGACGCCGGCAAGATTCAGTCGTACGACCTGAACACCGGAACTGTCAGCGATGTGGCCGCCGGCGAGATGCGCAACGTGCGGGCCACTGCCGCGGGTCTGATGTGGGACGTCGCCTGGGATCAGAACACCGGCGTGCGGGCTGAGCTGAAGATTCCGGATGCCTTGCCGCCCGCGGTCGCCGGGGCGGTCGGCACCGGCCGCGAGCAGTTGACGCTCGCGACCGACGGCAACGCCTACGCGTGGTCCACCGGAACAGACCGGGGCGAGCCCGCCCTCGCGTACTGGTCACCGGATTCCGGGCTGGTACGCGTTACGGGGAACGACGTCCCGGCGGGCGGCAAGTCTGACGCCTTGCCGCTCTTCGTCGTCGGACCGTACGTGGTGCTGGACAGAGGGCGCCCAGGCGATGATGTCGATACCTCTGCGACCGTCATCGACACGCGGTCGGGCGCGCTCACCTACCTACGCCCGTCGGTCGGCGGCGCGGACGGCGGCACCATCGCGGTGGGCCTCGGGGCGACCATGAAGCAGCCCCCAACAAGCGCAGGTGTTCTCCGCGTCGACGCACTACCGCCGCTGACCTGCTGACGCATGTTCATCGCCATCCTCGGCACGGTCCTTGGACTGATGCACTGCTACATCTGGAAGCGGCTGATCAAGGACACCTGTGCAGGCGGCGTTCGATGGGCGCTCACCGCAGTTTTCGTCGCACTGCTGGTGCTCCTGGTGTGCACGCTGCTGTTACCGAGGCTGTTTGGTTGGCGTGAGCCGGCGTGGCTCGCATGGTCCGGGTATGTCTGGTTCGGTCTGATCGTCTATCTGTTTCTCACCTTGCTGGCGGTCGAACTGGTCCGAATTGCGTTGCGCCGCTGGATCACCCGCAGGCCCCCGGACCTGGCTGAGGCGAAAGAGCAGTCGATGAACCGCCGCATGTTCATCGCCAGGACGGGCGCGGTCGCGGCAGGGGTCGCCTCTGTGACCCTGGTCGGTGTCGGCATGGCCGATGCACTCGGTCCGCCCGACGTCCTGCGAGTCCCGGTGCGACTGCGCAGGCTCGATCCCGCCTTCGACGGGTTCCGAATCGCCGTGGTGTCCGATATCCACCTCGGGCCGTTGGCCGGGCGCGCGCATACCGAGCGGATCGTCGCGATGATCAACGAAACCGAGCCGGATCTCGTCGCGATCGTCGGCGACCTGGTGGACGGGACGGTCGGAGAACTCGGACCCGCAGCGGAACCCCTGCGGGACTTGGTGTCTCGGGAGGGGTCCTTCTTCGTCACCGGCAACCACGAGTATTTCGTCGACGACACGCCATCCTGGCTACGTGAGCTGGAGCGACTCGGCGTAGCGCCGCTGCAGAACGAGAACACGGCAATCCGGCGGGGAGCGGCCGCCTTCGATCTGGCCGGTGTCAACGATGTCGCCGGTGAGCAACGTTCGGATTTGCCTGACTTCGACCGGGCGCTCTCCGGGGTGGACGGATCACGACCGACGATTCTGCTTGCCCACCAACCGGTTCAGGTTACGGAGGCCTCTGCGCGTGGTGTGGACCTCCAGCTGTCCGGCCACACCCACGGTGGCCAGATGTGGCCGTTCCACTACATCGTCCGCGCCGTGCAGCCGTCGCTGGCCGGGCTGTCGACGGTGGACGAGACGCAGCTGTACGTCACCAGGGGTGCGGGCTTCTGGGGCCCGCCCGTCCGGATCGGTGCGCCGTCGGACATCACCATCGTTTCGCTGGAGGCCTAGTCCGCAGAGAACCTTTGGAATCGGGATGAATCGACGATGCCCCATCCGTTCTGGCCGTCAGCAATCACGATCAGAAGGGATCAATCATGCGAATCGTCGTCATTGGTGGGACCGGCCGCATCGGCTCCAAGGTGGTGGCTGGCCTGACCGAACAGGGGCACGACGCGGTGGCCGCCGCCCCGTCGACGGGCGTCAACACGCTCACCGGTGAGGGACTGGCCGAGGCGGTCACGGGTGCGCAGGTGGTCGTCGACGTCTCGAACTCGCCGACTCTCGACGATGCGGCAAGGGAGTTCTTCCACACCGCGACCACCAACCTGCTTACGGCCGAAGCCGACGCAGGTGTCGGCCACCATGTCGCCCTGTCGGTGGTCGGCACCGATCGGCTCGCACCCAAGAGCGGTTACTTCGACGCCAAGCTGTCCCAGGAGGCTCTCATCAGCGCAGGCCCGATCCCTTATTCGATCGTGCATGCGACGCAGTTCTTCGAGTTCGTCGAGGTGATCGCGGATTCCGCCACGGTCGGCAACGAGGTGCATCTGCCACCGGCTCTCATCCAGCCGATGGCCAGCGACGACGTCGCCGAGGCCGTCGTGGTCGCGGCTCTCAACGCGCCGGCCAACGGCATCACCGAAGTCGGCGGGCCCGAGCAGTTCCGCATGCCAGACCTGATCCGCACCGCGCTGACCGCCCGTGGCGATACCCGCGAGGTCGTCGCCGACCCCGCGGCCGGCTACTGGGGTGTCCACATCGACGAGCGCGATCTGGTTCCCGACGCCGGTGCAACGCTGTTCGCCACTCGGTTCGAGGACTGGATCACCGAGGCCGCCGCCAGGGCATAAGGGGTCTGGCCCGGCGGACCGTCCGGCCCGACACGGGGATGGATCGGGCCGGTAAGGTCCACTGCAAACACGTGCGGTGGAGCCTATGTCGAGCCAGGGTCGGGGGGTCAGTCTTCGCGGTCGCGACAGCGAATGCGAGGCGCTTCGGGGGCTGATAGCGACCGTGCGAGCCGGCAGCAGCGGAGTCCTGGTGCTCCGCGGCGAGGCAGGTGTCGGAAAATCCGCGTTGCTTTCCTACCTCTCGGAGCAGGCCGAGGGATTTCGCTGCATCGACGTGGCGGGCGTGGAATCCGATATGGAGTTGGCCTTCGCCGGCCTACAACAACTGTGTTCGCCGCTGATCCATCACCTCGATCGGCTGCCCGAACCCCAGCGCGAGGCGCTGAACGTCGCGTTCGGACGAACCGGCGGACCCACCCCCGACCGCTTTCTGGTCGGGCTGGCCGTGCTGAGCCTGATGGCCGCCGCCAGTGCCGACCGACCCGTGCTCTGCATCATCGACGATGCCCAATGGCTCGACCAGGTGTCCGTGCAGACCCTCGCCTTCGTGGCCCGGCGACTGCTCGCCGAACCGGTCGCGCTGGTCTTCGCCGCCCGCGACAGCGGAGCGGAGGTGTTGGCCGGGCTGCCCGAAATCCCGGTCATGGGCCTGTCCGACGAGGCCGCGCGCGACCTGCTGGAATCGGTGATGCTCGGCGGCATCGATCCCCGCGTCCGCGACCGCATCGTCGCCGAGACGCGCGGTGTGCCGCTGGCGATACTCGAGGTGCCTCGCAGCATCACCGCGACCGAATTGGCGGGTGGCTTCTGGATCTCCGGGAAGCGCTCGTCGACAGCGGCGATCGAGGCGGAGTTCGTTCGCCGGATCCAGTCGCTGCCTGCGCAGACCCAGAGCCTGTTGCTGGCTGCGGCGGCCGAACCCGTTGGCGACGCGAACTTGTTCCTGCGTGCCGCGGCGGAACTGGGCATCCCGATCGATGCACTCGCGCCCGCTGAGGCCGCGGGGTTGATCGAGTTCGGCGGGCGCATGCGCTTCGGCCATCCGTTGATGCGCTCCGCGGCTTACCGCGCCGCGGAGATAGCGCAGCGTCGCGAGGTCCATCGAGCGTTGGCGCATGTGACCGATCCGGAGTCGGACCCCGACCGTCGGGCATGGCA